>OUNM010333995.1_pt1 | contig 19410 bp, 23 predicted proteins | sample 1769961 | NCBI WGS metagenome assembly OUNM01 (sample SAMEA3914820, study PRJEB12502) | metagenome | biome: forest; material: soil | place: USA | collected 2012-03-12 | depth 0.3 m
CTGGTCGTCACCGACCCAACTACTGATCTGGCTCTCATGCGTTTGACGAGGGGAGAGCGGACGGGATCCCGTACTTTCGCATGGATATGGTCGTATGTGCGAGTTCAGTCCCGAAAGGGAGGTTATATTGGGAAATCAGGGGACGATGCGTCGTCAAAAAAACATACAACACCAAGGATTCCCCAGTCGTCACCGACCTGAGTACTGATTTGGCCCTCACAAGTTTAATTAAGGGAGAGCGGACGGGATCCCATGTTTCCTGGTGGGTATGGTCGTATGTGATGGTCAGACGCTGGGGTGTTGGCTCATGTAGGGCCCCGGGGGCGGACAGCCCCACAAGGAGACGTCAACATACAGCACTAGTTCAGACATAGTACCTTGGATTTCTCAGCATGAGGGGTCAAACGAAACTTGGAATTTTAAGAATACATAGTCGGGTGTCTTTCAGGCCCTGTTCCGTCAAGCGTACTATCTGATGTTCTCGGCGTTGAGAGCAGCTACAAGTCCGGCCTCCAGATACAGTCTGCTCCTCCGCATTCTGGCAGAGTCCAGACGGCTTCTACATACTGCTGGAACACCTCCCACTCCAACCAACCGTCCTATGCCTCTCCATCATCTTCGGCGGCTCAGCCCTGATTCGCGGTGCAAAGGTATCCCACCTGCGTGCGCACGGGTATCTCCTGAATGGTTTTCAACAGCGCCCAGTCCCACACGACGACCTTGGCCGGCTCGCCGTACGTCCCCGCGCCAGGGCTCCCCGCCCGGGAACAGTCCTGGAAGCCCGTCGAGTAGTCGAAGCTGGCGACGCTGCTGAAGTTCTTGGACCATACGTGCAACTCGTGATACTGGGGTGAGCCGGTGTTGGTGTACGTGACCCAGCGCTCGACGATGGAGACGGAAGCGCCCTTTGAAAAGCCGCTGCCGTGAACTGAGATGACGTTTGGGGTGCCGACGAGGTCAGTGAACCAGGTGAGGATCACGTTTCCGGGGGGCGGCGGCGGCGGAGGAGCCGGCTTCTTCACGCACACCGCCGTCGAGCTGCACATGTAGCCTGTCGGGCAGCAGACGTCGTCACAGATGACGCGGGGGGAGGGGCAGATGAGCACGGGGTCATTGGGGTTGACTGGAGGTCACACGTAAGTACGGGCTCTCGAGCCAGGGGGACAGGAAAGGGTGGTGTAGCACTGACATGGGGCGCGTTGAACCACCGCAGCCTGGCCAACAACGGAGAGCAAGGAGAGGGAGACGAGGAACAAGACTTTGAGGCCCATCATGGAATGCGTAAATGGACGAGAGAATGAATACACAGCGACCGAGACTCAGGCGAGAAGAGAACGGTTGTGAAGTGCAAAGTCGTTGTTGAATGAACACAAACATATCGCTTTTATACACTTCTACCTTCCAGAAGGCCTCCGTGCAGTGACCGGAAATGTGCGGAGATGTCTAAACGTGTAAGACGATGGGGGTGGCTGAAGAAACCCATTGGTCGGTCAGAGCGTGGCGTTTTGGGAATGCAATTCGACGCAGTGAATACCCTCTCCGCGCATGTTTCTCTTGGCATTGCGAGTCACTCCGGGTCGTGCGTGATAATCAGGGGCTAAGGAGAAACGAGAAACCAGAACGAATCGCAAGAGTTGGCGTGTCACTGTGACTTCGGATGGCAGGCAGTGGAAAAAGGTCTTCTAGACAGAGGACGAAAAGAGGACTTTGGCCATAACCCTCGCAGTCTAAAGACAGGCCGAGGCCGTTTTCGTGACAGTTTAGATTATTTGAAGGGGAACGAGGCCTCGTGTGTGTCGAGAGTCCAACAACGGGAGAGCGGACGGGATCCCGTTCTTTCTCGCGGATATGATAATTAGCAGTCTCAGATCTTCAGTTTGCGGAACTCATCGGAGAAAAACAACATATCCAAGACGAAGCTTACGTATCCGCCTACCTACTGTGTACGTGCGTTTTCGGGGCGAGGAACCACAAAAGGAAGCAGAGATTTCAGGTTCAAGAGACGGACGCGCGTCTGCTACGAATAACATAATCCCGGTTGAAGAGGAGCTCGGTTGCTATCAGAACTCACAGCATTAATTATTAGTCGGCTGGTGGAGCGAAACGGGGGTTACGGGGCTGAGTCCTTTCTTGCTGTGGAGTGATTTGCTGGGAGAAGCGAGAAGCGATATGCGAGGTGCGAGGTGCGAGATGCGAGATGCGAAGCCAGCCCGGGGCCACGGAGTAGCGGAGGGACCTCAGGGAGGGCATGCATCTAAACTATAAAAGGACAGGAATTCCGGAGAAATGGAAACCAAAAAGCATTGAACAGTACGGCTGACTCGCAAGCTCCAAGACGTTCCGGTGCCGCAACAAGAAGACAGCACGTATCCACGATGGGAGAGGTCAATCCTTGGAGCTATGCACCAAGCTCGGCGGCGGCGTTGATCTTCTTGATCCTGTTTGCAGTCGCTACAGTTTGGCATACGGTCATTGTGTTCCGCCGCCGAGTGTGGTACTTTATTGTGCTCGTCATTGGTGGTTGCCGTGAGGCTCCCTCCCCCTTTCGATTCCCGCGGATATAAGAGCGAAGCTGACAACAGCCTTTGACAGTCGAGATTGTTGGATATCTCACACGCTACATGGCGACAAGAGACAACACCAATTTGGGCCTTTTCGTCGCGCAGACCCTCTGCATTCTCGTTGCACCCGCCCTCTTCGCCGCCTCCATCTACATGGTCCTCGGCCGTCTGATCCGACTCGTCAGTGCGGAGGCCTACTCGCCGATTCGACCGACGCTGTTGACCAAGATATTCGTGTTGGGGGATCTCCTTTCTTTCATCGTCCAGATCATGGGCTCGGGGATGTTGACCAACAACTTCAACCGGGAAAAGGCAATCATCCTGGTGGGCCTGGTCGCCCAGATTGTCTTCTTCGCCTTGTTTGTCGCCATTGCTTTTCTCGTCTGGCGGCGCCTGGGGCGGCACCCGACACCCACCGCAGACAGGTTGGATAGCTACAGCATCAAGGGCGGCTGGAGGCGTGTCATGCACGTGGTCTTCCTCGCCAGCGCCCTGATCTTCGTCCGATCTCTGTTCCGCTTCGTCGAGTTCACGGGCGACCAGGACTCGCCACTGCAGAAGAGCGAGGCCTTCCTCTACGTATGCGACTCGACCTTGATGTTTCTCGTCCTGGCTGTCCTGATCTACTGGCACCCATCCGAGTACGTGCCAAGCGAGAAGGAGATTAGGCAGATGCGAGGCGAGGAGCTGCAGTAAGACGCAGACGCTTCGACGGTGACATGGGTACTTGGATAAACTCAATATGTATTTGGCATGTATTTCAGAGGAGTGGGTGGCGTATCAATTAGAGGCACGGCGATTGGATTCACAGCAGCAAAGTAATGAACACAGTCATTTCTATCCGACGTTACTGAGCCATGCACCGGGCATACACAAACAAACCGAACATGGCTTGAGACAATACCTGAATGCCACCCCTTTTCTTTTTTGACGCCACCCAAACTACTCTGGAATGAGAAGCTGGCTCTACACCCGCTCCTCCCGCCCTCGCACACAGCAGCTGAGGAGCATTTGAGCCAGAGAAGTTCTGTCGTCCATCTGCACTGCCATTCTAGGCACGGAGATGTACTCTTCCCATGCCCGGGGGATCTCGTTACATATCTGTTCGATGTCATGGCTGGCTACGCCTTGGTAGGTCCACGTATCCGGCAGAAATTTGAAGAGGGCCAAGTAGTATGCCAGAATAACCAGGGCCTGTGGCCGTGCTTGTCGAGCCAGTTCAAAGAACTCGAATGGCACGACGTCAAAAGCCCATGCTTTGATCTTTTTCTCCAGCCACAATTCTTCGTAGGGGTGTTCGAGCACGGCGATGAGTCGGCATAGCTCCGTTGCCGCCTTGTGGAGAGCTTCGCGGTCTGCCCAGCCAATGTCGGTGTCTTCTCTGGAAAGCGCGCGCTGAATGTCGGTAGCCAAGGCTACCGGCGTTGGGAGGTCGACAAAGGATCCGTAAACGCTGCTTGGGAACTGCCCGTTGCTTTGGCCGGGTGAAGGGGTGGTGGAATGCTGCTGGGAGGTCGCTGAGATCCGGAAATTTCGCTGCCCCAAGACGAGGGTCAACCAGTTGGCTATCCAGAGGCCCGATTGCTGAGTTATCCGATCCGCTGCGAACGAAATGGTGGCAAGCAGGACGGATGCACTCCGGACAGCATTCGCTGTCAGTGGTGAGATGTCGGCAACAGCCCGGCGTAGACTGCGCAGAGCCTGGTCCCGGTACAAGTAGACGGGAAGGGCTCTCAGGGAGACGGGGTCGGTGCAGCCCAAGTGGACCATGGATACGAGGAGGAGAACATCCATCAGAAAGTCGTGGCCGAGGGCGAGCCGTGGGATCTGGACTTTCAACCCATACGACACCTCCTCAGGGAACGTCCTGGTAAAATACTCGGCGGTAAAGACGCTGTAATGGTGCATCAGGCGAAGGTCGAGAAGGTTTTTGGCACTATAGTGAAGCTCTTCGGAGAGTTGCTGAACGCATGGTAGCGCCCGAGTATCGTTGTCGGTACCGTCTTGCACGGTTGAAGGGCTGCTGGGCTGGGCAGGAGACTTTTGGGCCGGCTGCGGCTTTGCGGGAACCTCTGCCGCAGGCTTGTAGATGCACTCGACATCACGGCGGATGCCTACGATGATAACCAGTTAAAGAGTTGTGCAACACCGTGGCAATAGTAGAGAAGCTAGTAGCGTACACCCGGCACATTGCGGCTTGGCCTCGTCGCACTGGAAGCCGATGATATTGTCAGCTCAGTCGTGATGTGGTCATGTGCACGAAGAGCCGGGGAGTTTCTCTTGCCTTGACACGCCTCAGTTTGCAGTTGGTACAGCCTTTCTTGGACTTCAGATGGGCGCGGATGCTGTGTGACATTCTCTCGTTGCGATACTCCTTGCGTTCCAGAGGACAAGCCGAAGCCGGTGTGGTCGTGGACGGTGACGTTGCTTGGAAAGTCCGAGGCTCACCGCTTTTCCATGTTGAGGATCATGCTGGATTAATTACTTGCGACCCCACATCGGGTCAACGTTTGGTATCGTCTCGACTTTCTCTTTCACTTCTTCGCCCGACAAGCACCCCTGCTTCCCCTCCTTCGCCAACCCCGGAGCCTCGCCGCGCAGCTCTCCAAACCCCGGCGGCGTTCTTGTTGAGTCGCGAAAACACGGTTAACGCCTCTCCACAGTCACCATGGCAGGAATCGCTAGGAAATGCTGTCTCTCGTGTGAAAGCCGGGCCTTCCATCGGAGCACCATGGGTTTTGCCACCGCGAGGTCGACAACACCTGCCGATTCAAAACAGGCCTTTGTAGGTTGCTGGCCAATTCCCTGTTTCCGGGTCAAGTTCGCCTTCGTTGACTTCGACGTCCCGTGCCCGCTTGTCGTTGTATCGGAACGATGATGTGAGAGAAATGGCGAGATGGAAGCGTGAAGACACCGAACTTGAGCTCCCTCAGAACTCCCTGTTGCCGCCCTGCGCCTCGCATGTTGCCGCCTGCAGCCTGCAGCCTACAGGCAGCCATCCAGCCCGCCCTCATTCTCATATTCACGGACAACCACCGGCCAGAGTATCGCCACTAATAAAGACACTAGAAGTCCCCGCCTATTAAGTGCAACTAGCAGGACTATCCAGCCCCAGGGCCGGTGTTATACTCGTCGCCGTGTTCCTGATAGCAGATTGGCAAAAAGGCCCGGGCAGTGACACCTGGGTTCTGGTTATTGTGACGATTCCACTCGAATGAAAGCCAGCCCGGTTGGTACTCGACAAGGAATTCCGTGCCGTTAGTGTAGTCGCACCAGTCTCTCTCCGGGACCAGTCCGCGGTCGTTGGCAAAGATGGTAGCTCTGCTCTTGAAGCGGTGGTAGTCTTGCTCGTCTCCGTAGTCTGTGCAGAACGCACCAAGGTGAAACTGAAGATTGAAATGACGCCTGAGGGTGAAGGTGAAGAGCTGCAGCGGAGGCGGGGGCGTGTTGTAGTGCCTATTGATGGTGTTGGGGATGCCGGACCGCAAATACAAATCCTCCAGCACTAGCGGAATATCTAAGACCGGAGGCGGGATTGTAACAGGACTGCGAGGGGCATGTGCGAGGAGCTGCTGACCAGCCGATTCCGTGACATCGTCTGGCATGATAATCTCCTCGGCCTGGAATACGCCGAAAAGAACAACTTTGGCGGTCCTCGTCTTCTTGCCAGAGAAGCAACCAGGGTTCTTCACCCAGCGTCGTCCAAGCCGTCGCTGGCCGTCGGAGTTGACTATGCAGGTGAGGATGAACTCAAACATGTGGATCGATTGCATGATCAACCAAAGCACAGCTTCACCTTCGTCTGGAGACCCTCCTGTGAACCACTGGGATAGTCCCCCACTCTTAGGCCATGTCGCCATCGAACACTCGGTTGGAAGGGCGTAGCCCATTCCGTCGCCTGGTTCTTCCAAACTGTTCTCTGCCCTTACTTCCTCGCGCAAGAGATCCCGCGATAATGGTGGTGGTCCGATTCGGTGTTTGGCAATGGCTGACCTGATGAACCACTCAATAAAGGGGCCGAATGTCTCGTTTTGGCCCCCCAGCTCGTCATTCAGATCGAAAACAGGAGACCGGCGTAGAAACTCGCGTTCCTCCTCTCTAATCTCAAGACATGAAGACCAGTCACGGCTGACGGAAGCCTTACGCATGAGGTCAAAAAGGTTGCGCCGATATCCGTCAGCCTCCTCGTATGAGAGAGAAGTCTGGGTTATATCAGGGTAGAACGGCTGGTTATAGGCGCGAGCAAACACGGCTCCCATGAGGAACGTGGTGTAGACAGCCGCGTAGAAGCGTTCCCTCCAGATACCCATCCCTTCCGGCTCCTCTGGGGTGTTGATGGGTGGCGGTGGCTTTCTATCGTCAGGCCAGCGCTCATTCCAGCTCGACCAAAAGCGGTAATTCTCATGGAGCTCGAAATGGCAGTACCGGACCTCAACACATTGGGCCAGATGGCGCAGATCCAAGACCGCTTTGAGCTCGAAGAGGCTTGGCTTCCGGGACGCGTCGGCGATCTCCTCGAGAGAGACAGCCGGGGGCACAAGACCGTCCTGAAAAGCAGCATGGACAAGGGCGGTAGCTCGTGCCTGCATTCCGCTGTCAGTTGGGTCATGGATGTTGAGCATAGGCCGGGGTTAACGGTATGACATATTACGTACCGCTATCAAGGCTTGATCAAACGCGGGGATGTACTTGATGGCCACGGGCCGAATAATGCTGGGGCTATTGGCAACCCAGACGGCATATGTCCGGCGGCATGTGAGGAACAGGGCCCGCAGGTCGGCGAAGGAGCCACAGTGTTGAAAGATGCGGACGACAAGCTCGGGAGGGAAAGAAGCGAGGGTCCGTGACGACGCGGTCATCGCGAGGGTTGCAACCAGTGGATGACGGAAGTGGTTTGTTGGGTCGATGGGCGCCAAAATAGGGGTCCTCAGGGTTCCTCAAGCAAGCCGTGGTTGGGGCTCTGTGCGGGGTTTGGGACAGGAGGCTGAGATTGTAAACCCCAGCAGAAGTGACAGGATGCGCTATGCCGTCTTGGTACTGTATACCTATGTACACTACCTGTCGGCAGTTGGCACCCTGGACCCAAGTCCCATGCTGCTGTGCCCTCATCCCCACGGACATGCTCGATGCAGCTCGCGTAGCTGCCAACACAGTGACACAGTCGTCTCTCTGTGGAGAGCCTCGCATGCGTGCAGGTACTAGACCGATTCCCTGAATGGATTCCGAGCCCAACTCGCTCCGAAGGCCCACCTGCTGACTCCCAAGCTCTCTGATAGGTACCAAACCGACACACCTGCGAGACCTGCAGCCAGCACTCGACTCATGGAGCGAGCACCCAGCTTGGACCCAAGCACACTGCCAGCCACTGCTGGCTCTCAAAGTCGTCATCTCTCTCGCAGATCCACTCCTGAGCCGATGGGCACCGAGCTGATACCGAAAAATGGCGAGCTGGAGAGGCGATGTGGACTGACGGAGAGGGACCTTGGGTAAGAGGGTAATTACGAGCTTACCCAGATCGGTGAACGAAGACAGCCGCCTTGGAAGAGGCCAAAAGACGGGAGTGGCTGCAATCCCGAGAGAGTGTGGGGTGCTGGGCAAGCCCCGCAGGCACGTGCCCCGCCCTGCCCCGTCTTGCTGGAGGTGGCAGGGGCAGCAGGGCGCAACGCCGCCCGCTCGGGGCTTGCGGGACAGGGGTAAATGCCCCCGAACCCGCACAATGACGGAGTTGGGGCGTGGGGGGCAAGGGCAGCCGCGGCTTGCCCGATAGGCTGCGGGCACGACCCGTCGACCACGACCCGACAGTCATCAGGCAAAGCTGCCAATTCCTGCCTCGAGCCTGCCAATCACAGGGGTTTGGCGCACCTCAAGCACCTCAAGCATTCCCCAAGCATTTGCCCAGCTCGAGCCCAGCTCGCCCAGGCAGCGGGCCGTTGCCCATTTGCTGCAAAACCCCAGCATCCGATTGCCGGGATCTCGGCGATCAGCGCGAAGGCGTGCTTCGATCCTTTATGGCGATGAATCGACTTTCAACGTCCCTCACAGTCTTCGGGACTGCATGTCCCACTTTTCAGTGTTTTGTTCCCGGTTCGCAGGATCCCAGGATGCCGGGTTCCCAGGACCCCAGCACGCTGCCATGGCTGCCAGGCGGTTCCCAGCGAGCCAGACTTCGCCAGGCACACGCCAGGCGAGCCAGGTACAAGTACAAGTACCCCGTATCCAAAACCTGCTTGCGGTGAAACACTCCACCCATCCAGTCTCTTGGTCCAGCGAGCCAGTGTCCGTCGACTCCGTCCTGGCTCTCGCTCCCTTTCAACCTTTCCTGCATCGACGATACCACCCTAGCCATGTCTCTGCACCAGCCTGCCGATCCCGAGCGGGCGCGGCCGCCGTCCGACGAGAAGGTCAACTTCCGCGAGGGTCCGCCGCCCGAGACCTCTGCCGAGGATCTGTCACAGGCCGGCTGGTCCTCGTGGTTCGGCGGCCACGACGTCGCCATCGGGCCGCGCATCGGGCCCGTCCTGAGCAGCATCTCGCTTGGGGAATCCGACAGCGACCAGAGCAGCTCGGCCATCCTCGACAAGCAGCTGGCTGCCGAAGACGGCGCTGCCATCCAGTATCGGACATGCAGCTGGCAGAAGACGGCCGGCCTGCTCTTCTCCGAGTACATTTGCCTGGTGAGCAGCGGTGGCCCTCCTGCCTGCTCCTTGACTGTCGACTCCGTCACTAACCGGTTGCCCGCCGCAGGCCATCATGAGCTTTCCGTGGTCGTATAGCGTTCTTGGCCTGGTCCCAGGGTAGGTTCACGCTTTGTATATATTGGCATGTGCCAGATCGCTAACATCACTAACTCTTACAGATTGATTTTGACAGTCGTCAGCGCTGCCATTGTCCTCTATACGTGAGACAGACACCATCTTACCCCCCGTGGTCGACTGATTCTAACCCCTTGCAGATCGCTGGTACTGTGGGAATTCTGCTTGCGCCACCCCGAGGTCCGCGATGTCTGTGACATTGGCCAGATGCTCTTCTGGAACAAGCGTTGGGCTTGGTGGGCCACGGCCTTCATGTTCATCCTCAACAACACGGTATGCAGCTCCCCTCTGCCGTCCCTCGTCGCCTGGCCCCCATAGCTAACAGGGCACTCTACTCCAGTTCATCCAGGCTCTGCACGTCCTGGTTGGGGCGAAGTATCTCAACACCATGACCGCGTCCGATGACGTCGGCTGCCGGACTGTCAGCTTCGGCATCGTCGTGACCATCGTGTGCTGGCTCTTCTCGCTGCCGCGCACCTTTGACATGCTGTCTAAGCTCGGCACCGCCTCCGCCTTCTTCACCTTTGTCTCCGTCATCTTGGCGACCGCCTTCGCCGCCGTTCAGTTGCACCCGGCCGGCTTTGATGGATCAGACCCCATCGTGACGGCCGTGCCCGTTGTCGGCACGACGTTTGTAAACGGCCTGGGCGCATTCCTCAACATCAGCTACACCTTCATCGGCCAGATCACCCTCCCGTCCTTCATCGCCGAGATGAAAGACCCGCGCGAGTTCCCCAAGGCGCTCTGGGCCTGCACCATTGCCGAGATCGTGCTGTTCAGCATCGTCGGCGGCATCGTGTACGCCTATGTCGGGAACCAGTACATAACCGCGCCTGCCTTTGGCTCGCTGACGCCGCTGTACAAGAAGGTGTCCTTCTCCTTCATGATCCCGACCATCATCTTCCTCGGCGTGCTGTACGCGTCCGTGTCGGCCCGCTTTGTCTTCTTCCGCATTTTCCAGAACTCGCGCCACAAGAACGAGCACACCGTCGTGGGCTGGGCTACCTGGGCGGGCATCTTGTGTAAGTGCTACCCCACGACAGCAATCGCAGTGCTGTTTTACGGGACTAACGATGCGCTTCACAGTGGCTACGTGGATCCTTGCCTTCATCATTGCTCAAGTCATTCCCTTTTTCTCATCGCGTAAGTTTCTTGATCCCGTTCTGGTTCTCTCATCGACTCCGCTGACCTGTGCGATAGTGCTCTCTCTCATGAGCTCTCTCTTCGACAGCTTCTTTGGCTTCATTTTCTGGGGCGTCGCATATTTCCGTATGCGCCGCGCCGACGGAACCGTTGCCTTCGTGTCGGAGCGCACCGTGTCGGGATACTTGCTCGGGGCTCTCAACGTTATCATCATCATCATCGGCGTCTTCTTCCTCACCGTGGGCACGTACGCCAGTGTCGAGAGCATCATCCTCGAGTTTGAGAGCGGTGCGGTCGGGGGTGTCTTTTCTTGCGCGAGCAATGGTCTATGATTTGGGAAGAGGTTGGATGATCGAACCATGGATGGCTAAGACGCAAACATCGGAAAGGACTGGTGAGCTTGAAATTCGTCCTGGAGTACTCGCTTTGATTAGCCGGCGTTTATGTAGCTGGAAAATTAGAGCTCACCTCTTCTCGATGTATCCGTATCCCGTTGTTTATCCCAAGCACCCCCATCCGAACAACACGGCGCTTCCGCTGAAGATTTACGTGTAAGGCAAGGGATCTAATCTTCAGATCGCCGAAACCCCGGGGCTAAGACGCCGCGTGATACCAGGAGCGTGCTGAGCGTAGATCTGTCCCATTTTCTCCGAGTTCCGATGCAAACCGGGCTGGGTCGGCGGACAGAGTCTATTCACGTGGAATTGATCATAATACATTATGCGGCAATAACTTCTGGTTACTGCTCTCGGCGGTTTAGTCCGCTCACGTTGTCTGCTGCTAATTTATTACCTCCGTGAAACATACTCAACTCACGAGATGTTGATACCAACAGCCAAGCAACTGGAAGGAAGCATCTATCTAGAGCCCACCGCGGCGAAAGAAGGGTACGGATAGAGCCGTAACGCGAAGGTTCGGGTTTGGCAAAAGTGTCTCGGCCATAGAAGCGTGGCAACCTTGGTGGGAACTTTATCGTGTGTTGACAGCCTAGATTCAGTTCGATATTTTGAAAACCAAGTTGGGTGCTCAAAGCTTCGTAAGGAAAGCAGCTGTCAGGCGGATTATTAGCATGACTTTTGGTTGCCGTTTGGTTCGACAGCATCCAACTCAGGTGAACAGCATTCAACTGACGCACACAGCATGCAAGTTCAACACAGCATCTAACTCGAGTACACAGCACCTAACTTGAGGACAACGAAGAGTTAGCTTGTTGACCAAGCACACTCACAACATCCAACAACCAGATCGCACAAAAAGAGAAACTCGTGTTCTGAAACAATCACAATCGGCATTCATTTCTCTGTCCCCACTCACCCGCTTCCATCCCCAACCCCCTGACACAGCACACAAGGTACCAAAAAGAAAGAGCAATATAAAAACCAGCGTGTACCGGTTGGTATCAAGATCAAATACAAGAATCGTCCAAAAACCAAGCCAAAGATTAAGTCCCAACAAAAGGGACATGCCACACACACATCATCATCAAGACCAGATCAGGGGTTGAGGCCGTGGGTTCCTGGGCCGTGCTCCATCCATATCCATCCACCTGTAACTTTGTCCGTTATGAGAAACCAAACAGATGCAACCAGACGAGCTCAGGCCGCTAATGCTACTCCTATAAGACGACAAAGAAACATCCTCGTCGACTCGGCTCAGAGCAAAAGCAGGCCCGCAATGCCGACAATGACGGCAAAGGCGCTAGCACCGAGGGTCCGCTCGGCGCCGCGCGCGCCATTGTTCTTGTTGTTGCCCGAGCTGGTGCCAGTCGTGCCGCACGACTGCGAGAAGCCCGTGGCGGCGCAGGCGGCGGCGGCGGTGCCGCTGGACCCGCTGGACCCGCTGGACCCGCTGTTGGAGCTGTCGCTGCTGCCGGAGCCGGTGCCCGGGTTGCTGCCGCCGGGGACCTGGTTCGAGGTGCCGCCGCCGGGGACGGCGTTGACCGAGGACGAGGCGGTGGCGCTGCCCGAGGTGGTGCCGTCGCCCTTGTTCATGTCGGTACCCGTGGCGAGGAACGACTTGAGGATGGTGGGCTTGTTGCTGTCGACGACGGTGTTGTTGGTGGCCGAGATGTCGTTGTAGTAGTACGAGACGCCCTTGTTGGTGCCGGGCGCGCTGCTGGTCTTGTAGCACTCGACCGTAATCTCGTTGAAGGTGGCAAAGTAGTAGCCGTAGTTCTTGATCTCGTCCGAGTTCCAGTCGATGGCGCCGCCGGCCCAGTCGATGGTGCCCTGGGCGTTGGTCTCGAGACCGCCGGGCCAGATGGAGAGCTGCACGCGCGACGGGGTCTGGGGGAACGCCCACTGGTTCGACGTCGCGTTCCACGTCTCGGACCTCTTCTTGGTGCGGCCGACCTTGCCATCCACAAGCCACGTGATCTGGTCGGGCGTCCACTGGATCTCGTACTCGTGGAAGTCGTTGTACGAGTCGCCGTCCACGGTGATGTTTCCGGAGTTGACGTCTATAGCCAGTTAGCGCCGCCACATCGGAGAAAGAAACAAGGGGCCCATGAGAAGGAGTGAGCGGTGCTTACAGCTGGGAATGCCCTGGAAGTAGTAGTTGGTCTGAGCGGTTTGGAGATCGACACCCACAAACTCGTAGTCGATCTCATCCTTGACGTCGCTGAACAGGATGAAGGCCGTGACCACACCGCGGCCACGGGACGTCTTCATCTTGGCCTTGACGCTGCCGTACCACATGTACGTCGTCGTGGCTAGGACGGTGCCGACCGACTTGGGCGGCATGGTGAGCAGGATGCTTCCGTCGTACACGAGCGGCTCGCCCTGGCCGACCCAGTCCGCCTGGCTGGAGTCGCCCAGATACTTGCCGATGTCCTGGTAGCGGTCGAGCGAGTCCATCTTGTACACCTTGTCTTTGCACACGGGGGCCGGGACGCACGAGTCGAGCGTGAAGGACATGCGCGGGTCACAGCCGCCGAGGCAGTATGCGCCAACGCCGCATTGACCGTATTCTGCAGGTTCCCGATGTCAGTTGGGGGAGGGATCCCGATTGGCAGGGCCGAATCTGCGGTTTTATTGATCGGCCCGTTCGAGGCTACTCACGAGAACAGCAGGGCGCTTCCTTGGGGCATCTCTTATCCAAGCCGCACGTGGGGATGTCGGCAGCGAGAACGGCGGTGGCGCCGAGGAGGGCAGCGCCCAGGGGTAGGAGAGCGCGCACCATGGTGGTCGTGAGCCGAGTCGAGTCGCGAAGAATGCTGATGTCTTGGACCGAGTCGATGTCTCGCGAAGACTCGATGTGCGTACGTCCTTAAGGCTGAAGAACGAGACCGGTTTGATTCACTTTCCGGTTGCGGCTTCTCCGGCAGAGCGGTTTATGCGGGGCGCTGACACTGCTGGAATGCAGCGGCCAAGTCGGCAGAAAGGGGACTCGGTCCTGACGTCGAACCTAGTCGGAGTTCTCGAGTCGGCGCGTCGGCGAGGAAGACCGGACGGCTTCGCGGCGCCGGATTAGGCGTGCAGGAATCGGCCGAGCGAGGGCGTGGTCCGAATGTTTCGCGGGCGTTGAAACGATCGGATCGTGTGTTACGGGAGGACAGGGAGACAGCAAGATGCGCGATCACTGACGTTTGAACAGAACAACCGAAAGAAAAAACGAATGGACAAGCGACCGTCTGGGCCCCTCTATGCAAAACGAAGGATGCAAAAGTTGGGACGGCGTTGGATTAGGGCGAGGTAAAACGAAGGTTGCTCTCGGCGAGAGTGGGCTTGACGATGATTAGGGATTAGGGGGGGAGGAGGAGGAGAAAAACCGACAGGAAGGGGCACGGCTCGCTGCTCAGGATCCCTGGATCAATTTTAGCCCCAGCCAAGCTGCTGCCCCAGTCCCAGAAGGGCAATCACACCATTCACCATCTGGCGGCGCGCGCAGGGTTGTGCTGCTGCCTTTGGCTTGGCTAAAATGGCGCTCCACCCAACTTTCTTTCTCGTGTTGACGGGCGCGCCCAGAATGCGAGACCGTTGCGCCCCAATTTTCAGCATGACGCTGGACGTGATGCACGCCGACTGCCGACAAAGCAGGACGGATGACATGACATGACACCGAGGGTCGAGGGATCGACCGCACCGCATCAGCCCTGTGCGACACCGCGTCTGACTGTACAGCATACATTGTCTGAGATTGTTTGTACGAAAAACATACTATGTACCCAGTCAGTTACCGTCCTGCAGTGTACAAAAACTGGGAAATGGAATGCAATGCAGCACTCGAATGAACCCTGGCCCAGCGCGGGTCCTCGCCGTTGCAGATGCGCGCCAAGCAGGAATTTCCACATCCTGAGCGGGACCTTTCCCTCGGATTGGCTGGGGCCCTCCCGGCGATGTGGGCCGGGGATGCGGTTCTCCTGCTTGCCCGTTCCGGACACATGACGCCACAGCCTTGATTGGGTCTCTCAAGGGCCTTTCGTGGCTGCAACCAACCATCATCCACTCACCACTCACTCACACTCCAATGGTCTTGCAGTCCAGTGCGCTCTCTCTCTCGTATTCTGCCTGTCTGCGACGAGCTTCTCATGGGATTTGTTTCGCCTCCGCCTCCGCCTCCGCCTTCGCCCTCTCCATTGCCGTTGGGGTCAAGAAGCACATCAATTGGCGGCCGGTGAGAACATCTCCCCCGCTCGACCGTGACCCCAATCTGGGTGCATAAACCCCAGGGCTTCCCTGATCTTCTCGGGTTATAATATCAAGGAACCGTAGGTACATAGGTGATAATAGTACCTATCCCATCTCGTATTCCCACAACGGCCAAAGACCCCACCCCACTCATTTGGGGCTTCTGTGCAGATGCCCTGCATATGTCTCGCGTGCCATGCTCTGGCCCTGCATATTGGATGACTGCACCTCGCTCGCGGGTGACACTAGCTCCTGACAGTCTACTCATTCAATATGGAGACTCAAGAAAGGCAAGGAGCATATGCGACTTGCGTACCTCAGATAGTCTGAGAAGACAGGAATGGTCGCAATACATGTTCGTCCTCGCGGTAAATGCCGCCCACGGAGCATCGGCAATCTCGACTTCCAACACAACGCCGTGCCAGGCTCTAGAGTTCCGGACGTGAAGAAACAGACGAGTGTGCCAGCCCACGAAAGATCCATACAAAACGACAACTACCACTGCACAATAGATGGGACACTTCCTCCGCGTCCGTCCCCGCGGCCCACTCCAGCGTCTGGCCCGCTGGAGGTGCGCGAGTCCTAGACGGACGAGGAGGAGCGAGATACCAGTCTCAATCCACTGACTCACTCCTCGACTCCGACATGCCAAAACGTGCCAGGACCAAAACTCCAAGGAAACCTCCAACACCCTAGAGTAAAAACTCGACCAAGGGAAACTGGATCCAGTGATCAGAAAAGTTGGTGAAAGCCACAGACGAGCAGAGTCCTGGCAAGGAGGCCAGGCTGCCGGTTATCGACCATGGGATGAGAAGTACAAGACCATTTGATGTGAAGGACCACGATAAAACGTGCCACTGCACGTGCTGGCCGCGAGCCTCGGCGTGGCCAACACGCAGCATGTATGTCAACACATGCAGAGATGGGCAGAGTATCCCGCCCCTCGACCGTCGTCGTCGTCGTCGTCGTTCTCGTCGTCGTCGTGATGCGCGGGCGGGATTCTATCTGCTCTTCTGTGTGGGGAACAAATCTACACGAGAATCGGTCAGCTTCTCGCCCAAACACAGAACAACCTCCCATGAAGACTTACCAGGGAAATGCTCCTTGGCGTACTGTTCGCAGGCCTTCGCTGGCTTGCCGACCTTCTGCCCAATCACTTTCCACTTATTATTTTCGTACTCCTTGATGGCTGAAAACAATGCCGCTTTCTGGAGGGCCAAGTCAGCTCGTGCCAGACGGGAGGGGTCATGTCCAAGTCAGGCGGCGCGCACCTCGTCTTCGGCAAACTCGGCGTAGTGCATGTCCTTGTACCAATGCTTCTTGACGCTGCCCTCTGTCCGTGCGGGGAACGTCTGCGCCCGTGTCAGTCTCGCGCCGTCGTGACCAATTCTGGAGAGATTATTGTTGCCTACCTTGGCAATCTCCGCCCAGCTGTTGCCAGTATCGCGCATCTGCTTCAGCCGAAGCTCCTCGGCCGGCGTCCAGGGGGTGTTTGTCCTGCTCTTCTTGGCGGGAGGAGGGGCTGGTTCGTCGGCAGCCGGCTGCGCCGCCGCAGGAGCTGCTTGAGCAGGAGCCGGAGCCGGAGCCGGCACCGGGACGGGCTGTTGCTGCTGCGGATGCTGCTGTTGGGCATGCTGGGCATGTTGCGCGTGCTGTTGGTGATGTGGTGGCTGCTGCTGCTGCTGTTGTTGTTGTTGTTGCTGCTGCTGCTGCTGGGAAGGGGGTTGCACGACTTGAGGAGGACCCATGGGAGCAGCCTGAGCAGCCTGTTGTTGCTGCTGCTGTCCCGACTGGGAAGCCGTCACATGCTGAGGGGCATGCTGAGGGGCGTGCTGAGGGGCGTGCTGAGGTGCATGCTGGGGCGCGTGTTGAGGGTGCTGCGGCGCATGCTGAGGAGCGTGTTGAGGAGCATGAGGAGGGGCATGCTGAGGGACGTGCTGGGGCACATGGGCGGGAGAGCGCTGGGGTGGATGTTGGGGGGCATGCTGCGGCGCGTGCTGAGCAGCGTGGGCCGGAGGGTGGGAGCCCGGAGCCGGACGTTTGCGCCGTCCGGACTGCGCCGGCGCCGAAGTCGGGGCCTGCTGTGGTTGGGGTAGTGGAGCTTGGGCCTGCTGCGCATGAGCCTGGACCGGCGGCGCGGCGTGGTGCGCCTGCTGCGCATGCGGCTGCTGCTGGTGCGGGTGTTGTGGCTGCGTCGGCTGCGGTGGCTGTGTGGGGTATGCTCGATAATCCACAGGCTGCTCGCGCCGAGTCATGTCTGGTTGTTGCTGCTGCTGTTGCTGCTGCGGCTGCTGCTGCTGCTGAGCAGCGGCATACGGCGGTTGACTGTACCAGCCGGCATGGTTAGCGAACGGGTTCGGCGACGGCTGCTGCTGCTGCTGCAATGGCTGCTGCAATGGCTGCTGGTGTTGCAGCGCAGGCATCGATGTCGTCTGCATCGGACGCCATGATGACTGAACTGGATTTGCCGTCCGCTGCTTCTTCATCACAGGCGGGGATGGGGAAGGGCGCTCAGTCGGGAGCTGCCTGGGCGCGCGCGGCACCAGGATCAGGATGGGATCACGACACCGGGCCGGAGTGAGGGTGCGGATTTGGGGAAGATGCGAATGGGGTGGAGGAGGGGGCAAGGGAAGGGGGTGTGGAGGGCAGCGCGGACACAGGTGCCGATGCGAGGCTGAGAGGGAAAAGATGGGACGTTTGGGGGCTTCGATGTTGTTTTCCCCGAGCTTCTCCCCACGTGGTAGATCTACTCTGGTCCCGGGTTTGCAGGACAAAGACCCAGGAGGAGGTACATCGGGTACATAAATGGGGGAAGGGGGTTGGGATGGGAACTTGGAAGGGAATCGGAAGGGATGCGGAGGGATGGGGGAGGGATGGTGAAGGGATGGTGTCCGGGGACGGGGTGCCCAGATACGAAAAGGTACAAGGAGTCGAGGTACTCACTGAAGCTCATTGGGGTGGTTGGTGGAGTTGGAGTAGAGGTACTCCGGCATGGGGGAAATCGTCCACTGATGCATGGCCTAACGCGGGCGCCAAAAAAAAAACAAAAAGACTGTCAGCGATTTCTGCAAGAGCACGGCATGGATGGCATCGTGCCAAACGAGCAAATGAATAAGGTAGGTCGCAGAGGCGATGGATGTTTATGGTGCTTTGGAATCCCCCGCTGCTGCAGCGACCGAGAGCGAATGCAATTGTTCTTTCGGCGTGGCGCGGCATCCATGGCATGGCGTGGCGACAAGCAGCGCTGGTCACGGCCGGTACCATCGATCCTTCAGCCGCGCCCCGAGAGACCAGCTTGGCCGGTTTCGTGCGCGGCGGTTTGGCGTGTGGACAACCAAGCCGAAAAAAAAAAAAACAGAGTGTAGTGCGTGTCTCATGCAGCACGCGTCGAGTCCATCGCGCGCAAAACACGGTTCGCGAGGGGTCGCCATCGAGATGACCAAAGGGAAAGCAGAGCAAGGTACTTACGGGCTGGATGGCGCTAATAAGCAGAGGTGCATAAATCCCAAACACCGACAATGCTGTGTCTTTTTTTCTTGGAGGTGAAGGAAGAGGTACGACAAATACTCGCGAGTGACCAGCGGGCGGCAGCTTGGGACCACAGTTCAAGACATGCGGGCAGAAGTACCTCGACCGGTGGGAACCTGGGCTGGAAGCGTCGGATGGGGGGCTGGGGCTGGGGTGGAGAGGGAACCTGGAGGATTCTGTGACCTCAGAGCGCGGGAAGCTTGGGGTGGATCGGGTTTTGTGCGAAGGCAGAGCGGGGATTGATTCGTGACTTCGAGGCCAATACCCTTCTTGTCACTGGCTGGGGTCTGTTGGGGGTGGGCAGGCACTGCAAGCCACCTTTCGGGCCGGCAATGTCTCTTGGCAGCCCGTCTGCGCCTGCGTCTGGCCGTCCCCGAATCCGGGTTTTCTCGACCCCCCCTCTATCTGTCCGTTCTTTGCGTGCTGCTGATGGGACGAAGCTGCCTGCACGCCCGTCTGTCTGCGCCTGTTGGGGATTCGGTTTGCTTCTTCGGATGAATCGTTTCGAGGTGCGCGGGTCGGTGCAGCGGCGGCGCCGGCCGCTTCTCACAGGGCGCTTGGCGATGTCGTCAGCCTTCAGAGTGGCGCCGGCGGTTTGTGCTGGGTGTCGCAACGGATTGGACGGCTGCAATCGCAGATGGCGAGGCGTCATGCGTGCGCGTAATTTCTCCAATGGCGGAGGCTGGCACGGCGCGAGCCTGGAGTTGGGGGTTCCTCTGTTCGGCGCGGTCGAAGAAA
>OUNM011099866.1_pt1 | contig 19408 bp, 11 predicted proteins | sample 1769961 | NCBI WGS metagenome assembly OUNM01 (sample SAMEA3914820, study PRJEB12502) | metagenome | biome: forest; material: soil | place: USA | collected 2012-03-12 | depth 0.3 m
CGTCCATGCCGGGCAGGCCGCGCCGCAGGTCGCTCCAGGCGCCGCGAAGGAAGGGCCAGGCGCAGTAGCTCACCGCCGGCAGCGTGAGCAGGAAGGAGGACCAGCCCATCAGGGCCCTCATGTCGGCGTCCATGGTGCCGTCGGTGGCCATGTAGACCGGGACCGCATACATCATTACCTGCATCATCGACAGGCCGGCCACGAACAGGCGCCGCATCAAGGATTTGCGGGCGCGCTCGAGCTGGGCGCCGTGGCGGGTGGCGTCGTAGGGATAGGCGGTGTAGCCGATTGCGCGCAAGGCCGCGATGATGGCGCTGGGACGGCAGGTCGATGCATCCCAGCGCACCTGCAGGCGCTCGGTGGCGACGTTCAGCACGCAGGACTGCACGCCGGCCAGTGCGGCGACGCGGCGTTCGATCAGCCAGACGCAGGCGGCGCAGCGCAGGCCCTCGACGGTGAACACGGCGTCGCCGTCCAGCCCCATCTCGTCGTAGAGCTTCAGGGCGGCGCCGCTGCCGCCGGCGTCGTCCGGCGGGGCGGCGAAGACGGTGCGGCTGTCGTAGTAGTCGTGCAGGCCGGCGTCCGCGATCGCCTGGGCGGCGGCCGCGCAGCCGGGGCAGCACATGGTGCGCGCCTGCCCGCCGATGCTGGCCTGCCAGCGCCCGCCCTCGACGGCCGGCTGGCCGCAGTGGTAACAGGCGGCAAAGTCGGCGACCGCATTCATGCCCCGCCTCCCGGCGTCAGGCAGACGCTCTCCAGCCAGCTGTGCGGCAGGCCGCCCGCCGCGCGCGCGAGGCCGAGCAGGCCGAAGCCCAGCACCAGGGCGCCGCAAGCCAGGCGCACCTGGCGCCGGCGCAGGGACGCGCGCAGGCGCGCGCCCAGCAGGCCGAGGCCGAGCAGCATCGGCAGCGTGCCGAGGCCGAAGGCCAGCATCACCAGCGCGCCGCCCATGGCGGAGCCGGACAGCATGGCCGTCACCAGCACGCTGTAGACCATCCCGCAGGGCAGCCAGCCCCACAGGAGCCCGGCGGCCAGCATGCGACCCGGGCCGAAACCCGCGCCCGGACTCGGGCTTACACGGCGCAGCAGCGGCTGCACGCGGCGCCAGACGACCTGGCCGCCCTGCTCCAGCCGCGCCAGGCCGCGCCAGGCATCCATCAGGTAGAGTCCCAGCATGGCCAGCATCAGGTTGGCCATCCAGTAGGCCCCTGCCTGCAGGGCCGGCAGCCGGGCGAGCGCGCCGGCGCCCTGGCCGATCCCGCCGGCCAGCGCACCCGCCAGCATGTAGCTGCCGATGCGGCCGATGTTATATGCCAATGCATTCGCCGGCGCCGGACGTGCCGGACGCGCGGCATGCAAGGTCACCGGCGCCACCGACAGCGCGCCGACGATCCCGCCGCACATGCCGGCGCAATGCACGCTGCCGAGCAGCCCGACCACGAAGACCGGCAACAGGCCGATACCGCCGATCCCCATCTCACACCGTCTTCGAATACCGCGGCTCGGCGCTGCGGGTGGCGAGATAGCGGTCGAACACCATGCACACATTGCGGATCAGCAGGCGTCCTTTGGTCGTCACGCTGATCCAGTCGCCGCCCACGGTCACCAGTCCATCCTCTTCCATCGCCGCCAACTGGGCCAGTTCGGCCGCGAAGTACTGGCGGAATACGACCGGGAAGGCCAGCTCGATGGCGGAGATCGACAGTTCGAACTGGCACATCAGCTTCTGGATCACGGCGCGGCGCAGGACGTCGTCCATGCCCAGGCGGATGCCGCGCGCCACCGGCAGCTCGTTGCGGTCGAGCGCATCGTAGTAGGCATCGAGCGTCTTGACGTTCTGGCTGTAGGTGGCGCCCACCGCGCCGATGGCGGAGACGCCGCAGGACACCAGGTCCGTGTCCGCATGGGTCGAATAACCCTGGAAGTTGCGGTGCAGCCGGCCCTGGCGCTGGGCGACGGCGAGCCCGTCCTCCGGCTTGGCGAAATGGTCCATGCCGATGTAGACGTAGCCGGCGGCGGTGAGGCGCTCGATGCAGAGCTGGAGCATGCGTAGCTTGGCGTCGCTGTCCGGCATGTCCTGTTCCAGGATGCGGCGCTGTGGCTTGAACAGGTGCGGCAGGTGGGCGTAGTGATACACGGCGATGCGGTCCGGATCCGCGGCCACCACTTTCTCGAGGGTGGCTGCCATGGTATCCGGGGTCTGCTTCGGCAGGCCGTAGATCAGGTCGATGCTGACCGAGCGGAAGCCGGCGGCGCGTGCGACGGCGATCACGGCACGCGTCTCTTCTTCCGGCTGGATGCGGTTGACGGCCTTCTGGACGTCGGCGTCGAAGTCCTGCACGCCCAGGCTGATGCGGTTGAAGCCTTGCGCGCGCAGGCCGTGCACGCGCTCGACGGACACGGTGCGCGGGTCGACTTCGATGGAATACTCGCCGATGGCATCCGGGGCGAAGTGGAAGCAGCGCCGCAGGTGGTCCATCAGCTCGCCCATCTGCGCATCCGACAGGTAGGTGGGCGTGCCGCCGCCGAAGTGCAGCTGCTCGACCTCCGCATTGTTCCCGCCGATCCCTGCAAACAGCGCGCCCTGCATCGCGACTTCGCGCTTCAGGTAGGCCAGGTAGGTGGCCGCCTTCTCGCGGTTTTTGGTGACGATCTTGTTGCAGGCGCAGTAGTAGCAGACCGTGTCGCAGAACGGAATGTGCAGGTACAGCGACAGCGGACGCGCATTGCCGCGCGTGCGGCGGTCGGCCACGGCGTGCAGGTAGTCGCGGTAGCCGAAGCTTTCCGTGAAGCGGTCGGCGGTCGGGTAAGAGGTGTAGCGCGGGCCGGACTTGCCGAGGCGGGAAATCAGCCCGGCGTCGAAATCGACAGTGGGCTGGAAGGCCAGGATCTTGGCGGATACTGCTTGCAACTGCGGCGTCATGAGGAACTCCTTGCGGGCGCCACCGATGGGCAGCGCACTGTATGCAAGGAGTCTATTGATTCAGATCAGGAAAAACCTTGACCTGCATCAAAAACGGCCGACTTTAAACACCGACAGCGCCTGCGACAGGTGGCTTGCCTGCTCCGCCACATTCGCAGAGGCCGCCGCCGCTTCCTCGACCAGGGCCGCGTTCTCGCGCGTGATGCCGTCCAGGTCGCGCATGGCGGCGTTGACCTGGGCGATGCCGCCGTGCTGCTCGCGCGAGGCGACGGTGATGCCGTGCATGATCTTCGCCGCTTCCTGCACCGAGGCGACCACTTCGCGCATGGTCCGGCCGGCGGCGCCCACCAGTTCGTCGCCCTGCCCAATCTGCTCGACCGAATCCTCGATCAGGCGCTTGATCTCCTTGGCCGCGCCGGCCGAGCGCTGGGCCAGCGAGCGCACCTCGCCGGCGACCACCGCGAAGCCGCGGCCCTGCTCGCCCGCGCGGGCCGCCTCGACGGCCGCGTTCAGGGCCAGGATATTGGTCTGGAAGGCGATGCCGTCGATCAGGCCGATGATGTCGACGATGCGGGTGGCCGAGCCGCTGATCTGGCCCATCGTCGCGCCCACCTGCTGGACCGAGGCGCCGGCGCGGTCGGCCACGCTGGACGCCGTGTCCACCAGGCCGTCGGCGCGCACCGCGCTGTCGGTGTTGTTGCCGGCCGCGGCAGCCACCTGGGCCAGGCTGGCGGCGGTCTGCTCCAGGCTGGCGGCCTGGGATTCGGTGCGGCGCGCCAGGTCCTGGTTGCCGGCCGCGATGCCGCGCGTGGCCGCCTCGATCGAGGCGACGTTGGCGCGCACGTCGCCAACGATGGCGGTCAGGTTGACGTTCAGCTGGCGCAGCGCCAGCAGCAGGCGGCCGACTTCGTCGTCGCGGCCCGCCGGCGGCAGGTGCGAGAGGTCGCCGCCGGCCAGCGCGTGGACCGCGTCCTGGGCCTGCCGCAGCGGGCCGACGATGGAGCGCTGCAGCTCGGCCCAGGCCAGCAGCGTGAGCAGCGCGCCGGCGCCGGCCAGCACGCGCCAGACGGTGCCGTCGGCGGCGGCCGCCAGCGCCACCAGCAGGGCCGACTGGGAGCCCAGCATCAGGCCCAGGCGCCGGCCCAGCGGCAGGTTGCGCAGCGCGCGCAGGCGGCCCGGCAGGCCGGCGCGGACCACGGCGCCGCGGCGGATCGCCAGGCCCTGCGCGTCGCCGCTGCGGAAGCGCCGGTACAGCGCTTCGGCGGCCTTCACCTGTTCGCGTTCGGGACGGGTGCGCACCGACATGTAGCCGACCGTGACGCCGTTCTCCTTGACCGGCACCACGTTCGCGACCACCCAGTAGTAATCGCCGTTCTTGCGACGGTTCTTGACCATGCCGGTCCATGGCAGGCCGGCCTTCAAGGTCTGCCACAGGTCGGCGAAGGCTTCGGGCGGCATGTCGGGGTGGCGGACGACGTTGTGGGCCTTGCCGATCAGTTCTTCCGGTTCGAAGCCGCTGACCTCGATGAAGCTGGGGTTGACGTAGGTGATGCGTCCCTTGGTGTCGGTTTTGGAGACGATGGACTGGCCATCCTTGAGGATGTATTCGATGCCGGTGACCGGCAGGTTGGTGCGCACGACAAACTCCCTTGTTTCTGTACGGCAATTTTTATACCACGCGAATTGTATAGACACCAATCAAATCACTTCCTTGATCTACATCAAAAACATTGGAGAAACATTTTGTAATCGCCAAAGTTCGACAGCTAACCATGAGAGAGGCGAAAATACGGTACCCTGCGCTCATGTGCTCGCTCATGCTTTTTTCGATAGATCTCACCCCCCGCCGTCGATGAACGATATTTCCTCCCTGACACGGCATCCCGATGTGCTGTACGGTCCGCACCAGCCCGAGCTGCTGCGTGACGAAATCCTCGCCGACCTGCTCGAAGCCAGTGCCCGCCGCGCGCCCGGGCAGACCGCCCTGATCGCCGGCGACCGCCGGCTCAGCTACCGCGAACTCGACGACCTCGCCAGCCTGGCCGCCTCGCGCCTGATCGAGGCCGGCATCAAGCCCGGCGACATCGTCGGCCTGTGGATGCCGCGCGGGATCGACCTGCTGCTGATGCAGGCCGCCATCGCCAAGACCGGCGCCGCCTGGCTGCCGGTCGACGAAGATACGCCGGTCGAACGCCTACTGGTCTGCATGGAGGATGCCGGTTCGCCGGCCCTGGTGAGCAGCGAACGCATGGGCGAGCGCCTGGCCACGGTCGACCGCCCCATCCACACCGCGGAAAGCCTGCTGGCGCCCGCCCCCGCCGGCTATGAGCTCAAACGCCGCGCCAAGGTGAGCGGCAGCGCCCCGGCCTACGTCATCTACACCTCGGGGTCGACCGGCAAGCCGAAGGGCATCCTGATCGACCAGCGCAGCATCTGCCACTTCCTGCGCAGCGAGAACGAAGTGCTGGGCGTGCGGGCCGACGACACGGTCTACCAGGGTTTCTCGGTCGCCTTCGACATGTCCTTCGAGGAGATCTGGATCTCCTACCTGGTCGGCGCCACCCTGTGGCTCGGTCCCAAGGAGACGGCCGGCGATCCCGAAGCCCTGCCGCGCCTGCTGCAGGAAAACGGCGTCACGGTGCTGCACGCGGTGCCGACCCTGCTGGCCCTGTTCGCCGAGGACGTCCCTGGCCTGCGCATCATCAACCTGGGCGGCGAGATGTGCCCGGAGACCGTGGTCGAACGCTTTTCGAAGCCCGGCCGCCAGATGTTCAACACCTATGGCCCGACCGAAGCGACGGTCTCGGCCAGCCTGGCCTCGCTCCAGCCGGGGCGCCTGATCACGATCGGCAAGCCGCTGCCCAACTACGGGCTGCTGGTGATCTCCACCGACACCGAAAAGGGGCTGCAGATCCTGCCGCGCGGCGACACCGGCGAGCTGTGCATCATCGGTCCGGGCCTGTCCGCCGGCTACCTGGGCCGCCCCGACCTGACCGCCGAAAAATTCCTGCCCAACCCGTGGGCCAGCGGCGCGCACGACGCCCGGCTGTACCGCACCGGCGACCTCGCGCGCATCGAGCCGGACGGCGAAGTGGTCTGCCTGGGCCGCACCGACGACCAGGTCAAGATCCGCGGCTTCCGCGTCGAGCTGGGTGAAATCGAAGCCGTGCTGGCGCAGCAGGAGGGCATCGGCACCACGGCGGTACTGCTGCGTAAGGACGACGGCATCGACCGCCTGGTGGCCTACCTGGTGCCGGCCCTCGGCGCCACCGACGAGCAGCTGGCCGCCTCCACCTTGCGTAAGGCGCTGGCCGGCCGCCTGCCGCCGTACATGGTGCCGAGCCGCTTCGAAGTCCTGAACGTGATGCCGCGCCTGACCTCGGGCAAGATCGACCGCAAGGCCTTGAAGGCGATGGCATTGAGCGCGCCGCTGCCCAGCGATGCCGCCGAATCGGATATCGCCGAAACGCCGGCCGAAGAAGCCCTGTTCGCGGCCCTGGCCCAGCTGTTCCCGGGCCAGCCGATCCGCCGCGAGCTCGATTTCTTCAGCGACCTGGGCGGCCACTCCTTCTTCGCCGCGCGCCTGGCCACGGCCCTGCGCAGCGATCCGCGCTTCGCCCACATGACCGTGCGCGACATCTACCAGCACCGCCAGATCGGCGCGATCGCCTCCAGCCTCGACCAGGCCGCGGGCACCGCCCACGTCGAAGAGGACTGGACCCCACCGCCGGAATCGCGGCGCTGGGCCTGCGGCCTGGCCCAGCTGGCCGCGTTGCCGGTGCTGGTGACGCTGCGCATGGCGCAATGGCTGGCGCCCTTCTTCACCTACCACTTCATGACCGGCGACCCGGGCGACTCGATCCCGCGCGCGATCGCCGCCTCGATCGGCGTGTTCCTGCTGGCGACCTTGATGGAATTCGTGTTCGCAGCAGGCGGCAAATGGCTGGTGGCCGGACGACTGCGTCCCGGCGTCTATCCGCTGTGGGGCATGACCTATTACCGCTGGTGGCTGTCCGACCGCCTGGTCGAGGCGGCGCCCACCTACCTGCTGGCCGGCTCCTCGCTGTACGCCTGGTGGCTGCGGGTGCTGGGCGCGAAGATCGGCAAGGACGTCGTGATCGGTTCGATGACATTGCGCTCGCCGGACCTGTTCACCCTCGGCGACAACGTCAGCATCGGCAACGGCGTGAACTTCGAGAACGCGCGCGTCGAACGCGGACGCCTGATGCTCGGCCACATCACGCTCGACGACGACGCCTGCGTCTCGTCCTATGCCATCCTCGAAGGGAATACCCGGGTCGGCCGGCGCGGCCACCTGGAGGGCCAGTCTGCCCTCAGCGACGGCGCCGCGGTGCCGGACGGCCGCGTGTGGTCCGGCTCGCCGGCGCGCGACGCCGGCGCCTTCGATCCGTCCATCCTGCCGCCGCGGCCGCGCGCTTCCCGCCTGCGGCTGGCCGGCGAAGCCCTGTTCTTCGTGTTCGGCATCCTGCTGGTGGCGACCCTGTTCTTCATGCCGGTCTTCCCGAGCTTCGTCCTGATCGACTGGTTCGACGAACGCGGCACCCTGGCCTGGATGCAGGCCAATACCATCCACGGCCAGCTGGTGCGCTACTTCGTGCTGGCGCTGCCGGCCAGCGCGGTGCTGATCTTCCTGACCATGCTGGTGTCGGCGGCGATCCGCTGGGGCTTCCTGCCGCGCATGCAGCCGGGCCGCTCGGCCGTCCACTCGAACACCTATTGCAAGAAGTGGCTGGTCAGCCACATCCAGGAATCGAGCCTGAACGTCCTGCACGGCATCTACGCCACCGTGTTCGCGCCCTTCTGGTACCGCCTGCTGGGCGCCAAGGTAGGCCGCGACGCCGAGATCTCGACCGCGCTGGGCGTGGTGCCGGACATGCTGACCCTGGGCGACGAGACCTTCATCGCCGACGCCGTGATGCTGGGCGACGAGCAGATCGACGGCGGCTGGATGACGATGGAGCCGACCGTGGTCTCGAACCGCTCGTTCGTCGGTAACGGCAGCTACATCCCGGACGGCACCGTGCTGCCGGAAGGCGTGCTGGTGGGCGTGCACACCCACGCCCCGGTCAACGAACGCATGACCAGTGGCGACACCTGGCTCGGCTCGCCGCCGCTCCACCTGCCGGCGCGCGAACAGGTCAGCGGCTATCCGGAACACCTGACCTACCGGCCATCAATGGCGCGGCGCCTGGGCCGCACGATGGTGGAAGCCTTCCGCATCGTGGCGCCGCACGCGGTGGTGATCGCGGTAGGCTATACCGTGGTGCTCGACCTGATGCCGCTGGCCGGCGCCGGCCGCTGGGGCGAGGTGATCTGGGACCTGGCCCTGGTCGGCCTGGCCTACGGCATCGGCAACTACCTGTTCGTGCTGGCCTTCAAATGGCTGCTGCTGGGCCGCTACAAGAAGCGCGCCGACCCGATGTGGACGCCCTTCGTCTGGCTGTCCGAGGGCGTGACCAATATGTACGAGGGCATCGCCGTGCCCAACTTCATGCGCTACCTGCGCGGCACGCCCTGGCTGCCGCTGGCTTTCAACATGCTCGGCTGCCGGATCGGCAAGGGCGTCTACATGGACACTACCGACATCACGGAATTCGATTGCGTGACGATCGGCGACCACAGCGAGCTGAACGCCCTGTCCTGTCCGCAGACCCACCTGTTCGAAGACCGCGTGATGAAGATCGACCGGGTCGAAATCGGCAGCAAGGTCTACATCGGCCCGCGCAGCGCCGTGCTGTACAGCGCCCGGGTCGGCCACAATGCCCGCATCGGCCCGCTGACCCTGGTGATGAAGGGCGAGCACATTCCGGGCGCCACCGCCTGGTCCGGCCTGCCGGCCGCGCCGCAGCGGGCATAAAGGAGATTCGATGGAGGACGCTGCAGCCGTTCCCGTTCAATGGATGCTGCTTCCCCCGGCCGCCGCGGCCGGCGGCCGGGGGGTTTTCGGCGTTCCGGCCGGCGCCTGTCGGTTAGTTGCAGATTTCGAGGTGTGCGTCATCGGCATCCAGGGCGATGCCGACCGCGACCATGCCCGCCAGGCGATCCGCGAAGCCATCGTCGCCGCCCTCGGCCAGCTCAGCGGCCTGCCGCCCGAGCGCATCGTCCTGCGCGCCGAACCGGGGACGCCGCCCTATGCGATGCTGGATGCGCCCTCGGGCCTGCGCCGCGCCTGGCTGGCGATCAGCCACGACGGCGCGCTGTCGGTGGCCGCGATCTCGCTGCAGGGCGAGGTCGGCATCGACGTCACGCAGGTGCGTGACCCCGCCGCCTTCCCCGACTGGGAAGCGGTGGCGCGCGACTTCCTCGGCCCGGCAGTGGCGGCTGCGCTGGCGCCGCTGCCGCCCGGCGAGCGCATGCTGGCCTTCGCGCGCGCCTGGACCGAACGCGAGGCGCGCCTGAAATACCTGGGCCGCGAACTGGTCGAATGGAGTGAGGAAGGCGATGCGCCCTTGGGCGCCAGCCGCGGCCTGGCACTCGCCCTTCCCGATGGTTATGTGGGCGCGCTCGTACTGCCACCTCCCTGAGCCATTCCTGATGTATTCCGGGTAAGATTGCAGAATGGACAATCTCACCCACTCCGTCGTCGGTCTCGGCATCGGCGCCCTGATCGATCGCAGCCTGCCCGCCGAACCCCGTGTGGAACAGCGCCGCGTGCGCTCGCGCATGCTGCTCACGATCGGCTGCCTGGCCAGCAATTTCCCCGACCTCGACCTGGTGCTGACCGGCCTGCTCGAACCGCCGCTGGGCTATCTGCTGCACCACCGCGGCCACACGCACACGCTCGTGGTCGCCCTCGCCGAGGCCGCCCTGCTGCTGGCCCTGGTATGGCTGCTGTGGCCATCCGCGCGGCGCCTGCTGCGCGAGAGTCCGACGGCTCGGCTCGGCGCCCTGCTGGCCTCCGGCACCGGCCTGCTGCTGCACATCGGCATGGACAGCCTGAACGTCTACGGCGTCCATCCCTTCTGGCCCTTCGACCCCAACTGGTATTACGGCGACCTGGTCTTCATCGTCGAGCCGGTGTTCTGGATTGCCTTCGGCGTGCCGCTGGCGGAGATGATCCGCAGCCGTCCGCTGCGCCGGCTGTGGCTGGCCGTGATCGCCCTGGTGCCGCTGGCGGCGACCGTGCTGGGCTTCCTGCAATGGGGTTCGCTGGCGGGTCTGGCGGCACTGGGCCTGCTGCTGGCCTGGATTCAACATAGAAACGACGAACACCACGGCGAGACCCGCGCCGAACGCGGACGCATGGCGCTCGGCGCCGGACTGGCAGCCGCGCTGCTCTTCGTCGGCGTGCAAGCGATGGCCCTGCAGCAGGCGCGCGCCATCGTCCGCGCCGAACTGAAACGCATCGATGCCGGCGAGCGCCTGCTGGACACGGCGCTGTCGGCCTATCCGGCCAATCCGCTGTGCTGGTCCTTCGTCACCGTGGCCCGCACCGGTACCGACGACGCCGGCACCGTCCACCTGCGGCGCGGCATGCTGAGCATCGCGCCCGGCTTGAGCCCGGTATCGCACTGCCCCGCGCGCATCGCCGGTCCGGCGCTCGAGGATGCCCCGCCGCAGCTTGCCTGGCAGGCCGAAGACCGCCAGCCGGTGGCGGCGCTGCGCAGCCTGGCTTCCACCAATTGCCATGTGAATGCCTGGATGCGTTTTGCGCGCGCGCCTGCGCTGGCCGATGGGGTGGCGACCGATGTGCGCTGGGGTGAGCCGGGTAGCCGGAATTTTTCGACCATGGCGTATGCGGGTCTGGCGCAGGCGCCCTGCCCGGCGCCGGTGCCGGCTTGGGGTTATCCGCGGGCGGACCTGCTGCGGGGCCACTGAACCGGCCCCTGGTCCGGCGGGCTGTCAATCCTTGCGCAGTACGACGTGCGTCGCCGACGGCGTCGGCACGTGCCCGGTGCAGCGGAATCCCATGCGCCGAAGGTCCAGGCCGGCGAACAGGGATTCGCCGGTTCCAAGCACGACAGGAGCGATCGCCAGGTGCATCTCGTCCACCAGGCCGGCCTGGAGGTACTCGCGCACGGTCGCCACGCCCCCGCCCAGGCGCACGTCCTTGCCGTTTGCGGCGCGGCGGGCTTGCGCATAGGCGGACTCGATGCCGTCGGTGACGAAATAAAAAGTCGTGCCGCCCTTCATCTCCAGCGGCGGGCGTGGATGGTGGGTCAGCACGAAGACGGGTACGCGGTACGGAGGTTCGTCGCCCCACCAGCCTTTCCACTCGTCGTCCGGCCATGCCCCGCGGATCGGACCGAACATGTTCCTGCCCAGGATCCAGGCGCCGAGATTGTCGAAGCCGCGGGCTGCGAAGTCCTCGTCCGGACCATCCGTGCCCTTGCCTTCGTTTCCTGTCATGCGCTGGAAAGTACGCGTGCCGCGGAACCACTGGTGCAATCCGCCGCCACCTTCACCCATGGGATTTTCGAGGCTCTGGTTCGGGCCCGCACCAAAGCCGTCCAGGGACACGGAAAAGCACTTTACCTTTAATTCGGACATTCTTTCTCCTCTTGATGTTGCGGTTGACGGTCGGGCAGGTTCAGCAAGGACCGCCGACGAGCATGGCCAAAGTACACCACCAGGCCAAGCGCCAGCCAGGCCAGGAAGGCGGCCCAGGTGGTCCTGCTCAGGAAGGCCATCAGCACGGCGCAGAACGCGATCGCGAGCACGGGCACGACCGGCACACCGGGGCAGCGGAAGGCGCGGTGCAGGTCGGGGCGCTTCTTGCGCAGCACGATGACGGCGAACGAGACCAGGCAGAAGGCCGCCAGCGTACCCATGTTGACCAGTTCGCCGAGCACGCCGAGCGGCACCACCGCGCTCAGCAGGCCGAAGATGACCCCGACGATCCAGGTAGCGAAGAAGGGCGTGCCGAAGCGCGGGTGGATCTCCGACAGCTTGTGCGGCAGCAGGCCGTCGCGCGACATGGCGAACAGGATGCGTGTCTGCCCGTAGGCCATCACCAGGATCACGGTCGTCATGCCGAGGATGGCGCCGACGTCCACGAAGGCCGCGAACCAGGTCTCTTTGGCGTATTGAAGCGCCAGCGACACCGGGTGGTCGATGCCGGCGAAGCGGGCATAGGGCACGATGCCGGTCATGATGGCGGTCACGATGATGTACATGATCGTGCATATCGCCAGTGTGCCGATCAGGCCGATGGGCAGGTCGCGCTCGGGGCGCTTCACTTCCTCGGCGGCCGAGGTGACGGAATCGAAGCCGATGAAGGCAAAGAACATGAGGGCGGCGGCACTGAGCGTGCCGCCGGCGCCGTTCGGCATGAAGGGATGCCAGTTCGAGGGATGGACGTGGCGGGCGCCGACGGCGATGAACAGCAGGACCACGCCCAGCTTGATGATCACCATGATGTTGTTCACGCGCGCGGATTCCCGCACGCCCAGCGACAGCATCCCCGTCAGCACCATCATGATGCAGAAGGCCGGCAGGTTGAACCAGGTGTGCTGCCCCGGCACCGCGCCGGGCGCGCCGCGCAGGGCTTCGGGAAGGGACAGGCCGAAGCTCGTCATGAGGGACTGGAAATAGCCGGACCAGCCCACCGCCACCGCGGAGGTCGCCAGGCCGTATTCGAGCAGCAGGTCCCAGCCGATGATCCAGGCGACCAGCTCGCCCATCGTGACGTAGCTGTAGGTGTAGATAGAGCCAGCAACCGGAACGGTGGAGGCGAACTCCGCATAGCACAGGGCCGCCAGTCCGCAACAGACGCCGGCGATGACGAAGGACAGCGTCAGGGCGGGTCCGGCCGTGACGGCGCCCGTCCCCGTGAGGACGAAGATCCCTGTCCCGATCACGGCACCTATCCCCATCAATATCAGGTCGAAGGGACCCAGGACTTTCTTCAGGCCTCCCGGTTTGCGGCTCGTGGCCATCAATTGGTCCAGATTCTTCGTTCTGAATAAGCTCATGTGTGCTCTCTATGAAGGTTTATGGCAAAGCCATGCCGGGGTGCCAGTTGCGGGAAAGCCGTTGCGCCTCATCGATCTGCCGGGCCGTCATCCGGCGCGCCAGGTCGTCGCGCTGCTCGCCGGCGCTGCGGTGTCCGCCGGCGGCGGCGCGGTCCCACAGCATGAAGGCCGTGACAGGATCTTCCGGCACACCGGCCACGTGGTGCCGGTACATCAGGCCGAGGGCATACTGGGCATCCGGCTGGCCGAGCTCGGCGGCCTTGCGGAACCACGACACCGCCAGCTTCTGGTCCTGGGGCACGGCGTTGCCCGTGTAATACATCGCGCCGATCACGTACTCCGCATCGGACACGCCCTGCAGCGCCGCCTTGTAGTGCCATTCGAAAGCCTGCCTGTAATCGCGCGGCACGCCACGGCCCATGAAGTACATCAGGCCGAGCAAATGCTGGGCGTCCGCATTGCCGGAGCGGGCCAGCGGCGCGATTTCCTTCAGTGCCGATGCATAATCGTGCTCGCGATAGGCCGCGGCGCCCTCAACGAAACCCGCGATCGCGGGGCCGTGCAGGCCGAGTGCGAGGAATATTGCAGCAATCTGCGTTTTCATTGTTTCGTCGGGTGATGGGTCATACCGGATGCAGTGGCTCGATTTCTTATCGACGAACGAAAACAGGGATTTCGACAGGCCATGAAAAAATTATTAGCGCCTTGACTATAATCAGCACACTGGCACCAAGAAAGGGCCAGCCGATGCCGATTTGATAGGACTACCTGTGGACTACGGCCTCCTCCTTGCCGATTTCGAACGCCGCCACGATGTCGACGGCTGGCCGCGCCAGCGCAAGGTCCACGCCAGCCTGCGCGCGGCCATCCTGGATGGCCGCCTGACGGCCGGGCACCGCCTGCTGTCGACCCGGATCCTGGCGCGCGAACTGGGTATTGCCCGCAACACCGTGCTGTACGCCTATGAGCAACTGATGGCGGAAGGACTGCTGCTCACGTCCCGCGGCGGCACGGTGGTGGCGCCGGTGGCGGTTTCCGCGCGCGCGGGGGACGGCGCGCAACGGTCGCCGTCGGCCCTGTCGCGCCGCGCGCAAGCCCTGACCGGCATGGCCTCGCCCGGCGTGCTGACCGGCGCCTTCGCCCTCGGCGTCCCCGCGCTCGACGCCTTTCCCATGGCGGCCTGGCGCCGCGCGCTCGACCGTGCCTGGCGCGAAACCGGTCCCTTCGAATTCGATTACTGCGACCCCGCCGGCCTGCCGGTCCTGCGCCAGGCCATTGCGGACTACCTGCAGGCTGCGCGCGGCCTGCGCTGCGACGCCGCGCAGGTCGTCGTCACCAATGGCACGCAGGCCAGCCTGGAGCTGTGCGTCCAGCTGTTCACCGATGCCGGCGACACCGCCTGGATCGAGAATCCCGGCTACCTCGGCGCGCTGTCGGCGTTTCGCGGCGGCCAGATGCGCTCGGTCGGCATCGCAGTGGACGACGAGGGCATCGCGCCGACCGACGAAGACTGGCAGCGTAGCCCGCCGCGGCTGATCTATACCAGCCCGTCGCACCAGTATCCGACCGGGGGCGTGCTGGGCATGCGCCGCCGGCTTGCGCTATTGGACAGCGCGGCCCGTGCCGGCGCCCTGATCGTCGAGGACGATTACGACAGCGAGTTCAGGCACGACGGCCCGGCGCTGCCCGCGATGCAAGGCCTCGCGCCATCCGCCCCGGTGATCTATCTCGGCACCTTCAGCAAGACCATGTTCCCCGCCATGCGTACCGGCTTCATGGTGCTGCCGGCCGGCCTGGCCGAAGCCGCGCGTCCGGCCCTGGCCCGCCTGCCCATGCATGGGCGGGTGCCGGAACAGCGTGCCTTGGCTGCATTCCTGAGCGACGGTCAGTTCGTTCGGCACCTGCGCCGCATGCGGCGCCTGTACCGCGAGCGCCGCGATGCCCTGCTCGATGCCCTCGGCCGGCATTTCGGGGACACGGCGGCCGTCCATGGCGCCGGCACCGGCATGCACCTGTCGCTCCGCTTTACCGATCCGGACTGGCGCGATGACCGCATCAGTGACGCCGCGGGGGCTGCCGGCATCGCCGCGCATTGCATGACACGGCATGAAACCGGCCTGCGAAAGACCGGGTGGACCGGTCTCCTGCTTGGCTACAGCCAGGTGCCGGCGACGAAAATCGACGATGCGGCAAGGCGGCTTGCCGAAATTGCATTTCATCGCCCCGCTTGAATAATCCGGTGCCTGGATGTCACAAACCGTTGCGTTCTGGTAACCCGAGACTATTGCGCACAAGCACTAACTGCTAGACTCTCAGGCTATCCTTCAAGCATCAGGAAAGTCCATGAAGACGTACCGGGTTCGCCCGAACCCCAGCCTGCTGGCCGCCGCACTGGCCGGCATCGCCTGGCATGCCGCCGGCGCCCAGACCGTAACGCCGGACGCCGCCGCCGGCGATGGAATCCAGGAAGTGATCGTCACCGCCCAACGCAGCGCCGCACCGGAATCCCGGACCCCGGTGGCGATGAGCGTGCTCACCGGCGAGCAGCTCGGCAAGCTCGGCCTCGACGATCCGATGGCGATCGGCGACCGCCTGCCGAACACTTATCTCGAATACGGCAACGACGGCCTGCGCATCACGATCCGCGGCGTCTCGAATGCCGACAATACCGAAAAGGGCGATCCCTCGGCCGCCTTCATGCTCGACGGCGTCTACATCGCGCGTCCGCAGAGCCAGACCGTGTCCTTCTTCGACGTCGACCGCATCGAAGTGCTACGCGGCCCGCAAGGCACGCTGTACGGCCGCAATACCACGGCCGGCGTGGTCCACGTGATCAGCAAGGCGCCGGTGCCCTGGTTCGAGGGCGAGGCGCATGCGGAAATCGGCAGCTATAACAGCCGCAAGCTGGGCGCCACCGTCAACCTGCCGCTGAGCGACAGCCTCGCGCTGCGCGCCGCGGTCGCCGCCAACCAGCGCGATTCCTTCCTGCGCAATGCCCAGGGCACGCCTTACCACCTGGGCCTGGACCGCGACGACTGGGCCGTGCGCCTGTCTGCGAAGCTGGCACTGGGCCGGGACCGCTCGCTGCTGCTGCGCTACGAGCACACGCAGGACGACGCCAGCAACGACGACAGCCTGCCCGACACGAATTTCTACCGCGGCGCCGCGCAGGGTGCGCCAAGCTGGTTCGACGCTTCCGCCTCCCGGCGCCTGACGAATTCCTTCATCGCGCCGAACGTGCGCCCCGAACAGGGTTACACGCACAAGACCACCTCGGCGCTGTCGGCGGAGCTGAACTGGGACCTGGGCGGCTTCACCGCCACCTGGCTGGGTTCGCACCGCGATTTTTCCTCGAACTACCTGTACAACTATTACTACCGGGTGGTGCCCACCTTCGCGATCGGCCTGCGCCATGACTTCAGCGGCGACTACAACCAGGATTCGCACGAGCTGCGCTTTGCCACCAGGCCCGGCGGCCGCCTGAACGCCCAGGGCGGCCTGTACTGGTTCCGCGAAGACGCCAGCAACCACTACGTCTACCGCGACATGGAGCCGATCGGCCTGACGCCCTACTACGTCTGGGACATCATCCCGTCGGTATCGCGCAGCCGCGCCGTGTTCGGCCAGGCCACCTACGCGTTGACGGACAGCCTGCGCCTGACCGCCGGCGCCCGCTACAACGTGGACGACAAGTCGCGGGTCGGCACCATCGGCTACCAGCAGGCGCGCGTCTTCAATCCGGCCACCGACCTGCGCGCCCTCGACCACGGCGAGCTGTCGACCCACAAGACCACCTGGCGCCTGGGTACCGAGTATGACGTGGGGCCGGGCAGCATGCTGTACGGGACCGTCGCCACCGGCTTCAAGGCCGGCGGCTTCAACGACGGCTGCGTGGCCGGCGAAGAGAAGCTTGGCGTGCGCTGCAATGCGCTGAGCCAGGTGCCGGCATCCGACCTGGCTTACGCACCCGAGACAGTCCGTTCGTACGAGGCCGGCGCCAAGACCCGCTTCTGGGGCAATCGCGCCAGCCTGAACCTTGCGGCCTTCCATTACGACTACCGCAACCTGCAGCTGTCGGCGGTGGCCTTCCACAACGGCTCGCCGGTCTACGTGACCAGCAATGCCGGCCAGGCCGTGGTCAACGGCCTCGAAGCCGAAGGCCAGCTGCGCCCGACTTCGGCCGACCGCTTCGACTATGCGCTGACCTTCACGGACGCCCACTACATCAGCTACTCGCCGGACGGCGTGCATTCCTGGGCCGGCGTGAAGCTGGACCGCACGCCCACCCGCACCCTGTCGCTGGGCTGGGAACACCGCATCAAGCTGCCCGGCGGCGCGCTGGTGGCCGGCATCCACACGCGCGCCAGCAGCCGCGCCCTGCTGACAGTGCCGACCCAGGCCCTGAAGTACTGGGTGCCGGGCCACACCGAGTCCGACCTGCGCCTGGCCTGGGAGCCGCTGGGCGCGCGCTGGACCGTGCAGGCGCGCGTGCGCAACCTCGAGAACGAAGTGCGCCCGACCACCGTGAACAGCTTCGGCATGGCGCTGCCGAGCGAGCCGCGGACCGCCGACCTGCGCGTCGACTACCGCTTCTGAGCAAGGAACCGCCATGCGAACCTGGATCGTCCCGCTCTTCCTGGCCCTGCTGGCCCTGCTGCCGCCGGCATCGAAGGCGGCGGCGCCGGCCGCCGGCCAGGCCGCGCTGTTGCTCGACGGCAGCCGGCCCGAGGTCGATCCATGGCCGGCGATCCGGGTGCTGGTCGATCCCGGCCACCGGCTGGACGTCGGCATCCTGGCGGACGCGCCGGAACGCTTCAAGGATCCGGGTTCGCCCTTCGCCAGCATCGGCGTGCAGCCGGGGACTGCATGGCTGCGCTTTCCGGTGCAGACGGCGATGACCGACGACGGCGACTGGGTACTCGACATCGCCTATGGCCTGATCACCCGCACCGATCTCTGGCTGCTGCGCGACGGCCGCATCGTGCGTCACGCGGCGGGCGGTTCCGGGATCGATCCGGAGGGCGCCCTCGGCCACGGCAATCCCGCCTTCCGGCTGGCGCTGGAACCCGGCGTGCGCTATGAGGTGCTGCTGAAGGTCCAGACCGAGGCGCCGAAGATCCTGCCGGTCATGCTGCGCAAGCCGGAAGCCTCCTACAGCGCGGCGATGGACGAGCAGCTCCTGCAAGGCCTGCTGTCCGGCCTCAGCCTCTTCCTCGTCATCTACAGCCTGGCGCAATGGGCCCACCTGCGCGAATCGCTGTACGCCAAGTACGCGCTGTACATCGGCAGCCTGGCCATCTATTCGGCCGCGGTCTACGGCGTGGGCGGGCGCTACCTGTGGCCGGGGAATATGTGGGCGGCCCTGCACGTGACCGGCATCGCTGCCATGCTGTGCTCCTGCAGCGCCTACCTGTTCGTCGAGCACGTGCTGGCCCGTCCCGGCCGCGACCGCGTCTTCTCGATCGTGATGAAGTCCTGCGCCGTACTGTGCCTGCTGAACGCAGCCGCCTTCGGCCTCGACCTGATCCACGACGCCTTCCTGATCATGATGGTCAGCACCCTCGGCATCTTCCCCACCCTGTTCGGCCTGCCGGGCGCCTTCCGCCTGGCGCGCCGCCGCGACCCGGTCGGCATCTGGCTGCTGGTCGGCTGGACGATCAGCTTCACCGGCGCCGCCGTGATGACCAAGGTATCGCATGGGGGCGCCGCACCCAGCTTCTGGAACATGCACGCGGTGCAGTTCGGCGCCGCCCTCGACATGCTGGCTTTTCTCCGCATCGTCGGCCTGCGCAGCCGCGCGACCCGCGACGCCACCCTGCGCGCCGAAGCCGCGACCCGCATGAAGTCGGAGTTCCTGGCGAACATGAGCCACGAGATCCGCACCCCGATGAACGCCATCCTCGGCATGAGCCGGCTGGCCCTGATGACCGAGCCGAATCCGAAGCTGCGCAACTACCTCGGCAAGATCCTCGGCGCCGGCGAGCACCTGCTGGGCATCATCAACGACATCCTCGACTTTTCCAAGATCGAAGCCGGCCGCATGACCGTCGAGGCCACCCCGTTCGCCCTCGACGGCCTGCTCGAACACCTGGCCGGCATCGCCGGCGTCAAGTCCGACGCCAAGCAGCTCGAGCTGGTGTTCCGGGTGGCGCCGGACGTCCCGCCCCACCTGGTAGGCGATCCGCTGCGCCTGGGCCAGGTGCTGATCAACCTGACCAACAATGCCGTCAAGTTCACCGAGCGCGGCGAGATCGTGGTAGCGGTCGAGCCGGTGGCGCCGGTCGACCGCGTGGCCGGCCAGGCGCGCCTGCGCTTCACCGTCAGCGACACCGGCATCGGCATGAGCGACGAGCAGCTGGCCGGCCTGTTCCAGGCCTTCGCCCAGGCCGACAGCTCGATCACCCGCAAGTACGGCGGCACCGGCCTCGGCCTGACGATCTCGAAGCAGCTGGTCGAGCTGATGGGCGGCGCGATCAGCGTCACCAGCACCCCGGGCGCCGGCAGCCGCTTCAGCTTCACCGTCACCCTCGGCGTCGGCAGCGCCGACGAC
>OUNM010691108.1_pt1 | contig 19379 bp, 20 predicted proteins | sample 1769961 | NCBI WGS metagenome assembly OUNM01 (sample SAMEA3914820, study PRJEB12502) | metagenome | biome: forest; material: soil | place: USA | collected 2012-03-12 | depth 0.3 m
CACGGCCACTTTCCTCGATGACGCCGACCTTCCTGTTCAAGGACGGCAAGCTTGCCCTGGTGACCGGCAGCCCAGGCGGCAGCCGCATCATATCCACCGTGCTGAATGTCATCGTCAACGTCATCGATAACAAGATGAGCATCGCCGAAGCCGTCGCCGCGCCGCGACCGCACCACCAATGGCAACCGGACGCGCTCCTGGTCGAGGAAGGTTTCTCGCCCGACACGCTGCAACTGCTGCGCGATCGTGGCCACAAGGTCGTCGTTGGCCTGCCATCGGGCTCCGCCAACTCTATACAGGTAACGCCCGAGGGCCTGTTCGGCGCAGCCGATACGCGCCAGCGCGGCACGCTCGCCGTCGGTTATTGACCGCCAAGGGAGAGCATGAAAAGTTGCCGGCCCAAAGCAAGGCGAGGATACGACCATGACCCTGTTGCGCGCCCTTCGGCAGATCGTTCTCCTTGCCACGCTCGCTCTTCCGCTTGCCGCCTGCGGCGTCAATACCGTGCCGACGCTGGAAGAAACGGCGAAGGCGCGCTGGGCTGACGTACAGAACCAATATCAGCGCCGCGCTGATCTCGTGCCGAACCTCGTCGAGACAGTGAAAGGCTACGCCAAGCAAGAACAGGATACGCTGACCAAGGTGGTCGAAGCGCGCGCCAAGGCGACCTCCGTCACGATCAACGCAGACAGCATCACAGACCCGGAAAAGATGAAGCAGTTCCAGGATGCGCAGGCGCAGTTTTCCGGCGCGCTCGGCCGCCTGCTCGCCGTGACCGAGAATTATCCGGACCTGAAATCGAACCAGAATTTTCTAGCGCTGCAATCGCAGCTCGAAGGCACCGAGAACCGGATCGCCGTCGCACGCCGCGACTACATCGCGGCCGTGCAGACCTACAACACCGAGGTGCGCACCTTCCCGGGCGTGCTCTGGGCCAAGCTGTTCTGGGGGGCCAAGACCATGGCGACCTTCGATGCGGGTCCGGAAAACCAGAAAGCGCCAAACGTCAAGTTCTGACGCATGAAGCTGATTGCCCTCCGGGCTACGCTTACAATCCTCTCGTTGGCGCTGTTTTGCGCCGGCGTGCAAGCGGCGGAGCCTAATTTTCCAGCTCTCACCGGCCGTGTCGTCGATGGCGCCAATCTGCTGAGCCCCGACGCTCGCCAGCGCATCGATCGCAAGCTTGCGGATTACGAAGCCAAGACCTCGGATCAGGTCGTGGTGGCGACGGTACCCGGCTTGCAGGACTATCCGATTGAGGATTTTTCCAATCGCCTGTTCCGCTTCTGGAAATTGGGTCAGGCCAAGACCAACAATGGCGTGCTGCTGCTTGTCGCACCGACCGAACGCAAGGCCAGGATCGAGGTGGGCTACGGGCTCGAAGGTTCGCTGACGGATGCCCTCACCCGCGTCATCATTTCAGGTGCAATGGCTCCGAAATTCAAGGCGAATGATTTCGCCGGCGGCATCGAGACCGGCGTCGATGCGATCATAGCAACGCTTTCAGGCGACGATGAATGGCGGAGCCGGGCAGCGTTGCGCCCAGTTCAGAAAAGCGCCGACGACATCGACCCGATGACGCTGATCCTGATCATCGTGATTTTTGTCGTCGTGTTCTACCTGATCACTCGAGCTAACCGAAACGGCACGCAGTCGCACTACACGCGCAACGGGAATTGGGTCGTCATACCCAGTTCCTCCTCCAGTTCGAGCAGCAGCAGTAACTGGGGCAGCAGTTGGAGCAGCGGCTCGTCCAGCGGGTCATCGGGCGGTTTTTCCGGCGGCGGCGGTTCGAGCGGCGGCGGCGGCGCCTCGGGAGATTGGTAAGCATGGCGCTGATTTCCGAAGACGACCAGCAGACTCTCACCGCCCTGATAGGCGAAATGGAAAGCCGCACCGAGGCTGAGATCGTCTGCGTGGTCTCGCGAGCAGCCAGCGACTATCGCTCCGTACCGCTGATCTGGGCTTCACTCGGTGCGTTTGCGCTTCCGTGGCCGCTGATCCATTTTTTCAGCTTGCAGACCATCACGGTCTACCGCGTCCAGCTTTTCGGATTTCTGGCGCTCGCGCTGCTGCTCTCATTTGCGAAATGGCGCTTCTGGCTGGTGCCTCGCCTGATGAAGCGTCGCCGCGCGGCCGAAGCAGCCCGCGAGCAATTCTATACGCGCGGGATGCATCGCACGGCGGGACGCACAGGCGTGCTGATCTATATCGCCGAAGCAGAACGCTACGCCGAAATCCTGGTCGACGATCGCGTGGCAACAGCCGTGGATAGCGCGGTATGGCGCAATCAAGTTGAAATGCTGACAGCAGCTTTGCGCCGTCAAGAACCGGGGGATGGGCTGGCGGCTGTCATCCGCTCCACCGGGGAAATCCTGGCACGCGCGTTGCCAGCACAATCAGGCAGCCGCGACGAATTACCAAACCGGATCGTAATTCTTTAAAGGCCCGCCCGAAGGCTTTGCGCCGCGCCGAGGATCACACCAGGATATTTCTCGCTGCCGCCCTGCAGCAGGATGACATAGCCATCCGAGCCATCGACATGCAGCTTGTCGGCGGGAACATCGAAACTCTGGGCCGCACCCGTCCACTCGCCAAGCTTGAACACACCGCGCGCGACATTGGTGTAGGTGATGGAGCGGCCGGTATTCTCGCCGCGCCCGATCGCTACCATCCGGCTATGGATCACCGGCACGAACCACACCGCGCCGGATGAAGCGCTGGAGGTCGCCGCGCCGACGCTGACCTTGAGGCCATCGGCCGCATTTTCCGCCGATACCGAAACTGAAAGCGCCGTCGCATCGCCACCAGCCGCTGCCGCGCTGATCGCCGACCATTCAGAGCCGATCGCATGGCTGCAGCCATTCACCACCGCTTGCGGAGTATAGACCTGACGGTCGCCACGCGCCTTGCCATAGCCCTTCTGACGCGCGGTAAAGGCGGGACTGGCCAACGTATCGCGCCAACCGAGATAATCCCAGTAATCGACGGGAAAGGACAAGACAACAAGGTCTGGCTTCTGCGCCAGTTCACTCACCAGCTTGTCGGCTGGAGGGCAGGACGAACAGCCCTGGCTGGTGAAGAGCTCGATCACCATGCGCGGCTTTGCGCTTTCAGCCTGCGCTCCGGCCACCGGCAAGGCAAGGCTTGCAGCGCCAGCGAGCAATATGCCGCCGGCCAAGCGGGAAAGAATAGAATTGATCATGCCAGGACCATACCCGACGGCACGGATCGCGGCGAGTCACAAGCGGGTGTCAACGACGTGTATCGACCGCGCATTTGCGTGATAGGCCGCCGCGCCTAGGGCACGGCGGCCGGTTTTCAGCAATCAGGCGGCGAGCTGGCGCAGCACGTAATGCAGGATGCCGCCGTTCTTGAAGTACTCCAGCTCGTCGAGCGTCTGGATGCGGCAGAGCACCGGCACGTTCTTCACCTTGCCATCGGCAGAGGTGATTTCGATGGTCATCTTCTGGCGAGGTTTCAGCTCAGCGCCGAGGCCCTTGATGGTGACAGTCTCATCACCCTTCAGCCCAAGCGAAACCCAGCTCGTGCCTTCCTCGAAGGTCAACGGCAGCACGCCCATGCCGACGAGGTTGGAGCGGTGAATACGCTCGAAGGACTGCGCGATCACCGCGCGGACACCGAGCAGCTTGGTACCCTTCGCCGCCCAGTCTCGCGAGGAGCCATTGCCGTATTCGGCCCCAGCGAAGACCACCAGCGGCACCTTTTCGGTCTCGTAACGCATCGCGGCGTCGTAGATCGACATGTGCTCGCCTGAAGGGTAGTGGATGGTGTTGCCGCCTTCCGCGACATTGCCGTCCTTGTCCTTCAGGATGAAGTTCTTGATGCGGATATTGGCGAAGGTGCCACGCATCATCACTTCATGGTTGCCACGCCGCGTACCGTACTGGTTGAAGTCGGCCGGTGCGACCTGCCGCTCCATCAGATACTTGCCAGCGGGCGAAGCCGCCTTGATCGAACCGGCCGGCGAGATGTGGTCGGTGGTGATCTTGTCGCCGAACAGCGAGAGGATACGCGCCTTGGTGACATCCTCGACCGGCTTCGGGGTCTTGGTGATGCCGGTGAAGTAAGGCGGGTTCTGGACGTAGGTCGAGCCCATGTCCCACTTGTAGGTCACGCCCTGCGGCGCAGCGACGCCCTTCCAGTTCTTGTCGCCGGCGAACACGTCGGCGTATTTTTCCTTGAAGATCTTCTTCGTCACGAATTCCGCGATGAAGTCCTGGATCTCCTTCGAGGAGGGCCAGATATCCTTCAGATAGACCGGCTTGCCGTCCTTGCCGATGCCAAGCGGCTCCTTGGAAAGATCGCTCTGAACCGAACCGGCGAGCGCGTAGGCGACGACCAGCGGGGGCGAGGCCAGGTAGTTCGCCTGCACGTCAGGAGAAACACGGCCTTCGAAGTTACGATTACCCGAGAGCACGGCTGCGGCGACGATGCCATTGTCGTTGATCGCCTTCGAGATTTCCGCCGGCAGCGGGCCCGAGTTGCCGATGCAGGTCGTGCAGCCGAAGCCGACCAGGTTGAAGCCGATCTTGTCGAGATAGGTCTGCAAGCCAGCATTGGTGAGATATTCCGCGACCACCTGCGAACCGGGCGCGAGCGAGGTCTTCACCCACGGCTTCGAGGTCAATCCCTTGGCGACCGCGTTGCGGGCGAGCAGGCCTGCCGCGATCAACACGGACGGGTTCGAGGTGTTGGTGCAGGAGGTGATCGCCGCAATCACCACGTCGCCATGACCGATATCGAAATTCTTGCCCTCGACCTTGACGCGCTTGGAAAGTTCGACAGCCTTCTTGTACTCGGTCTCCATCGCGCCAGCGAAGCCGGTCTTGACGTCGGTCAGCGCGACACGACCCTCGGGGCGCTTCGGGCCGGCCATGGATGGCACGACCGTGCTGAGTTCAAGCTCCAGCGTATCCGTGAAGACCGGATCGGGCATCGACTTGGTGCGGAAGAGACCCTGCGCCTTGGCGTATTTCTCGACCAGCTCGACACGCGCCGTCTTGCGGCTGGAGGTCGTGAGATAGTTGAGCGTCTCGCCGTCGATCGGGAAGAAACCGCAGGTCGCGCCGTACTCCGGCGCCATGTTGCCGATGGTGGCGCGGTCAGCCAGCGTCATGCCGTTGAGGCCCGGGCCATAGAATTCGACGAATTTGCCGACGACGCCCTTCTTGCGCAGCATCTGCGTGACCGTCAGCACGAGATCGGTCGCGGTGATGCCTTCCTTCAGCTTGCCGGTCAGCTTGAAGCCGATCACTTCCGGCAGCAGCATCGATTGCGGCTGGCCGAGCATCGCGGCTTCTGCCTCGATACCGCCGACACCCCAGCCAAGCACGGCAAGGCCGTTCACCATCGTGGTGTGGCTATCGGTGCCGACCAGCGTATCGGGATAAGCGACTTCGTAGGTTTCGGTCTTGCCCTTGGCGTTCTTGGTCTTTTCCTTGCGCGTCCAGACGGTCTGCGAGAGATATTCGAGATTGACCTGATGGCAGATGCCGGTGCCCGGCGGTACGACACGGAAATTGTCGAAGGAATCCTGGCCCCATTTCAGGAAGCGGTAGCGCTCGCCGTTGCGGGAATATTCGAGATCGACATTCTTCTTGAAGGCTTTGGCCGAACCGAATTCGTCGACGATGACCGAATGGTCGATGACGAGATCGACCGGCACCAGCGGGTTGATCTTGTTCGGATCACCTTTCAGCGTGTTCATCGCGTCGCGCATCGCGGCAAGATCGACAACCGCCGGCACGCCGGTGAAATCCTGCATCAGCACGCGGGCAGGACGGAAGGCGATCTCGCGCTCGGTCTTGCCTTTGTTCTGGAGCCATTCGGCGACCGAGGCGATATCTTCCTTGGTGACCGAGCGGCCATCCTCGAAGCGAAGCAGGTTTTCGAGCAGCACCTTCATCGAGAAGGGAAGCTGCGAAATCCCGGTAAGGCCGTTCTTCTCGGCCTCCTTCAGGGAGTAATAGACATAGGTCTTCGTTCCGACCTTGAGCTTCTTGCGGGATTTGAAGCTGTCGAGCGATGCCATGATCGTTTCCTTGGGCTGTAGTTCCACTTGGGGCGAGGACACATCCCGTCGCGACTTACGTCGCGCCAGAATGCAGGCCTGATGCGCATAAAGCGCGCGCCGCTCCGGGGGTGCCCGAATGCCCGCGCGGGAAACGCGCGCGACGCAGCCTTTCGGCTCTATAGATCAATTTTAAAAAGGCGGCTACAGGGACACACGTGAGCTTTCAAGAAAACCTCGGGTTTCCCAACAGCCTGCGCCTGGTGGCCGAAGGCTTGAGCTGCCAGCGCAGCGAGCGAATGCTGTTCGCCAATCTTTCTTTTTCGATTGAATCCGGACACGCGCTTACGATTGTTGGGCCGAATGGCGCCGGCAAATCGAGCTTGTTGCGCATCCTGGGCGGTTTTCTCAGCGCGCAAGCCGGCCAACTGCGCCTCGAAGGCATGGCCGAAGATACCGAGCGGCAGCAGATCTGCCATTATCTCGGCCATCGCGACGGTCTGCGCGCCGCGCTGACAGCCCGTGAAAATCTCGATTTCGCGCGCGATATTCTTGGAGCCGGTCTCGAGACGCCGGACGCCCTGGCTCGTGTCGGCCTTCTGCAGATCATGGACGCGCCTGTCGGCTTGCTCTCCGCCGGCCAACGCCGCCGTGTGGCGCTGGCGCGGCTTCTGGTAGCGAAGCGCCCGCTTTGGCTGCTGGACGAACCGACCTCGGCGCTCGATCAGGCGTCGCAGGAGCGCGTTACGGAAATTCTCAGCGATCATCTGGGAAATGGTGGCCTTGCCGTCATCGCCAGTCATCTATCGCTCGGAATCGCAAGCGAGACGCTTACGCTTGGGCTTCCCGTATGATGCGCGGGTTCATCGCTCTCCTGCTCCGCGACCTGCGGCTCGCCGCCCGGATCGGCGGAGGCGTCGAGCTTGGCCTCGCCTTCTTCCTGATTCTTGTCTCAATCGTGCCTTTCGCGCTGGGGCCGGACCAGAACCTGCTTGGCCGCCTTGCACCTGCCATCCTCTGGCTCGCAGCGCTGCTTGCGACTTTGCTCGGCCTCGATCGGCTGTTTCAAGCGGATGAAGACGAGGGCGCGATCGACCAGCTACTGCTTGCCGAGCTGCCTCTGGAGCTCGCCGTGCTCGCCAAAGTGATCGCACATTGGCTGGCGACCGGCCTGCCGCTGGCAATCCTCTCACCGCTCTTCGGCCTGATGCTCAACCTTGAACCACAAAACGCCCTGCCGCTGGTCGCGACCTTGCTGATCGGCACGCCGGCGCTGACATTGATCGGCGCGATCGGCGCGGCGCTCACCGTCAGCCTTCGCCGGGGCGGCCTGCTGCTTTCGGTACTTGTGCTGCCGCTGACTGTGCCCGTGCTGATCTTTGGGGTGTCCGCCACCGATCAGGGCGCGCAATCGAGTTCGGCTTTCGCCATTCTATCAGCTCTGTCGCTGATCATGCTGGTGCTTGCCCCGATCGCCTGCGCGGCGGCGCTTCGCCAGGTGCGGGAGTAACGCGGCCGTGTTGTTCGGATCAGTTCCGTCGCATTGCCGTCCGCATCGGCGCAGATTAGAGAAGGCCTGATGTTCAAATTCATCACCGATCTCGCCAATCCGGCGCGCTTTTCCGCCCTGGCGGATAGAATTTTGCCATGGCTCGCGGCAGCGACCGCGGCTGCTTTCGCCTACGGCCTGTATCAATCGCTCATGGTCGCGCCCGCCGATTATCAGCAGGGCGAGACCGTGCGCATCATGTTCGTGCATGTGCCGGCGGCCTGGCTCTGTATGGCATGCTGGAGCGTGATGACGGTTGCTGCGCTTGGCACGCTGGTTTGGCGACATCCGCTCGCCGATGTGGCACAGCAGGCGGCAGCTCCGATCGGCGCGGCCTTCACTGCCGTCTGCCTGATCACCGGCTCGCTCTGGGGCCGGCCCATGTGGGGCGCCTGGTGGGTATGGGATGCACGGCTGACCTCGGTCCTGGTGCTTTTCCTGATGTATCTTGGCGTGATCGCGCTCTGGCGCGCCATCGACGAGCCAGCACGCGCCGCGCGCGCCGTGGCAATTCTGACACTGGTTGGCGCGATCAATCTGCCGATCGTGAAATTCTCGGTCGATTGGTGGAACACGCTGCACCAACCGGCCTCGGTCTTCAAAATGTCCGGCTCAGCGATCGATCCCTCGATCCTTTACCCGCTGCTCTGGATGGGCCTGGCCTATCTGCTGCTCTTCGTCACCTTGCTGCTCGTCCGGATGCGGACTGAGCTGATGCGGCGACGGCTTCGGCGACTGGCGCTGCTCTCGCTGAGCGCGGCCTGAGCTTCATGAGCCATACGGGTTTCATAATCGCGGCCTATCTCGTCGCCGGCGCCCTGCTCGGCGGACTGATCGTGGCGAGCGTGCTCGATTATCGCCGCCAAAGGCAGCGTCTTGCCGAAAACGGCGCGTCAGAGGAGCAATCTTGAGCGAGCAGGCCATTAGGCCGCAAGGTCGGCGCATCTTCGTTCTGCTGCCGCTGATCTTCTTCGTGGCGCTGGCGGCAGTATTCTTTGTCCGCCTGAAAGCTGGCGACCCGTCAAATCTGCCCTCGGCGCTGATCGGCAAGCCAATCCCGCCCTTCTCCCTGCCAAGCCTCGATGGTGGCAAAGGGTTGACCGACGCCGATCTGCGCGACGGCAAGCTAACCCTCGTCAACGTCTTCGCGTCCTGGTGCGGCCCTTGCCATGAAGAGCACCCATTCCTGATGGAACTCTCTAAGGACAGCCGTTTCCGGCTTGTCGGCATCAACTACAAGGATCAGACCGAGAATGCCCGCCGCTTCCTCGGCGCCAAGGGCAACCCCTTCGCAATGATCGGCGTCGATGCTTCCGGCCGTACGGCGATTGACTGGGGCGTCTATGGCGTGCCGGAAAGCTTCCTCGTGCGTGGTGACGGCACGATCGCCTACAAGCTCATCGGCGGCATCTCGGCAGAGAACATTGCCGCCAAGCTGGAGCCGGAGATCCGGAAAGCGCTCGGGCAGAAATAACGCTGGAAGCGCTACCTTTACCTACCCTTCAGCGCGTTCAAAACCTTGGCGCCCGGCCGGCCCGTCTGATTCATGCCGATCTGCGCTTCGATTTCCTTGATCGCAGCCCTGGTCTTCGCCCCGACTGCTCCATCCGGCTCGCCAACATCGTAGCCGCGGGCGAGCAGCAAGCGCTGCATTTCGCGGCGCTGTTCGCGCGAAAGCGGCGGATCATCCGTCGGCCAGGGTGTCCGGATGCCGGGCTTGCCCTTGAGGCGGTCAGACAACAGCGAGATCGCCAGCGCATAGGCGTCTGCGCCATTATAGGAATAGGCGGCGTCGTAATTCTTGAACACAAGGAAGGCTGGTCCATTGCGGCCCGCAGGCATTAGCAGGCCAGCGTTGCTGCTACCCGTCAGACTGCCACCACCGATCTTGGTAATCCCAGCCGCAGCCCAATGCGAAACGGGATGCTTCGGATTACGCCCCCCCGAGCCGGAATAACCCTCGGGCACATCGACTTCGTAACCCCAGCTTTCTCCAGTGCGCCAACCCGCCTTGGCCAGGAAATTGGCGGTGGAATGCAAAGCATCAGGCACGGAATTAACCAGATCACGCTTGCCATCGCCATCACCGTCGACTGCCAGACGCAGATAGGTCGAGGGGATGAATTGAGTATGACCAAAAGCACCGGCCCAGGAGCCGCGCAAACTGCCGAGATCAAGATCGCCACGCTGAACGATCTTCAAGGTCGAGATCAGCTCATCACGAAAATAGCCATTGCGGCGCGTCGCGAAGCAAAAGCCCGTTGAAAGAGCCTGCACGAGCGGCATCTTGCCGCCGGACTTACCGAAATCGCTCTCGACGCCCCAGACGGCAGCGACGGCAAATTTATCGACGCCAAAGCGCTCCTGCGCGGCATCAAGCGCGGCGGCGTATTTCCGCATCATCGCCCGGCCTTCGTTGACCTTCTCCTCGTCCACCAACGTGCCGAGATAGTCCCAGATCGGCGTTTTGAACTCGGGCTGATTGTTCATCAGCTCGATCACCTTCATGTCCGGCTCGACACCAGCCATCGCGCTGTCGAAGGTCGAGGCTGAAATGCCGCTGGCAAGCGCGTGGCTGCGCAATCCTGCCACGCAGGAGCGAAAATCCGCCAGCGCCGGAGCGCTCGCGAGCAGCAGGGCCGGCAATGCGGCGGCAAGGATGTTCAGGCGCATCGTGTTGTCTCGCCATTCTCGAAACGGTTCGTCATCACAAGCTTGAGAGCGATCATGGTTAATGGACGGTAAAGAGCCAACCCCGGTGAAGGCCTAGTCCAAACAAAAAGCCCGGCCAGATGATGGCCGGGCTTCGATATTCTTAAGCACGAGCGAACTCACATCCAGGGACGGCTCTCGGTGGCTTTCTTCTCGAAAGTATCGATCGAGGACTTCTTCTGCATCGTCAGGCCGATATCATCGAGGCCATTCAGCAGGCAGTGCTTGCGGAATGAATCAATCTCGAATTTCACCACGCCGCCATCCGGCCCACGGATTTCCTGCGCTTCCAGGTCAACGCTGATCGTTGCATTCGAACCGCGATCGGCATCGTCGAACAGTTTGTCGAGGTCCGTCTGGCTGACCTTGATCGGCAGGATGCCGTTCTTGAAGCAATTATTGTAGAAAATATCGGCAAAACCGGTCGAGATCACGCAGCGGATGCCGAAATCCAGCAGCGCCCACGGCGCATGCTCGCGCGAAGAACCGCAGCCGAAATTATCACCGGCAACCAGAATCTCGGACTTGCGGTAAGCTGGCTTGTTCAGGACGAAATCCGGATTCTCCTGGCCCTTTTCGTCATAACGCATCTCGGCAAACAGCGCCTTACCAAGGCCGGTGCGCTTGATCGTCTTCAGATACTGTTTCGGGATGATCATGTCGGTATCGACATTCATCACCTTCATGGGGGCCGCGACGGAGGTCAGCTTGTTGAAGGGCTGCATGGGCTTGCTCGCTCGAAAATCCTGTCAGGGCTGAATAGCGGCATCGCGGCGCGGATGCAAATTCGAGATGGCCTGCGCCGGATCACCGCATTGAGGGGCGGAGTAACGGCTGTTACCGCTCGCAGCCTCTCCTCAAGGATCGATTTCCATGACAAGCGCCGATTTTCCACGAGTCCTGTTCACCTGCGCCCTGTTGGCGCTAGCCGGTTGCCAGAGCACAGGTGGCGGACGAGCCGGGACGCTCTCGGCCGAGGAAACGCAGGAAGCCTCGCAAGTCGCCTTCACGGTCGCCAGCGCCGATCGCTGCGTGGTGCCCTATCGCCAGAAGCAGATGCTTGACGCGCTCCTTGCCCGCGCCGATGCCCGCAATTCGAACGTGCAGCATCATAATGACACGCTGCAGGTCTATAATGAGGTTTTCGAGGGTACCAGAAGCAAGCTCGCAACGGACCTCGGCTATTGCACCCCCGAGCGGCTCGCTCAGACCAGGGCGGACATCACGAAATACGGCGGCTGAGAGCAGCCACTCAGATCTGGGCCGCCTCGATCTTTTCCATATCATCATCCGAAAGGCCGAAATGGTGGCCGATTTCATGGACGAGCACATGCGTCACGATCTCGCCGAGCGTATCATCATGCTCGGCCCAGTAGTCGATGATCGGGCGGCGGTAGATCCAGATCATATTAGGTAGGCTGCCACTCTCTCGCCGCCCGCCGTTTTGCGGCAGGCCAAGCCCTCGAAACAGTCCGAGAAGGTCAAACGGCGTCTCGCAATCCATTTCCTCGAGCGTTTCCTCGTCAGGAAAATCCTCGACGCTGATCACGAGATCGGCGCAGAGTTTGCGAAAGCTTTCAGGCAAAGCCTTGAAGGCGGCTTCGGCAATCGCCTCGAAATCCCCGAGGGTTGGCGCATTCATCGGCGCCCATGAGGCGGAGGGGAAGGAACCAGTGGCCATGACAGCAGCATATAGGGAATAAGGCGGCTTCTTACCACCAGCCGAGTTGATGGCCAAACAGATAGGCCAATATCACAACGGCAATCGATCCAGCTATTCGCCCGACACGCCGGCCCCAGAGTTCAGCCGCATCGTTCGGGTCGGCATCCCTGGCGCTCAGGTGATCCGCCGCGCGGTGCAGGGCGGAAGAAAAGACGTCGCTATCCTGCCTGTCGAGGCGGCGCAGGGCTTCCCGCGCCTCCTCGGCCTGTTTCTCGCGAGGATCGCCGCCGGCCATCAGCCCCAGTTGCGGATATCGACGAAATGACCCTCGATCGCAGCGACCGCCGCCATTTGCGGCGACACGAGATGCGTACGGCCCTTGAAACCCTGACGACCCTCGAAGTTGCGATTTGAGGTCGAGGCGCAACGCTCGCCAGGCTTGAGCTGGTCCGGATTCATCGCAAGGCACATCGAGCAGCCAGGCTCGCGCCATTCGAAGCCCGCCGCCAGGAAAATCTTGTCGAGGCCTTCCTGTTCCGCCTGCTCTTTCACGAGGCCCGATCCCGGCACAATCATACCGGAAACGCGGCTGTTGAGCTTCTTGCCATCGACGATCTTCGCCACCGCGCGCAGATCCTCGATCCGGCCGTTGGTGCAGGAGCCGATAAAGACCTTGTCGAGCGCAATATCCGTGATCTTCTTACCAGGCTGCAGGTCCATATACTGCAGCGCACGCCATTTAGAGGCACGCTTGATCTCATCGGCGATATCATCCGGATTGGGCACCGCACCCGTGATCGAGATCACGTCCTCCGGGCTCGTACCCCAGGTAACGATCGGCGGCAGGCTTGCGGCGTCCAGCTTTACTTCGGTATCGAAGAAAGCGTCGTGGTCGCTGGCGAGCGTATTCCAGTAACGGATAGCTGCGTCCCAATCCGCTCCCTTCGGCGATTTGGGGCGGCCCTTCAGATAGGCATAAGCCGTCTCGTCCGGCGCGATCATGCCGGCGCGGGCGCCGCCCTCGATCGACATGTTGCAGACGGTCATCCGGCCTTCCATCGAAAGCGAACGAATGGCTTCGCCCGCATATTCGATGACATAGCCCGTGCCGCCAGCCGTACCGATCTCGCCGATGATCGCAAGAATGATATCCTTCGCGGTCACGCCAGCCGGCAGCGCGCCATCGACGAGCACGCGCATGTTCTTGGCTTTCTTCTGCAGCAGCGTCTGCGTGGCGAGTACGTGCTCGACCTCGGACGTGCCGATACCGTGAGCCAGCGCGCCGAAAGCGCCATGCGTCGAGGTATGGCTGTCACCGCAGACGACCGTTGTGCCTGGCAGCGTGAAACCCTGTTCGGGGCCGACGACATGGACGATGCCCTGCCGGCGATCGGTCTCGTTATAATATTCGACGCCAAACTCCTTGGAGTTTGCCGCAAGCGTCTCGACCTGGATACGACTTTCCTCGTCATCGATCCCCTTGGAGCGATCGGTCGTCGGGACGTTGTGATCGACGACGGCGAGGGTCTTGCCGGGCGCGTGAACACGCCGACCGGTCATGCGAAGGCCTTCGAAAGCCTGCGGGCTGGTGACCTCGTGGACAAGATGCCGGTCGATATAAAGCAGGCATGTGCCATCGTCCTGCGTATCGACAACGTGATCGTCCCAGATTTTATCATACAGGGTGCGGGGCTTGGCCATCGCGCCTATCCTTGCCTTGTTCTAAATGTTCCAAGCAGGTCTTTAGCCGCTCTATCAAACCGATGGAAGCCCGTTGCATGGCGGCATTGCACCTGGCGCGGTTGAAAGCCGCGCTTTGGGGCCCAATCTCCTCTTTGCCGCACTGCAAAATGCGCGTATAGAGCGGCGCCCTTCTCCCAGGAGGTGAAGGACGATCGGTTCTGTCTGAGGAACCAGGATGCCGCACTTGATGCAGGCGAAAACTTTCTCCCATGCAGCCATCACAGCTTTCACACGCTCGTAAGTCCGCCGTAAAGGTAGCCTCGCTCGCCGACGAAATGGAGAGGGACTTTCATGTCCCCCATGCAAGCGGCAGCTTCTGGGGCCTCGCGCTCGGCAGTGTCGGCGTGGTTTATGGCGATATCGGCACCAGCCCGATCTACGCGCTAAAGGAATCGCTGCATCACAGCGCGAGCCAGGGCGAACTGCTCGCCAGCGACGTGATCGGCGTCGTCTCCCTACTGATCTGGGCGCTGGTCATCGTGGTGACGCTCAAATACGTCGTCCTGATCATGCGCGCGGATAATAAAGGCGAAGGCGGCACACTGTCGCTGATGGCGTTGGCGCGCAGCGCAAACGGCCAGGCGATGGGCTTCATTTTCTTCTGCGGTGTGGTGGGGGCTGCGCTGTTTTACGGCGATGCGCTCATCACGCCCGCGATTTCGGTTCTTTCCGCGATGGAAGGCCTGAAACTCGTCACGCCGATCTTCGACCCCTACGTGGTGCCGATCACGGTGCTGATTCTCGTCGCGCTCTTTGCGGTTCAGAGCCGTGGAACGGCTGATGTAGCGATCTTGTTCGGCCCGATCATGGCCGTCTGGTTCATCGCGCTCGCCTTGCTCGGCATCAGGCATATCGCGGATGACATGACGATTCTCCGGGCGCTGAACCCGTTTCAGGGCGTCGCCTTCATGCTGCATCATGGCATGCTCGGCTTCGTAGTGCTGGGCTCCGTCTTCCTCGCCGTCACGGGCGCGGAGGCGCTTTATGCCGATATGGGCCATTTTGGGCGTAAACCGATCCAGATCGCCTGGGTCGTGCTGGTCTTCCCATCGCTGGTTCTGAACTACCTCGGCCAGGGTTCGATGATCCTGCGCAATCCAGCCTCGCTCGAAAATCCCTTCTTCCTGATGGCGCCGTCCTGGGCGGTGCTGCCGCTGGTCATCTTGGCGGCCGCAGCAACCGTCATCGCCAGCCAGGCTGTGATCACCGGCGCCTTCTCCTTGACCCAACAGGCAGTGCAGCTTGGCTTGCTGCCGCGCATGACGGTGCAGCACACCTCCGAGAAGCAGGCCGGGCAGATCTATATCGCCGAGGTCAATTGGCTTCTGCTCTTCGGCGTGCTGCTGCTGGTGCTGAGCTTCAAGAACTCCAGCGCCCTTGCATCCGCCTATGGCATCGCCGTCACCGGGACCATGGTGGTGACGACGCTGCTTGCCTTCAAGGTCGCCCACAAGGTCTGGAAATGGAGCAAGCTGGTCGCATTGGCCGTGCTGACACCCTTCCTGATCATCGATGCGACCTTCCTCGCCGCCAACCTGCTCAAGATCATGGATGGCGGCTATGTACCGGTCATGCTCGGCGGTGCATTGATCGTGCTGATGTGGACCTGGGCGCGCGGCAACCAGATCATCGCCGAGAAGGCGAGGCGCGAGAGCGTGCCGATCGACGCCTTCGCGCAGATGCTGGCGAAATCCAAACCCCATCGCATCAATGGGACAGCCGTATTCCTGACGAACGATCCGGAAATGACGCCGACGGCCTTGCTGCACAACCTGAAGCACAATCGGGTTCTGCACGGCCGCAACATCATGCTGACGATCAAGACGGCTGGGGTGCCCTATGTCGGCGAGGCGAACCAACTCGCGATCAGTGACATCTCGTCCGAAATGAAGCGGGTGGTCGCCACCGTCGGCTACATGCAGACGCCGCGCGTACCACATCTGCTTGCCGCAGCCCGTCGCCAGGGGCTCGACTTCGACATGATGCAGACCTCGTTCTTCCTGGGGCGGCGAACGTTAAAGGCTTCCGCGACGAGCGGCATGCCGCTCTGGCAGGACTATCTCTTCATTCTGCTGTTCCGCATGTCGGCAAGCGCCACGGATTACTTCCACGTGCCCTCGGGCCGCGCGGTCGAGCTCGGCAGCCAAGTTACCATCTGAAGCTTTTCCGTTCCCGCTAACGGCCGCGCTAGCCGAGCGCGGCTGCGGGAAGCTTTTGCCTTCCGCATAAGGCATGTATAAGGCCCGGGGCTCGACGCCATAAAGAAGATGTAAGGAAAAGCCAGCCGGTGATTGCGGGAATGCCGGAATGACAGCATCGCCCGAACCCGGCGTCGAGATCGAATCGTCTCGACCATCGCCGACGGCTGGCCTGACCGGCGTCACCGAGTTGCACCCGGGCAACCATGGCGGCACCCTCAGCCTCGCGGTTGGCAGTATCGGCGTCGTCTTCGGCGATATCGGAACCAGCCCACTTTACGCGCTCCGCGAGGCGCTGAACCACGTCAAGGGTGGCGCATTTCTTGAAAGCGACGTGATCGGCATCGTCTCGCTGCTGCTCTGGGCGCTGATCATCGTGGTGACGCTGAAATATGTCGTCTTCATCATGACGGCCGACAACAAGGGCGAGGGCGGCACCTTGTCCCTCATGGCGCTGGCGCAGACCGTGGTCGGGCGCGGCATGGGCCCGGTTTTCTTCCTCGGCGTCGTCGGCGCTTCGCTTTTTTATGGCGATTCGATCATCACTCCGGCTATCTCCGTTCTCTCGGCGGTGGAGGGCCTCAAGCTGGTGACGCCAGCCTTCGAGACTTATGTGCTCCCGATCGCCGTCGTCATCCTCGTCGGCCTTTTCTGGGTGCAGAGCCGAGGGACAGGCAGTGTCGCCAAGTTCTTCGGGCCCGTCATGGTGCTGTGGTTCCTGACGCTGGCGGGGCTCGGGCTGTTACATATTCACGACGACTGGCGCATCCTTGCTGCGATCAACCCCATCCACGCGCTGCGCTTTCTCACCAGCCACGGCGTGATCGGCTTTGTCGTATTGGGCTCGGTCTTTCTCGCCGTCACTGGCGCCGAGGCGCTTTATGCCGATATGGGCCATTTCGGTCGCCGGCCGATCCGCCTCGCCTGGCTCTTTTTCGTGCTGCCCGCGCTGACCCTCAACTATCTTGGCCAGGGCGCTCTGATCCTGAAAGACCCGAGTGCGGTCGAGAGCCCTTTCTATCGCATGGTGCCCGCCTGGGGGCTGTTGCCGCTGGTGGTGCTGGCGACGCTTGCGACCGTTATAGCGAGCCAGGCAGTGATCACCGGCGCCTTCTCGCTGACCTCGCAGGCGGTGCAGCTCGGCCTGCTGCCACGTCTCGAAATCCGGCACACGTCGGAAACACAGGCGGGACAGATCTATCTGCCGCGGGTCAATCGCCTGCTGTTCTTCGGCGTCCTCGTCTTGATCTTCATCTTCAAGACATCCGATGACCTTGCCTCGGCCTATGGAATAGCGGTCACCGGCGCGATGCTCGCCGATACCGGGCTGATCTTCTTCGTCGCCTGGAAGCTATGGAAATGGAACGCCTGGCTCGCCACGCTGGTTGTCGCGCCATTCCTCGTCATCGACACCACCTTCTTCACCGCGAACCTGTTCAAGCTGCTCGATGGCGCCTACATGCCGCTGCTCTTCGGCGCTTTCCTGGTCGTGTTGATGTGGACTTGGGTCCGCGGCTCGAACATCGTCACCGCCAAGGCGCGTCGCGACAGCGTGCCGCTCGCGGAATTGGCGCGCATGCTTGAAAAATCAAAACCGACCCGGGTCACCGGAACGGCCGTCTTCCTCACCGCCGACCCCGATACCGCGCCCGGCGCGCTTCTGCATAACCTCAAGCACAACAAGGTGCTCCACAAGCGAAACATCGTGCTGACGATCAAGACGCTGCAGGTGCCGCGGATCGACTCCGAAGATCAGCTCGTCATCAAGGAACTGTCGGAGGACCTGAAACTGATCGTCGCCAAGGTTGGTTTCATGCAGACGCCGAAAGTGCCGCATCTGCTGGCGCTCGCCCGGCGCAAAGGCCTCGATTTCGAGCTGATGCAGACGACGTTCTTCCTGGGGAGGCGTACCATCAAGGCATCCGCCAATTCCGGCATGCCGCTCTGGCAAGACAATCTGTTCATCTTCCTGTCGCGCACAGCGGCGAACGCCACCGACTTCTTCCACATCCCCTATGGGCGCGTCGTCGAACTCGGCAATCAGATCACCGTCTGAAAGCGCAAAGAAAAAGCGCGGCCGAAGCCGCGCCTGAAATCTTCCAGCAAAGAAAGCGCCGATTATTCGGCGGCATCCATCTTTTCGGCCTTGTCGCCCTTCTTGCCGACCATGCGCTCGGCGATACGGGCCGACTTGCCGCGACGATCGCGCAGGTAATAGAGCTTGGCGCGACGCACCTTGCCGCGACGAACAAGCTTGATCGACTCGATGATCGGCGAGTAGAGCGGGAACACGCGCTCGACGCCTTCGCCGTAAGAAATCTTGCGGACGGTGAAGCTTTCCTGGAAACCGCCGCCATTGCGCGCGATGCAAACGCCTTCATAGGCCTGCACACGGGTGCGGTCGCCTTCCTTGACCTTCACATTGACCTGGACGGTATCGCCAGGCTGGAAATCGGGGATCGTTTTGCCGGCGCTGACGCGGGCGAGCTCTTCGCTATCGAGCGTTGCGAGAATGTCCATCGGTACTACTCCTGCCGAGGCGACCCTTGAAGGGACGCCAGCTTTTCGGCGTGCTGTTGTTAGTTGGAGGCGTGGCCTTACACGAGAGAGCGCGGCTTGTCGAGTAGATCGGGGCGTCTTTCCGCGGTAATCGCCTCTGATTGAGCCCGCCGCCACTTGGCGATGCGAGCGTGATCGCCAGAGAGCAATGCCTCGGGAATCCCCTGCTCCTCAAACTCACGTGGCCGCGTGTAATGCGGATATTCGAGCAGCCCTTCCTCGAAACTTTCGTCCACGCCGCTTTCGGAGGCCCCCATGACGCCCGGAATCAGGCGCACCGCAGCATCGAGCAACACCATGGCGGGAATTTCGCCCCCGGAAAGCACATAATCACCGATCGAGACTTCTCGCAGCCGACGCGCGGCAATGACGCGCTCATCGACGCCCTCGAATCGTCCGCAGACGATGACGACGCCTGGCCCCTTTGCCAAAGCGTGCGCATCCGACTGCCGGAACGGGCGTCCACGCGGGCTCATCAACAGGCGCGGGCGCGGATCGTCAGCAGGAGATGCGGCATCGATCGCCGCTGCCAGGACATCGGCGCGCAGTACCATGCCGGCGCCGCCACCGGCCGGGGTGTCGTCGACTTTCTGATGCCGCCCGATGCCATGATCGCGGATGTTGCGCGCTTCAAGTGACCACAGGCCCTTCGCCAACGCTTCGCCCGCCAGCGAGGTGCCCAAAGGACCTGGAAACATCGCTGGATAAAGCGTCAGGACGGTCGCGCTGAAGTTGGTGTCATTTTCGGCCATGCCGTTCGATGCACCAGCCCAGGAAACCCGTCAATCGCGATGCTTTTCCTAGAAGAGCAGAGAGGTCAGCGCGACGCCAGCAGCGCCCGCACTTAGCACCGCGATCTCATGGCGAAAGACGATTGCCGCAACCAGCCCGGCACCAGCGCCGACCAGGACCGGCACGCCA
>OUNM010884687.1_pt1 | contig 19350 bp, 24 predicted proteins | sample 1769961 | NCBI WGS metagenome assembly OUNM01 (sample SAMEA3914820, study PRJEB12502) | metagenome | biome: forest; material: soil | place: USA | collected 2012-03-12 | depth 0.3 m
GGTCGAACAAGGTGTCCGTATCGGCGACCTCGAAATTCCAGGTCGACATCTCGACCTCATTCTCGTGGAACACATCGCCATAGGTCATTTGCGGCGTGTTGCCCGACGCGTCGTTGAACGCGAGGTCGTAGATCGAATCCTTGTTCTGCAGATAGAGCGCGAGGCGTTCGAGCCCGTAGGTCAGCTCGCCCGCGACCGGCTTGCAGTCGAACCCGCCCATTTGCTGGAAATAGGTGAACTGGGTGACTTCCATCCCGTCGCACCACACTTCCCAGCCAAGCCCCCAGGCGCCGAGCGTCGGGCTTTCCCAATCGTCCTCGACGAAGCGGATGTCGTGATTGGCGGTGTCGATGCCGATCGCCGCCAGGCTGCCGAGATACAGGTCCTGCAGATCGGGCGGGCTCGGCTTCAGGATCACCTGATACTGGTAATAATGCTGCAGCCGGTTGGGGTTCTCGCCATAGCGGCCGTCGGTCGGGCGGCGGCACGGCTGGACGAACGCGGCGTTCCACGGATCGGGACCGAGCGCACGGAGCGTGGTCGCGGTGTGGAAGGTGCCGGCGCCCATCCGCATGTCGTACGGCTGGAGGATCAGGCAGCCGCGCTGGCTCCAGTAATCGTGGAGCGTCAGGATCATGCGCTGGAAGCTCAGCGGGGTCGTCACGTCGGCCTTCGCAGTTGCGGTAAATTAGGGCCCGGCCTTTGGCGCATGGGGTGAAGGCGGTCAATGGCGGGTAACCGGTTGCGTAAACCCTTGGTCATCGCACGCCGGCTACCTATTACAGAGATTGTGCGAGGGCACGGGGCACCAAAGGAACGTTATGCTGCGTAAACTATTGTTTTTGCTTGGATTAAGCGCCGTCGGCATGGCCGGAGCGCAGACTGCTGCAACGCCCGCCTCCCCGCCGCCGGACGCGACCGCCAGGATCCAGGCCGCACCCGCCGCCACCATCGACGCCGATCCGGCGCTCTGGGTGATCAAGGACAAGGACACCACCATCTATCTGTTCGGGACGATCCACGTACTCAAACCCGGCCTGTCATGGTTCGACGAAGGCGTGAAGAAGGCATTCGACGCGAGCGACGAACTCGTGCTCGAGATGGTCCAGCCGGACCCCGCCACGATGCAGAACCTGGTGGTGAGCAAGGCGTACAGCCTGTCTGGCCCGACGCTGACCGAGCAATTGCCAGAGGCCGACCGCTCGCTCTACGTCAGCGCGATCAAGGATCTCGGCCTGCCGGCCGCTGCCTTCGATCGCGTCAAGCCGTGGTTCGCGGCGACCAATTTGTCGCTGCTGCCGCTGCTCAAGCTCGGCTACGATCCCAGGAGCGGGCCCGAGACGGTGCTGACGCAGGCCGCGACCGTCGAGAAGAAGAAGATCGCCGGGCTCGAAACGCCCGAGCAGCAGATCGGCTATCTCGCCAACCTCCCCGACGCGGTGCAGCTCCAGTTCCTCGAATCGACCCTGAAGGAATTGCCCAAGACCGCCGAGTCGATGGACGGAATGGTCACTGCCTGGTCGAATGGCGACCCCAGGAAGCTCGGCGATTACATGAACGAGGGCCTGACCGATTCGCCGCTGCTGGCGAAGACCCTGCTTTATGATCGCAATGCGCGCTGGGCACAGTGGATCAAGGCGCGGCTCGCCACGCCGGGCACGGTATTCGTCGCGGTCGGCGCGGGCCATCTGGCTGGTCCCGAGAGCGTACAGGAAAAGCTCAAGGCATTGAAGATAAAGGCTAAACGGGTAGCCTATTGATGCGGTCGCGACGCCTCGCGATCCTCGGCGGCTTGCTGTTCGCGGTTGTCGCGTGCGGCAAGCCACCGGTCGAGGCGCGACCGGCCCTGTGGCGCGTGAGCGATGGCGACACCACGATCTGGCTGCTCGGGTCGATCCACCTGCTTCCCGCCAATGTGCGCTGGCGGACCCCGATAATCGAACGCGCTATCCGCGAAGCCGACACGCTCGTCCTCGAATCCCCGCCCGATGATCGCGCCGATTTTCGTGCGCTGGCGGAAGGTATTGGGCTGCAGCCTGCCGATCAGCGTGTTTCCCCGGGGAAACGTTCCATCCTCGACGCGATGATCGTGCGGTCGGGGATCGATCGCGCGACGCTCGACCACTACAAGGACTGGGCGTTGGCGGCTACTCTCGCTGCTGGGGATGCAACCGCTTCGGGAGGGGAAACGAAATATGGTGTTGAGGCGCAACTTGCGGATGCGTTCGACCGGACAGGGAAAACGCGAACGGCATTCTACCGAGAAAAAGATCAACTTCTCCTCCTTGATAGCCTCTCGCCGACTCTACAAAGGGAAATGCTGGAAAACACCTTGTCAGGAAAAGAGAATTACGGAGAAACGCTGAAAGCCTGGGAAACGGGCGATATCGCCTCGCTCGAACGTGGTGCAACCTGCTCTCCGCTCGACGGAAAACTGGTCGGCCAGCCCAATGACTATTGGTCGCGCTGGATCGCCGGCCGCATGGCGAAACCGGGAAACGTCCTGGTCGCCGTCGGCCTGGGTCATATGGTCGGCCCCTATGCCCTGCCCAAGCTGCTCGCCACGCGCGGATTGAAGGTCGAGCGAGTCCAGTAACCGGAAGCCCGGCGTCCCGACATCATGCACGCTGCCTGACGTCCGGTCAGTTCGCGATCGGAGCTTCTGCCCGCAAGGCCTTTCAAGCGGTGTCGCGAACCCGGGCATTGTGGCCGTTCTCCCAGCCAGTTTGCCAGGCTAGCTGCAGCATGCCCTTCTTGTAGGGGTTGGCGGAATCGGGCTTCCCGCGTTTGCCGGCCGCATAACCGTCCTGCCACGCCTTATCCTGTGGTGCCGCCACTCATTATCTCCATGCTTTCGATCAGGACTAGCAGGATGGCCGCGACGTGACGACCTTGATATTCCCGCCGGCACGCCGCTCCGCTTGCCTTTGCCCTCCTTCCCGGCTACAGGCGCGCGCTTCCCCGCATGGTCATCCCTGGAGGCGTGCGGCGGAATTTACGCATAACGCATATCGGAGACAGCAATGAGCGACCAAATGACGCTCGCCGCCGAGACGCGCGACCGCGGAGGCAAGGGAGCCTCGCGTGATCTGCGTCGCAATGGCCGCGTGCCCGCCGTCATCTACGGCAACAAGCAGGACCCCCTCTCGATTCACGTCGAGGAAAAGGAGCTGGTCCGCCAGCTGATGACCGGGCATTTCATGAATTCGGTCGTGATGATCGAGGTCGGCGGCAAGCCCGTCCGCACCCTGCCGAAGGACGTCGCGTTCGACGTCGTCAGCGATCGTCCGCTCCATGTCGACTTCCTGCGCATCGGCGAGCACACCAGCGTGCACGTCAACGTACCGGTTGTGTTCACCGACGAGGAAGAGTCGAAGGGCCTCAAGAAGGGTGGCGTGCTCAACGTCGTCCGTCACGAGCTCGAACTGGTGGTCGATGCCTCCGACATCCCGGCGGAGATCTCGATCTCGCTCGCCGGCCTCGAGGTCGGCGATTCGATCCACATCTCGAACGTCAAGCTGCCCAAGGGCGCCAAGTCGGCGATCGACGACCGCGACTTCACCATCGCGACGATCGTTGCACCGTCGGCGCTGAAGTCGGCTGAAGGCGACACCACCGTCAGCGACGACGCCGAGGCGCCGGCCGAGGGCGAAGGCGAAGCTGCCGCCGAGGAAGCCGCCACCGACGCGGCCCCGGCCGCCGAGGGCGACGCCGAATAAGCATCGTCGATGGCGCACCGCGCCGTTCGATCCTAGAACCCCTTCCCGAAGCGATTCGGGGAGGGTTTCTGTTGCGCCGACTGTTGCTAGTCGCACTGTGCAGCGTGGCGACCGCTTCACCGATCGCCGCACAAACCGCGCCTTCCGAATCGATTGAACGGCCACCGCTCCCGGACGGAGTGGAAGCGGAGGCGCTATGTTTTGTCGCCCTGCTCGATTTTTGGAGTTTTCTCGGCAAGGACGCTGGGAAGAAAGATGTCTCGAACGAGACGCTGAGGTCGAGCGAACGATCGATGATGTATTATGTGGGTATCATGTCCAGGCGATCCGACGGCGACCTGAAAATCCAGACGCGTGCGGCGAACAAGGCTTATGACAAGATGCCGTCGCCGCTGACGCGCAAGTGGCTCTCATGGTGCAATCAGGTGCCGGCCGACCAGGCCAAGCGCGTTCTTAAAGCGTGGGAATCCTGAAATCATGCAACTATGGGCCGGTCTCGGCAATCCGGGCGCGCAATATGCGATGCACCGGCACAATGTCGGCTTCATGGCCGCCGACGCGATCGCCGAGGTGCACGGATTCGGCCCGGTGAAGAAGCAGTTCCAGGGCTGGACACAGGAAGGGCGGATCGGCACCGAGAAGATCCTGCTGCTCAAGCCCGCGACCTTCATGAACGAGAGCGGCCGGTCGATCGGCGAAGCGATGCGCTTCTACAAATTGACGCCCGAAGACGTCACCATCTTCTACGACGAGCTCGACCTCGAACCGTTCAAGGTGCGCGTCAAGCGCGGCGGCGGCGCGGCCGGGCATAACGGCATCCGCTCGACCATCCAGCATATCGGCGACTCGTTCCGCCGTGTGCGGATCGGCATTGGTCATCCCGGGCACAAGGACCGCGTGACCGGCCATGTGCTTGGAAATTATGCCAAAAGCGAGATCGAGCCGCTCAGCGACCTGCTCGGCGCGATCGCAGGCGAGGCGGAATGGCTGGCCAAGGGCGACGACGCGCGTTTCATGAGCGACATCGCGCTTCGGCTGCAGGGCTGACGCGGTCCCCGTCGTAATTATCCAAGATCAGACAGCGTCGTTAACCTATAGGCGCTCCTCGAATCGCGGGGAGTGAGCGTCGTGAAGCCTGGGTTCCTGTTGAGTGCGGTGGCCAGTGGCCTGCTGATCGGCGGCGTGCTGATCGCGACGGCGTCGAACACGACCGCGGCGCCTGCCGCACCGGCCTCCGCTACCGCTTCCCGATAGACGCTTGCATCGCCGCGCCGCGCGTGCTTCGCGCAGCAGCGTGACGATCCGCTCGCTCTTCGCCACCCAATTCTACGACGCGCCGCTCGGCGACGCGGCGCTGGTCGACGAACTGGCCGATGCCTGCCGCGACCTCGCCGCGGAGGATCGCGCCGGGCGCGGCTGGTCGAAGGAGCATGGCTATCGCGGCTATACATCCTACGCGTCGCTCAACGACCTGCCGCAGCGCGATCCGCGCTTCGCCGACCTCGTGCGGCTGCTCGACAAGCATGTCGCGGCGTTCGCGAAGGACAGCGGGTTCGAGCTGGGCAAGAAGCTCAGGCTCGACAGCCTGTGGGTCAACGTCCTCAAGCCCGGCGGGACGCATTCGGGGCATATCCACCCGCATTCGGTCGTGTCGGGCACGATCTATGTCGCGGTGCCGCCGGGATCGGGCGCGCTCAAGCTCGAGGATCCGCGCCTGCCGCTGATGATGGCGGCGCCGTCGCGGCCGGGTACGTTCATCTATATGGAGCCGCAAACGGGCAGCGTCTTCCTGTGGGAAAGCTGGCTGCGGCACGAAGTGATGCCCAATGACGCGAAGCAGGATCGGATCAGCATCAGTTTCAATTATCGTTGAGGAGGCCCGCGATGACGATCGACCGGCGAACGATGTTGGGAGCCACGGCGGCGGCGATGACGATGCTGCCGGCCGGCGCTTTCGGGAAGGATGGCAAGCCGATGTACGGGATGCTCGGACGGATGAAGGCAGTGGCGGGCAAGCGTGAGGAATTGCTCGCCTCGCTGCTCGACGGGGCGGGCGGGATGCCCGGCTGCCTCAGCTATATCGTGGCGAAGGATTTGAAGGATCCCGATGCGCTGTGGGTGACCGAGGCCTGGGACAGCAAGGAAAGCCACGCCGCCTCGCTCAAGCTGCCGCAGGTCCAGGCGGCAATCGCCAAGGCACGGCCGCTGATCGCGGGGTTCGATTCGGGCGCCGAGACCGAGCCGGTCGGTGGGATCGGGCTCAAGGGCTAAAAAGCAAACCGCGCCGACAGATTGGCGATCGGGTTGAGCCCCGACCCGCCGTCGCGCCCGCCCGACATGCGGTCGCGGCCCGGCCGCACGCGCAGCACCGCCGGCCCGTTGATCGCGCCGCCTTCGAGCCCGACAACGAGGCCCGGCACCATCTCACGGTCGTAACCGAACGTCAGTGCCGGCGTGTAGCGACGGAAGCCGCGGATCAGCCCGCGTCCGCCGCGCGTCATGTGCGGATCGTAGAGCAGGCCCCGCGTCGCCTGTTCGGCGGCGATCCAGAAATTGGGGCGCGCGAAATAGCGTGTGCCGACCGAGAAACGGAAACCGGCGCTCGCCGACGGATAGACGTCGACCATCCCGCCGACGAAGCGCGGCCGCACCATGTCCTGGAGCGGCGTGTAGCCGCCGCGATAGACGATCTGCGGCCCGATCAGCGGCGATTTCGGTTTGACCAGCCCGACACGGACCAGCACCACCGGCTTGCGCGGTGCCTGTTTCGCCGCTGCCGGCTGCGGTAACAGCGCGCACGCCAGCGCCCCTATCAGGACGCCTGCGCCCATCGACTTGATCATCGTCGAATCCCCCGGAGACTCGGCCAGACCCCCTCGCTTTGCCTCCGCTATTAGTGGTGGCATGGCGTCACCGCGGACGCAATAGCTGGCAGACAAAGTTGGGTATGCCGGGTGGATTCCGCGATTATCCATGCCGCAGAAAACAACGTTGCGCCTGCGTAATACTGTCGCTGGACCCAAGCCCTGCTCCCAGATGAACCGCCAAGCCAGCATCAATTCAGGAACAGGACAGTAAACCTGTCTGTTCGAGGGGGCATCGCCTTGTGGAGTAGATGCCGTGACCAGTATTTTTCGTCCAGTTCTTCGCCGACCACGGCTCGCCACGACGGCGACGATCGCGCTGGCGGTCGCATTGTCGGCCTGCGGCAAGGGCAATGACCAGCAGATGACCACTGCGGTCCTGCCCGATCTTCCCGCCACCCTGCCGCTCGATGCCACTCCGTCAACGGCCTGGCCTGCCGCGCCTCGAGTCACCGCGTTGCCGGCCGCGGCACCGATCCGCACCGTGCGCGTCGCGCGCCCCGACGATTATTACGGCTATGCCGATGCCGCCTGGGACTATCAGGACGTCCTCGGCGACGCCCCGCCGGATTATTATTTCGACTATGACGGCGTCGATCCCTGGGCATGGGAAGGCTATGACCAGTCGGTCGTGTTCCTCGAGCCGATCGACGACGGCTATCGCTATTATTACTACCGGCCGGGTGCCGACGAGCCCTATTTCGTCCGCGATCCCTATTATGGCTATGGCTATGACGATGGCCGCCTTGCCGTTGTCTACGACAGCTATGGCGGGATCGTGCCGTATGACGATTACGGCTCGCGGCGAGACTATGCCGCGCGCTATCTGTCGCGCGGGCGCGGGTTATTCGAGGCGTCACGTCGCAACGACCGTCGCGCGGTGAGCGCGGCCAATTGGGCAGCACGCAGCGCCGCGATCTCGGCGGCACGGGCCCGTTGGTCGGCGGCGCGCAGCAACCAGGTCGCATGGAATGCCTATCATGCGCGTGCCGCGTCGCGTCAGGACAATTACTGGCGCGAGGAAGCGGTGCGCCGCCAGTCCGACGCCCGGCGCTTCGCCAATTGGCGCAACGATTCGTTCCGCTCGCCGCCGCCGCCGCGCGCGATCCCGGCGACCTGGGCCAAGGCCGATTGGGCACGCGACCAGAGCCGCTTCCTGCCGGCCCGGGCCGAGCGAGCGCACGTCGCCGACAATCAGCCGCAGCGTCCCGACAACCAGCGCCGCGGATTCCTGCAACCGCGACCGCAGGCCCAGGTACAGACCCAGCCGCAGCAGCCCCAGGCGCGCTTTGTCCCGGGGGATCGTTCGATCCCGGGTGCCGGACCTATGCGCGCGGTACGCGAGCCGCAGCGCGGTCAGCCGCAGGCGGGGGCGAATCAGCCTGGACCGCGCGCCGATCGCGGCGACAATCGCGGTCGCGGCTTCGTGCCGCCGGCCGACCAGCCGCAGACGCCGGGCCGGATGCAACGCCTCCAGCCGGCGCAGCCCCAGGCGCAACCGCAACGCGGGCCGCGCTTCGTGCAACCCCGTCCGCAGCCGCAACCCCAGGCGCAGGGCCGCGGCAATGGCCGCCCCGACTTCGGCCTGCGCCGCGACCGGCCGCAGCCCCAGGTGCGGTTCCAGCCCAGGCCGGAGCCGCAGCGCGTGGTGACCCCGCCGCCGCAACGGCCCAATGTCGGGATGCGCGCGCAGCCCCAGCCGCAGCGTCCGGCCTTCCAGCCGCAACGCGCGCCGCAGGTATCTCGCCCGCAATTCCAGCCGCGGATACCGCAGGCGGCTCCCCGTCCGCAGCCCCAGCCGCAGCGGCCGTCCGTCCAGCCCCAGCGCGCGCCGCAGGCGGCCGCACCCGCGCCGCGCAACAATGGCGGCGGCGATCGAGGCGGCGGCAATGGCGGCGGTCGCGGCAACGGCCGCAACCGGGGTGGTTAATCGGGCATGTCCGTGCACGGCCGGTCCCTGGGGCAATCGCCCCCGAACGGGCTCGGGTACGTGATGCTGATGAAGCAATAGCCGCCGGCAAGGATCAGGAAGATTCCCATGATCAGCCATTGCCGGATGCCGGTCGGGCTCGGCACGGGTTCAAGCACCGACCGGTCGGGCCTCGCCGGGTCGTAGAACACCTTCACGCGATCGCCGGGCCGGTACGGCCGGATCGCCAGTTCGGCGGCCAGGCGCTCGGTATATTGCGTCGTCGCCCCGATCCTGAGGCGGTTGCCCTGGCGAATCCCGCCCACCGCGCGATAGCGATAGTGAATATGCGGCTCGTACAGATCGGGGCCGTCATTGTCGGGAATATGGACCACCTCGACCGAACGGATCTCGCCATCGGCGGTGGGCCAGGTCGCCGCCGCGGCGGCCGACTGGACCCGGTGCCACCACGCCCAGACGCAACCGATGATCGCGGCCAGGCCCAGCGCGATCATCCCCGCGATCACCATCAGGCTGGTCGGATTGTAGTGCGCGGCCATGGCGCCCATCTAGCGGGCAATCCTTGCCAGCCCGTGACCGTGGGGCTAGGCGCGGCACTTCCCAAAACCGAGGACGAATTTCATGGGTTTCCGTTGCGGCATCGTCGGCCTTCCCAATGTCGGCAAGTCGACCCTATTCAACGCGCTGACCGAGACGGCGGCGGCGCAAGCGGCGAATTATCCGTTCTGCACGATCGAGCCCAATGTCGGCAACGTCGCGGTGCCCGATCCGCGCCTGACCAGGCTCGCCGCGATCGCCAGCTCACAGAAGATCATCGAGACCCAGCTCGCCTTTGTCGACATTGCCGGGCTGGTGCGCGGCGCCTCGAAGGGTGAGGGCCTGGGCAACCAGTTCCTCGCCAACATCCGCGAGGTCGACGCGATCGTCCATGTGCTGCGCTGCTTCGAGGATGGCGACGTCACGCATGTCGAGGGCAAGGTCGATCCGATCGCCGATGCGGAGACGGTCGAGACCGAATTGATGCTCGCCGACCTCGAAAGCCTCGAGAAGCGCGTCCCCGCTTTCGCCAAGAAGGCGGCGCAGGGTGACAAGGAATCGAAGATCGCCGCCTCGGTGCTCGGCCAGGCGCTCGACCTGCTGCGCGAAGGCAAGCCCGCGCGGCTGACCGAAGCGCGCGATGCCGAGGAAGCGCGCGTGCTCGGCCAGGCGCAGCTGCTGACTGCCAAGCCCGTGCTCTATGTCTGCAATGTCGAGGAAGCCAATGCCGCCAACGGCAATGCGCATTCGACGCGTGTGTTCGAGAAGGCAAAGGCGGAAGGCGCCGAGGCCGTGATCGTTTCAGCCGCGATCGAAGCCGAAATCGCGACCATGCCGGCCGAGGATCGCGGCGAGTTCCTCGCCGAGCTGGGGCTCGAGGAAACCGGCCTCGCCCGCGTGATCCGCGCCGGATACAAATTGCTCCACCTCCTCACGTTCTTCACCGTCGGACCCAAGGAAGCGCGCGCCTGGACCGTCCATGAAGGCGCTACCGCGCCCGAGGCGGCGGGCGAGATCCACACCGATTTCGAGAAGGGCTTCATCCGCGCCGAGACGATCGCCTATGACGATTTCGTCACCCTGGGTGGCGAAGCGCGCGCCCGCGAAGCCGGCAAGCTGCGCGCCGAGGGCAAGGCCTATGTCGTCCAGGATGGCGACGTGATGCACTTCCTGCACAGCTAGGAGGCGGCGGGCACATCGTCCCGCCGCCTTTCCACACCGCGATCACTCCGCTGCAGCCGGCGCCGACCAGGGCAACAATGCCCGCACCCGCGCATCGCGCAGCCACAGCCCGGCCCACAGCATCACCCCGAGGTACACGCCGAACAGCACATGGCTGAACAACGGGCTGCCGACGCGAACATGGGTTGCCACCGCGCCGCCCATATAGGCGGTGAGCAGCACCGCCCCGAGTATCGCCGTGCGCGGCCACACGTACAGCGCGGTGCAGGTCAGCCCGATGATGCCGAGCCCTCGCATCAAGGCCGCGCTCGGCGAATAGCCCAGGTCCGCGGTCGCCTTGATCACCACGTCGAGCGGCACGAGCTTGATCCCGCCGTCGAACAGCATGAACGCAACCACCAGTCCGCTCAGCACATAACCGATCCGTCGCTTCGTCCTCTCGGTCATTACCCCCTCCCTCACAATGCCGGCTGCGGCGTGGTGATCATCCAGGTCGTGCCGTAACGGTCGGTCGCCTTGCCGAAGCGCGACGCAAACGGCGTGGTCATCAGCGGGATGTCGCTGGCGCCATCTTGCACCAGCGCGGCGAACACGCGCTCTGCTTCGGCGTCGTCGTCGACCTGGAGCGAGATCGCGAAGCCATTGGTCTCGCCGGTCCGGCGCCCGCCGTCGGAGGCGAAGATCGGCGTCCCGCCGACATCGAGCTCGGCATGCGCGACATGGTGGCCGGCATCGGGCGACGCGCCGGGCATGTCGCTGAACCGTACCAGCGCGCGCACCTCGGCGCCGAGCGCATCGCTGTAGAAATCGACCGCCTCGGCGCAATTGCCGCCGAAGAACAGATAAGGATAGGCTTTCATCGTCAGATCTCCCGAATGAGCGCGCCGGCGGTCCTGCACGGCGCGGGTCGGGAGCTACCGGCTCAGGACAATTCTGTTTTGTACGAGAACGACAATTGCGGACGGTCGCGGATCAGCCGCGCGGGCGTGATGCCGATCAGATGCCGCAGCGATCGCGTCAAATGCGCCTGGTCGAAATAGCCGACCTCATAAGTCGTATCGAGGATCGAGCGCCCATGCGCGAGCATCGCCGCGGCGCGGCGCGCGCGGTCGATCTGCTGGACCCGGCCGATCGTCATGCCCGTCGCGCGCGCAAAATGACGCTGCACCGATCGCTGGCTCATGATCGTCTCGTCGGTGCCCAGCGCCGCATCGATCGCGTGATCGCGTGCGACCAATCCGGCGCGTGCCATCCGCCCGACAAATTCCTCGACATCTTCGAACCGGGGAATGTCCCAGACCAGCCCGCAGAACCAGAAGCGATCCTCGGCCAGCACCGGCAGATGGACAACGTCCTGGCCGATCAGCGCTTGGGTCGGCAGTCTCGGGAAATGGGTGCCGAGGCGGAAACGGATCGCCAGCCAATAGCCATTGGGCGGGCAATACATTGCGCTGGCGCGCAATACCGGCCCCTTGATCGTGACACCGGTGAAGCCGGGCAAGCGCGTCACGACCAGCTCGATATTGCCCTCGGCCATCGACAGGAAGCTACCGCTGCCCTCGCTGCGCGATTGCCAGACGCGCTCGATATAGGGAGACAGCGAGGTCCGGTCGTCGAACGTCAGAAACATCGTTGCCCCAGGGAACGTTGCACCGGCGATTGTAGGCGAGCAGGCCCCAACCGTCCATGTCGGCGGCCGCCCAACGGCGCATTCGGTCTGTCCAGTGCCCGGAACGGGATTCTACGCGTCGAACGCCACCAGGATCGGGCACGGTCCCGATTCCCGCCGCTCGCAATCATGCGCCAGCCGCGCGAGCGCGGCACGGGCCGTGGTCAGTGCTGCGATCCTGGCGTCGAGCGCGGCAATCTGCTCGACCGCCAGCGCGCGGGCCCGGACGCGATCGGTCCCGGCATCGAGCGCGATCAGCTCGCCGATCTGGTCCAGCGTAAAACCCGCCTCCTGCGCCGCACGAATGAAGCGCAGCCGCTGGAGATCCGCCGCGCCATAGCGCCGCACGCCGCCATACGGCGCGCGCGCTGGCTCCTCCATCAACGCGCGGCGCTGATAATAACGGATCGTTTCCACCCCGACCCCGCCAGCCGTGGCGAGTCCGCCGATCGTCATCGCATCCATGCTTGACTCCGTACCATGGTACGGACCCTATATATACGACATCATGCCAAACGAAAAGCGCGCGACGCTCTATCGCATGGTCATGCCGGACCATGTCTGCCCCTATGGGCTCAAGTCGAAATGGCTCCTCGAATCGCACGGCTATGCGGTCGACGACCATCAGCTGCGGACGCGCGCCGAAACCGACGCCTTCAAGGCCGAGCACAAAGTCGCCACCACACCCCAGGCCTTCATCCATGGCGAGCGGATCGGCGGCAATGACGACCTCCGACGGTTGTTCGGCAAGCATGTCGCGGCGCCGGACGAGACCAGTTATCGCCCGGTCGTCGCCTTGTTCGCGATGACCGCGCTGATGGCACTCGCTACCAGCCAGGCGGCGATGGGCCGGCCATTCACGATCATGGCTGTCGAATGGTTCATCGCCTTCAGCATGTGCGTGCTCGCGATCCTGAAGCTGCAGGATGTCGAGCGTTTCTCGACGATGTTCCTCAATTACGACCTGCTGGCGCGCCGCTGGGTGCCTTATGCCTATGTCTATCCCTTCGCCGAGGCGCTGGCGGGCGTGCTGATGGCGGCCGGGGTTGCGACCTGGCTGTCGGTACCGGTCGCCCTGACCATTGGCGGGATCGGCGCCGTGTCGGTGGCAAAGGCCGTCTATGTCGACCGGCGCACGCTGAAATGCGCCTGTGTCGGCGGATCGAGTAACGTGCCGCTCGGCGCCGTCTCGCTGACCGAGAATCTGATGATGGTCGGGATGGCGATCTGGATGCTCGTAAAGTAGGGGGACCGGCATGGTGCTGCGGCTGCTCCTCGTCCTGATGCTGGCATTCGCGTCCGTGCCGATGCCGGCGGCGGCGCATGACATGGCGGGTCCGATGACGGCGGGCCACGCCATGGCGGGCATGCATCATGGTGGCGATCGCCCGATGCCCCTGCCGGCATCATCGCAGCATCTCTGCACTGGTTGCGTGCCGATGACCGACTGGAATGCGACACGGATCGAGCCGCCATTGGCGCTGCCTGCGCCGCCGCCGGTGGCACAGATCGCCGTGTTGCCGCTGTTGCCGAACGAGGCACCGACGCCGCCGCCACCGAGGATCGCGTGAAGCCCCACGCTTCACGTATCCACGGAGAATTGACGATGACGATGACCAGATGGCTCGCGACCGCCGCGGCGGCCGCGATGCTGCCCGCCATGGCGGGCGCGCAGATGACGATGCCGATGTCGGGGCCAATGCCCGGCATGAAGATGCCCGCGAAACCCACGACCAAGGCAAAGCCCAAGGCAAAGCACAGGACAAAGGCGAGCGAAAAGACCGTGCCGCGCCGCAAGGCCGTCCGTCGGCCAGCAGCACGCAAAACCACGCCCGCGACTCCCCCGCCCACGCCGATGCCCGGCATGGACATGCCCCCTGCCCCGTCCGCCGCGCCGGATTCGATGCCCGGGATGACCATGATGCCCGCCCCGACGCCCTCACCACAGGCGACGCCGGGAATGGACATGGACAAGCCGACGGCGGCTGGCCCGCAATCCATGCCCGGCATGGACATGTCCGCGCCCCAGGCCGGCACGCCGCCATCGACCGGCAAGACCGGCGCGATGGCGGGCATGGCAATGGACATGGGCAGCAAGAACCAGCCGGGCGAAGGCTCCGGCACCTCGCGCCTCCCCGCGCTGGACGGCGGCATGCACGGCCTGCATGTCATGACCGGTGGCTGGATGATCATGGTCCATGGCTATGCCTGGGGCGTGGGCACCGACCAGTCCGGCCCGCGCGGGCGAAGCGAGGCGTTCGTCACCTCGATGGGCATGGTCGATGCCCGGCGCGAGCTTGGCGGCGGAACGACGCTGCGGCTGCGCTCGATGCTCAGCCTCGAGCCGTTGATGGGGGCCAAGGGCTATCCCAGCCTGTTCGCAACCGGCGAAACCGCCAACGGGGTCACGCCGCTGATCGACCGCCAGCACCCGCACGATCTGTTCATGGAGCTGTCGGCGCGGATCGATACGCCGATCAAGGGCAATCTCTCGGCGTTCGTCTATGGCGGCCCGGTCGCCGAACCCGCGCTCGGCCCTTCCGCGTTCATGCACCGGCGCTCGGCCAGATATCTGCCGCTGGCGCCGATCACGCACCATTGGTTCGACAGCACGCACATCACCTATGGCGTGGTCACGGCCGGTATCTATGACGGGCAATGGCAGATCGAGGGATCGGCGTTCCGAGGGCGCGAGCCCGACCAGCACCGCTGGGACATCGAGACGCCGAAACTCGATTCGTGGAGTCTGCGCGCAACGTGGAACCCGTCGCCTTACTGGTCGGCCCAGGTCAGCTATGGACGATTGAAGACCCCCGAAGCGCTCGAACCCGGCGTGGACGAGGCGCGGACCACCGCGTCGATCAGCTATGCGAGCGGCAAGGTGTCGGCGCTGGCGGGTTTCTCGGTCAAGAACCGGATGCCGGGGCGATCGCTGACCGCCTGGCTCGGCGAGCTGAACTGGGATCTGAGCGATCACCACAGCCTGTTCGGACGAGTCGAGAATGTCGCCAATGACGAGCTGTTCCCCAATCCGGCCGATCCGCTCCACGACCGCACATTCCGCATCATGCGGGCCGAGGCGGGCTATGCCTATCGGCTCAGGCTGACGAAGCTGCTCGAGGCCGCGATCGGCGGCACCGGCTTTGTCATCGCCAAGCCATCCGCGCTCGATAGCGCCTATGGCAAGGCGCCCGCGGGCTGGACCGCGTTCGTGAAGCTCAGCCTCGGCGGATAGTTGCGTTGAGGATGGCGGCCCGGCATGGCGAGCGCGGCGATGGGAGAATATCGATGCGCATGATCGTCCGGGCCGCCTTTCTCGCGGCCGCCCTGCTCACGGCACCCGCGGTACAGGCTCGACCCCAATCGACCCCGGCAGCGGCACCGCTGGCCGAGGTCCGCAAGCCCGTCACCATCCTGATCTCGATCGACGGCTTCCGTGCCGATTATCTCGACCGCGGCGTCACGCCGGCGCTCAACGAGCTGGCGAAAGCCGGGATCAGCAGCGCGATGCGCCCGAGCTTCCCGTCGATCACTTTCCCCAATCACTGGACCATCGTCACGGGCCTGCGCCCCGACCGCAGCGGCGTCGTCGGCAACCGCATGGAGGATACTGCCCGGCCGGGCGTGACCTTCACCATGCAGAGCGACGATCCGCTTTGGTGGACCGAGTCCGAGCCAATCTGGGTGACCGCCGAGCGGGCCGGCATTCCCACCGCAACGATGTTCTGGCCGGGATCGAACGTCGACTGGAAAGGCGTCCGCCCGACCGACTGGCAGCAATTCAACGACGCGGTCAACGACCGCCAGCGGGTCGATGCGATCATCGACTGGTTGCGCCGACCGGCGGCGACGCGCCCGCAATTCCTGACGCTCTATTTCAGCGAGGTCGACCATGCCGGCCATGAATTCGGCCCCGACGACGCACGCACGACCGACGCGGTCGCGACGGTCGACAAGGCGATCGCCCGGCTGCGCGCCGAGCTCGCCACGCTCGGCCAGTCGGCCAATCTGGTCATCGTCGCCGATCACGGCATGGCCGGCGTCAGTTCCAATCGGCTGATCAAGCTCTACGAGGCGCTCAAGCCCGAGGATGCCCGCATCGTGGCCGACGGCCCCTATGCCGGGATCGTGCCGCTGCCGGGACGCGAGGATGCGGTGGCGAAGGTCCTGCTCGCGCCGCGCGATCACATGACATGCTGGCGCAAGGCCGACGTCCCGGCGCGGCTGGCCTATGGCAGGAATCCGCGCGTGCCCGATTTCGTCTGCCTGGCGGAGACCGGCTGGATGATCCTCGCCAGCCCGCCCCAGCCGGGCCGCGAATTCAAGCTGGGCGGCGCGCATGGCTATGACAATGACGCGCCCGAGATGCGCGCCTTGTTCATCGCCAGCGGGCCCGCGTTCAAGGCAGCCGGCAAGATCCCGACGTTCGACAATGTCGATATCAATCCGTTGCTGCGCGACCTGCTCGGCCTGCCTGCCGGCCAGGGGCTCGATGGCGACGATGCACCGTTCCGGGGAGTTTTGGCAAAGTGAGCGACGATCTCAGATATTATGAAGACCTGGTGGTCGGCACCAAGGCGAGCTTCGGCTGCTATGAAGTGACGCGCGAGGAAGTGATCGAATTCGCGTCGAAATACGATCCCCAGCCTTTCCATCTCTCCGACGAGGCGGCGGCACAGACCTATTTCGGGCGACTGTCGGCGTCGGGCTGGCATACCGCGGCGATGGCGATGCGCATGGCGGTCGAGAACATGAAGGGCCATCGCTCGGCCAGCCTTGGCTCGCCGGGGATCGACGAGCTCAAATGGCTCAAGCCGGTTTATCCGGGCGATACCCTGCGTTGCGAAAGCGAGTTGCTCGACAAGCGCGTGTCGCAAAGCCGCCCCGACATGGGGATCACCAAGGGCCGCACCACGGTGTTCAACCAGCATGACGAAGCGGTCATGACCTTCGTCGCCAACGGGTTGATCCGGACGCGGCCCCGGGATTGAGGTTTAACGGTTGCGACCGCGGCCGCCCCGGTTGCCATAGCCGCGATTGCCGCCGCCCCAGTCGCCGCGACCACGATAGCCGTCGCCGCCGCGCGCCTGCGGACCGCGCTGGAAACCGCGCCATTCGTCGCTGCGTGACGCGCCGCGCCATTGCCGGCCGCGATCCTGCCAGTAACGCTGCTGGCTGCCGGTCCAGCGATAGGGGCGCCGGTAGCGGTCGTAGACGTAATAGCCGCTGCCCGGATAATAATATCCGCCATACCAGCCATAATAGGGGATGCCGTAGCCGCCGTCGTAGAAGTCGTTGTAATAGCTGCCGTAATAGCCCGGGCTGCCATAGCCGTAGCTGACCCCGCCATAGCCGTAGCCATAACCGTCATCGACGCAGCCGCCCAGCATCGCCAGCGATACCGCGCCCAGCGCAACGAGACCAAGTTTCATATGCTCGCCTCCATACATCGGAGCCGCGGCAGAACGCGCCGCTGCCGGATGGTAAACCAAACGATTCGGCAGCGAAAGGAGTTCCGGTTGAGCAGCCGCCTCTCTTCAAGGGAGGGGCAAGTGTCTGTTCAATGCCCCCCGAACGCGAACAGCGACGTGACCTCGGCTCCGTCGGCGGCGAGCGCCGCCGCCCCGCCCAGGTCCGGCAAGTCGATCACGAACTGGACCTGGTCCACCACTGCGCCGGCCTTGCGCAGCAGCCGGATCGCGGCACGCGCGGTGCCGCCGGTCGCGATCAGATCGTCGACCAGCAGGACGCGCTGCCCCGGGACGAGCGCGTCCTCGTGCATCGTGATGCGGTCGGTGCCGTATTCGAGCGCGTAGTCCTCGGCGATCGTCACGCCGGGCAGCTTGCCGTCCTTGCGGATGAGGAGCACGCCGGCGTTGAGCGGCACGGCAAGCGCGGCCGCGAACAGGAAACCGCGCGCCTCGATCCCGGCGACGAGATCGACCTTGCCATCGACCGCCGCCGCCATCCGCCGCACCGTCTCGGCGAGGCCGTGCGCGTCGAGCAGCAGCGTGGTGATGTCGCGGAACATGATCCCGGGCTTGGGAAAGTCCGGGATCGTGCGGATCAGCGCCTTGAGGTCGTCATTGTCCGTCGCGGCCATCACGCAACTCCGTCGTGCCGGCGCACGCCGGCACCGCTCGGTGGATCGATAGAAACTTGCCGCGAGCAGCCCCGGCCTTGGCCGGGGCGACGGTCAAAAGATCAATGCGCCTTGTCGCGCCACACGTTCTGGTACGCGCCCCATGCCAGGAAGCTGGCGATGAGCAGGAAGATCAGTGCCGCGAACCCGGCCCTGTGCCGCGTCACGAGATTGGGGTCGGCGGTCCAGACCAGGAACGCGGCGACGTCCCTGGCGTAATTGTCGACCGTCGATGGCGTACCATCGAGATACTGGACCTGGCCGTCCGACTTGAGCGGCGGCGGCATCGCGATGTTGAGGTTCGCGAAATACGGGTTGAAGTGCAGGCCGTTCGGCGTCTTCGCGTCGGGGAACTCGGCGAGGAGCGCGTCGGGCTGCTTCTGATAGCCGGTCAGCAGCGAATAGACGTAATTGCCGCCGTCATGGCGCGCGCGCGTCATGTAGCTGAGGTCGGGCGGGATCGCATTGTTGTTCGCCGCGCGCGCCGCGATGTCGTTGGCGAAAGGCAGCGGGAAACGGTCGGCCGGCACGCCCTTGCGGGTCGCGGGCTCGCCCGTATCCGGGTTGATTGACGGGATCGTGTCGAAGCTCGCCGCGATCGCCTTCACCTGGCCCGCCGAATAGTCAATGCCCTCAAGGTCGCGGAACGCGACATATTTGAGCGAGTGGCAGGCCGAGCAGACTTCCTTGTAGACCTGATAGCCGCGCTGCAGCTGCCGCTTGTCATAGCTGCCGAGCAGGCCGGCCGACTTCAGCCCCGCGTCGCGCGGGTGCTTGTGGAATTCGGTCTCGGCGCTCTTGGGCGCACCCGTCGCGGTCTTGGGCGAGCTGTCCGATGCCAGCCCCCAGACGGTGAAGATCAACGAGATCGTGACCACGCCCGCAAAGGCGAGACCGATCACACCTGCAATCCAGCGAACCATGTCTCTATCGTCCCCTATAGCTCGCTCAGTGCGCCACGGCGGCATTGGCCGGGGCATTATGCCCCTTGGACAGCACCGCTTCGGTAATGGAATTGGGCAGCGGCACGGGCCGCTCGGTCCGCGCGATCCACGGCAGGATCACGAGGAAGTGGAGGAAATAATAGGCCGTACAGATCTGCGCGACGATCACATAGGCAGGATCGGCCGGCGAGCCGCCGCAATAGCCCAGGATCAGCACGTCGACGACCAGCACCCAGAACATGATCCGCGCCTTGGGACGGTAGCTGTTCGAGCGGATCGGCGACGAATCGAGCCACGGCAGGAAGAACAGCAGCAGGATCGACCCGAACATCGCGAGCACGCCCCACAGCTTCGCCGGCAGGA
>OUNM010807538.1_pt1 | contig 19342 bp, 20 predicted proteins | sample 1769961 | NCBI WGS metagenome assembly OUNM01 (sample SAMEA3914820, study PRJEB12502) | metagenome | biome: forest; material: soil | place: USA | collected 2012-03-12 | depth 0.3 m
GCCCCGCGCCGGCGTTGACCGCTTCGGGGGACGTGTCGCCTGGAAAGTAGCGCTCTTCGCGCTGGAACGTGATGCCCTCGACGCTCAGTCGGTTGAACTTGGTGATGATCAGGAAGAGCGTGAATCCGTTTTTCTCGCCCGTGACGATCTTGGCGCCGTTACCGACGATTCGGATGTTCTCGGGGAGAGGTCCCGGTGCCGTACCCAAGCCGACCAAGTAAGGGCCCCAGTCGAAGCCGTTGTAGCCGCGATATCCGCCGACCCGGTAGGTGCCGGAGCCCAGATCGTAAATGACCGAAGATCCCGAAACCGGCGCCGCGAAGAGCGCGTTCAGCGCCTCTGTATCGTCGGTGACGCCGTCGCCGACGGCTCCGAACTGGGCGGCCGTCAAGCGCGTCACTCCCGCCTTGTCGGCGATATCGCCGATGGTGATCGGGATCACCCGGCTCGGAGTCGAGCTCAATCGTCCCTGCGAATCGAGGACCGTCGCGACCGCGTAATAAGTCGTATGGGGCCGGAGTCCGAAATCGGTTTCCGAAGAGACGACGTGGTGCGAGGGCATCCGCATTCTCGCGGGCTGGTTTGGGGTCGGGTAGTCGGGGCGATGGATCGGGTCGAGCTCGAAGAGAATCGGGAACTGGTAGTTGCTCCGGTAGCGAAACGAGCCATCCGAATAGCGAGTGCGCTGGACTTCGGCCAAGTGTCCGGTGGGATCCTGGGTGAAGACGGCAACGCGGACTTCGTAAGCATCCCCGGCCGAAAGCTGGTCCGTGTCCAGGTCCAAGGTAAGAGTGGAGTCGTCGAAAGCGACAGTTTTGAGGCCCGCTGAAGTCGGAGGTCCGGTGTCGGGGACGGAGACGGACTGGGCCGTCGCTTGGGAAACGTCGACGCAGACGCCGTTGCTCTGGCACGCGGCGAGCCGGACTTGCTGGATCATATTGCCGGCGAGGCCCGGGACGATCGTTCCGGCGGGGATCGGGTATGCTAGCTGCCCGATCAGGCTGAGCTGGCCTGCGCTCTCGTCGATCCCGCCTGCGTAGACGTTGATGTGGTCCGGAGCCATGGCGCCGACCTGGAGGCCGGATAGCGTAATCGATCCTTGCCCGGGCACGGGCGCCGCGCTGAAGGCGGTGATGCTCGGGAGGGCGACCGATCCCTTCAATTGAATTTGAATATCTTCGGTTGCGCTCGGAGCGAGCGCGTTGGCGACCCTGATTCCAAGGGCTCCCGAAAGCGAACGAGCGCAATTCGATAGCATCGAGAGGGTCAGGACGGCCTTTTGGCCGGGCCCGATCACGCTCGGAACTGTTGCGACCGAAAAGCCCGTGGGAAGCGCGAGGTTCCCGAGCGAGATCGCTGTTTGTCCTGTATTTCGAAGCTCGAGCGCTCGGTTCGATGCAATGCTCACTCCCGTGGTGCCGAAGTCGATCGCTCCCGGCGAACCGGTCCGATCTCGTTGGTAGAGGAGCTTGTCATCGCTGTAGAGGGCGAAGCCCATCCTGGGCTTGACGTCGGCCGTGAGCGCGAGGCTCGTGATTTGGGTCGGGATACCCGTGTTTGAAGGAGGCGAGATGCTGAGTCGAAGCGTCTCGGACTTGGGTCCGAGCGCGCTTCGGTCCAGCGCGATCTGCCGGACCACTGAGGCGCCGGGCGCGATCTTGAAATGGGAGGGGAGGCCGTCAGATAGCGAGAATTGCGGGCTCGCGCCGCGGGCGCGGAGAAAGGTGATCGTCGCATTCGCGCTCACTCCGCCGGAGTTCGCGAGAGTCAAAGATGTCACGACTCGACTCTGGACTTTGGACGCTCCGCTAGGGGGCTGTTCGAGCGCGCCCAGGGCGATCGTCGCGCTAGGAATCGTGAGCAGCTGCAATCCTGGGTTCGAGACAAACGTCGCGTAGAGGTCGAGGGTGTCGCGCCCGTCCGTGACTTGCAACGGAACAGAGACCGGTCCTGACCCTGAAGCAGTGGCGACAAGCTGCACTTGCGCGCTCGTGCCCGGTTTCAGGGTGAGGGATGAGCGCGAAAGGGTGACCGCGCTTCCGGCTGAAGCGCTGAGGCTCAAGTTGAGGGTCTGTTGGGAGAGGTTGGAGAGCGCCAAAGTGCGCGTCACCTTCTTGCCGCCGGCATAAACTGTCCCGAAGTCGACGCCCGCGCCCTCAGTCAAGTGCCTACCGAAAAGGTTAACGCGGTAGCGCGGCGCTTGAGTCGCGGCGCCCGCAGGCAGCGCGAGCGCGAATGAGAGGATGAGTGTCGCAAAGGCGATGATTCGGGTCGCGAAATTCTTCATGGATGGTCTCTTGATCTGAGACTACCAATGCAAGTGAGAAGCCTTGAGTCAGGGCGGATCTAGCGGGTCTTGGAGGCAAATCGCCGCATAGGTGTTCGAAAAGTGACGAAAGAGTTTCCATGGGTCGCGTCGGACGCAGTCTGAATCGACCTCCGTTCTTTTTCATTTCCGCGGCTGCCTGCATCCACGCTAGAGTCGGGGCCATGACGACTCTCCTTCTATTGCTCGCGACTCTCTCTCAGATGCCCGGCGATTACGAAGCCACGAAACAGGTGATTCACGATCAGCTTCCGGATGGGTCGACGGATGACCAGACGCTGGAGGCGTCCGGATCGATCCGGATCGAACCGCTCGCGCAGCCCGCGCCGGGTCAGCCACAGGTGGCGTCGGTTTACATCTCCTATCCTGGCCGCGAGCTCGCCCATCAGACGCTGACGGACCTGGGCGACGGCCGCGTGCGGATCTATGAGACCAACCCCGTCTACGGCGGCTGCGAGCCGACGATCGAGGTGCGGCCCTTCGATACTGGCTACGAGTTCACGATGCAGGATGTGAAGTTCCCCGATTACGCGGACGTCGAGTACTGTCTCTCGATCTGGCCGTACCCGCTTCAGGGCACTTACCGCTGGAGCTTTGATCCCGCGGGCAAGCGCGCGGAAGTTCTCCTAGTCGGCGACTTCCAGGATATGGACGGCGTGAAAAAGCATCGGACGATCTTGCTCGGGTTCGACCCGGCTGGAGTTCGCCGCTAGAGAGACCTACAGCGGCAGGATCTCGAGCGGTCCCTTGCGGCTCTCGCGGATCCCCTCGAGGATCGCGCGCGCGGCCGAGACGACCGTGCAGTAGGGCACCTTGCGCTCGAGCGCCGCACGGCGGATGTCGAAGCTTTCTTTGATCGCCTGCTCGTCGCTGACCGTGTTGATCACGATCGCGAACTTGCCGTCGCGGATCGATTCCACGCAGTGAGGCGACCCCTCGCGCACTTTGTTGATGTGCTTGACGGGGAGGTTGAAGCCCTCGAAGAACTTGGCCGTGCCCTCGGTCGCCCAAAGGGTGAAGCCCAGGTCATGGAGCCCACGCGCGATCGGCAGGATCTCGGCCTTGTCCTCGTTGCGGATCGAGAGGAACGCGTCGCCCTTGAGCGGCAGGTTCATTCCGGCGGCGGCCATCGCCTTGGCGTAGGCGGAGGCGAAGCGGAAGCCGCGGCCCATGACCTCGCCGGTCGACTTCATCTCGGGTCCGAGGAGGACGTCGACGTTCGGGAACTTGTGGAATGGGAAGACCGGCGCCTTGACGTTGTAGGTCTTGAGACCCACGTCGAGATCCTCGCGGATGCCGAGGTCATGCAGCGACTTGCCGAGCATGACTTGGACTGCGAGCTTGGCGAGCGGTTTACCGACGGCCTTGCTGACGAATGGGATCGTGCGCGAGGCGCGAGGATTGACTTCGAGCAGGTAGATGCGGTCGCCCTTGATCGCGAACTGCGCGTTCATCAGGCCGATCACGCGCAGGCGCTTGGCGAGCTCGCGCATGTAGGTGCGGATGCGATCGCAGACATTGACCGAGAGCGTGGCCGCGGGGAGCGAGCAGGCGCTGTCGCCCGAGTGGATGCCGGCTTCCTCGATATGCTCCATGAGGCCGCCGACAAAGGTCTCGCGGCCGTCGGAGATCGCGTCGACGTCGACTTCGGTTGCGCCGTCGAGGAAGCGGTCGATGAGCACCGGGTGCGTGTCGCTGACGTGGATGGCTTCTTCGATCCACTGTTTGAGCATCGCTTCGCTGTGGACGATGCGCATGCCTTTGCCGCCCAAGACGTAGGAAGGACGGACGAGCACGGGATAGCCCAAGGCGTTCGCGCGCTCGACGGCCTCGGCCGCCGTGCGGGCGATCGTGGCTTCGGGCATCTCGAGGCCGAGGACCTTGAGGCCCGCGACGACTTCGCCGAACTTTTCGCGGTCTTCGGCGATGTCGATCGAGGTCGTCGAGGTGCCGAGCACCTTGAGGCCGCCGCGCTCGAGCGCCTGGGCGATCTTGAGCGGGGTCTGGCCGCCGAACTGCACGATCACGCCGAGAGGCTTCTCGATGCGCGCGATGCTGAGCACGTGCTCGGGCGTGAGCGGCTCGAAGTAAAGCTTGTCGCTGATGTCGAAGTCCGTGCTCACGGTCTCGGGGTTGGAGTTGACCATGATGGTCTCGATCCCCATCGCCCGAAGCGCCATCGCCGCGTGGACGCAGCAGTAGTCGAACTCGATACCCTGGCCGATGCGGTTCGGGCCGCCGCCCAGGATCATGACCTTGGGTTTGTTGCTCGTGCGCGACTCGTCGGAGCCCGTGTAGCTCGAATAGAGATACGGAGTCTTGGCCTCGAATTCGGCCGCGCAGGTGTCGACCGACTGAAAGGCGGCGAAGACGCCGGCCTTTTCTCGGTCGATGCGGATCTGCTCTTCGTTTTTACCGAGAGAGCCCGCGATCGCGCGATCGGTCCAACCCTTGCGCTTGAGATCGCGGAGCGTATCAGCGCTCGGCGGCCAAGGCGTCGACTGCAGGGTCTTTTCGCCTTTGATCAGGCGCTCGATGCGCTCGAGAAACCAGCGATCGATATGCGAGCGTTGAGCGATCTCGTCGATGGACGCGCCCTGCCGGATGGCGTCGCCGATGGCGAAGATTCGGGTCGGATTGCCGACTTCAATCAGGTCCCAGCGCGGGCCATTGGCGTATTGCGCCGGAGCGGGAGGCAGTCCCTTGTGCTTGGAAAGCGGCGTGAACCAGGGCGTGTCGAGCTCCAGGCCCGCGAGCGCCTTGCCGAGCGACTCCTCGAAGGTGCGGCCGATGGCCATGACTTCGCCGACGGACTTCATCTGCGTCGAGAGCAAGCGCTCAGTCGGGCGGAACTTCTCGAAGTCGAAGCGCGGGATCTTGGTCACCACGTAGTCGATCGAGGGCTCGAACGAGCAAGGGGTAGTCCCGGTGATATCGTTGGTCAGCTCGTCGAGCGTGTAGCCCACGGCGAGCTTGGCGGCGACGCGCGCGATCGGGAAGCCCGTGGCCTTGGAGGCCAGGGCGCTCGAGCGCGAGACGCGCGGGTTCATCTCGATGACGATCACGCGGCCGTTCTTGGGATTTACGGAAAACTGAATATTGGAACCGCCGGTCTCCACACCGATTGCGCGAATGATGCGGATCGATTGGTCGCGAAGATTCTGGTATTCGCGATCGGTGAGGGTCTGTGCCGGCGCGACCGTGATGCTGTCACCCGTGTGAACGCCCATGGGATCGAAATTCTCGATCGAGCAGATGATGATGCAGTTGTCCTTGCGGTCGCGGACGACCTCAAGCTCGTATTCTTTCCAGCCCATGAGGCTCTCTTCGACCAGCACGTCCTTGGTTGGCGAGAGAAAGAGGGCTCGGTCGATCTTCTGCAAGAATTCTTCTTCGGTATGGGCCGTGCCGCCGCCTTCGCCACCGAGCGTGAAAGACGGGCGCAGGATCAGGGGAAGCCCGAACTCCTTGAGGATGGACTTGGCGTCCTCGCGCGAGCGGGCGACGCGGGAGCGCGCCGATTGCACGCCGATCGAATCCATCGTGGCCTTGAAGGTCTCGCGGTCTTCGGCCTTGTGGATCGCTTCGGGCGTGGCGCCCAGGATCTCGACCTTGTGTTTCTTGAGAACGCCCGACTTGTGGAGCGCCATCGTGAGGTTGAGCGCCGTCTGGCCGCCCATGGTCGGAAGAAGCGCGTCGGGCTTCTCGACCTCGATCACGCGCTCGACGAACTCGGGCGTGAGCGGCTCGACGTAGACTTTGTCCGAGAGCTCGGGGTCAGTCATGATCGTGGCCGGGTTCGAGTTGACCAGGACGACCTGGTAACCTTCTTCCTTAAGGGCCTTGAGGGCTTGGGTGCCGGAGTAATCGAACTCGCAGGCTTGACCGATGACGATCGGACCGCTTCCGATCAGAAGGATCTTACGAATGTCTTGGCGTCTAGGCATGGGCTAAGACGGCACCTTAGTATTAGGCGGCAGGCGTGTCTATCTAAAATCCAATTGAAGTCGAGAACTGAAGAACGATCGGGTTGTCGGGATGCGCTTGGTTATAAATATCCACCGCGCGCCCCAGGTGCAGCTCGTTGGTTCGAGTCAGGCTCAGGCTATAGATGAAGCTGCCGGCGCTGAGTCCCAAGCCGCTGAGGATCATGTACCCGCCTGGGCGGATTTCGCTCTCGGAGAAGGCGGGGCGGCTGACGAAGAGCCCGGCGATGGCGACCAGGATGCCGGCGCTCGTAACGTAAGCCAGGTTTCGGATGTTACGGCGCTGCCGTTGGTACTCGTTGAGCTCCTCGATTGCGGCCGGAGTGTCCTTGAAGATGGGGCGCAGGTTTTCGGCGTCTTTTCGCACGAAGGAGTCGCAGGGCAGGGTTTTGCCTTCGAAAATATAAAGGCGGTCGCAGCGAAAGGTCTGGGTACCGAGCGGCTGGGTGATCTTGGGGGGAGCCGAAGGCTGTTGCGGAATCTCGCCCTCGAAGCGCTTGTAGTCCTGAACCGTGGGGGTGCCGCCAGGCGGCGATACCGGGGTGGCCGGCGCTCCAGGCATTTCGGCGCGGGCCGGCGCGGCTTCAAGGAGAAGAAGAAGCACGAGGAGACGGCAGGTCGTGCGGTAACGCGAGTGATGCGCCAGGTCCATGGGGACTTCATCCTACAATAGAACTGGGATAGGCTGAACGGGATTGCGCAGCCTGAAGCTCTTTCTCGATGGACTCTATGACGTCTATCACCAGCCTTCGTTTCTGGATTCGGACCCACTCGAGTTCGCGCACCGCTTTGATGACCCCTGGGATCGCGAGGCCGTCGCGCTCCTGGGTGCCTTGCTGGCGTACGGAAACGTGGTTCAGATCCGGCGTTCCGTCTCGGACCTGCTGGATCGGTTCGCGGCCCAGGGGCATTCGCCTTCGGATTGGGTTCGGCAGCTCGGGTCCGTCGACGGCCTCAAGGAGGCGCGCCGCGGCCTGCGCGGCTTCGTCCATCGGTTTCATGTCGACGGCGATGTCTTGCTTCTTCTTAGGCTCCTGGAGGAGAGCTGGGCCAAGCATGGCTCGCTCGGCAGTCATTTCCTTTCGTATCTCGAGCCCGGCGCGCCGACGATGGAGACGGCTCTCGCCGATCTTCTGCGGGATTGGAAGTCGAGTGCCGCGCGCCTCGATCCGACCCGCGCAAAGACCCCGGCTTTTCGCCACTTCTTGAGCTCGCCCGCGGACGGGAGCTGCTGCAAGCGCTGGTGCATGTTCCTGCGTTGGATGGGGCGCGGGCCTGAAGACGGCCTGGATCTCGGGCTATGGCTCGAAAAAAGCCCGCTTCGGACCACGTTTCCGCCGGGGCGCGCGCTCTCGTCCGCGCAGCTCGTGATGCCGCTGGATACGCATACAGGACGGATCAGCCAGGCTCTGGGTCTGACTCGGAGAAAGAGCCTCAATTGGAAAGCGGCGCTTGAAGTCACCCGAGCCTTGGGAGAATGTGATCCGACTGATCCCACGCGTTACGACTTCGCTCTATGCCGGCTGGGGATGCTCGAAGTCAGGAAATGGAAGAGGAAATCTTGAACCGCGCCTCCAAGCTATTGGCCGCCGCATTCGCTCTCTACGGAATCTCCACCCTGACGTCCATGGCGGGGATGAGCATCGGCGCGGGATTGCTCGCGATCGCGATCTTCCTTTATGCCGGCGGTCCCGCAGGCCTTTGGAAGCAGCTGCGCGCGGAGGATCAGAGCGTCGTTTCGCGAGTTTACCTCGGTGCTTCGGCCTTTTTTGCGTTGGTCTGCGTGCTCAGCCTGGTCGTCGCCGCCTACCATCCGCTCGAGTACGGCGGCCGCCACAGCGAGGTCCACGTGCTCCGGGACTCGGCCAAGCTCTGGTATCTTTTCTGGCCCTTCGTGCTCGCGGCTTTTCTGCGTGTTCTTCCTGAAGAAGCGCGCTGGAAGGCGCTTAAAGCCTGGGTCCTGGCCTTCGCCGCGATCTCGGTGATCGGGGTCATCCAGTATTTCACCGGATTTCCGCGCGCGCAGGCGATCCCCGGAAACGCGCCTTATTATCACGCGGTCCTGTTCTTCGGGCACCATCTCTCGACCGCGAGCATCTGGATCTTTCCGTTCTTCGCGGTACTGGATCTGGCGGCGAACCGCGAGAGCACCGCTCGGATCGGTCTGCCCAGGTGGTTTCTCGTGGTCGCGGGGGTGCTTGGCGCAACCGTGCTCTTCATGACTTTCTCGCGAACGGCCTGGGTCGCGACACCGGTCGCGCTTCTGGTTTGGGTCCTGCTTCGCCTCCGATGGAGGGCTGCCCTGGGCGTCTGCGCATTGATTGCCCTGGGTCTCGCGCTCACGTTCCAGGTCCCGGCGGTCCGGTCCCGACTTACCAACTCGATGGGGACGAGCGAGCGCTTCGAGCTTTGGCGCGCCAACCTGGACTTCTTCAAGGAGCGCCCGATCACCGGCGCGGGCTGGCGCCACAATCAGGAGCTTTCGGGCTATTACCTGATGGAGAAGCAGAGATCCGAGCACGTCTTCAGCGGTCACGCGCATAACGTCGTGCTCGATCTGCTGGGGGGCACCGGGCTTCTGGGGCTCTGGGGTTGGATCGTCTGGATGATGGCCGCGACCTTGCCACTTTGGTTCGCGCGCGCGAGCGGCCACCTGCCGCTTGCGAACGGGTTTATTTGCGCCTGGCTCGCGTTTCTGATCAACGGGCTCACGCAGGTCAATTTCTGGGAAGCCAAGGTCGAGCATCAGCTTTCGTGGGTGGTGGCGTGGACGCTCGTTGCGTTCAGCGGAAAGCGCATCCGTGGCTAAGTCTCGAGTCTTGATCGATGCGCGAATGGTGCATCGAACGCCACACGGGATCGCGCGCTACGTCTCGCGCCTGGCCGACGGCCTGCTCACGCTGCGCGAGGCCGGAAGGCTCGCCTACGAGCCCGCGTTCCTGATCGCGCCCGATTGCGGCGAGCCGGTTTTCGCCCGGTTTCCGACGCTCGAGGCGCGCACGCCGATCCACGACCCGCGCGAACTCCTTGAGTTGCCGGGCTTGATCCGCAAATCCGGCGCCGCGCTCTATCACAGCCCGTCGTACTCGAGCGTCGTCGGGAGCCCCTGTCCTTGGATCGTCACGGTTCACGACCTCAATCACCTGCACTTCGGAAGCCTCGCGCAGAAGGCGTATTATCAGCTGATCTTGAAGCGATTCGCGCGCGGGGCGGCCCGGCTTCTGACGGTCTCCCGCTTTTCGCGCGACGAGATCGCACGCTGGACCGGTGTCGCGGCCGAGCGGATCGGCGTGGTCTACAACGCGCTTGATCCACAGCTCGCTCAGCCCGTGCCCGAAGCGGATGTCGGGGCGGTCCTATTGCGCCTGGGGCTTTCGCGGGGCCGCTACTATCTCTCGCTTTCCAATCCCAAGCCGCACAAGAACCTGGCATTTCTCTGCGAGGCCCATCGCGCGGCCGGCCCCGACGTGGCCAAGTGGCCGCTGGTCCTTTCGGTTCGCGAGTCTTTTCCGGGGGCGATCTCGACCGGGCCTTTGAATGATCTCGAATCGCGCGCGCTTTTGCAGGCGGCCGGCGCGCTGGTTTTTCCTTCGCTTTATGAAGGCTTCGGTCTTCCGCCGCTTGAGGCGCTCGTCGCCGGAGTACCGGTCGTGGCTTCGGATATCCCACCGCATCGCGAAGGGGTTGAGGGGATCCGGGATGTCGAGTCGAGCATCCTTTGGGCGAATCCTCGCGACCCGCGAGGCTGGCAGGAGGCTTTGAAAAAGGCTCAGTCGCTCAAGCGTCCTGATGCCCAAGTCGGTGTTCAGTTACTGGAGCGTTACTCGGTCGATCGCATCGTCTCCGGGATGGACCGGATCTATAGTGAAGTGCTATCCAAAGAAAACGGCCACGCGAAGTGGCCGCGGGCGCGAGTGCGCCCGAATCCTCCGAAGGAGGAGGTATAAATGAAACACGTGCTGATTACCGGAGGTTCCGGCTTTGTCGGGTCGCATCTCTGCGACCGCTTCCTCAAGGAAGGATACGCCGTCACCGCGGTCGACAACTTCATTACCGGCCGAAAGAGCAATGTCTCTCATCTGGAAGGCAATCCGAATTTCCAGCTGATCGAGCAGGATGTTTCCCGGCCGCTTGCTTCCTGGCCGAAGTCCGACCTGATCCGGAAGCACGGCTTGAGCGGCGTGCTTCACTTCGCGTGTCCTGCGAGTCCGGTGGATTTCGACAAAATCCCGTTCGAGATTCTGGCGGTCGACTCGGTCGGCACGGCCCACACGGTCGAGCTCGCGCTCGAGCATAAGGCGCGGTACCTGCTTGCCTCGACCTCGGAGATCTACGGCGATCCGCTCGTGCATCCTCAGACGGAGGATTACTTCGGCAACGTCAACACGATCGGCCCTCGCGCTTGCTACGACGAAACCAAGCGTTTCGCCGAAGCCTATGTCACGACCGCGGCCCGCCACTCGAATCTCAACGTCGGCATCGTGCGCATCTTCAACACCTACGGGCCGCGCATGCGTCCGGATGACGGGCGTGTCGTTCCCGAGCTCTGCATGCAGGCGCTCAAGGGCGAGGCGCTTACCGTGCACGGCGACGGGATGCAGACGCGCAGCTTCTGTTTCGTCTCGGACCTCGTCGACGGGATCTTCAAGCTCTTCGAAAGCGACGTGCGCGTGCCGGTCAATATCGGCAACCCGGCCGAGTATCCGATCAAGGCCTTTGCCGACGCGATCTTGCGGATCACGGGCGGAAAAGGGCCGCTCAAGCACCTTCCGGGACGCGAGGACGATCCCAAGAAGCGATGCCCTGAAATCACCCGGGCGCGGACGCTGCTCAAATGGGAACCCAAAATCCCGCTCGAAGAAGGGCTCAAGCGCTCGCTCGAGTACTTCAAGTCCTGCTGACGAACGGATGAGTCAGCCTCGCGTCGCGCTCGTCCATGACTGGCTTACCGGAATGCGAGGGGGCGAATACGTCCTCGAAGGCCTCACGGAGCTCTTCGAGACGCCCGAGCTCTTCACGCTGATCCACGTCCAGGGCAGCGTTTCGCCCGCGATCGAGAAGCTCCCGATCCGCGCGAGCTTTCTCCAGAAGATCCCCGGCATCGCCCAGAGCTACCGCAAATTCCTGGGTATCATGCCGAGCGCCGCCGAAAGGCTTGATGTCTCCGGCGCGGACCTCGTCGTCTCGAGCTCGCACTGCGTGGCCAAAGGCGTGCGCAAGCGCCCCGACGCCGTGCACGTGAGCTTCGTCCACGCGCCGATGCGATACATGTGGGATCGCTTCGACGATTACTTCGGCCCGGGCAAGGCGTCGCCCCTCGTGCGAGCGGCGGCGCGCTTTCTTCGTCCCCGGCTGCGCGAGTGGGACCGGCGCGTGAGCCAGACCGACCGCGTGGACGCGCTGGTCGCGAACTCGAGCTTCATCGCCGAACAGATCCGCGCCGCTTACGGGCGCGACGCGGGCGTCGTGCATCCGTTCGCGGACCTCTCGCGCTTCGGCGCCGCCCGCGCGCCCGAGCCTTTTTATCTCATGGTGGGTGCCTTCGCGCCCTACAAGCGCGTGGATCTCGCGATCGAGGCGTTCAACCGGCTCGGGCTGCCTTTGCGGATCGTCGGCGGCGGCCAGGAGGCGGACGCGCTCCGGCGCCTCGCCGGCCCGACGATCGAGTTCCTGGGCCAGGTCTCCAATGAGGAGATCGCGTCGTTGTACCGGCGCTGTCGGGCCTTCGTTTTTCCGGGCGTCGAGGACTTCGGCATCACGCCGCTCGAGGCGATGGCCTCGGGTGCGCCGGTGATCGCCTTCGCCGCGGGCGGCGCGCTCGACACGGTGACGCGCGAGTCGGGCGTGCTCTTCAAGCCTCAGACGGTCGATGCGCTCTGCGAGGCCGTGATCGCGGTCGAGCGGCTCGCGCAGGCGGGTGCGGTTCATGGGCGAGCAGGCCAAGCTTTGGATGAGCGCGCCATCCGCGCGCAGGCGGCGGGCTTCACGCGCGCCGAGTTTCAGAAGCGCTTTCTGGTGATCCTGCGCGAAACTTGGGCTCGGCGAGGCAAGGATCCTGCGGCGCTCGAGGCGCTGCTTGCGCCGCGGTTCAGGAGTGGCGCCGCGACGCTCTTCTAGAACTCCAGCCCTTGGAGAACGGCACGTTTCAGACGAGTTGAGCCTCAGAGCTGCCGTTTGAAGACCTGATTGTAGAAGGTGCAGCGAGTGACGAGCTGATCCGAAATTCTTCGGAAACACGCGAGGCTGTTTTCCTCGGTGAAGAACACCGTCCGGCTCGGAAGGCTCGGCAGAGCGATCTGCTTCACTTCTTCTTCTTCTCCGGTCCCATAAGGTTCAATAGGCGCGTCGAACGCCTGCCAGAGGACGTTAGCGATATTGTTCCCGGTGGGTTCTGCGCTGATCGAGTACGAATTCTGGTAGGCCATGTTGGCCGAATTCCATCGGTCGTCCGAAATGAAACAGCGATACCAGCTCCTGGTCCCGGCCTGATTTTCCTCGCAGCTGATCACGTCGTTGATCGTGAAGTACCTGGGCCCGAACGATTTTTTGATCAGATGGTTGGCATCGGCGTAGGGACTGAGCTTCTGCCAGAGCAACTCCGCCAAGAGAGGGTTTTTGACCTGTATGCCATTGGAGGTCGGATTGTTATGAACGTCCATCGGCTGCGCGAAAGAAAGCGTGGGTACCAGCAAAGTCAGAATCAGGAATGATCGCATCGGGATTCCAGCCTTTCGGGTATCTTTTAGCTGAAATGACGCACAATGTCTAATGTCATTGCTTTAAGCTATGTCATTGAAGTCGCTAGACTTTAGTTCGATCGAAGCCTATTCGGGTGCGTTGAGATTGGGTCGCACCCCCGCTGCCCGATCCTTAGATCGTGATCATCTCGATCAGCTTCTTTTGCCGGCTCACGAGCTCGGCGGTTTCGAGGCGAGCAAGGCGGCGGATGCTGAAGTCTTCGACCGTGAAGCTTGCCATCACGGAGCCGGCGAGGACGGCACGCTTGAGGAGGTCTTCCCAGCGCGCGGGATCGGTCTTGGCCATATCGCGGTGAGCGCCGGCTTCGGCGAGGAAACCCATGAACGCGCCGGCGAAGCTGTCGCCTGCGCCCGTCGGATCGGCCACGGTCTCGGTCGGATACGCCGGAGCGACGAAGAAGCCCGTGTCGGTGAGCAGGATGGAGCCGTATTCGCCGCGCTTGATGACGACGACTTTCGGGCCCATCGCGCGGATGATCTTGGCGGCCTTGACGATGTTGCGCTCGCCCGAGAGCAGGGCGGATTCGCCTTCATTGATCGAAAGGATGTCGATGCGGTTGAGGATCTTCTTGAACTCGGCAGGCTTGCCGGTGATCCAGAAGTTCATGCTGTCGGCGGCGACGAGCGCCGGGCTCTTGATCTGATCGAGCACGCTCTCCTGGAGGACGGGATCGATGTTGGCGAGAAAGATGTACGGCGTCTCGCGGTGCTGCTGATCGAGCTTGGGGTCGAAGGTCGCGAAGACGTTGAGCGCGGTCGAGAGCGTCTTGGCTTCGTTCAAGTTCTGGTCGTAGGAGCCGACCCAGTGAAAGGTTTTGCCTTCGGCGATCTTGACGCCGGAGACGTCGATCTTGCGCGAGGAGAGCCAGTTCAGGTGATCCTTGGGGAAGTCTTCGCCGACGACGCCGACGATCTGAACCGGGGTATAAAAGGACGCGGCGATCGAGAAGTAGTTTGCCGAGCCTCCGAGGACCTGCTCGGCTTTGCCGGCAGGGGAGGAGATGCTATCGAACGCAAGTGAGCCAACGACCAGGATATTCTTGTTTTTCACAGAGCGTCAGTTAAGCCAGCGCCGCTCTTCGTGTCAACCGCAAGTTGGCCACCCACTAGTAGTTCAAGGCCCGCGGGTCGGAGTATTCGGACTGGGTTTTTCTGCGCAAGGTCGCGGGTTTGGGCAGCCGGTCTACGCGCTCCATCGCGACCTCGAAGGCGGGCCAACCCTGTCCGAGCGGTTGCCAGGCTTCACCCCGCGCGTGGAGTTTGGGAAGCTCGCCCGATGAGTCGGGTCGGCAATGAATCGAGACCGGATTGACTTGTTCGGTCACACCAAAGATCGCCAGGCAAGGGGCTGTCCCGAGAAACCAGGCTTGGCCGGCTTCCTCGATCACGGTCGGCAGCGATCGATAGATGCGATTATAGTCCTTGGACTTCGAATCGACCTCGCGCCATCCCCGGCTGCCGAGGGCGTGCTTCCAGACCGAAGTCCGAGGGGGGTTCTCCTTCTTCCAGCGGGCCAACGCGTTTCGCTCGGCCGAGCCTTGCGCGTAGATTCCCGCTACGAGCGAGAGCGCGATCAAGGTCGTTGCGACCACGGTGCGGCGGCTGCCCGCAGGGAGGCGCGGTAGCCTACGTATTCGGCGCGAAAGATCGAGCTGAATGCCAATGCGACCAAGACGACTATTCCAGTCCATATCAATGCCTCAATCATGACTTGCCCGGAAGAATCGCATGAGAGCGCTCGGGCGCGCGTAACGGGCGATCCAGTGATTCGATTCATCTCGTGTGACCTCCGCGGCCGATGCGCGGCCGCCCTTGTTTAGCTCGATGACGATCCTGCTTCGATCGGGGTCCAAAACCAGAGCTTGTTCGCCGATCACGTCGGGTGGCGGTCGCGACCAGCCCGCATCGGGCAGGATGGAAGGAGCCCAGCGTACGAACCAGCGCGCTTGCTCGGCTTTCCAGCGTAGTAGAAGCCCGTCCTGAACCATGGCCTCGGCGGTGAGCGCTTCCTTGAGCGCCGGCAGAAGCTGAGGAGCGGCCACCGCGGTCACGATCGCCGCCCGGTCGGCGGTGATGATCCGGTTGGTGAACTCGATCTGCTTTTGAAGCGCCTTGAGCTTGCGGGCTTGAGCACCCACCCTTCGATCCAGGGTCATCTGCGTCTTGGCCAGGTGATGCCAGCGGATCAGCAGGCCGAGAGTGCCGACGGTGAAAAGCGTGACCAGGATCAGCGCAATCGCCATCGGCAGATGCAAGAGTCCGGATTGGTCCTTCGTAATCGTTTTCATGTGGAAGGCTCGACCTTTCGGAGCACGACCTCTTCGGTGGCGTCGCCGCATCTCGCTTTGCCGTGGACGCTCTCGCGGTCCTCCCAGATTTCGACATCGACACGGATCGGGATCGACGGCGAGCCGCCATCGTTCATCGCCTGCCGGGTCCTCTCGAAAACCAGGTGCGCGCAACGCCCTCGCTCCCACTGAGCCTTGAGCAACCAGCAAGTGCTCAGCAGGGTGAGGGTCACCAGGGTCCCTGAGATCAGGAGTTCAACCGTGGCTTGGCCGCGACTCTCCAGCCTCATCCATCATCCTGGTCGTTATTGTTATAGGGACTGATCTTGTTGATGTTGTCGCGAGCTTCTTTGATCTTGTTCTTCACGATCTTTCCGAGCCCTTGGGCGGCGGCGATCGAGGCGACACAGACCAGCAACATCAGGATCAGATACTCCGTCAGACCCTGGCCTTTTTGATTGAGCTTCTTATAACGCATCATGGAACGCATGTGGGGATTCTCCTTAGTTAGGTCGGGTGGCAATGAAAGTTTCGGGCCTGACGGGATCCCTGAAAATGGGGTGAGGAGGCGAGCGGCGGACTGGATGTCCGAGACTCGGACTGCGCTCAGGAACGCCGTTTGACAGAGCGCAGGGTTGGTGGCTATGATCACGTAAAGTGGAGCAAAAACAGCGTTTTTTCATTTATGGGCGCAAGGAGATGGGAGTTCTCATTCTTCTGGGCGTCATGGTCGCGATCTTTGCTTTCACGCTCGGGGTTCATCTCGGCAAGCGAGTGAATCCCAAACCGGTCTCCGTCCATACGGATGCCCCGGACGCCGAAACGGCGCAGACCCTTCCCGATAAGGTTCCCGACAAGCACGACATCACCGAGCAGGCCAAAGGTGTCGAAAGCGCCGCTGACGAATCCCTCGGGCAGGCCCTCCACGAAGAAGTCATCAAGACCGGCATCAAGCTCGATCAACCGCGCCAGATCGAGCTTCCCAAGAACAGCCGCAGCGCCAAGGGGCCAAGCGAGCCGCCGCCGAGTCACGTGCGCGAGGCCGCGCCCGAGTCTTCCGCGTCCCACGAATCTCATGACGAAACATTGGCCGAAGCCGAGCACGCCGCCGACGAGTCCGCGACAGAGTCCGCCGAGCCCGCCGCGAGCGCGGGTGGTCAGTTCGCCGTGCAGGTGGGATCCTATCCTTCGCAGCGCGAAGCGCAGCATTACGCCAATACGCTCAAGGCCAAGCATCTCGCGACATCCATCCAGTCCGCCGAGGTGAAGGGCAAAGGAAAATGGTACCGCGTTTTCGCTGGGCGCTTCGCCACTCGAGCAGAAGCCGAAAGTGCGGGAGACACTTACAAAGCCAAGCACCTGATCGATTCTTTTGTGATAGCTAAGATCTCTAAGTAAGGAATCTTTGATATGGCGAAACAGAACATCAAGCGAGTCGAGAAGCCTTGGGGCTATGAGCTCATCTGGGGCCACACGAAGGACTACGTCGGCAAGATGCTTCACATCAAGGCGGGCGGAAAGCTTTCGCTGCAGTACCATCAAATCAAGGAAGAGACGATTTTCGTCGCGCGCGGCAAGATGAACTTCGTTTACGAGAACGAAAAAGGCGAGCTCGAGGAAATCCTGCTGCTTCCCGGCGACGCGCACCACATCGCCACGGGCAAAAAACATCGCATGATCGGCGTCGAGGATTGCGATGTTTTCGAAGTCTCCACTCCCCATCTCGATGACGTAGTCCGGCTCGAAGACGGCTACGGCCGCGCCGGCACCTCGAAACCCTGAGGGTCCAATGAAACCCAATCTTCATCTCGTGATCATGGCCGGCGGAAGCGGGACTCGCTTCTGGCCCAAGAGCACCTCCAAGCGCCCTAAGCAGTTCCTGGCGTTCGGCGGGCGCGAGTCGCTGGTCCGCCAAACGCTCGCGCGTTTCGAGGGGCTCGTACCCAAGAACCAGCGGACGATCGTCACCACGCGCACGCTCGAAGCTGAGATGGCCAGCGAGGCTCCCGCGAGCGAGGGGATCTCGATCCTCGCCGAGCCGCAGGGCCGCAACACCGCTCCTTGCGTCTACTGGGCTGCGCGCCACGTCTACGAGAAGGACAAGAAGGGCGTGATGCTCGTCATGCCCGCGGATCATTTCATGAGCCACCCCAAGGAGTTCGCGGCGACCGTCGCGAAGGCCGCGGACTGGGCTACCCAGCATGACGACCTGGTCACGCTCGGCGTGCAGCCAACTCGGCCCGAGACGGGATATGGTTATCTTCGCTGCGGAAAATCGATGGGCCCGGACTGCTCGCGCGTCGAGGCCTTCGTCGAGAAACCCAACGCGACCAAGGCGCAGGAATTTCTGCGCGAGGGCAATTACCTTTGGAACGGCGGAATGTTTCTTTGGCGCGCCGAGATCGTCCTCAAGGCGTTTGATCAGTTCATGCCGGAGATGAAAAAAGTCTGGGAAGAAGCGCGCGGAAACGTCGAAGCCGCTTATCCCAAGATGACGGCGACCTCCATTGATTACGGGATCATGGAGAAGGCCAATAACGTCGTGACCTTTCCGCTTGATTGCGGCTGGGATGATGTGGGGAGCTGGACCTCGCTCGAGGGTCTCGCCGGTTTTCTGAACGCTCGCAAGGGCACGAACACGGTCACCGGCGGTGAACTCGTTACGGTCGATTCCGATGGCCATATTGTGGACGCGCCCGGAAAGCTCGTCGCCATTCTGGGTGTGAACGAGCTCATCGTGGTTGAGGCCGGAGATTCGATTCTGGTCGCCGCGAAGGATCGGGCGCAGGATATTAAGCAAGTGGTTGAGGCGGTGAAGAAGGTTAGGCCGGAGTTGGCGTAACTGCTCGGGTTCGCGGGGTCTGGCACTCGGGTGCCGGGTTTCGGTGGGGCGGGCGCGGGGAGCGGGATCAGGCTCCTTTTAAGGCCTTGGGCTGAATACGTTCTTCGATTTCTTGGTCCACGATTTCAATGAAAGCCGGTCTTAACCGAGCCCTCAAAAACTCCAAATCTTCATCGCTAAAACGCTCGGCGTTCTTCGGATGCAGTCCTTCCCGCAGTTTCTCTTTCATCAAGGTTTGATATTCGCCATGAGAAGTGAGTTTGGCTGCCTCTTTGTATGCTTCCAAGAGATCGCCCTCGATCATGATCGAAATCCTGACTTTGGCTTTTTTGGGATCAAAGGCTTCCTGCGGGAGGAGATCGACTTTGCCGAATTTAGTTTTCTTCTTCCTTGCCATGGTACTCCTCCCATTTTGCCAAGAGCTCTGACTGGTACAGTTGAGCGATCTCAATCAGGCGTTTGACGTCTCTTTCGCTGAATCCGGTCGTCCCTAAAATGTTGAAATTCAAGAGGCTCATCTTAGCCTCGTTACCGTGGCCGATCACGTGGCAGTGGGGTTCGCCATGATCATTGCTATTGATTTGAAACCTGCAGCCCAAAGCCCGGATTACTGTGCTCATATGTATGATAGTATATATATTGTATATATGTCAAGTCTGAATGAAGTCATGCCGAGCTCACGAGCAAGTTACGTGACGGCGGAGAAGATAATAGGAGAAGAGAGAGGGTGAACTCGGACTGATAGATTTAGCATCGGACTTAGGAGCAATGCTCGACATGCTCTCGCGCCAGGCAGCGGGGTCTGGCACTCGGTTGCCTGGCTTCGGGGTGCCGGCGCGGGGAGCGGGCGCAATCAACCGCGCGAGAGGCGGTAGAGGCATCCGCCGATCGGATCGGCGAGGGTAAGCTCTTCTTTGCGGTCGAGGATCGTGAGTAGGCTTTGCGTCTCGCGTAGGGATGCTAGCGCGATGGAGTAGAAGCGGCGTCGTTCTTTAGCGGTGGGCTTAGCGCTGCCCTCGGCGAGGTTGAGTACTACGCTCAATGCAGCTCTCTGAAGCTGATCCTTGAAATGAGGCTTAGCTGGGATCTGCTCGCACTTGCGATAGAGCGCGAGAGCCATTTGATAGGTCCTGAAGTTTTGA
>OUNM010388488.1_pt1 | contig 19325 bp, 14 predicted proteins | sample 1769961 | NCBI WGS metagenome assembly OUNM01 (sample SAMEA3914820, study PRJEB12502) | metagenome | biome: forest; material: soil | place: USA | collected 2012-03-12 | depth 0.3 m
ATCCGCTTCATCCTGCTGAGGCAGGCGCGGTGTCAGGATGAGTGCGACGACATTTTCCGCGAGAACATGAGTCTGCGGCGGGCTGGCTGCGATGGAATCGGTGAACCACTCGCGGCCATGGTAAATGCTTGCCTGGCCATTGGTGGTGTGGTCGTAGATTTCGTTGCGCTCGGCCGGTTGCCAGAGTTCCATTAGGCGGAAGCGATAGCGAAGCGGGAGAATGTTTGCCGTGAAGAAGGGCGGACGATAGGCGAGATCTGAATCGTAGTTGAGGTAATACCCCCATGAACACAGCAGGTTCTCGTAGCCGTCGTATTTCTTCCCGTTGGCGTTGAGCGGGGACGGCGTGGTGGTGACGCCGAAGGGCGCCTGGAAAAAGACGCTATGCGTGGAGGCGCTAGTCGCGGTCGGTGTGGAAGCAAGAAGGCTGGAGGCTGGCCCCGAGATGAATCGAAGCTCCGATTGGCGCAGATATTTGGTCGGCGTCACCGCGTTGTCGTAGTCCCAGTAAGTATTGAGCGTGGCCTGGCTAAGACGAGTGGTCATCGCCTCGAAGGCCGCGCGGGCGTCGCGGAACTGTTCGACCTTTGCGGAGGTGCGCCGCCAGATCGAACTCGTCTGATTGGTAATCCCGACGAGCATCAGAAGGATGATCGTGAGGATGCTCAGCGAAACCAACAGCTCGACTAATGTAAATGCCGGTTCACTAAGTGGCGCGTTGGTTGTCGATGAACGAAAACGGTACGATGAAGATTTTTGGGGAAAACCCATGCGTGCTCCGATGGAGGTTCTGAGAGGAGGCGGTTAAGAGCCGGAAGACTGATTGTATCCGTTTCTGGTGATAACAGCGGAGTAAGTCGTGATGGGTAGAGTCGAAGAGGTCCAGAGGAGGCTGGCCGGATCTCTCTGGATCGTGAGATTGCCGGGATTATTGGCGATCTGGATCGTCAGAAAAGTGCTTGAGCGCGGATTGAAGCGCACCGAACCCGGCGATGCTGGAAGCGAGGTGAAATACGAAGAGCTGTCGTTCGCGACATCATTGGGCCCGGAAGCGGCGACGCGAACGTGGACTTGATAGATCACCTTCTGAGCTTCCGCATTCGTAAGAGCATTCGGGGTAGCTGGAACGATCTCGTTGCCCTCGTCATCGAAGTAGCGGAGCGGAAGCTCGGAGAAGGTTGCGGACCCGGACTGATAACCCTGATCCGACCTGGTGAGGAGATCGAAATCGGCTTGCTCGGCATCGCTGACGATGCGCTGAAAGATCTGCGAACCGACGGATGCATTCATTGAAGCGCGAAAATTGTTCAAGCCTGCCGGGATGAGCGCGACTAGTCCGACGATCGCGAACGAGATGACGCCCAAGGCCAGCGCGATTTCAACGAGCGTGAATGCGGCGCCAACGGCTTTCCGGGAGAACGGGAGGGAGGGATTCATTCGCGGTGGTTACAATGTAAACGGCTCGATGAGACGTTCGCACCATATGACGTGGAATCCGTCCGGTCTTGGCCCGGTCAGACAAGATTCGGTATTTTTCGGACACGACCACTGACGGCTCCGAAGGAAAATGCCGAAAACTTGTTATTTTCGGCACGCGGCCTGTGCGCTGACGAAGTAGCGCTTCCGATATTCCACTGGGGACAGACCAAAGCTTTGCCGGAACTGATATGCGAAAGCGCTCTGGTCGTAAAAACCGCAGTCAGTGGCAATTTCCGCGACCGATTGTCGGGTTTGCACGAGGTGCTCGCAGGCCAGTTTGAGCCGGCTATAGATAATGAAATCACGCGGAGGCATCCCGAGGACTGAGTGGAATTCACGGGTGAGGTTCCTTGGCGACATGGCCGCAAGGGCGGCGAGCTGATCGATCGGATGGTCGACCTCCGGGTGCTCGCGAATTCGCTCGATCACTTCATCCATGCGTGTCCCGCTCAACAGCTTGCGACGACGACCTTCGAATGGCTGGACCGTGCCCATGATCCCTACGACGGTCCCTGCGGCATCGAGGACGGGGAGTTTATTCGTCACGTACCAGTCGATGACAAATCGGCGCGGATTGACCAGAAGTTCGACGATGTTGAGCAGCGGTTTTCCCGACGCCATGATCCGCTCATCGTCGGAGCGGATACGCTCGGCGACCTGCTTTGGATAGAGGTCAAAATCGGTCAGGCCGACGATTTCGTCCGATTCGCCGAAATCGAGGCCGCTGCGGTGATTGTTGCTGAAAGCGACGAACCGTCCCGAGTGATCTTTCACGAAGAGCGTGACACCTTCGATGAAGTCGAAGAGGCGCAGGAATTGTTGGGCGGATCCAAGTTCCGCGAAAAACTCCGCAGCGTGTTGGGCTGCACCGGAGAAGACAGCGGTGACCGCGGCAGCGGTGGCCAGGTGCTCTGGCTCAGCAGATCGGCGAGCGAGCGCCTGAGAAACTGGTGCACTTGCCGGTGCTGTCGTTCGACGCCCCGAACGGACTTTTTGGGGGAGATCGAGAGGGGGGGGCATAAAAGGTACAAAACTTCCGACGCTATGTATTTACATCGTTGGTACAAGGTGCTCCAACGAAAATGTCATAAATTCGGGCGGTATGTCTGAGGAGGGAAAGTGAAAATTAACAGCTCGACTCGTAAACTGTCAGAAACTGCTGATGCCGGATAGAGGCAGATTGTGCCAGAGATAGGACAATTTGAGCAGGAGTTTAAGAGGGCAATGCAGGTTGTCAGCCACGGTGCATCGGAGCATCTGGCAGAGGTGGGGAAACCGCCGCGGCACGATGTACGATCTTCGCGTGATGTCAACGGCTCACCGGTGCTCGAGATATTTCACCACGGCCTCGGTGCGCGAATGGACGTGGAGCTTGTCGTAAACCTTTCGGAGGTGACTGCGAACGGTATCCATGCTTACTTCGAGCTTCTCGGCGATTTCCTTGTAGAGAAAGCCCTTGGAAAGCAGGTCGAGCACGTCGCGTTCACGATCTGTGAGAGCATCCAGGGCCTTCGCGGATGCCGGCGACGTGCGATGGAAGAAACTCACGACCTGCCGGGCGATCTGCGGAGACATGGGCGATCCGCCGGCATGCACCTGCTCGATGGCCGAGACGATTTCCGCTGGCCGCGTGCGCTTGAGAAGGTAGCCGCACGCGCCGGCTTTCAGCGCGTCGAAGATGAGCGGCGTCTCTTCGTACATGGTCAGTATGAGACTGAGCACATTGGGCGCCGCCTCTTTCAGGCGCGCGACCAGTTCGATGCCATTCATGCCTGGAAGATTGATATCGACCAGTACCACGTCGGGCCGAAGCGACGGGATAGCGCGCAGGGCGGCTTCGGCGTTGGGATAGACGGCTTCGCAATCAATCGCCTTGGTGAGACGGAAGAAGCTGGAAAGCGCCGCGGCAAAAGGCGCGTCGTCTTCGATCATGGCGGTGCGAATGGGCATGGCTAGTGTCCTGAGAGATTAACAAGGCGATAACTACAGCGGAACCCTCATTTCCACAATCGTTCCGCCGCCTTCGCGAGGACCGATGGTGCAGGAGCCATTCACCGAGGTGAGGCGGCTGCACATGTTTGCAAGGCCGTCTTTTTCCATGCCGGCCGTATCGGGCGGCAGTCCGCGACCGTTGTCTTCGAGGCGGACGACCAGGTGGGAACTATCTTCGAAAAGCGTCACGACTGCTTCCGTGCAGGCGGCGTGCTTGGCGACGTTCTGCAACGCCTCCTTGAAGGCGAGCATGAGCTGGTGACGGGTCTGCGCGCGGACTTGGCGATCCGGCCATTCGGTCGGGACATTCTGCCGGCAGGGGATCTGGAGCGGCGCTAGATACTCGGTCGCAGAATGGCACAGGTAATCGGCGACATTCTGGAGGGTGTCGTTGCGCGGATTGACCGCCCAGACAACTTCATCGAGCGCAGAGACCGCTTCGCGAGCGGTGCCGCTGAGTTGATGGAGACTGGACGCAGCGTCTGGCGGCTGCGGGTGCTGCGCGGCGAAGACTTCGTGCATGACCGCGAGTTGCGTGAGACGCGCGCCCACGACATCGTGCATGTCGCGCGCAATGCGTGCCCGTTCTTCATCCAGCGCCTGATGCTGCTCGAGATCGGCTACGCGGACGGCGAGGCGGCGGCGTGCCAGGTGGCGGATCACCAGAGTACTGCCGGTGAGGATGGTCGCAGCAGTGATGATTTGGAAAAGAGGCTGGCGCCAGAAGGGCCGTTGAATGATCAGCGGGAAACTGAGCATCTGCTCGTTCCATTTGCCGTCGGTATGACTTGTCTGGACCTGGAATTCATACGTCCCAGGTTCTGGACATGGCCCTTCGGCGATGCCGCCTTCGGTGACGGGATGCCATTCGGCGTCCACGCCAAGAATTCGCCATTGCATGGGCAGAGTGGAGGGCGCGCTTGAAGGAAGGCGCAGGGCGGCTGCAAGCCAGCGCGTTCCCGACGGGATGGTGGCTTTCTTATGAAGGTGAATTTTGACGTTGTCCGCGCGCAGGGAAACCAGAGCTGGGACGATCGGCTCGTAAGCTTCGACTTCTGCCAACTGCGGCGAGTATGCGACGGGGCTGTCGCTCGAGATGCGGAGGTAGCGGCCACGGAAGCTTCCGGTGCCCTCGCTGGCTCGGACGATATCGACTCCACCGGATGGAGGATAGCTCCCATCGGCGCGGTGGTAGGCCGACCATACCGGCTTCCCGCCTGCTGCAGGATCGGTGGCATACAACTCGAGGATCAAACGAGAAAGCCGCTCTGGAACCTGCCCGTCTCCGCGATTCCGGAGCGCCAGATGGTCGAACGTATATTCCTTCCGGAAATCGATCTGAAAGTAGAAGGCTTTTCCCAGCCCGGGTTCGAGTGGATGTACGAAGGTGGCGAGGAGTCCGTCGGTCAGGAAATCCGGCTGAAAGGGTTTCCACACGTCGTGTGAAGCCGTGACCGGGCAGCCGAGTGCCACGTTGGTCGTTGCTGCCTCGAAGGTCTCAGCACGAAACTCCGTGAGCACGAATGAGCCGCCATTGGCGCCGACGTAATGACGCGCGCCGGGGTACGCATCGATCCGGAAGCCGGTGAGCGACTTGTCCGGCAGAAGCGTCTCGACGACGAAGATCGTGTTGCGAGCGCTGCCGGTGGAGTGAAGCCTGTTGCCTGCGACGGGGGTGAGGGTCGTGCCGGTCGAATAATACCAGCGCGGCGTGAGGGGATCCCACTGGCTGTTTAGCGACGGATTTTCATCAGTCGTCGCCGAGATGGAAAATTCGTTGAAATGGGCGTCGGGAAACCCGGAAAGGAAGCAAAGCGATAGCCTGATCCGCCTGCCGCGGACCGGATTCTCGCACCGGAAGACCGCCGCCTGGGGTTCGTTGGACTTGCCGTGGACGGCCCAGCCCGAGGGATTGGCGTCGATGCCATCGATAGTCTTGGCGACGTCGGCATCCGTTTCGGAATGGTAGGTCGTTTCGACTCCGGTGAAGCGAAGAGACGCCGCGAAGAGGATCGGTCCTGGCCAGCACAACGCGCCGATGGCGAGGAGCCATCGGAGAAAATGCGTTCGTCTGTGCTGGGCCATGGGTGGGAAAATAATCTCGCCGTATTTTACGGAGAAAAAAACTGCGTCAAATAGAGAAGCGACAAGCGGATTAGAAAAGTCGCTGCGGAGTGTTGGCTTATGCGCTTGTGTGCAGAGGCGACTCCGCCGCTTCCTGTTTCCATGTTTATTAACCTTCGCTCGTTCAGCGCCCTGGCGATCATCGCCGGGCTCACTGTTGTTTCACCCAATTGGGGAATCGCCGCGGATCCGCCTACTTCGCCGTTGCCGAATTTCGTGATCATCTTCACGGATGATCAGGGCTATGGGGACGTGGGCGTGTTTGGCGCGAAAGGTTTTACGACGCCGAACCTCGATCGCATGGCCGCCGAAGGGCGGAAATTTACGAATTTCCATGTGCCGCAGCCGGTGTGTTCCGCGTCGCGGGCGGGATTGTTGACGGGTTGTTATCCGAACCGGGTGGGTATTCATGGAGCGCTTGGGCCGAATGTGGGTTTTGGGCTCGCGCATTCGGAGATGACGCTTCCGGAACTGGTGAAGCAGAAAGGCTATGCGACCGGCATGGCGGGCAAGTGGCATCTCGGAAGCGAGCAGCAATTCCTGCCGATCCATCACGGTTTCGATGAATATTTCGGGCTCCCGTATTCCAATGACATGTGGCCGTTGCACCCAGAAGTCCCGAAGCGCTTTCCGCCGCTCTGCCTGATCGACGGCGATAAACCGCTCAAGGTGGGACTTACACACGAGGATCAGGAGCAGCTAACGACGATGTACACGGAGCGGGCTGTCTCATTCATCGACAAAAACAAGGATCGGCCCTTCTTCTTTTATCTCGCGCATAACATGCCGCATGTGCCGCTTCACGTGAGCAGCAAGTTCAAGGGGAAATCCGAACGCGGGCTTTATGGCGATGTGATCGAAGAGATCGACTGGAGCGTGGGCGAAGTGCTGAAGGCTCTGGAGCGGAATCACCTGTCTGACCGCACCTTTGTGATCTTTACGTCCGACAATGGCCCGTGGCTGTCCTATGGGGATCACGCCGGTTCGGCTGGTCCGCTTCGCGAAGGGAAGGGCACCTGCTGGGAGGGCGGCACTCGCGAGCCCTGTATCATGCGCTGGCCCGGGAAGATTCCGGCGAACACGACGAGCGACGACATGCTGATGACGATCGATCTTTTTCCGACCATCGCGCATTTGATCGGCGCCGAACTGCCATCGCACAAGATCGATGGGCTCGACGTTCTGCCCGTCATTACCGGCCAGCCCGGGGCGAAGAATCCGCATGACGGCTATGCCTTCTATTACGAGACCAACCAGCTTCAGTCAGTCGTGACTGCGGATGGGCGCTGGAAGCTGCAGCTTCCGCACACTTACCGGACGCTCAATGGCCGCCCTGGCGGACATGATGGAGTGCCTGCCAAGTATGAGCAGAAGAAGATCGAGCAGCCGGAGCTGTACGACCTGAAGTCGGACATCGGCGAGGCAAGCGATGTCGCGAGCATGCATCCCGAGATCGTGGAATCGCTCCAGAAGTTTGCCGCCCAAACCCGCGACGATCTGGGCGACTCTCTCACTGGCGCAAAGGGCACGGGACGGCGCGAAGCCGAGAAGGTTACGAAGTAAGTCCCACGCGACGCGACGAATTGCCTGCTAAACGATCTCCGGCGTCGGGTGCGTCCATGGCGCCCGGTAAGGCCGTGCGAGCAGGCGATTTGCTTCGTCATCGCCGATGACACGACCCGTGGCGCCATCCCACTGGAGCGTGCGGCCCAGTTGCATCGCGACATTGGCCAGGATGCAGGAGGCGCTGGAGATGTGCCCTTGCTCGATATCGGCAACCGGGCGGCTGCGATTGGCGATTGCCGCGAGGAAATCCTTCATGTGGCCGCGGATGGCCGGGGCGACGTGCCTTTCGAGGTCTTTCTCCGTCTTGTCTTCGGGATACTGCTCGAATTCGTAGGCTACATCGCGGTGAATCGACTCGCCCTTGCCCTGCGGGACGAAGTCGTAGCCCATCACGCCGGCCTTGAGCGTGCCCTGATCGCCGTAGAATGTTGCCGCCCAGGGATACTTCGGATCGGGCGCCTCGCCCCATGAACGGTGCGTCCAGATTACGCGCAGGTCGTCGAATTCAAAGGTCGCTGTCTGGGTGTCGGTGGTGTCGGCCTTGCTTGCCTTATCTTCGAAAATCCCGCCGCTGGAGCTGATCCGCTTCGGCCAGCCGAGGTCGAGCATCCAGCGGGTCATGTCGAGCATGTGGACGCACATGTCGCCGACGATTCCGTTGCTGTATTCCATGAAGGCGCGCCAGGTGCGTGGATGCACGAGCTTGTTGTACGGGCGCATGGGCGCCGGGCCGGTCCACATCTCGTAATCGAGATTTTCTGGCGGTGCGGTATCCGGCGGATTGTCGTGCGTGCGCATGTGGTAGTAACAGCAGAGCTCGACAAGTCCGACCTTTCCGAGTTTGCCCGCGCGGATGATCTGGTCGCGCGCTTCGATCAGATGCGGGGTGCTGCGACGCTGCGTGCCGACTTGCACGACGCGGTTGTATTTGCGCGCGGCTGCGAGCATGGCAGCGCTTTCCGTGACGTCCACGCCGGTGGGTTTTTGGACCCAGACGTCCACTCCGGATTTGACCGCCTCGATCATCGTGAGCGCGTGCCAATGATCCGGCGTCGCAATGAGCACCATGTCGAGATCCTTCTCCTTTAGCATCTCGCGGTAATCGCCGTACGTGCGCGGATTCTTCTTGGAGATCTGACGGCTCGCGACGATATCGGCTGCCTCGGAGAGCATGTTTCGATCGACGTCGCAGAGCGATACCACTTCGACCGGAGCCACCTGGATCAGACGCAGGAGATCACATTTCCCATACCAGCCGCAGCCAATCAGTCCGACGCGTTTGTGTTGATCGGCAAAGTCCACAGCATAGCTGCGCAGAGTGGATGCGGCGAGCACGGCGGCGCTGGTCTGGAGGAAACGGCGGCGATTCATGAGGAGGCTGGAGGTAGGGGATTTGGCGAATTGGAAAGGGAGGGCAGGAGGGCGGAAACTGATGCACGCATCGGCTTGTCGGCCACGGCAGGTTTACTTTCCAAGCCGTGGAAAATTAGCGCCTACGGTGGGCCCGATTGCCAACTGAAAAATCGCTTGGATTCGAGCGATGTAAGGTTCGGTCCGCGTTTTGGTTTGGTTGAATTCGCTTCGGCATGGGGCGCTTGCTGCTTAGCCCGCCGAGGGCTGGCGGACGGACGGCCTGTGCCGAAAGGTATCGGAACCGCGGGGGCGTGGAATGATGCTGTCCGATTCTGCCTTCAATTGCAGCCCAAAAGATGGCCCGGAGACGAAGCTGCAAAACCCGAATGGGCCGGAAACGCAAGAGGGGAAACTACGGAGAAATGAGCCCGAATCGCCATTCTGGGAGGGGGCTTGGTTCAGATTGCGGTGCGACGCTGGCGTGTCCGACTTGTAACAAATAATGTCAAATCGCGGAACTCGCGATTTCGACCAGATGTGAGTCATTCATGGAGACCTCCCATTCTCCATGAGAAAGCTTTTACCCCTCGTTGTTGCCACCTGTCTTACCGTTTCCGCGCACGCGGCTACGGGGCCGATCCGCGTGCTGTTCCTGGGAAAGGACGGCACGGCGGCTCCGAAACATTGCGCCGCGCTCATGCAGGAACTCGGCCGGGACGCCATCTGGTTCGATTATTCAGCGGACCCGAAGCAGATTACGCCGGACTGGCTGGCGAAGTTTGACGTGGTTCTGCTCGATGCGCCGAAGGATGATTTCGCAGGACTGAGCGCGCAGCATGTCGTGACGGCGGATTTTGCGCCGGATGAAAACGCCTGGACGGGCGCGGACTTTGTGGCGGCTGTGCGGCAAAAGGTGCTGGCGGCTGCCGGCGACACGAGGAAGAAGGCGTGGGAAGCCTTCGTGGCCCAGCGCGAGCGGGAGCAGCGCGAGCCGAATCCGAATGTCGCCAATTATGAAAAGCGTCCGCAGCCCATCACGTTCCAGCATCCATTCAACGCCAAGGGCAGTATGGAGCGGACTCAGGTGCCACCGGACATGCACCTGGAGCTTTTTGCTTCATCGCCGGACATCGCGAAGCCGATCGCGTTTGCCTGGGATGAACGCGGGCGCCTGTGGGTGGCCGAGACGCGGGATTATCCGCATGGCGTGACCGAAAGCGGAGAAGGCAATGACGATATCAAGATCTGCGAAGATACGGATGGCGACGGCAAGGCCGATAAGTTCACGGTTTTTGCGGATCACCTCAATCTGCCGACCAGCCTGGTGTTCGCCAATGGCGGAGTCATCGTGGCACAACCGCCGCGGTTCATCTTTCTGAAGTCCAGCAAGGGGGATGATCATGCTGATATCCGTCAGGTGATCATGGATGCGTGGGGCATCCGCGACACGCACGCACAGGCGAGTAACTTGCACTATGGCTTTGATAATTGGCTCTATGGTTGCGTCGGTTATTCAGGCTTCAAGGGAACGGTTGGCGGCAAGCCGTTCGATTTCAGCATGGGCACTTACCGGTTCAAGCCGGATGGCTCGGCAATCGAGTTTCTGCATCAGTTTTCGAATAACTCCTGGGCACAGAGTTTTAATGCCGCAGGGGATGACTTTGGCGGCACGGCCAATAATGCGCCGATCTTCTACGGTGGCATTCCGGCCAGCGTGGTGCCGAAAGGCGTACGGGCCATGACGGCGAAGAAGATCAACCTCGAAGACAAGGTCCACGCCATTACGCCAAATTACCGCCAGGTAGACGTGTTTGGTGGTTACACGGCTGCAACCGGAAGCCGGTTCATTTATTCCAAAAATCTTCCGCCGCGGATGCAGGGCAAGTCGATGGTTTGCGAACCGACGATGAAAGTTGTCTCGCTGATGGACGTGCAGCCAGATGGCGCAGGTTATGTCGCCAAGGATGGGTTCAACCTGGTCGCCAGCACCGATGAATGGATGTCACCCGTCTTTTCGGAAGTCGGACCTGATGGCGCGGTGTGGTTTGCTGATTGGGAAAACTTCATCATCCAGCACAACCCGACCCCGAGCGTGGAGCGCGGCGGTTACAATGCAAAGACCGGTGCGGGTGGAGCGCACGAAAACTCGCTGCGCGATCACGAACGAGGCCGCATCTATCGCGTTGTTTGGAATCAGGCAACGAAGCCGGCAATCACTTCCCTCAAAGGCGCGAGCACGGCGCAGCTTGTCGCGGCCCTTGGCAATGACACGGAATTCTGGCGGCTCACCGCGCAGCGGCTGCTCGTGGAAGGCAAGAAGACCGACGCCGCGGACGCGCTGAAGAAGCTGGTTGTCGCAAATGATGGCTCAGTCGCAGCGATTCATGCCCTTTGGTCGTTGAACGGACTCGGTTTGCTCGACGATGCCACGCACCGCGCCGCGCTCCTGGCGAAGGATCCCGCACTGCGTCGGAACGCCGTTCGTGCTCTCCCTGCCGATGCACGGGGCGAGAAGCTGCTCTTTGGTTCCGGCGTGATTTCCGATCCCGAGCTGCACACCCGCCTTGCGGCAATGGTCAAGGTCGCGGAATTCCCGACTTCGACCGAGATCCAGCATCTCGTGCAGAGTCTCGCATCCGAACCGGCAGTGAAGGACGACGAATGGCTTCGCGAGGCGGAGAAGATCCTCGTGAAGAAGCATCACGCCCAGCCTTACAAGGAGGGGCCAAATCTGCTGCCGAACCCTGGGTTTGAGAAGATCGCGACGGATGGCCTGCCTGAAGGCTGGAAGCGGCGCGATTACGGGAATCGCGAGGGCAATCAGAACGCCCAGTGGGAGATCGTCTCCGGCACCGACAAGGTCCACGGCGGCGACCATGCGGTGCGCTGTATCACCAAGGCGGAAGCCGATACCAGCCTCTACGCCGACGTTCCCGTCAAACCGCATACTGACTACCGCCTCTCCGGCTGGGTCAAGACGCACGGTCTCAAGGGCAAGGTCAGTTTGAACGATCATCTCAGCCACAACGAAACGGAACGCGTGACTGCTTCGCAGAGCAGCTGGGTCGAGGTGGAGACCGTCTTCAATACCGGCGACAAAAACCTCGTCAGCATCAACATCCTGCACGTCGCGAAAGGCGACGGATACTTCGACGACGTGAAATTGTGCGAAGTGGTCCCAGAGACGGGTGCGGGCGAGGAGAAGCTGATGGCTGGAGACCCGAAGCGCGGCGAAGAGATCTTCTTCCATCATCCGACTGCGGCCTGCGTGCTCTGTCACTCGCTGCACGGCCAGGGAAGCACCTTTGGACCGGTGCTGGATGGAATTGCTTCCCGGGCCACACCCGCATATATCGAAGAGAGCCTCCTGGAGCCGAACAAGGTTCTGGCGAAAGGCTACGAATACCTCGGCACTTCCCCCATGCCGCCTATGGGCATCATTCTCAAGCCTCAGGAACTCGAAGACATCAAAGCCTTCCTTCAAACCCAGAGGAAGTAATGTCCCTCATTTATTGGAAAGTCCTGCCTCCACGGTTCCAAAGATCAACCCCCTCATTAGTTAAAAGTCCCACCATTTATCATCCATGAACCTTCGCAAATTTAACATCGCCGTCGTAGGTCTCGGCTTCGGCGCTGAATTCATCCCCATCTGGCAACGGCATCCGAACACGAATTGCTATGCGATTTGTCAGCGGAATCCGGAGAAGCTCAAAGAGTGCGGGGATTACTGGAAGGTCGAGAACCGGTTCACTGAGTTTGAGGAGATGCTCAAGGATCCGGGCGTGGATGCCGTGCATATTAATTCGCCGATTCCTGATCACGGCTGGATGAGCATCGCTGCACTGAAGGCTGGCAAGCACGTGGCCTGCACGGTGCCGATGGCTACGAGTGTGGAAGAGTGCCTCGAGATCATCCGGCTCACGGAAGAAACCGGGCTCAAGTACATGATGATGGAGACAGTCGTATATTCTCGCGAGTATCTCTTCATGAAGGATCTCCGGGATCGCGGGGAACTGGGTAAACTGCAGTTCATTCAGGCGAGTCATCAGCAGGATATGGATGGCTGGCCGAATTACTGGCCGGGCTTGCCGCCAATGCACTACGCGACGCATTGCGTCGGACCGGTGCTGGGTCTGGCCGGCGGTGATGCCGAGTATGTGAGCTGCTTTGGCTCCGGGACTATTCGCGAGGAATTGATCAAGCACTATCAATCTCCGTTCGCGATCGAGACCGCGCATATCAAGGTCCGCAATTCGGATCTAAGTGCTCGGGTGATTCGTAGCCTCTTTGATACGGCTCGCCAGTATCGCGAGAGCATCGATGTTTATGGCTCGAAGAAGACCGTGGAATGGCCGTTGATCGAACATGACGGCCTGGTGCTTCATACCGCGAAGAAGCCGGAGTCGGAGATTCCTGAGAAGGTTGAATGCCCTGATTTCGCGGATCGCCTTCCGGATGCCATCAAGCGTTTCACGACCAAGGGTGTGTATGATTCGGACGAGCATACGCACCTTAGCTTCACGCAGGGCGCCGGGCATGGAGGCAGTCATCCGCATCTCGCGCATGAATTTGCCATGGCGCTTGCACAGGATCGCCAGCCATTTCCAAATGCGAAGCAGAGCGCAAACTGGACGTGCACGGGCATTCTCGCGCACCAGAGCGCTCTCGAAGGCGGTGCGATCAAGCATCTGCCGAAGGAGACGCTGAGCTAGTTTTTTCGTTACGCGCCAGACGGGCGAATTCCAGGTGTTCCCTGGATACTCGCGAAGCCTGCTTGTTATAAGCGGCGCTTCGCTGAAATCCGACCGTCTGGCTTTGCGTTTTCGTCGAATCGTTCGGGTTTCCGAACTTTTCGATTTGTATTCATTTCCAACTTTCCACATTGCCTGAATTCAGGTTCAGTCGACGCCGCTGTCCGGGATGCATTCCTCCTCATGTCAGATCGTCGGTGGCACTAAGTATATAACTTCCTATGTCTAGCTACTTCCCCAATATCGGCCGCATTGCCTACGAAGGCCCGAAGTCGAAAAATCCGCTCGCTTACAAGCATTACAATCCCGAGGAACTCGTGGAAGGCCGCACGATGCGCGATCATCTGCGCTTCTCGGTTGTTTACTGGCACACGATGTGTGGTCAGGGTGCCGATATGTTTGGCAGTGCGACGGCGATTCGCCCGTGGGACACTGGCAAGAGCGGGCTGGATCTGGCCAAGGCGCGGGTGCCTGTTTTCTTCGAATTCTGCGAAAAGCTCGGCGCTCCGTACTACGCTTTTCACGATCGCGACATCGCGCCGCACGGGCAGACGCTGCGTGAATCGAATCAGTGGCTCGATACCATCGTCGCCATGCTCAAGGAGCAGCAGCAGCGCACGGGCATCAAGCTGCTGTGGGGCACTGCACAACTCTTTGTGCATCCGCGCTTCATGCACGGTGCAGCGACCAGCCCGAATGCGGAGGTCTTTGCATTTGCAGCCGCACAGGTGAAGAAGGCGATCGAAGCGACGCACGAACTCGGCGGCGAAGGCTATACCTTCTGGGGTGGGCGCGAGGGGTACTCGACGCTTTGGAATACCGATATGAAGCGCGAACTCGAGCATCTCGCGAAGTTTCTGCATCTCGCGGTCGATTACGCGAAGGAGATCGGTTTCAAGGGGCAATTCTACATCGAACCCAAGCCGAAAGAGCCGACCAAGCACCAGTACGACAGCGATTCGGCTGCCTGCCTGAACTTCCTGCGCGAGTACGATCTGCTGCCGTATTTCAAACTGAACCTCGAGACCAATCACGCCACGCTGGCGGGACACTCGATGCAGCATGAGATGGAAGTTGCCGGCGCTGCTGGCGCACTCGGCAGCCTCGATGCCAATACTGGCGATCTGCTGCTGGGTTGGGATACGGACCAGTTCCCGACCGATATCTACCTGACCACGCAGTGCATGTTGAGCGCGCTGAAGTATGGTGGCTTCACCACCGGCGGTGTGAACTTCGACGCCAAAGTCCGTCGCGAGAGCGTGGACCCCGAGGATCTCTTCTACGCGCACATCGGCGGCATGGACGCCTTTGCGCGCGGCCTGAAGATTGCAGCGGCGATTCGCGCCGACGGACGCCTCGCTGAGTTTGTGAAGAACCGCTACGCTTCGTGGGATTCCGGTCTCGGTGCGCGCATCGAGAAGGGCCAGGAAAGCCTGCGTTCGCTCGAAACGCTCATGCTCGAGAAGGGCGAGATCACTGGTAACACCAGCGGTCGTCAGGAATTTCTCGAGAACCTGATCAACGAGTTCATCTAACTTGGGTTGATTACTGGTAGCGGTGACGTTGCCAGGCCAATTAGTTGATTAACTTCGGCCTTTCGGAGAAACGCGCTTTGCTTGCAAGCGGGGCGCATGATCCGGAAGGCCGAAGCTGTTATTTAGTCTGGAGCGCGAAGTTATGCGCAGGAGGGAGAGTTGCGGCAGGTTCACTTATTCCGTTGCCGCGTAACGTGGTTTGCGACTCGTGCGAGGGCGAAGGCGGAGCGAAGTGCGGGCCACGGCGCCGGTAGGGCGTGGTGATTCCGGATAAATCAGTTTTAGTGCTGCTGTTCGTAAAGTTCCTTAGCGCGTCTCCTGAGCTCCAGGACGTACTGCTGAGCGTTATATTGGAATACAAAGCCGACGATGGCCACAAGCAGAAGGCCGACGGAAAGATAACGCTGCAAGCGGGAGCCAAAGGCGATGGCAATGCAGGCGAGTACTGCCATGACAGCGAAGAATCCTGGGCAGGAACACATGGCCAAACCTGCCGCGAGAAAGATGACGAAATAGAGGATGATCGCGATCCGGGCGATGCGGCTGCGAGTATCAAGCTGCCGCGCCGGGGTCAGCCGAAAAGAATGGTGACGGGCTTTAGTGGCTGGTACCTCAGGAGTCATTCTGCGCTTACTAACTTCACAGGAGGTGCGAGGACAGGCCGGACCTATAGTTGATCCCGGCGCTCGTGGCACCGCTTCTCGGATCAAACATGCAATAGACGCCGCCCCACGGGAATTTCCGGGTGCCAGTTGAATCGAGAGTGGTAGCCAATTGCGCTTCGATGGCTGCGCGGAGGATTTTTACTTCTTCCATCGATTCCTCCTGAGTTGGCCATCCGGCGGTCGCGCGGAGCAGGGAGAAATCGATCATTTCCAGGCGGTCGTTGTGGTAGCCGAGGGCGAGTGCAACGCTATGGCCTTGGTAAATGACGGGGGAGAGGCTTCGCCAGATCCAGCCGGTTCGCATGTCCCGATCGGGGCCAAGCAATGCACTGAATGATTCCGGTATGGCTCTCCAGTGGCTGAGACGCGTGAGGAATACATTACCCGGCTCGAAGATCAGGCTGCCGCAGTCGGGATCGATGGAGAAACTAACGCTAGCAGGAGAGGGCACGGGCACGGATTGTTTCGTTCCGCCTGTTTTCCGACGAAGTGCGAGGTAAAGGTAGGCGGCAACGATGGCGACTGCCATTGACCCGAGGGCCATGACGCGACCAGTGACGAGGATTTGTTCGCCGATGGCGAGCGGAGACAGCGTAACGGGATTCATGCCCGGAAGTTCCGGTCGCGAAGCCCGGCTAACTCACCACGCGCACTGGCTGGCCTTTGCGGGCGGACTCGTAGATGGCGAGCACTAGAGAAACCGATTTGCCGGCTTCGGCACCGGGAATCATTGGAGCGCGACCTTCGCGCAGTGCTCCGACGAGGTCTTCGATTAGGCGGCGATGTCCTTCAGTGCTAATTGCCTTGGGGTCGGCAGCGCCGCCTCCGATCGCTCCTGAATCGCTGGCCGAGCGAATCTGTTCATCTTCCGGGCGGGCTTCGGAAAATTCCCAGCGAGTGATGGTATCCTTGGTCAGCGTGGCGAAGCCCTTGTCGCCGGCGATTTCGATGCGCAGGTCCGAACCGGGCCATGCGGAAGTCGCGGCTTCAATGACGCCGAGCGCTCCATTTGGAAACTTGAGTGAAGCCACGATGGTGTCTTCGGTTTCCATCGTGTGGGCGAGCGTTCCGGTGAAGGCGGTTACCTGTTCGGGCAGACCAGCGAGCCACTGCAGTAGGTCAACGGCGTGGATGCCTTGATTCATCAACGCACCGCCGCCGTCGAGTTTCCAAGTGCCCTTCCAGGGCGACGAGGAATAGTAGTTCTGATCACGCCACCATTTGATGTAGGCGCTGCACAGGGTGATGCGGCCGAAGCGGCCGGCATCGATTGCGGCCTTCAAGGCCTGTGCGCCGCGACCGAGGCGATTCTGAAAGACTCCGGCGAGCACTCCACCGCCACGCTTCTCGGCTGCAACGATCCGCTCGATGGCGTCGCTGGTCACGTCGAGTGGTTTCTCGCAGAGAACGGCCTTTCCGGCTTCGAGAAAGGGCACCGCGGCTTCCGCATGTGCGCCGCTCGGCGTCGTGATACAGGCGATCTGAATCTCCGGATCCTGGACCAGCGCTTCGAGGCTGGTTGCCACGCGGCAGCCATTCTTTTCGGCGAACGCCTGCGCACGCTCCGGTGTCCGCTGATAGACCGCGCGAAGTTTGGCTCCTTCCACCTGCTGGATGGCGTCGGCGTGGAACTGCGAAATCATGCCGGAGCCAATGATGGCGAACCCGATTGGGTTAGTGGAAGTCGTGCTCATGGATAAGGAAAGGGAAGGGGCTGGTGTCCTGAGTGATTAATAAGGAGGATATTGTTGCGTTCAAAATGGGCCGCCGGCAAGGCGCGAGGAGGGAGCCTGTCCCAAATGGACCTGCGACCGAGGAGCAACGCAGCCGCCGGCCCATTTTCAACGCAGCCCGGAGGGCGAGAGGAGATTGGGCGTTACTCGGCGTTGCTCGCTCGGACAAGATCTCGTCCGATATTGCCGCTTCGCTCGCGCCTTGATTAACGCCCAATCTCCTCTCGCAATATCCTCCTTATTAATCACTCAGGACACTGAAACGGAGAAGGAATTAGTTCTGGGGAAGGAACTCTTATGGCGAAAATGGTTGCGCCGGGACAAGCCCGGCGCAGCAACTTAAACTGATGTTAGTCGGTTAGCGGTCCGCGATGGGAACCCACTTTCTGCCAACTTCGGGGCCGGCGTATTCGCTCAGCGGACGGAAGAGGCGGTTGTCGCCCTGCTGCTCGAGAACATGTGCCGTCCAGCCGCTCATGCGCGAGATGGCGAAGATTGGCGTGAAGAGATCGGTCGGGATACCCAGCGAGTAGTAAACGGTCGCAGAGTAGAAATCGACGTTGGCATTCAGGCCCTTGCGTTCCTTCATGACGCTGGCGATCCGCTCGCTCATCTGAATCCATTTCGGCTCGCCGAGCTGATTGGAAAGCTTGATTGCCATGGCCTTGAGATGCGGCGCGCGCGGGTCGAGGACCTTGTAAACGCGGTGACCGATGCCCATGATCTTCTTCTTCTGTGCGAGCGCGTCTTCGAGCCAGACGTCGACTTTGTCGAGCGAACCGATCTCCTGGAGCATGTGGATCACGCCTTCGTTGGCGCCGCCGTGCAGCGGTCCCTTGAGGGCGCCGATGCCTGCGCTGATCGACGAATACATATCGCTCAAAGTTGAGGCGACGACGCGAGCCGTGAACGTGCTGGCGTTGAAGCCATGCTCGGCGTGGAGCACATAGGCGACGTCGAGCGTCTGTACCGCGTCAGTACTCGGCTCTTCGCCGGTCATCAGCCACAGGAAATGCGCGGCTTCGCTGAGATCCTTGCGAATCGGCGGGAGCGGCTGGCCGGAGCGGGCGCGGTGGAACCATGCGGCGACGATGCCGATCTGCGCCACCAGCTTGATGGCGATGGCCCGATTTTCCGGCATCGCGAGATCGTGGCGGACAGTCGGATAACATCCGAGCATGCTGACCGCGGTGCGCATGATATCGATCGGAGCGGCTGTCTTTGGAGCGGCGACGATGAAATCGATTACGCCCTGAGGCAGCTCGCGCTCGGCGCGCAGTGCGGTGGTCAGCGCTTCCAGTTCGGTGGCGTTCGGCAGATGGCCGTGCCAGAGAAGATAGACGACTTCTTCGTAACTGACTTTGCCCGCCAGCTCGTTGATATCATAACCTTGATAGATTAACTGGCCGATGTCTCCGCGGACATCGCCGATGCGGGTTTCTGCGGCAATAATGCCTTCAAGGCCTCTAGAGATAACTGGCATAGCGGGTATTTCGAATTAGGAGTTGGACTCGCGGTCGCCGTGTTTTGCGGCGCTCGCGGAGAGCATGACGTCGGCGATCTGGAAGGCGAGCTGTGCGATGGATTCGACCGAATTGTCGCCGACGCTCCGGTTGCCTGCGAGCAGGCCGCTGAGGGCCGCTGCAGCGTAGAGGTCGCGTCGTTCGGGTTCGCCCATCGTAATGGAGCCGTGTACGTTGATATGATCGCTCATTTAGGGGTGAAAACTGTTTGGGGTTCGGAAGTTTGGGAGGAGAATTTGAATGGAGGCGGTGAAACGTAAGTCCCGATCCGCCTCCCTGTTTCCTATGTTACGCCTGGCCTTTCCAGTGGCGGATGAGAGTTTCGGCCATGACCGAAGGCGTCTCGGCAACGGCGATGCCGGCTGCGCGCAGGGCTTCGATCTTGCCTGCGGCTGTGCCTTTTCCGCCGGAGACAATGGCGCCAGCGTGGCCCATGCGGCGTCCGGGTGGCGCGGTGGCTCCGGCGATGAAACCAGCGATCGGCTTCTTGCAGTTTTCCTTGGCCCAGGCAGCGGCTTCCTCTTCCGCGGATCCACCGATTTCGCCAATCATGATGATGGCTTCGGTCTCGGGATCGTCATTGAACATCTTCAAGACATCGAGG
>OUNM010926378.1_pt1 | contig 19325 bp, 19 predicted proteins | sample 1769961 | NCBI WGS metagenome assembly OUNM01 (sample SAMEA3914820, study PRJEB12502) | metagenome | biome: forest; material: soil | place: USA | collected 2012-03-12 | depth 0.3 m
ACGGATCCTGCTTTGTGTTCGACTGGCGACTGGCCGTCGACGGAAAGCTCGACGCCGTTCCTCGCTCGACGGACCCGAGCCGAAGCTTCGGCCGTCACTTCGCCGAAGAAGCCCGCGAAGAGCTAGCCTGAGCTCAAGTCTGCGCGATGAACACGACCGTGTGCTTGGCGAGCGCGACGAGCGTATCCGTGCCCGCCTGAAAGATCTGCGCTTCGCCTTGGCAGGTCGTCTTGCCGGCGGTCTTGAGCTCGCGGATCATCCGCTCGCGCTCGCTTTCCGGGATCGAGACGACGGCGCGCAGGCCGCCCTTGGCGGGCTTGACGTGCTTGACGTACCCGTCCTTGAGCCAGCCCTGCAGGACGACGCCTCCGGGTTGAGCATCGCTGAGCCCGAAGAGCGAATACTCCGGAAAGCTCGCGAAGCAAGCAAGACCGACGGCGTAATCCGCCAGGATATAAAAGGTCGAAGCCTGAAAGGTCTCGTTCTGATTGACCGCCAGAGGGGCGGCTGCGAGCGAGAACACCGAGCGCTCCGGAGTCACCTCATCCACGCTGAAGCCCAGCGCCTGGGCCAGCGGCACGGCGGCCCGCAGTCGCCGCGTGAGACTCGAAGCCAGCCCTGGATCCGTCATAACATTGTCATTCAAAAGCATATTTCCCTCCCGTTCACCGGCTCAGCCGGTGCGAGGGGTTCTAGCATTTGGGCTCGAAACGGCATTATCCTAGGATAAGAATGCACACGCTCCAGGAGTATTTCAAAAGCCTGTCGGCGCTGCCGGACAGCGAATGGCGGGTCTTCGAGACCCAGATCATCCGCAGAACCGTGGCCAAGGGCGATCACTGGCTGAAGATCGGCGACTCCAGCGACGTCCACGCTTTCATCAATCAAGGTTTACTGCGGACCTATTACCTCACGAGCGAGGGCACCGAGTTCACGCGCAACTTCCGCTGCGAAGGGCAGCTCGCGGGATCCTACTCGGCGACCCTCACCGGAAACCGCTCCAACGTCGGCGTCGAGGCGCTCGAGGACACGGTGATCGAGGCATTCCGCTACGAGGACTTCGCGAGCGGCTACAAGCGCCATCCGAGCTGGCAGGAGATCGGGCGAAAAATCGCCGAAGCCCAGTACATCTCCTACGAGAAGCGAAGCTACGAGCTCATCTGCCTGGACGCCGAGGAGCGCCACGGGCGCTTTCGAGACGAGCTCTCTCACCTCTCCAATCGACTGACTCAGACCCAGATCGCGAGCTACCTCGGAATCACGCCAGTCTCCCTCAGTCGCCTTCTGGGGAAAAAGCACCGGAACGCCAAGAAATCCCGCTAGTTGACAGACTTGACTCGGTGCGGTATGGTGCCGAACGACTATTAAGGGAATGGGGATAACTGCTGGATTTTAATTGAAAAGGCTCTTGCCCTACCTCCTCCTCATTTGCGCCCTCGCGCCACCCTCGCGTGGAGCTGAGCCGTTCGTTCGGAAGCGCACCTTCGGGGGCGCCCACCTTCTCACGGCGTCGATCTTGGCCACGATGCTGCCAGTCGACGGGACCGGCGCCCCCTCTGCGCCGCCTGAGAAGCTCCTCGAACGCATCGAGAAGTTTCCCTCCGGCTTTGCGGCGAGCATCCACGGCGGCGCCGAGCTCCGGCGCAGGACCATGCTCCTCGCACCGATGCAGACGATTCGCGCGGGCGAGATTCCCCTGAGCGTTCACATCGAGCGCGAGGGCTTCGCCCAAAAACGCGCGCGTCGCCCGCTAGTCGTGATCCTGCCCGGCACCTACAACGAGCACGACGGTCCTCACACCCGCTACCTCACTGACATACTCGCGCACCAGGGTTACCATGTGCTCGGGCTCCCCAATCCGATGGCTAAGAGCATGCTCAGCCGGGACCTGGGGATCCAACCCCTCGAGTTCGTCAAGGAAGCGCAGCTCATGCGCTCACTGATCCGCGAAGGAATCCGGCAGATCGGTCCCGAAAACGTTTCCGAAGTGCATCTCTACGGCCTGAGCTACGGCGGGTTTCTCACGAAGGTCGTCGACACTCTCGACGGCGAAAGCCGTGATCCGATCCTGAGCAAGCCGAGCAAAGTCCGAATCGTCGCGCCTCCGATGAACTTCAGGGACGCGATCGCGCGAATGGACACCCTCCTCGATCAGACCGAAGCCACGTGGCGCCAAAGCGGCGAAAACAGCTTCTTCCACCAGCTCTCGGTCGTCACGGATTACTTCACCGCCCCCGATGAGCGTTCTCTAAGCGATGCCAACCGAAAAACCGCCGACGCCATCTTCGCGCACTATGGCTTCAGGATGGCGGCCGCCGAATCTCTCGGAGCCTACCACGACACCCATGGCCTCAACGTCATCAGCGATCGCGAAGCCTGGGCACGCCACCTCCGTTTTCGCGAAGCAATCCCTCGCATCGCCCCGCGAGGCTGGGCTACGCTTCAGCGCGACGACCTACCCTTCATGCATTACTGGCTCGAACGCGGCAAACGCACCTCGCCCGAGCGCGATATCTTTATCGTGACGGCCGCAGACGACTTCTTCAATGGCGACCCCGGCCAGGGCGCGCGCAAGGCTCGGCAATACCTTCGTGGCCATACGGATGACGCGTGGATCCTTCCTGCCGGCGGCCACGCTGGATTCGAGAGCGACCCCGAGTTCCAAAAGGTCATCAAGGACTGGTTTCCCTTGACGACGCCGCGCCGCTAAAGCTCTTATGGGCGGATGAACACGACTCATCCCAACGCCCTGGTCCTTCAGAAAATCTACTCCGACTTCGCGCGCGGCGATTTCGACTCTCTTCTCAAGAACTGCGCCGATTCGATCACCTTCCAGATCCCCGGAAAGAGCAAAGTCGCCGGCAAATACACCAAGGCCGATTTCGTCTCCAAGCTCATGACTCAGTTCAAAGAGCTCTCGGGAGGAACGCTCAAGGTCGACGCGCATGACATCATGGCGAGCGATCGCCACGCCATCGCCCTCGTCACCGAGACTCTCACGCGCGCAGGCAAGCCCATCGAGTTCCGCACGGTGCACGTCTGGCGCTTCGAAGGCGGCGGAGGCAAACCCGTGGCCTGGTACGAATACCCGCGCGACCTCTACCAGTACGACGCGACGTGGAGCTGAAAACTGGCTAGCCCCTTGCATCCATTTCGGGCGCGTGAGGGGTACACCAGTTGGATAAGCGCTACGAATCATTTCTCGAGCTCGCGCCCGACGCGACCGTTCTCATCTCCGAGGACGGAAAAATCCAGTACGCCAACGAGCAGACCCTGAGCCGATTCGGCTATACGCGCGATGAGCTGATCGGTCAGCCGATCGCGTTGTTGCTTCCCAATGCGCCTCAGCTTGCGTCGCCCCGCGCCCATCACATGAGGCTAATGCCGCGAAGAATGAGCCTCTCCGCATTACGAAAAAACGGCGCCGAGTTTCCGGTCGAAATCGCGCTCGGCAGGGCCGATTGCGCGGATCCCGATCTGGACATCTGCATCATCCGCGATGTATCGCAACAGCGACGAGCGCACGAACGCTTTCATTTCCTCTCGGAGGCGATGGCCGCGATCTCCTCCTCGCTCGACATGAGCACGGCGCTCTTCAACATCGCCAATAGCGTCGTCCCCGCCTTTGCCGACTGGTGCGTCGTTTACTACGTCAACGAGAACGGCGAGGTCCAGCAAACCTCGAGCCACATCCCCTCCTCTGTCCTCGCGTCCAAGATCGCAGAACTCAGAAATATCTATCCGACGGGAGGCATCTACAACCCGGCCGTCGAGGTGATTCGAACCGGTCACGAGGTCGTTTGTCCGGAAGTCGACGATGCTTTTCTGGCGAGCGCGGCGCAAGACAGCCATCATCTGCAGCTTTTGAAGAAGCTAGGCTTGCGCTCCTGCATCGTCTCGCCTATCGGACTTCGCCCCAAGACGATCGGCGCCATCTCGCTGCTCTCAGTGACGCCGGGACGAACCTATGGCCAGGAGGACCTGGAGCTGGCCACTCAGCTCGCGCGTCACGCGGGTCTCGCCATCGAACGCTGCCGCCTCTACACCGATTCGCAGAACGCGATTCGCATGCGCGACGAGCTCCTCTCGATCGCTTCCCACGACCTCAAGAACCCTTTGACGTCGATCTCCCTGAGTACGCAGCTGATCACTGAGCGCTGCCGCATCTCAAAAGACGATGCTTCCACGAACCGGGCGCTTGCGTCCATTTCTCACTCGATCAACTCGATGCAGGCGCTGATCCGAGAGTTTCTGGACATCGGTCAGATCGAGGCAGGCTCCGTCATCCTCAATTACCAGACGCACGACCTGCGCGACCTGGCAACTCGAACCACCGAGATCCTCCTCCCCGTCGCACGCGAGAAATCCGTCAAGCTTCAGATCGATGCTCCGGCCGGAGTCTCGCTCAACGCCGATCCCGACCGTCTCCATCAAATCCTCTCCAACATCCTAGGCAACGCGATCAAGTACTCGCCCCATGGAGGCACGGTCGAACTCTCCATCCAACAGCAGGCCGACGACCAAGTCCTCTTCTGCGTCACGGACCAAGGCCCCGGCATCGCCGAGACTGATCTCAAACATGTCTTCGACCGATTCTGGCAAGCCGAGCCCGTGAAACCCGGCTCCGGTCTCGGCCTCTACATCGCGCGCAAGCTGGTCGAGGCCCATGGAGGCCATATCTGGGTCAAGAGTAAGCTGGGTCAGGGCGCCAGCTTCTGCTTTTCGCTGCCGCGCGCCGCGCGCGCGGTCGCATAATAGTGTATTACTCAAGCATGGAGACATCATGATCGAAACCAGAGCTTACGCCGCCGCTTCCGCCAATGCCCCTCTCGCCCCGACCCAGATCCAACGCCGCGACCCCGGGGCGCATGACGTCCTGATCGACATCCAGTTTTGCGGAATCTGCCATTCGGACATCCATCAAGTCCGCGACGAATGGGGTGGCTCGATGTTTCCGATGGTTCCCGGACACGAGATCGCGGGAGTCGTCTCGCGAGTCGGCGCCAAGGTCACGCGCTATAAAGTCGGCGACAGCGTCGGCGTCGGCTGCCTGGTCGACTCCTGCCGGACGTGCAAGAGCTGCAAGGAAGGGCTCGAGCAGTACTGCGAGACCGGCGCGAACTTCACCTATAACAGCTTCGAGAAGGACGGAAAGACACCGACTCAAGGCGGCTACTCGACCCAGGTCGTGGTGAACGAGGATTTTGTCGTGCGCATCCCTGACAACCTGCCGCTCGACAAGGCGGCTCCGCTCATGTGCGCGGGCGTCACGCTCTACTCCCCGCTTCGGCATTGGAACGCGGGCCCCGGAAAAAAAGTCGCGATCGTGGGCTTAGGCGGCCTCGGTCACATGGGAGTCAAGATCGCTCACGCGATGGGTGCCGAGGTCACGGTCCTCAGCCAATCGCTCAGGAAGAAGCAAGACGGAATGAAGATGGGCGCCGACCGATTCTACGCGACCTCCGACCCGGCCACCTTCGAGGCTCTCGACAGCTGCTTCGATCTCATTATCAACACCGTCTCGGAAGGCATCGACTGGAACCAGTACCTGGGCCTTCTCAAGCGCGACGGGGCGTTTGTCGTCGTCGGCGCGCCCGACAAACCGATCCCGGTCGGAGCCTTTCCGCTGATCGGCGGACGCAAGAGCATCGCGGGCTCGGCCATCGGCGGCATCGCCGAGACGCAGGAGATGCTCGATTTCTGCGGCAAGCACGGCATCGCCTGCGACATCGAGCTCACGCCCATCCAGAAGGTCAACGAAGCCTACGAGCGCGTCGTCAAGAGCGACGTGCGCTACCGCTTCGTGATCGACATCGCCTCGCTCAAGAAGTGAGGCGGCTGCCGTGTCGGTCGCGGGCTTCCTGCACCAGCAACGAACTCGGATCGCGAAGCTCTCGCGACGCGTTCGCGGTGCCGACGACGTCCACGACCTGCGCGTGGCGACCCGCCGCGCGCGCGCCGCGCTCTGGATGCTCGAGCAGAGCGGCTCGCGCGAGCTCGAGTCGTTCCATCTGCGCCGCCTCGCTCGCGAGCTCCGCCGGCTCACGCGCGCCCTCGGCCGCGTGCGCGAGCTCGACGTAGCGCTTGCGGATGCCGAGCGCTTCGGCCTCGAGCCCGTGCGCCTCGCCCACCAGCGGCGCAAGAGGGTGCGCAAGCTCGCCTGCGAGCTCGCGGGCCCGCGCCGCCGCCGCCTCACGCGCGACCTGAAGCAGCTCGAAGGCGCGCTCATGCGCGGGGCCCGGAACCCGCAGGGGCTTGATCGCGCGCTCGAGTCCGTCCGGACGGAGGCGCGCCGCTGGGAGGAGCGCGCGCTCACGCGCAAGCCCGCGCTCCACCGCCTGCGCATCTCGTTCAAGCGCGCACGCTACGTGCTCGAGGCGCTCGGGAGGCCGACCCGGGGCCTGCCCGCGCTTCAGGACCTGCTCGGCGAGCTCCATGATCTCGAGGTGCTTCAGCGTCTGCTCGGCCGCCATCCGCGCGTGCAGGCGCGCCAACGGGCGCTGATCGCGCGCGCGGGCCGTGCGGCCAGGCCAGCGCTCCGGCGCCTGGCGAAACTCAAATAGTCTCGATTACTGGGTGACAACCGCCAAATTCAGAACTAGTCTCTCCCTTGCCTCACAAGAAACCTTAATTAATGAAAGGGGATCTCTCTCATGTTCATGACGAGATCTTTGTCTCTTTTGAGCGCGATTCTAGTTCTCTCCGGCTGCGGCGCCCTCAAGGTCCGCGATAAGAACCCAGCTGAAGTCTCCAAAATCAAGTCAGTGGCCGTCGTCGCCCTAAGCGTCGTACAGCCCGAACCCAAGTCCCTGAGCCTCAACATCGGAACCGGCAAGACCGAAGCGGATTCCAACGGCGGTAAGTTCAACCAGGCCTCCGACCACGTCGAGCTGATCTACACGGATCTCAGCACGGCCTTGAAAAAGAACCTCAAATGGAAGGTCGTAGACCGCACCACGATGGTCACCAACGCGGGTTACAAGGACGCCTTCGAGAAGACGATGAAGGGCTGGCAGAACAAGATGCCCCCTTCGGCCAACTACATCCAGTACAACCCCAACTCAGTCATGGACTTCGATAGCCCGCGCATCCTCGGGCCCGAAGGCCGCGAAGCGCTCATGAAAGCGCTCAAAGTCGACGCCATCGTCGTCGCTCAAGTGAACGTGCACCTGACCGGCACTTCCGTCATGGGCATCGGCAAGCAATATCCGCAGTCGGTGCTCAACCTGCGCGTCTTCGCGCGCGGGCAGGAAAACCCCGTCTGGTTCGACGGCAATATCGAGGGCGAGGAGTCCAAGGAGTCCGTCGGCATGACGGGCCTCTTCGATCGCGATCTTCTCGACAAGCTCGGTCGCCAATCGGCCGGAACCGCCTTCGCCAAGATCGGCACCGAGAAGCTCTGATCTCGCGGGTTTAGCGCGGGGCAGGGGCATATTACATGGATTATATGTAATATGCCCCTGCCCCTCTTCCTGCAAACGCATCTACAACAACTGATCCGCGCGGTCCCAAGAGCGCGGTCCGAGGAGGGTCCTCGCCGACACATTGACGAGGTCCCCAAAAGGGTTCAGGCTGGAGTTGTCCGGTTAGCTTTCCTTAACCAGGAGACGCCTATGAAACCTGGAACCTTGCTGATCGTGGCTGATAACGCCTCAGTGCGCGAGAACCTCTTGGAATGCGCCTCGGAGGTCACGCCGGAGACCTGGGTGGCCAAAGACGGTCACGAGGCGATCCTCTTCCTCGAGATGGATACGATCGATGCCGTAGTCTGCTGCCTGAGCGATTCCAGCGACGGCATGACTTGCCTCGAGCTTCTCGCCCACGCCCGCGCCCGGAAGCTCGACATTCCCTTCGTCATCCTCTCCGAGAGCATTCCGGTCGAAGCCATCAAGATGGGCTCGATCGCTTATGTTCAGACACCGTACCTGCGCATCGAAACGAGCGATGCCATCCAAAAGGCCCTCGCTCGTTCCCAGCAGGTGCGGCCGATCGTCTCGCAGGACGTGAACGCGAGACGAAAGGTCGAGCTGCGCCGGATTCGTCACGCGACTCAGATGCTGAGACGGTATTCGAAGATCTATTCGAACGCGGGCTAAACTGACCTACTTTTTCCCGCCGGCCTCGAGCAGCGTGCAGCCGAACTCGGGATGCTCGCGATCGAACTGAGCCACCGCGCGAGGGCCGCCGCCCCAGACCAGAAACCGAGCCAGACCATTGGGCTGGACCGTCACTGTCCGAGTCGAGTCGTCGATCGAGATTTCGGTCAGGAGATCCGCCTTCTGCTGGAGCTCCACGCGGTCCAGGCAAGCCTTAGGGTCAAGACCCTCGACGAACTGGCAGATGCAGGTCCCCGAGGCGACCGTCGAGGCCAGGAGCCCCGACCGGATGCCGTAGTTGAGATCATCGAGGGACTGCAGCGGATTGGAGGAGCCGGGATTACTGAAAAGCTTCATCGCGCGCCCGAGCGACTCCTTCAGCGTCGCAGGATCCATCGCGATGACCCCCGCCTCGTCCGAGGAGCTCCCGCTCGCGGGTGCGCACGCGCTCGCCGACGCCAGAACTCCAACCAGGAGCGCCACCGATACTACCGCTCTTTTCATTTTCGCGCTCACTGGGCACCCCCTTCAGTATTGGCAGAATTGGCAGAATTGGCCGGACCAAAGCAACTGATCGCGCGAGTGATCAGGCCGTCCACCTTGGAGTTGAACTCCATGTCGTGGCCGGTGCGCGCGATCACCATATTGCGCGACGGAATCACGATGATGAGCTGCCCGTAGTGTCCGGCCGCGAGATAGACGTCATCCGGCGAATTGGGAAACGGCTTGCCCATCTTTTTCTCGGGCACCGGCTGATTGACCCACCAGCCGCCGCCATAGACGCCCAGGGACTTGATATCGGAATCGAGCGAGGCCTTGGCGCCGACGGCCGGAGAGCGCGTGCTCACGACCTTGGTCCAGCCTTCGGGAAGGATCCGCTCCCCGTTCCAGACGCCGTCATTGAGATAGAGCTCGCCCAAGCGAGCCATCTCGCGGATCGGAGTGAAGACGTAGGCCGGACCCACGAAATGCCCTGCCTTGTCCTTGGAGAATGTCGTGCTGCTCATCCCGATCCGATCAAAGAGCTCGCGCCAGGGAAAGTTCGCGTCGTCCTGGGGGTATGACTTCTGAACCGCGGCCATCAAGGCACTGGTGCTTCCGCTCGAGTACTGCCAGATGTTTCCCGGTCCTTGCGCGGTCATGGGCTGCGCGAAGAAAAACGGAACCGTGTCGAGCGCGCCCTCGGTGTAGAGCATCCTGAGGCCGGACTGATCCCTGAGCGCCAGATTGTCGACCTCGCGCCATTGGACGCCGGACTTCATATAGAGAAGGTCCTCGAGCGTGATCTTCTTGAACGCTTCGATTTGTTTCGGATCGGCGGCCTGATGGATCGCGGCTGCTTCAGGAAACACGTCCACGAGCTTCTGATCCAGGGAGATTCGCCCTTGCTTGACCGCGATTCCGAGAAGCGTGGCGGTCACGCTCTTGGAGGCGGAGAAGAGACAATGAGGTGTCTGCTCCTTGAAGAATCCGTCCGTATATTGGTAGACGACCTGACCGCCCTGGACCACCATCAGCGTGTCGGTCTTAAGGGAGTTATCGTCCGTTCCTTGCGTCGCGTACGAAACGAAATCCGAGCAGGCGTTCGTTTCAGCCCATGCGGGCTGGATCATCGTGCTCATCGCAGCCAGAAAAACCGGCGCGAGTTTAATAAAATACTTCATGCGTTACCTCTTTGACGCTTTTCGGAGGTAACGGTGGGTCGCTTGACGATAATTTGGCGCCGAACTAGCGCACTGCCCTAACCCATTGGAGCTATACCCTTCCTTGGGTTTGAGTCAGAGCGTTAGAACTGTTTAGACGCAGCCCGCTCTAGCGGGTCAGAGGCTGTAGATTGCCTTCGATCACGATCACGCCGACGGCATTTCGAACGCCATAATAGGATTCGAGCACCGGAGTTTTTCCGGCCTCAGGCGTCTTGAGGCGCAGGTTGAACGCATAATCAGTCCCGCTGCCGGATTCGTCGGTCAGGAGCGTATCGCCCTCGAGCGTGCCAGTCTCCTCGTCCCCTTCATAGACCTTGGTGCCGCGAATCTCCATCTTCGACGGCCCCCAGTCGGAGTCGATCTGCCCGCAGATCGCGTGATAGTGCCGAATCGTGAGCGAATCCGTGAGGTGCTCGAGCTGAATGTCCACGAGCGAACAGGGCGAGGTATGGGCACCCGTGAACGGATCCTTTTGCGTCATCGTGCCGCTGCCGGTCCAATGACCGGAAAAATCCACAGCGTGAGCCTGAGACATGCCGAAGCCAAGAACGATCGCGAGCCAGAGGTTTTGAATCATCATGGCCGCATCGTAACAGGCCGAATCGACTTTTCCCACTCCTTGAATTTTTCCATCAGCTGATCGAGGCGATTGACCTTGGCCTGGCAGCTCGCGAGCTCGGCCTGGAGACGCGGAATCGCGTCTTGGTCTTCTTTTAGAAATGCCGCGGCATTTTTGTCGCGCCCCAGTCGGACCTGCTGCTGGTAGAACGCGAGGTTAGACTGGCGATTGTCGTGAAGCGCGTTGAAAAGCTCCACAAACGAAGCCTGAAATGACCGTTCTCCATTCAAGCTGTTGGGATACTCCACCCTGAAGCGCCCGAGAGCGTATCCCTGACCCACAAAGATCGGACCATCGAGGATCAGACGCGCGATCTTGAGACGATTGTCCGCACCAGCGGCGTCCTTAGGGATGAAGCTTCCGTTGCTCTTGAAAAAGGCCTCGACGAGCTGCGGAACGGCATGTTTGCCCGAGAGGCGGATTTCATAGCTCCATTCGGAAATGTAGGCGTCGACCTCGTCGCCGGGACTCAGGACCTTCTTGAGCTCGTAGTCCTGCTTGCTTTCGAACGAGGCGATCTTATCCTCATTGCGCCAATCCATCGCGTTGTAGTGAACCAGCTCGTGATGGAGGACGGAGGTCGCCTGCTCGATCGATAGATCCGCGCGAAGGCAGATCGCGGGCGGAGTCTTGTAAGTCTTGATGCAAGAGACATCCGGAAACATCTGAATGACATCAGGCGAGGATAGCGGAATCGCGCTTTGCTTGCGCGCCTCGGCCAGCTGATCCTTGTAATGCTCCCGAAAGAAGCTCTCCTGATCCGCCCGATCCGCCCGATTGAGCGCGGCCTCCTCGATCTCGCGAACGAAGGGGATCCGAACACCTACGCCGGAGCCTGCTTGCCCGAGCGTGTTTCGATCCATCGTCGCGGGACAGGGGCTCACAACCTTCCAGAAAGGGCCCCCCGTCGTATCCAGCGCGTGCTTGAGTGCCTCGTCGGCGAGCTTCGCGCCATCCGGATCCGCCCGGAGCGCCTGAAGCACGCGGTTCACGCGCTCCTCGGTCACCTGCCCATCGGCTCCGAGCCAGGATTCGGCCGGGATGCCCTGGAGCACGCCGTCGGCTGTAGGTACTGAGGGAGCATTAGGATTGGGAATCGTTCTCTGCGTCTCAGCGATGGCAGGCGCAGTCCAAGCGAGGCTCGTCAGGAGAATCAGTTGCCAGGTTCGCATGGAAGAAGGGATTGCAACCGCGGTGCCTCGCAAAAGACCTCCTGAAGCAGCGCCATAGGCTTTGCGCCTCGCGGGGCGCGAAACAAGTGAACAGACGAACAAGGCGCTTTCATGTGTCCTCGAAGACACATCCCGCTGTTTGATTTTCTAAATTCATTTGCGCTCAACTCTCAACGATACGCTCCGAAAAGACCAATGAAGGAATTACCTCCATGATTAAGCAGCACCTGTGCGCAATCCTCGTCACCCCCCTCCTCGTGATCTCGGCTTCCTCGCGCGCACAGGAAAATACTTCGCCTCTCTCCGATGTCGCCTGGGGGCAGCCGGACGCCAAGACAGAGATCAAGGTCAAGCCCAGGACCAAGCCGAAGGCGGCACGCGCGCTCGCCTCGGCAAATATCCGGCACCCGCCCTTGCACTCAGGCCCTCCTCAGCCGAAGCCGTTTCCGCCCAACGAAGAGACCCAGGCAGCATCGACCCCATCTCCCTTCGATCTCTCGCTCTCTTATAAGGGTGAGGTCAACCGCGTCCTTTCGGGCGGTGTCCAACGCAAGTCCGAATACCTCGGGGTTCTCGATCTTCGCGCCGGGGTTGACCTGGATCGGCTGATCGCCTGGAAGGGCGGAAAGGCTTACTTTGACGTGCTCGGCACGCACGGCGGCCATCCCTCCGAGAACGTCGGCGACGTGCAGGTCACGAGCAATCTCGATGCACCCACCACGACTCTCAAACTCTATGAGGCATGGGTGAGCCAGGCGCTCTTCGAAGACAAGGTCTCGCTTCTCGCAGGCTTTCACGATCTGAACACCGAGTTTTACGTGACGGAGACTTCAGGGCTTTTCCTCAACTCGAGCTTTGGCGTGGGAAAGGACCTTTCCCAGTCGGGCCAGAACGGGCCTTCGATCTTCCCTTCCACCTCGCCCGCGCTTCGACTGCGCGTGGACCCGAATCCGAGCTTTTACGCTCAGATCGGCATCTTCGCCGCGCGAGCCGGCGACCCAGAACAACCGCATGGCACCCAAGCCCGCATCGACTCCAAGGACGGCGCGTTCCAGGTCGCGGAAGCCGGCTACGTCCGAGGCCGAGGCGATGGAAACAAACTTTACGGCAAATACGCGCTGGGCGCCTGGGGCTACACGCGCACCTTTGACCACCAGACACAGACGCTCACGAACGCCGATGGCGAAGAGGTTCCCGTCCAGGCCGCGAGCCACGGGTTCTACCTGCTTTCCGAACAAGCACTCAACGACACTTTCGCCGTGTTCTTCCGCTACGGCGTCGCTTCGACCGAAGTCAACGCGATCAGCTCAGGCTTAGGCTCGGGCGTCGCGGCTACCGGACTCCTACCCGGGAGAGACAAGGACCGGCTTGGCTTCGGCATCGCGCATATTACCTTTGGCGACGAATACAAGTCAGCGCTTCAGTCCGAAGACGTCGCCACCGGAAGCTCCGAGACCTCGCTCGAGCTCACCTACCGGGCCGAGGTCCTTCCCTTTCTTTCGCTGCAACCCGATCTGCAATACGTGATTTCCCCTTCAGCCGATCCGACAATCCCCAATGCCTGGGTAGGCGCCCTTCGATTCGAAATCAATCTCTAGGAGAAAAAAATGATTTCCCAAAAGTCCCGACATTCGATGATGACACGTCTCCTCTCGATCCTGGTTCCCCTCCTTTTGATGGGATGGCTGGTCTCCTGGGAGTCCTGGCGAGAACTTCACAGCAGCACCGACTCGCTCGAGCATGCCGCTCGCCTGAACGAGCTCGCGCTCGGTTCGCGCATCGCCGTGAGCGAGATGGGAAGCGCCCTCAAGGGCTATCTCCTCAACCCGAGCAACACCGCCGAGGCGGACCGAAAGAAAGCCGCGGACGACGAAAACTCGCGAATCATCACCGAGATGGAGAAGATCGCCGATAACGCGACACTCAAGAGCCTCATTGGGCAGCTTGGGGAGCTGGACGACAAGAAACTCAATCCGGCCGAGGACAAAGTTCTCGAACTCGTCAAAACCGGAAACATCAAGGACGCGCAACAGTACTTCGTGCAAGCCTATCTTCCGCTTCGAGAAAGCTACGACACGCTCTCCAAGCAGCTCGCCTCCGAGGCCGATAAAGCTTCCGACACTGAGGTTTCGGCGGTCAAATCCCAGATGGGCAATGCCTCGATCAAGATCATCACCCTCCTGCTGGTCGGCATCTCAGTCATCGCCGCGATCCTGATCTGGATCTGCCGGGATGTCGCCCGCGTGATGGACCAGATCGTAGGCGCGCTTTCACGCGGAGCCGAACGGCTCGGCGCCGTCTCGCGCGAGATGTCCGACAACAGCACGACTCTTTCTCGCGGCACCACGGCCCAAAGCGGCGCCATCCATGAGACCGCGGCGTCGACTGAGGAGGTCAGCGCCATGCTCACCAAGAGCGCGGACAACGCGCGCCGTTCCCAGGCGGTGTCAGCCGCGAGCGAAGCCGCCGCCGGCAAAGGAAAACAGGTCGTGGAAGAGGTGATTCAGGTCATCGACGGCATCAAATGCGGCAACGAGCGCATGATGCAGAAGGTGGAGGAAGGCAATCGCGAAGTCGCGGGGATCAGCGAGATCATCTCGAACATCGCCTCCAAGACTCAAGTCATCAACGACATCGTGTTTCAGACCAAACTCCTCTCCTTCAACGCCTCCGTCGAAGCGGCGCGCGCGGGCGAGCACGGCAAAGGATTCGCCGTCGTGGCCGAAGAGGTCGGCAATCTCGCCCAGATGAGCGGCAACGCGGCCAAGGAGATCACCGCGATGCTCGATCAGAGCGTGCGCAAGGTCGAGTCCGTCGTCAACGACACGCGCACGCAGATGGATAGCCTCATGCGCGAGAGCCACGGACAGATCCAAGCGGGACTCGAGGTCGCAAAGCGCTGCGGCGGCGTGCTCGACGAAATCGTCGACCGAGCCCAGGAGGTCAAGACCCACGTGGAGGAAATCGCCTCCGCATGCACGGAACAGTCCAACGGGGTCGCCGAAATCAACAAAGCCGTCACGCAGCTCGAACGCATCACCCAGGAGACGGTCGAAGTCTCCAACCGCAATTCGACGACCGCCAATGAAGTCGAGGGACAGGTCCACTCCCTCAATCAAGTCCTCGACTCGCTCCGCAAGGCGGTACACGGCGCGAAGTCAGAGGTCAGACTCACGCCTCAAGTCGCCCGGAAGATCGCAAATCTTTCGCCCGAACTGGACCTGGACCGCTTCGACCCACCGACGCGAATCGCATCCTAGCGTGCCTGGCGCTTTGAAACAGGGGCGTCTAGAATCAGGAGATGGACGCCCAGACGCTGCTCAAACGCCTTAGGACACTCAAAACCCCGGTTGGCATCCAAGCCTTTTTGGATCGCGGTCCCTATCATCTGGCCGACACGGCTTGGTCTCCGGCGCGCGTCTTCCGGGAGCGCACGGCGCACTGCCTGGAGGGCGCGATCTTCGCGGCCTGCGCTCTGCGCGCAATCGGGCACAAACCTTGGCTCCTGGATCTCGAAGCCGATAACGATACGGACCACGTGATCGCCGTTTTTCGCCAGGCCGGCGCCTGGGGCGCGATCGCCGCATCCAACTACTCGGGCTGCCGCTTTCGCGCGCCGGTTTACAAGACTCTGCGCGAGCTTGCGCTCAGCTACTTCGAGGATTACTTCAACCTGCGCGGCGAACGCACGCTCCGGACCTTCTCCAAGCCGGTCGATCTCTCGCGCTTTGACCGCCACAGATGCGCCGACGGCGAGACGTGGATGACGACGAGCGAGCCCGTCTGGTTCATCGCCGAGCATCTGCTCGAGATTCCCCACACTCGGCTCCTGACCCCCGCCATGGAGCGCGCGCTGACTCGCGTGGATCGAAGGAGCATTGAAGCTGGGATGCTTGGGATGAAGCGGAAGCTGTAGTTGTAGCTGAATCGGTAACCGATTCCGTTTCAGATTCCGATAGCGTTTCCGCGGCTCCACATCGCGACCTTACCGAAAAGGGTGAGCTCTTCGCCTCGCACTTGAACACCCCCGCCATCGCGCGCAGCCAGGATCGGGTGGCGCGAACGGAGCGAGTAGCGCCTGAGCATCTCGCGCAGCCCGCGCGTGTCCTCGAAATGAGGGAAGAACTCGAACTCGACGAGCCCGAGCGCGCGCAAGTCCTTGAGGCCCACCTCATTCTCGTCGGCGTCAGACTTGGGGTAGCCTGCGAGTCCGATCGTGGGCGTCATCATAATGGCGCCCGCACTGAGCCCAGCCAGCACGCCGCCTTGCTTGGCGTACCGCTTAAGCCTGGGGAGCAGACCTGACTTGCGCAGGTGCTTTAGGAAATAGAAAGTATTGCCGCCAGCCAGGTAGATGGCATCCGAATCAAAGACCCGTTTGAGCGCATCTTTCGAAAATGGCTCATCGGCGGCCAGGAACCTGAACTCCTTGAATCCGAAGGGCTGATAACGCCTAATCGCCCGCAGATAGAAGCTCTGGGCCCCATCCGCGCAAAACGGGATGTAGGCCAGCGACTTCTTCTTTTTGCGGCCCACCAGGTCCGATAGCGCCTGATGCAGACGATGGTTGGAGCGGGCTTGCCCGCCCGAATACATAATGATTTTCATGGGGCTACTCAAGTGCTGACACATTTTTGCCGATCAAAGCAATGTGAAAGTGTCAAGTTTGTATCCCCGGTTCGCCCAGATCGACGGCGATCACGACTTCAAGCAAGCCGTGCCCGGAGGATATGTCGAATACTCGGTTCGCAAAATCCACGGCGGCAAGGTCGTCTACTTCAACTTCGCGCTCGCCAAGGAAATGGGGCTCATCGATCGCAATCATGAGCATCGGCTCAATCCCGAGCTCGAGGAAGCGATCCTCGACACCTTCCCGCTTCAGATCGTCAACGAGTACGACCTTCTCCACAAGACCCCCATCCCGAAGAAAGACCTGCGTCCCAAGAAGTGCATGGCCACGCGATATCTGCAGCTGCAACACCCGTCGCGTCTGGGCAAGACCTCGGGCGACGGCCGAAGCATCTGGAACGGCCAGATCACGCATAAGGGCGTCACGTGGGACGTCACGAGCTGCGGAACCGGCGCCACCTGCCTGAGCCCCGCGGCCGCGATCCTGGGCCGCGTACCTAAGACTGGAGATCCCCGCGTCTCCTACGGCTGCGGCAAGGCCGAGCCCTACGAAGGCGTCGCGGCGGCCATCATGAGCGAGATCTTCCATCGCCAGGGCATCCCGACCGAGCGCACGCTCGCGGTCATCGAGTTCGAAGACGGCACCGGGATCAACGTGCGCGCCGGACAGTGCCTGCTCAGGCCTTCGCATTTCTTCCATCACCTCAAGCAAAGCAACTACGAAGGGCTCAAAGCCTCGATCGAATACTTCATCCGTCGCCAGACGGCGAACAAGGCATGGTCCCTCGCGACCTCCTCCACCGACGCGCAGGGCCCGGGCGGTCGCTACTACAATCTCGCGCGGCGAATTGCCGTCGAATTCGCGCGCATGGCCGCCGTCTTCGAGAGCGATTACGTCTTCGTCTGGATGGACTGGGACGGCGACAATATCCTCGCCAACGCCGGCATCATCGACTACGGCTCGGTTCGCCAGTTCGGCCTCTACCACCATCACTACCGCTACGACGACGGCGACCGCTGGTCGACGACGCTGCCCGAGCAGCGCTTCAAGGCGCGCGAGACGGTGCAGGCCTTCATCCAGATCGCGAGCTTCCTGCACTCGGGCCGCAAGCGCAATATCAAGCGCTTCCGCAAGCATCCGATCTTGAAGATCTTCGACCGCGAGTTCGAGCGCGCGCTCCACGCGCGGCTTCTCGCCAAGCTCGGCTTCGACGAGCGGCAGAGCCGCTTCCTGATCGAAGAGCGCTGGCCCCAGGTCCAGCGCATCCGCCGCGCGTTCTCCTACTTCGAGCGCGCGACCCGCCCGCGCCGGTACCGCATCGCGGACGGAATCACGCGCGACGCGCTCTACTGCATGCGCGATGGCATGCGCGAGCTGCCCGCGCGCTGGCTCAAAGGCGAGCTGCCCTTCGGGTCAAAGGCGGCTTCGGTCGAAACCTGCCGCGAGTTCCTCAAGCTCATCGCCTCCGAGAACGCCTCGGCGCGCCACCTGACGCCGACCTTCAACCGCTGCCTGCGAATCCGCGAGTACTTCGCGGCGTACGAGTCGCTTCTCGAAGCGACGGCGCGCCGATTCTCGCTCCCGCGCGAGGAGCTCCTGGCCATGGCCGCCCTTCGCGCGGCCGAAGCCAACCCGCGCGACCGGATCACGGGCGAAAGCATCCTCTACGTCACTGAGACGCTCATGAAGTCCCGCAAGAAGGGCCTCAAGCGCGCGCAGCTTCAGGAGATGATCGAGCGCTTCGTGATGACGCTTACACTGGGCGCCGCGCCCGACCTCGACCACTCCGCGCGCAGGGTCTCCGACAAGGTCTTCCAAAAGGCGCTCAAGCACGTCGGCGATCACCGACAGAGCATCTAAAAGGTGCCCGGCACCTTTTGGTAGCGCACCTGCGTCAAATCCGCGCACCCCAAACGTCTTGACATGGCGCATTAACCCGAATATACCCTCCGGATGCGCTTACATATTATTTGTGTAATCCTCACGGCCTCGACTCTCTCCGCATGCGGAAAAGACTCAGGCTCCGGAAGTCCCGGCGGCGAGGCCAAGAGCCCGCCCCCGGCCCCCGCTCGCGGTGCCGCCTTCGCCGGATGCCCGAACTTCAGTGGCCGCTACCAAAATGTCTCAGGCCCAGTCGACATCGAACAGAAAGACTGCTCGGCGGTCACATTCGCTCCGGTCAATGGTGATTCCCACGGCCTCGGCTCCACCCTTGAAGTCGGCGGCGACTGGAAGCCCCGCCCGAACAACAGCACCTGGGTCGAGAAATCCGAATGGCGCGGCAACACCCTGGTCTTCACTTCGCGCTATAACGACGAGGCGCTCGCCCAGTCGCAGAAGAACGGCGATGACAGCATCGATACGCTCCAAGTCACCGAATTCTCTGCCAACCCCGACAAAGGGCTTCACCTAGAGCATCGCCGCTACGGCATCCATGGCCAGGAAGTCCAAAAGAAGGAATGGGGAACCTTCGATCTCAAGCCGCTGAACTGATATTCTCGGGGCATGCAAAATCGATCGCGCGAGATCCTAGCCGGCATCACGACCTTCTTCACGATGGCTTACATCGTGGTGGTCAACCCAAGCATCCTGAGCGCGACGGGGATGCCCGCAAGCGGCGTGCTCACGGCCACCGTCCTGCTCTGCTTCGCGATGACGCTTCTGATGGGCGTGTACGCCAAGCTGCCCTTCGGCGTGGCGCCGGGGATGGGCATCAACGCGTTCTTCGCCTTCTCGATCGTGCTCGGCAAGCACGTACCCTGGCAGACGGCGCTCGGCTCCGTTTTCTGGGCCGGCGTCCTCTTCCTGCTCATCTCGCTCACGCCCATCCGCGTGATGATCGCGCAGGCGATCCCTCACTCGATCCGCGTCGCCACGGCCACCGGCATCGGCATCTTCCTGACCTTCATCGGCCTCAAGGGCGCCGGCATCATCGCGGCCGATCCCGTCACCTTCGTCAAGCTCGGCGCGCTTGACGCCAAAGCCGGCGCCGCGTTCGCGGGCTTCCTGGTCGCCGTTTTCCTGCTCCAAAAAAAGAGCCCGCTCGCGTTCTTAGGCGCCATCCTCACGGCCACCGCGATCGGGATCGCGGCTGGCCACGTC
>OUNM010754909.1_pt1 | contig 19315 bp, 17 predicted proteins | sample 1769961 | NCBI WGS metagenome assembly OUNM01 (sample SAMEA3914820, study PRJEB12502) | metagenome | biome: forest; material: soil | place: USA | collected 2012-03-12 | depth 0.3 m
CACCAGCGCGCGCACGGGGTGGCGCGCGGGCGAGACGCTCGCGGTCTCGTGGCGCATCATCTTCTGCAGCAGCGGGATCGAGAACGCGGCGGTCTTGCCGGTGCCGGTCTGGGCAGCGCCCATCACGTCACGGTTCTGCAGCACCAGGGGGATCGCCTTCGCCTGGATGGGCGTCATGAAGGCGTATCCCTGGTCGGCGACGGCGCGCAGCAGCTTCGGGTCGAGCGGGAGGGTGTCGAAACGGGCCGGAGCGGGTGCTGCGTGCTCGGGGGCGTGGTCCGTTTGAGCCGGGACCTGGGCTTGGGCAACTTCTGTCATGAACCGCCATTATCGCTTGTACGGATCGAATGCGCTCGCGGACCCGCTCGGCGTTCGTTCCGGCGCGCCCGAAACGCCCGAAATCGCGCGCCGATCCGCCGTCGGCCGCCGAGGCGCGACAGGCTAGAATCCGCGCTTTTCCGACCGGCTCGTTCCCCGCCTCGGCCGCTCCGTCGAGCGACGTCGCCCAACACCAACCACTTCGGTTCAATGCTGACTCAACGCCTGCCGGCCCTGCCGATCGCCCGCCTCCTGAGCGGCGCACTGCTGCTCGCCCTCGTCGGCGCGCTGGCCCCCGCGTCCGCCTTCGCCCAGTTCGCCGGCGACGCCGGCAACGACCTGACCCGCGTCGACGCCTCCGCCAACAGCTCGGCGGCGTCGGGCAACGCGGCGACGACGCAGTTGCGCCAGGGCGCGCGCGGCACGCGCACCGATGGCGACCAGCCCGAGGGCCGTGGCCTGCCGTACCAGGCGCAGGGCTACCAGCCCAGCGAGTTCGAGCTCTATGTGCAGCAGCAGAACGGCGCGGCGCAGGCCCAGTTGCAGGACGACGGCGGCGCGCCAAAGGGCCGTGCACGCCCCGTGCGCCGGTTCGGCGCCAACCTGGTGACCGACGACGCGCTGGCCTCGGCGACGCAGGATCCCCTGCCCAGCGTGCCTGCCAACTACGTCGTGCGCTCCGGCGACGAGATCGACCTCGTCATCTGGGGCAGCGTCGACGCCGACCTGCAGGCCACGGTCGACCGCGCCGGCCGCATCAACGTGCCGCACGTCGGCGCGATCCCGGTCGCGGGCGTGCGCAACGCCGAGCTCGCCGACGTCATCACGCGCCGCGTCGGCCAGACCTTCCGCAATTTCCAGCTCACCGCCACGCTGGGCCAGGTGCGCCCGATCCGCGTGTTCGTCAGCGGCTACGTGCAGCATCCGGGCTCCATCACGGTCAACGGCCTGTCGTCGGTGCTGCACGCGCTGATGCGCGCCGGCGGCCCGTCGGCGGCCGGCAGCTTCCGCGACATCCACCTGCGCCGCGGCGGCAAGGAAGTGGCCACGTTCGACCTGTACGACCTGCTGCTCAAGGGCGACCGCGACAGCGACCAGCTCGTGCAGCCCGACGACGTGCTGTTCGTCGGTCCCATCGGCACCCAGGTGGCCGTGCTGGGCAGCGTCAACCAGCCGGCGATCTACGAGCTCAAGCCGGGCGAATCGCTGGACGACGTCCTGCGCATGGCGGGCGGCTTCACGGCCGTCGCAGACCGCGGCCGCGTGACCATCGAGCGCCTGGCCGACCGCGCCACCGGCAAGGTGACGCAGCTCGCCCTGCCCGCGCACCAGCGCGACGCCCTCGCCACCGGCGACGTCATCCGCGCCTTCAGCGCCGTGGCCGTCGCGCTGCCGCAGGACAAGCAGAACGAACACGTGCGCATCGAGGGCGAGGTGCTGCACCCGGGCGACTACATCCTGCCGCCGGGCAGCCGCATCGCCGACGCGCTGCGGATCGCCGGCGGCGTGACCCCGCAGGCCTACCTGTACGGCACGGAATTCACGCGCGAGAGCGTGCGCAAGACCCAGATGGTCAACTACGAGCGCGCCCTGCGCGACTTCGAGACCGACATGGCCAAGATGCAGGCCAACCAGCGCGCGAGCTCGGCCGAGGAACTCAACTCGCAGGCCGCCTCGGCGCAGGCCAACGCGCGCCTGCTCGAGCGCCTGCGCCAGGTGCAGCCCACGGGCCGCGTCGTGCTGCCGCTCGAGCCGGACGCCACCGCCCTGCCCGACATGGTGCTCGAGGACGGCGACTCGCTCACCATCCCGCAGCGCGGCAGCTCCGTGGGCATCTTCGGCAGCGTGTTCAACACCGGCAGCTTCGTCTACCAGCCGGGACGCACCACGGTGCAGTACCTGTCCCTGGCCGGCGGCCCGACGCGCGGCGCGGACAAGTCCAGCATCTTCGTCATCCGCGCGAACGGCTCGGTGGTCAGCGCCCAGCAGGGCGCGTCGTTCTGGCACTCCGGCAACGACTTCAGCGAGGCGGTCGTCCTGCCGGGCGACACCATCTTCGTGCCCGAGCAGCTGAACAAGTCGACGTTCGTGCAGGACGCCAAGGACTGGACGCAGATCCTCTACCAGTTCGGCCTCGGCCTGGCCGGCATCAACGCGCTCGGATTGTGAAGCCCGCAGCGCGCGACCCCGTCCATGGCTGGCCGCGCGCGACCTGCCCGAGCGCCTGAAAACAACTATGTCCTCTGCTGAACCTTCCGTGCCCGTCCAGGGCGAGCGCGACGCCGTCAGCGTCGGCGACCTGCTCGACGTGCTCAAGCAACGCTGGCGCGCGCTCGCGGCCATCACCATCGCGGCGGGTGCGATCGGGGTCGCCGTCGCCCTGCTCCTGCCGCCCACGTTCACTGCCAGGGCCACGATCATGCCGCCGCAGCAGCAGTCGAGCGCGGCCGCCTCGGCGCTCAGTTCCCTGGGCGCGCTCGCCGGGCTCGGCAGCGTCCCGAAGAGCCCTTCCGAGCAATACGTGGCGCTGATGGAGAGCGTGACGGTGCGCGATCGCATCATCAACCAGTTCAAGCTGCGCGAGGTGTACGGCAACGAGTACATGATGGACGCCCGCAGGCGCCTGGAGAAGAACGTCAGCATCGCGTCCGACAAGAAGAGCGGGCTGATCACGATCGACGTCGACGACCACGACCCCGGGCGCGCGGCGGCGATGGCCAATGCCTTCGTCGACAACCTGCGCTTCATGGCCAACAACCTGGCCGTGACCGAGGCGCAGCAGCGACGGCGCTTCTTCGAGGTCAAGCTCAAGGACACGCAGACGGATCTCACGCGCGCCCAGCTCGCGCTGCAATCGAGCGGCTACAACGCCGGCGCCATCAAGATGCAGCCCCAGGTGGCGGCCGACGCCTACGCACGCCTCCAGGCCGACGTCGCCGCCGCCGAAGTGCGGCTGCAGAGCATGAGCAGTTCGCTGGCGAGCACCTCGCCCGAGGTCCGGCAGCAGCAGGCCTTGCTCGGCGCCCTGCGCGCGCAGTTGTCGACGCTCGAGAAATCCTCCCGGCCAGGCGCGGGCGACGCGCCGGCCGACGCCAAGGACAACACCGACTACGTCAGCAAGCTGCGCGACTTCAAGTACCAGGAGACCTTGTTCGACCTGTTCACGCGGCAATACGAATCGGCGCGCCTGGACGAGAGCCGCGAGGGCACGCTGATCCAGGTCGTCGACGCCGCGACGCCGCCCGAGCACAAGAGCAAGCCCAGCCGCGTCCTCATCGTGCTCGCCGCCCTCGCGGCCGGTTTCGTGCTGGGCGCGCTGTGGCTGCTCGTGCGTCGACCGCGCGCGAACTGAACTGGGCAAGCCATCGCCGCGCGTCCCGCGCGCGAGCGATCCAACGGGAAAGCACGTGAGAGTTCTCTTCATCGGCTCGATGTATGCGCCCTACATCGGCGGCGGCGCCGAGCTGGTGCTGCAGAACCAGGCCGAATCGCTCGCGGCGCGCGGCCACGACGTGCACGTCCTCACGCTGGGCCTGCCCGGCACGCCGCGCGAGGACACCCGTTCGAACGGCGTCGCCATCGTCCGCGTGCCCATCCGCAACATCTACTTCCAGGGCGACCGGCAGCAGCACGGCGCCCTGTCCAAGCTGGCCTGGCACGCGCTCGACTGCTACAACCCGGCGGCCGCCGGCGTCGCGGAACGCCTCGTCCGCGAGACGGCGCCCGACGTGGTGGTCTGCCACAACGTCCCGGGCTGGAGCGGCGCCGTGTGGCCGGCCCTCGAATCGACGGGCGTTCCGGTCGTCCAGGTGCTGCACGACCAGTACGTGCGCTGCATCCGCTCCAACATGTTCAAGCACGACGTCTGCGGCACGCCCTGCGCGAGCTGCACCGTCATGCGCCTGCCGCACCGCCGTCTGACCCAGGGCCTCGGCGCGGTGGTCGGCGTCAGCGACTACATCCTGCGCACGCTCGTGGACGATGGATTCTTCGCCGACGCGCGCATCAAGACCGCCATCCGCAACGTCAGCCACCTGGACACGCGCGACCTCGCGACGCCGCCCCTGGCGGGCGCCGAGGTCGTGTTCGGCTTCATCGGTTCCATCAATCCGAGCAAGGGCGTCGAGGCGCTGCTCGAGGCCTTCCTGGCCACCGCGCAGCCCCACTGGCGGCTGCGCGTCGCGGGCACGGGCGATCCGGACTACGTGGACGCACTCGCCAAGCGCCACGCCGACGCCCGCATCGAGTTCCTGGGGCGGCAGGAGCCCAGTGGCTTCTACCGCGGCATCGATGTCTGCGTGACGCCCTCGCTGTGGAACGACACGCTGCCCAGCGTCGTGTTCGAGTCGCTGATCCACGGACGGCCGGTCATCGGCGCGACGCGCGGCGGCATTCCCGAAATGGTGCAGGATGGCGAGAACGGCATCCTGTTCGACCCTGCATCCGGCGGCAGCCTCGCGCGGGCGCTCCAGGCCTTCGCCTCGGACGTGCCGCACTGGCGCGCCCGCAGCGCCGCGATCAAGTCGGCCGCGACCGCGCTCTACTGCGACCGCGAGCGCTGGATCCGCGATTGGGAAGCGCTTCTCGTGCGCGTCATCGGCCCGGCTCGCGCCCACGCGCCGGCGACGGCGGCGTCGCACTGACGGCCCCGCAAGTTCCTCGATCGACGTGAGCAACTCCCCCGTCACCCGCGAACGCATCGTGTTCAGGCAACTGAGCCTGGCGACGGCGTTCGTCTTCGCCGAGGCGGCGCTGTCGTCGCTCACCGACGTGAAGCTCGGCCCGTTCCAGCTGGCCGAGATCATGGGCATGGTCATGCTGCCGTTCGCCTTCTGGGACATCTCGCGCTGGCGCGAGCAGCGCGCGGGCCGCCTCGTCGGCTGGCATCCGTGGCTGTTCGCGCTGTCCGTGGCCGTCATGGTGGTCGGCGCCGTGGCCGCCTACCATCGCGAGGCCTTCGTGATCCCGGTCGACGCCACGAGCTTCGCCAAGCAGCCCGGCTGGATCTCGTTCTCGCGGCTGGTGCAGTTCCTCCTGGCCTTCACGACCGCATACGCAATGGTCAAGGTCTGTTCGCGCTGGCCGGGGGTCCTGCGGCAGACCCTGGTGATCTACGCCGCGGTCGTGGCGCTGTCCTCGGCCTACGGGCTGCTGTCGTTCGCGGCCTTCCGGTTCGCCGGCATCGACCTGGGCGGCGCCTACGAGAACCCCGAAGGCTACCGGTTGAAGAGCTTCTTCGTCGAAGGCGGTCCGTTCGGCATGTACGCGCTGTCCGGCCTGCTCGTGCAGTTCCTGCTGCTGCGCCGGAACTACGCGAGCCGGCGCTTCCTGGCCATCGCCGCCGGCCTGACGCTGTTCGCCTTCCTGCTGGCGCAGTCGAAGTCGGCCACGTTGGCCGGCGTGGTGGTGTTCGTGCTGTCCGCCGCGGCCACGAGCGGCTCCGTGCTGAAGAAGCACTGGAAGCTCGTGGCCGTCTTCGCCGTGTTCGTCGCCGCCTCGGCCGCGATGACGGGCTCGGCGGACGTGTTCAGCAGGATCCTGGAACGTCGGGACGAGCTGACCGCCGCGCCCGAACTGTTCGGCGACGACCCCAACATCCTGATGGGCCGCATCGCGGGCGCGGTGATCGTGCCCGAGATGATCGCCCGGCATCCGCTGATCGGCGTGGGCATCGGCAACTATTCGCTGCTGCGCGATTCCGGGCTCTACAACCCGGTGCTGCCCGCCGTGGACGCCTGGGACCTGCACGGCCTGGGCGCCTACGGGCTGACGGCGGAGATCGGCCTGCTCGGGTTGCTGAGCCTGATGGCGTTCCTGCTGACGCCCGTCCTGGCGGCACGCCGGCTCGCCAACTCGCTGGACCTCACCGCGCTGGCGTTCTTTCCTTTCGTGGCGTTGGTGTTCGGCGTGCAGCCCACCTTCCTGTACCCCTGGGCGATCTACGCGCTGGCCGTGGCCTCCCTCCAACCGGCGAACCAAAGCGCATGAAAATCCTCTTCGACGATCGATGGATCGGCAGCCACGGCATCGGGCGCTTCGCGCGCGAGCTGGCGGCCCGGTTGCCGTTCGAGGCGCTGGCCCTCGACGGCTCGCCGGCCAGCCCCGTCGATCCGCTGCGCCTGAGCCTGGTGGCCAGCCGCCTGCCCCGCGGGTCGTTCTTCTTCAGCCCGGGCTACAACGGTCCCTTCGTGTCGCGCGCGCCGTATGCGATCTGCGTGCATGACCTGAACCACATCGACCGACCCGAGAACGGCGGCCTCCTGAAGCGGCTCTACTACCGCCTGCTGCTCGGTCCGCTGGCCCGCCGCGCCAGGGCGGTGCTGACGGTCTCCGAGTTCTCCCGGCAGCGCATCATCGACTTCATGAAGGTCGCGCCCGACCGGGTCATCAATGTCGGCAATGGGGTGTCGGCGGTATTCGGGCCCGCGGGCGAGAAGTTCGCGCCGGGCTACCAGTACGTGCTGTGCGTGAGCAATCGCAAGGGCCACAAGAACGAGGAGCGCCTGGTGCGCGCGTTCGCGGCGAGCGGCCAGGCGGCGCGGCTGACCTTGCTGTTCACCGGCGCGAGCTCGCCGGCGCTGCTCGAGCTGGCGCGGTCGCTGGGCATCGCCGAATCGCTGCGCTTTGCCGGGCACGTGTCCGAGGAGGAGCTGGCCGCGCTCTACCGCGGGGCGCAATTCCTGGTGTTCCCGTCGCTGTACGAAGGTTTCGGATTGCCCATCGTCGAGGCGTTCGCGTGCGGCGTCCCGGTCATCACGTCGAACGTCACCTCCATGCCCGAGATCGCCGGCGACGCCGCCGTGATGGTCGACCCGATGTCGGAAGCCGCGATCTCGGAGGCGATCGCGCGGGTGGCGCAGTCGTCCGAATTGCGCGCCCAGCTCGCGGCACGCGGCCTGGCGCGGGTCGGCGCGTTCACCTGGGACGCCGTCGCCGCGCGGGTGGCCGACGCGATCGGGTTGCCACCGGCCTCAGGCCACGCCGCGGAGGTGCCGCGATGAGGGTCGCCGTCGTCCATGAATGGTTCACCGCGATCGCCGGCTCCGAGAAGGTCGTCGAGCAGATCCTGAAGCTCTATCCGGAAGCGGACGTCTTCGCCGTCTACGCGGACCCGGACACGGTGGCGCGCACCGATTTCCTGCGCGGCCGCAAGCTGACCACCACGTTCATCCGGCACATGCCGCGCGCCAGGAAGAGCTATCGCGCCTATCTCGCGCTGATGCCGCTGGCGGTGGAGCAGCTGGACCTGTCGGCCTACGACCTCGTGATCTCGAGCTCGCACGCGGTCAGCAAGGGCGTGCTGACCGGCCCCGACCAGCTCCACATCAGCTACGTCCACTCGCCGATCCGCTACGCCTGGGACCTGCAGCACCAATACCTGCGCGAGTCGGGGCTGCAGACCGGCCTGAAGGGCTGGATCGCCAAGTGGATGCTGCACAAGATCCGCATCTGGGACTACCGCACGGCCGCCGGCGTCGACCATTTCGTCGCCAATTCCCGGTTCATCGCCCGGCGCATCCGCAAGGTCTACGGACGCGACGCGGACGTCATCTACCCGCCGGTGGACGTCGACGCCTTCGAGTTCAGCGACGCCAAGCAGGACTACTTCCTCGCCGCGTCGCGCCTGGTGCCCTACAAGCGGATGGACCTGATCGTCGAGGCCTTCTCGCGCATGCCCGACAAGCGCCTGGTGGTGATCGGCGACGGCCCCGACATGGCCAAGCTCCAGGCCCTCGCCACGCCCAACGTCACGATGATGGGCTACCAGCCGTTCGCGGAACTGAAGCGCCAGATGCAGGGCGCGCGCGCCTTCGTCTTCGCCGCCGAGGAGGACTTCGGGATCCTGCCGGTCGAAGCGCAGGCCTGCGGCACGCCCGTCATCGCCTTCGGCAAGGGCGGCGCGCTCGAGACGATCGCGGGCGCGGCCGATGCCCAGGCGCGGACCGGCGTCTTCTTCGCGGAGCAGACCGTCGAGTCGCTGGTGGACGCGGTCACCCGCTTCGAGGCGCTGCCGCCGATCTCGCCGCAGGCCTGCCGCCAGCAGGCCGAGCGCTTCTCGATCGACGCCTTCGACCGCCGGTTCGCGGCCTACGTCGAGGACAAGTACCGCGAGTTCCAGGCCAGCCTGCGCTGAGTCAGGCCGGCCCGGCAGACGCCTCGCGGCGACGCAGGAACCGCGCCGGCACGCCGCCCCAGATCTCGCCGTCGGGCACGCGGCCGCGGACGACGGCCCCCGCCGCGATCACGGCGCCCGAGCCGATGTGGGCGCCCGGCAGCACGGTCACGCCGGCCCCCAGCCAGACGTCGTCGCCGATGACGACCGAATGCGGCGACACGCTCCACGGCTGGTCGATCATGGGCACACCCGGCTCGGTGGCATGGTTGGACGCCACGATCGTGACGAACTGGGCGAGCAGGCACTTCGACCCGATCGTGATCGAACCGCCACTGGCGCGCAGGTTGCAGTATTCGTTGACGCCGGTGCCCGCGCCGATGCTCAGCACCGACTGGTCCGCGGGCAGCGCGCTCATCTCGGTGGTGGCGATCAGCAGGGTGCCCATGCCGACGACGGCGCCGGGCCCGATGCGGATCGCGTCCGGCGAGTGGCGGCGCAGCACGACCCCGCTGGCCAGGCGCACGCCACGCGCGCGCCAGCCCGCGCGCCACCAGGTGTCCTGGACCGAGCGGTAGGCGCCCGCCAGCACGAGGTATGCAAAATGTCGCAGTCGGATCAGCACGCCAGTCGCCCTTGGTCGGTTGGAATCGATTGCCTGCCGAGGCCGCACGCCAGCAATGGCGTCCGGACCGACACCCTGTTCAACGCTGCCCGCGGCGCAACGCCGGATGGAACTTCACCCAGTCGCGCGCCACCCGATAGGCGATGCGCAGCCTCGACAACGGGCCGCCGCCGTACCTGCGCGAGAACAGTAGTTCGTCGTGCCAGCGGATCGTGGGCGGGCAGCTCAGCGTCGAGTCGGTGGCGTCGTGGCGCCGGTAGAGGAAGCCGACCACGTCGATGTTGACGAAGTCCGACCGGGTCAGGATCTGGCAGAAGAAATCGAGGTCGCCCACCCACTTGAGCGCGGGATCGAGCCGCGCGTCCTGGATCGCCGAGCGGCGCAGCATCGTGTTGGACGGCGCGCCCACCAGGTTGGCCGCTTTCCACGCACAGGCCGCGATGGCCTGCGCGCCCTTCTGGAATCCCGGCAGGTAGGTGGTCTCGCGGAGCGGGTTCAGGTGCTGGTCGGTCACCCGGCAATTGCAGGTGGCCACGCCGGCCGACGGATGGGCATCGAGCGCCGCGATCTGCTTGGCCAGCGTGCCCGGCAGCAGCACGTCGTCCGCGGACAGCAGCTTCACGTAGTCTCCCGTCGCCATGTCCAGGGCGAGGTTGTGGTTGCGGCTCGAGCCCACGTTGACGTCGTTGCGGACGTACCGCACGCCCCGATCCGCAAACGACCGCACGACATCGGCGGTGCCATCGGTCGAGGCGTTGTCCACGACCACGACTTCCAGGGAGGTCACGCCCTGCGTCAACACGGACTCGAGCGTCTCGGCGAGGTACTCCGCCGCGTTGTACGCAGGGATGAGGACTTGAAGTCGAGCCATGGTCAGTAACGGTTCCAGTATCGGCGAAAGATGAAGAAGCTCCACGGCAGCGAGGTCAGGGCCGTGGCCGCCAGGTACAGCTCGGCGGTCAGTTCGACGCTGGAGCGCGAGGCCCAATGCGCGATGGCCAGCGCGGTCACCGCCAGCACGATGGACGGCATCATCATCGGCTCCTCCTTGTGCGACCGCATGAACACCGCGAAGGCGAAGATGAGCGAGTTCGTGACGGTGGCCATCGCCAGGCAGGCGATGACGGGCAACGAGGACAGGCGATGCACCAGCGGCACGTGGGCCGCGGTCAGGCCCCAGACGCCCAGCACCAGGAACACGCACGCCAGTGCCGTGAACGCGATCGAGGGCTTCAGCGCGCCCAGGAAGATGCGCTGCAGCTCGCGGCCTTCGCCGCGCGAGATGGATGCGGCCATCTGCGGGCTGCGGCTGTAGATCCAGCTCATGCCGATGGACTGGATCGCGTTGCAGATCGCCAGCACCATGCCGAAGCGGCCGGCCTCCACGGCGCCCTGATTCTCGAAGAGCATCGGCGTGAACAGCTGGAAGATGAAGTAGCCGCTGATCCAGCTCAGGGCGATACGCCACTGGAACGGCAGGATCTCGCGGCGCCAGTCCACCTGCGCGCCCGTGGCCGGCGCGCGCCGGCGGAGCCAGTCGATCATGCGGCCGTGTCGTCGAAGCCAAAGTGCGCTGCCCACCAGCGCGCAGCTCGACATCAGCGCCGACGCCCACAGCCCGGCGCCGCACGCCAGGGCCGCGGCGGTGCAGGCGTAGCCGCCGATGGACTGGAACAGCCGCAGCCGCGCTACCTCGCCCACGCGCCCGGCACCCTCGATCATCGCGAGCGTGGGACTGAGGTACAGGTTGCCCGCGGTCGAGGCGCAGATCAGCAGCCACGGCCCCGCCCAGGTGATCGTGCCGGACGAGGCATTGCGCGAGAAGAACGCCAGGCCCACCGCCCCGACGACGATGGCGAACAGGCTCGCCGCGATCGAATACCAGCGCCGCAGCAGGCGCGCCAGGCCCGTCAGGCGGTCGAGCCGCTCGGCTGAACCGGCCAGCGCGCCGTCGGGCAGTTGCTCCAGGTGCGCCAGTTCGTGGGAGGTGATCTGCGTGACGACCTGGTTCATGCCCAGTTCGAAGAAGATCTGCAGGGCCAGGATGCTGGCGAAGGTGTAGTGGTACCCCAGCTGCACCGGGCTCAGCCACAGCGGCAGCAGGATCAGCATCGACGCGCCGGCGATCACCGTCCAGCCGCGGAACAGCAGCGTCACGATGACGTGGAAGTCGAGCCCCAGCGCCTGTTTCCAGCGGCTGGCACGTGTGGGCGCGCGCATGGGCGCAGATGCCGCGCGTTCGGCCTCTGCCGCGAGCAGGCCGCGGTCGGTCTCGCTCATTCGAGCGTCACTCGCACAGGCCACCGTAGGCGTTGAGCGTCGCCTGCGAGCCCACCGTGCCGCAGACGCGCGGGTCGAGCGCGCGCGCGGCCAGGGCGCGGGTGTCGCCGCGGCCGTCAGCCACCGCCTCCATCAGCCAGGAGCCGAATCCGCCGTCGCGCAGGTGGTCTTCAAGCGTGGTCACCGATGCGAACCGCGCCACCTGAGAAGCCTGCGCCGCCTTCGATGCCATGCCCCACAGCGGCAGCGAATGGACCGCCGGCCACGCACCGGCAGAGTCCTTCTGCCGGTCCATGGCCAGGCCCATGGTGGCGCCCGTCGAAAGCAAGGTGTCGTTGCTGCCCATGGAGCCCGGCGAGACTTCCAGCCAGCGCCCCGGCTCGACAGCCGGAACGTCGGCATGGAAGCAGGGCTCGCCCGCCTTGCCCAGGCGCAGGTACGACGGACCGGGGTTGGCCACCAGCCAACGCATGCAGGCCCGCACTTCCATCGGATCGCCCGGCGCGGCCAGCACCATGTTCGGGAACGAGCGGAACAGCGCGTAGTCCTGCACCGCGTGGTGCGAGTACCCCAGCGCGCCGTAGGCCAGGCCGCCGCCCACGGCCACCACGGTGACCGGCAGCTTGTGATAGTCGACGTCGTTGCGGATCTGCTCGGCGCAACGGAAGCTCGGGAAGTTGGCGATCGAATAGGTGAAGACGTGATAGCCCTCGGACGCCATGCCCGCCGCGAGGCCGGTCATGTTCTGCTCGGCGACGCCGGCGTTGATGAAGCGGTCGGGGAACTGGTCCGCGAACGGCTCGACGACGGAGTAGCCCAGGTCGCCCACCACCAGGGCGATCTGCGGGTTGACCTTCGCGAGCGCGACGAGTTCTTCGATGAATGCGTTTCTCATGTTCTTCCCGTCACTCCAGTTCGGACAGCGCCTGCGCCAGCTGCGCGTCGTTGGGGCTGCTGTAGTGCCACTTCACGGTGTTCTCCATGTAGCTCACGCCCTTGCCCTTGGTCGTGTGCGCGATGACCACCGACGGCTTGCCCGGCACCCAGGGCGCGCCGCCCAGCGCGTCGGCGAGCGCGGCGTGGTCGTGGCCGTCGACCTCGCGCACCGCCCAGCCGAAGGCGGCCAGCTTGTCGGCCAGCGGCTCGAGACCCAGCGTCTCGGCGACGGTCGTCAGGCTCTGCAGCTTGTTGTAGTCGATGACGGCCACGAGGTTGTCCAGCTGGTGGTGGCTCGCGAACATGCAGGCTTCCCAGTTGCTGCCCTCGCCCCACTCGCCGTCGCTGAGGACGACGAAGGTGCGCCACGCCTGGCCGCGCCGCTTGGCCGCCAGCGCCTTGCCGACGCCGAACGGCAGGCCGTGGCCGAGCGAGCCCGTGGAGAACTCGACGCCCGGCACCTTGTGGCTGATGTGGTTCATCAGCTCGGAATGATCCTGGCCGTAGCGCAGCAGGTCTTCCTCGGGGAAGAAGCCGCGCGCGGCCAGCGCCGCGTACACGGCGACGCACGCGTGGCCCTTGCTGAGGATGAAGCGGTCGCGGTCCGCGAGGCGCGGGTTGGCGGGGTCGACGTGCAGGACGCGGCCGTAGAGCACGGCCACGATGTCCGCGATGGAGAGCGCGCTGCCGATGTGGGAGGCCTTCGCGCGATGCACCATGCGCAGGGCATGGCGCCGGACGGTCTTGGCCAGGGCGACGGTGTCGGTCATGGGAGTCAATGCGTTTCGCGATGCCAGCGCGCGGTGCGCGCGATGGCCTCGTCAAGGGGGATGGGATCGGGCAGCGCGAGTTCTCGCTGCGCCCGCGAGACGTCCGGCACGTAGCGCTCGGCCGGCTTGCCGGGCTCGGCCGTCTTGAGCACGGCCACCGACGCGGCGGAGCCGATGGCCGACACCGTGCGGCGCGCGAGTTCCGCGATGGAGACGGCCTCGTGGCCGCCGACGTTCCAGGCACGCCCGGCCTGGCCGCGGAGCAGCGCCGCCCACAGCCACGCCGCCATGTCGGCCGCGTGCAGGTAGGTACGGTACGGGGTACCGTCGCCCTGGATCGTGATCTGCTCGCCGGCCATCGCGTCGCGCAGGAAGTTGCCGACCGCGAAGTGCTTGTCCAGCGGCAGGTGCGGGCCGACGAAGGCGAAGCAGCGCGCGACCTTGAAGCGCACCGGCGACGACGCGCCATGCGCGGCGCAGAGCCACTCCGACACGCGCTTGCCCTCGCCGTACGCCGAGGCCGGCGACAGCGGATCGGGCGCGCCGGCGAACGATTCCTCCAGCCGCTCGAGCGTGGGCGGCTGGCGGCCGTACACGGCGCCGCTGCTCACGAGGAGGAAGTCGGCGGCGCCGGCGTGCAGCGCGAAGTCGATGGCGCGGCGCGTGCCTTCCACGCAGGTGGCGAAGGTGGCCAGCGGCGAGTTCTGGGCGACGACGTCGGTCGCCGCGTGGACCACGTGCGTGAACGCGCCCGCCGGGAATTCGAAGTCGCGCACGTCCCCGCGCACGAGCGTCACGCGCGGCGCGCGCGCGAGGCGCGGCTGCGCGGCCGCGAAGGCCTCGGGGTCGCGGCTGAGCACCACGAGTTCGCAGCCCAGGCCCAGGCGCCGGTCGGCGTCGAGCAGGGTCTCCATCAGCCACTTGCCGACGAAGCCCGTGCCGCCGGTCAGGAAGATCCGGGCGCCCGCCAGCGTGCGCCAGCTCGCCTCGCCCACCGCCTGGAACGCGTGGTCGAGGTCGGCCTGCGGCAACGGGGAAGATTGTCCTGCCGGCATCAGAAGTTCAGTCCGAAGAACTCTTCGAGCTTGTCGACCACGTAGTCGAGCTGCTGCGTGGTCAGACCCGGCCAGACGCCCAGCCAGAAGGTCTGGTTCATCACGACGTCGGTGTTGGTGAGCTCGCCGCTCACGCGGAAGTTGCGGCCGATCATGTACGGCTGGCGCGTCAGGTTGCCGGCGAACAGCAGGCGCGTGGCGATCTTGTTCTGGTCGAGGAAGTTGACCAGGTCGGCGCGCTTGACGCCGGCGTCCTGCTTGAGCACCAGCGGAAAGCCGAACCACGACGGCTCGGAGTTGGGCGTGGCTTCCGGCAGGTGCAGGAACTGCTCGCAGCTCGCGAGCCGTTCCTTCAGGTACTTGAAGTTGGCCTTGCGCGCGGCGATGAAGTCCTCGACGCGGTCCATCTGCGCCAGCGCGCAGGCGGCCTGCATGTCGCTGATCTTCAGGTTGTAGCCGAGGTGGCTGTACGTGTACTTGTGGTCGTAGCCTTCCGGCAGGTCGCCGAGCTTCCAGCAGAAGCGCTTGTTGCAGGTGTTGTCCTTGCCGGGCGGGCAGTAGCAGTCGCGGCCCCAGTCGCGGAACGACTCGGCGATCAGCTTGAGCTCGGGGTCGTTGGTGAACACCGCGCCGCCCTCGCCCATCGTGATGTGGTGCGCCGGGTAGAAGCTGAGCGTGCCGATGTCGCCGAACGTGCCCACCAGCTGGCCGTTGTACTTGGCGCCGAGCGCGTCGCAGCAGTCTTCCACCAGCCACAGGCCGTGCTTCTTGCAGATGGCGGTGACGACGTCGAGGTTGAACGGATTGCCCAGGCTGTGCGCCAGCATGATCGCCTTGGTCTTGGGCGAGATGGCGGCCTCGATCTTGGAGGCGTCGATGTTGTGCGTGGCGAGGTCGACGTCGACGAACACCGGAACGGCGCCGAACTGCAGGATCGGGTTGACCGTGGTGGGGAAGCCCGCGGCCACGCCGATGACCTCGTCGCCCGGCTTGATCGCGCGGTCGCCGAGGCGGTCGGAGGTGAGCGTCGAGAACGCCACCAGGTTGGCCGACGAACCGGAGTTCACGGTGATCAGGTGCTTCACGCCGAGGAACTTGGCCAGGCGCTCCTCGAACATCGCGTTGAAGCGGCCGGTGGTGAGCCAGCCGTCGAGGCTCGCGTCGACCATCATCTTGAGCTCGCCGGCGCCGATGACCTTTCCGGAGACGGGCACGGCGCTCTCGCCGGGCACGAACGGACGCGGCGCATGCACGATGTCCGAGAACTGCTGGACCAGCGCCGCGATCTCCGCGCGCAGTTGATCGGGCGTCTTCTTGACGAATTGGATAGGGGTTTCGGTCATGGTCGGTGCGATGTCGCGTCTTGGGTGTACTGGTCGATCTGCGCCAGGCAAAGGGCGCGGACGTCTTCTCTTCGCAGCCAGGCCTGGTGCCAGGTCACGATGTGTTGCAGGGCATCGGCCAGGCGCCAGCGCGGCTCCCAGCGCAGGCGCGCGCGGGCCTTGGAGATGTCGAGCTTGAGGAAGTGGGCCTCGTGCGGATGCGTGCCGCCGTCGAGCTGCCAGCGGGCGCCCTGCCCCCACTGGTCGACGAGCCGTTCGACGATCCATTGCACCGGCTTGGCGTCCTCGTCGCGCGGCCCGAGGTTCCAGCCCTCGGCGAAGGCGGCGCCGTCGTCCCACAGGCGCTGGGCCAGCGTGAGGTAGCCCGACAGCGGCTCCAGCACGTGCTGCCAGGGCCGCGTGGAATGCGGGTTGCGGATCACCACGGGCTCGCCGCGCTCGAACGCGCGCAGGATGTCGGGCACCAGGCGATCGGTCGCCCAGTCACCGCCGCCGATGACGTTGCCCGCGCGCGCGGTCGCGAGCGCGGGCCCGCCGTGCTGGAAGAACGAGCGGCGCCAGGCGCTGGACACCAGCTCGGCGCAGCCCTTGCTGTTGCTGTAGGGGTCGTAGCCGCCCATCGGCTCGTCTTCGCGATACCCCCAGGCCCATTCCTTGTTCTCGTAGCACTTGTCGGTGGTGATGTTGACCACCACGCGCACGCCCGGCGTCTGCCGCACCGCGTCCAGCAGGTGCACGGTGCCCATGACGTTGGTGGCGTAGGTCTCCACCGGCTCGGCGTACGACAGGCGCACCAGCGGCTGGGCGGCCATGTGGATCACGATGTCGGGACGGAACGCGGACAGCGCCGACTTCAGCGCCTCGCGGTCGCGGATGTCGCCGAACGCGCTGCCCATGCCCTCGGCCACGCGCGCTTCGTTGAACAGGCTGTGCGGCCCTTCGGGGGCGAGCGCGAACCCCTGCAGCTCGGCGCCGAGCTGCTGCAGCCACAGGCTCAGCCAGCCGCCCTTGAAGCCGGTGTGGCCGGTGAGGAAGACGCGCTTGCCACGCCAGAAGGCGGGATCGACGAAGCCGACGGCATCCATGTCGGTCAGCTCCACTTCTTCCACGGCGCCTTGCCGCCGGCCCACAGCTCCTCGAGATAGACCTTGTCGCGCAAGGTATCCATGGGCTGCCAGAAGCCGTCGTGCTGGAACGACATCAGCTGGCCATCCTCGGCCAGGCGCTGCAGAGGCTCGCGCTCCCACACCGTGGCGTCGCCCTCCAGGTACGACAGCACCTGGGGCGACAGGACGAAGAAGCCGCCGTTGATCAGGGCGCCGTCGCCGCGCGGCTTCTCCTTGAAGCTGCGCACCTGGCCCTCATGGATGTCGAGCGCGCCGAAGCGGCCGGGCGGGTAGGTGGCCGTCAGCGTGGCGGCCTTGCCGTGCTTGCGGTGATACGCGATCGACGCGCCGATGTCGACGTCGCTCACGCCGTCGCCGTACGTGAAGCAGAACGCCTCTTCATCGCGGACGTAGTCGGCTACGCGGCGCAGGCGGCCGCCGGTCATCGAGTCGTCGCCGGTGTCGACCAGCGTCACCTTCCAGGGCTCGGCGCGCTTCTGGTGCACTTCCATGCGGTTGCTCGCCATGTCGAAGGTGACGTCCGAGGTGTGCAGGAAGTAGTTCGCGAAGTACTCCTTGATCACGTAGCCCTTGTAGCCGCAGCAGATCACGAAGTCGTTGATCCCGTGGTGCGAGTACATCTTGAGGATGTGCCACAGGATGGGCTTGCCGCCGATCTCCACCATGGGCTTCGGCCGCGTCGACGTTTCCTCGCTGAGCCGGGTGCCGAGGCCGCCGGCCAGAATCACTGCCTTCATGAACGTTGTTCCCTTGATGTTGCTCAGTTCGAGCTGACGAATGCGTCGAAGAAGAAGCGGCGCGCGGGCAGGCCGGTGTCGGCCAGCAGCCGGCGGGCGCCGTGGATCATGGCCTCGGAGCCGCACGCATACACGACGGCCCCGGCCAGCGCCGGCGCCTGGCCGTGGGCGACCTCGTGCACGAGCACGTCCTGCACGTGGCCACGCGCGCCCGTCCACTGGGCGTCGCCGCGCGACATCACCGGCACGTAGCGCACGCCCGGGAACGTCGCCGCGGGGTCGAGGTAGTGGTCGGCCCGCTCGCGTCCGCCCCAGTACAGGCTGACCGAGCGCGGCTGCTCGCCGGACGGCATCGCGGCCAGCTGGTGCAGCATCGACAGGATCGGCGCGATGCCGGTGCCCGTGGCGAGAAACACGAGCTCGAGGCCGGCCACGGGGCGCAGGAAGAAGGTGCCGCGGGGGCCGTTGAAGCGCAGCAGGTCGTTGACCTTGGCCTGGTCGAACCAGTAGCCGCTGAGCTGTCCGCCATCGACCCGGCGGATTTGCAGCTCGACACGCTCCGGCGACGCCGACGCGCTGGCGATGGAATAGCTGCGCTTCACGCCAGTGGGGCTGGACACGTCCACATACTGCCCCGCCAGGAACCTGAACGGCGAACGCGGCGGCAGGCGCAGCTGCACGCGCACGACGTCGTCGGCCAGGCGCTCGATCGCGTCGATGCGCGCGGGCGTGACGCGGGTCTCGATGCCGGCCAGGGCGCCGAGATCCTCGATGTCGAGGGACACGTCGCTCGTGGCTTCGTCCGTGCACGTGAGGATCCAGCCGTGGCGGATCTCCTCGTCGGTCAGCGCCGTGGGCGCGCGCAGCGACGCGGTGGCCCCGTGCGTGACGCGCGCCTTGCAGCTCCCGCAGCGACCCGTGCGGCAGCTGTGCTCCAGCACGACGCCCCGCGCGAGCGCGGCATCGAGGATGGTGGTGCCCGGTTCCGCGTCGAACGCGGTGCCATTGGCGAGGGTGATCAGGGACATTCGGATTCCGGCGGGTCAGCCGACCCTGTCGTCGTGCTGAGGGGGATCGAGCGGGCGCTCGGCAGCCAGTTGCTCGCGCAGTCGCTCGATCTCGGCCTTCAGGCTCACGAACTCCTGCTCCTTGCGCTGGAGGAAGCGACGGGTCAGCTGGACGCGATGGCGGACGCCGTCCGGCGTCAGCGCGTACATCAGCTTGGACGGGCTGCGCGTGAGCTTGCCCGCCTTGATGAGCCCCTTTTCGAACAGGGCGCGCAGCAGGTAGTGCGTCTTGCCCAGGCTCACGCCCATGGCCTCGGCCAGCCGGCGCTGCGAATAGTCCGGGTGCTGCTCGATCAGGGACAGCAGCCGCAGGTGCGCCTCGGGAGACGCCCCATCGCCAGTCGAGGGAGTGTGTTCAACCATTGAACACGATTATAGGCGAATGTTCAACGCGTGAACACCGCGCCGGCGCCGAGGGCCGCGACGCGACCGCGCCACTTCCAGGCGCAGGATCGCTGCAGGAAAGAGCGCGCGCTCAGTAGGCGCCGCGGCGCACGACCATCACCTTGACGGTGCGCATCACGATGACGAAGTCGTAGAAGACGTTCGAGTTGTCGACGTACTGGCGATCGAGCTCGACGCGTTGCGCGTAGTCGAGGTCGTTGCGGCCGCTGACCTGCCACAGGCCGGTGAGGCCGGGCGGCACCGACAGGTAATGCTCGCGCGCCCGGTCGTAGTACTGCTCGAACTCGGCCTGCACCACGGGGCGCGGGCCGACGATGCTCATCTCGCCCCGGAGCACGTTCCACAGCTGAGGCAGCTCGTCGAGGCTGGTCTTGCGGATGAAGCGGCCGATGCGCGTGATGCGCGGGTCGTCCTTCAGCTTGAAGTCGCGTTCCCACTGGGCGCGGGCGTCGGGATCGGTCTCGAGCAGGTTGCGCAGCACCTCGTCCGAGTTGGACACCATCGAGCGGAACTTGAGGCACTTGAACGGCACGCCATGA
>OUNM011050162.1_pt1 | contig 19301 bp, 19 predicted proteins | sample 1769961 | NCBI WGS metagenome assembly OUNM01 (sample SAMEA3914820, study PRJEB12502) | metagenome | biome: forest; material: soil | place: USA | collected 2012-03-12 | depth 0.3 m
GCTCTGGTTGGCCGGCGACGCGCCGATATGCACCGTCTCGTCGGCCATCTCCACGGCCAGGCTGCCCGCGTCGGCGTCGGAATAGACGACCACCGTCGCAATCCCCAGCCGGCGGCACGTCTTGATCACCCGCACCGCGATCTCGCCCCGGTTGGCGATCAGGATCTTGCTGAACATCGCGTGTTTCCCGCAGGCCTCTATCTTGTCGGACTCCGGGTTATCAGGCCCGGTCGGGTTTGCAACCTCGCCCCTGGAGCGCTACACCTTGCACTAGGCATGACACCGGTTACCGACAGTAAGGTTCCGAGATGTCCGCCATCGGGAGGAGACGGTTCACATGAAGGCGATTTTCCTGGGCTCGGCCTGCGCGCTGATCCTGGCCAACGCGGCCGCCGCAGCTCAGACGGCCGAGCCGGCGCTGCTGTTCAAAGTGTCGGGCGACAAGGGCCTCGTCGCCGATGTCGCCGCGGGCGACCCCATTCCCAACTTCGCCGACAAGGTCACGCCGATCGCCGACGGCAAGGTGGGCAAGGGCTTCCACGCCGAGGACGAGGGCGTCGTTTCGTGGAACGCGCCCGGCAATATCCAGGCCCAGCGCGGCACGCTCTCGTTCTTCTGGCGCTCGGGCTATCCGGTCGGGGTGGCCCCGTTCGTGATCTTCCGCGTCGGCTATGCCGACCACACCAGCTGGGACATGGCGTTCCTGCGCATCGACTGGAACGGCCACGGCTTCGACGCCTTCGTCACCGACAACGGCCTGGCGCGCGTGCGCGTCTCGTTCAAGGTCGACAAGAACCCCGCCCCCGACGCCTGGACGCACCTGGCCTTCACCTGGGACGAGACCACCGGCGTCCAGCTCTATGTCGACGGCAAGCTGGCGGCCAAGAAGGAGACCAAGGCGGTCTATGACGCCGGTCTCGACCAGTTCGGCGTCGCCGGCCGCGTGATCGCGCCGCACCAGGTGCAGAGCCGCTACAACTTCACCCGCGGCGGCGATCTGGACGAGCTGCGCGTGTACGACCGCCCACTGGCCGCTGACGCCATCGCCGCGCTGTCGCGCAACGAAGCGCCCGCGACCGCCGCGCCGGTCGCGACGCTGGACGATCCCGCCATCCACGCCGCCTGGAAGCAGCGCTACGGCTGGAACCTCGTCTCTCCCCCTTATCTGGCCGACGAGAAGACCACGATCCGCAAGGTCGAGTTCGCCGACGCCAAGGACATCAAGGAATGGATGTGGAAGGCCACCGACGGCATTCCCGAAACCACCTGGCCCGGCGTCTACAACCGGTCGCGCCTGCCCGGCCGTAACGACTACTTCCAGCTTCCCGACTGGAACGTCTATGTCGACGGCGGCAAGGCCCTGACGCTGAAGCTGCCGGACGAGCCGATCAACCGCCTGGAGATCCAGGGCCCGGCCTATGGCGACCTGTCGTGGACGGCCAAGGCCGGCGACAAGGGCGCCTCGGTGGGCGCGCGCGCGAAGGACCAGGAACGCACGGTCACCAGCCTGGCCCAGCCGCTGAAGGGCGGCGTGCTGACCTTCACCAACGTGGCCCAGGAGACCCCGATCCAGGAGATCTGGGCCTATAATGCCTCGGCCGGCGCCGAGCCGAAGAACGCCTTCAAGATGAGCTACACGGTCCGCGCCGACGTCGCGCCGGACTATCTGAACCTGGCCGACCTCAACGCCTATATCGTCGGCCGTCATCCGGCCGGCGAGCGCGCTACCGTCGTGGCCCTGCCCGAGGGCGCGCCCAGCCGCAAGCGTCCCGACAGCGACCTGACGGCCAAGGGCCTGCCGATCGTCCACGTGCTGATCCCGTCGGGCTTCGGCGACGCGCCGGCCGCTCAAGCGCTGGCCCGCAACTGGGCCTATGGCTGGGAGAACGCCCGCGACGGCCTGGACGGCGTGGCGATCGACATCCCCGCCCTGCCCGGTACGGCCGGGACGCTGATCCCCCTGAACATCCAGGTGAAGGACCCGATCTGGCCGGGCCGCAACATGATCGACGTCAGCGTCTCGGTGAAGGCGGGCGAGCCTCGCACCGTCTGGCTGGACATGCGCGACCGCATCCTGACGCCCGACAGCCTGTACCTGACCATCGCCGCCGACAGCACCGACTTCGGCCCGAAGGCGCTGGACGGCGCCAAGATCCGCCTGGTGCTGAAGGACCGCGACAAGGCCAAGGTCGAGCACATCCAGGACCGCCTGAACCAGGTGAAGGACAACTGGGGCTTCCTGGTCGAGGAGCACACGACGTCCAAGCGCCAGGGCCTCTATCGCCGGCTTTACGCCGACATCACCGACCTGCTGCGCGTCGATCCGGACAACGTGATCGGCCGCCAGTACTGGGGCGACATCACCTATGGCAGCCAGGGCTGGCCGGCCTTCGAGCAGCCCAAGGCGCCGGCGGGCGAGCCGCTGTGGGCCTTCCGCCAGCTGGAGGATCTGAAGCTGGTCACCAGGTTCGTCGACTGGTGGGTCGACGAGCGCCAGTCGGACTTCGGCGACTTCGGCGGCGGCATCTCGGACGACACCGACCTGATGCAGCAGTGGCCCGGCATGATCCTGATGGGCGTCCAGCCCGACAAGCTGACCACTTCGCACGATCGCCTGGCCGACGCCGTCTACAAGAACGGCATGTTCACGAACGGCCTGTCGACCATCGTGACCGACGAGTTGCACGCGTATGAGGATGGCATCAACTCGAACTCCGAGGCGATGTACATCCACTACGGCGAGCCCAAGGCCGTCGAGCGCCTGTTCACCACGGTGAAGGCCCTGCCGCGGATCATCGACCGCAACGCGGCCGGCCACATGCACTTCAACACCAACTGGTACAACGGCGCGATGTCGTACCGGGAGGGTCCCTGGGAGTGGCAGAAGCCCTACTCGTTCGGCGTCACCCACCCGCCGATCCTGATCAGCGACTTCAACGACGACCCGACCTCGCGTGAGCTCGTCATCGGCCTGGCCGACGGCTACCTGGCCCACGTGGCCAAGGACGGCTCGTACCCGAACGAGATCAACTGGCGCAGCGACGCGGTGCGCGGCGGCACGGTGCTGCAGGGCTCGGGCGCGGACGGTCCGTTCCAGGTGTTCTGGCAGGCCTGGCGCCTGACTAGCGACAAGAAGTACCTGGCCCCGATCACCTGGCGGATCGGCAAGAGCGGCCTGAAGTCGCTGCAGAACATCAACGAAAACGCGCTGATGGAGCTTGGCCTGGGCGAGGCCAACCGCGACGCCATCCTCAAGGCGTCGGGCAAGGGCGGATACGCGGCCTGGAACCTGACCGGCGACAAGAAGCACCTCGAGGACCTCTACGCCGACGAGATCCAGTGGAATAACCAGCACCTGTACATGCACACGGAAGGCCACTGGTGGTCGGACCGTGTGGAGCTGCCGTCCGACACCCTGCAACGCACGCGCCTGGGCGGCATCGCCAACAAGCGCGGCCAGATGACGCCGGGGCACACCGTCTCGTGGCGCTTCGACAACGCCGACGGCACGGACGTGGCGCTGCTGATCAAGGACGCCACCAAGACGAGCTTCAAGGTCATCGCCTACAACACGACCGACAAGACGGTGACGGCGACCATGACCGGCTGGAACGTCGCGCCTGGCCAGTGGAGCCTGACCCAGGGCCTCGACGCCAATGGCGATGACGCCATCGACGGTTCGGGCGAAACCCGCAGCCTGCCGTTCGAGCGCAGCCTGGGGACCAAGGTCACCCTGGCCCCGCGCCAGATCACGGTCATCGACATGAAGCTGACCAAGGCCGGCGACGATCCGGCCAAGCGCGCGGACCTGGGCATCGGTCGCGGCGACGTCGTGGTGAAGGGCTCCTCGCTCACGGCCACGGTGCACAGCCTGGGCGCCCAGGACGCCGCGCCGGCCAAGCTGGAGCTGCTCGATGCGGCGGGCAAGGTGCTGGACAGCGCGCCGACTCCGGCGCTGAAGGCCCCGACGGACTTGCTGCCCAAGACCGCCTCGGTGAAGCTGAAGATCCCGGCCGGGGTGAAGGCCCAGGGCCTGCGGGTCCGGATCGTCTCGACCCAGCCCCAGAACACCGCCCTGAACGACGAGGTCGTGCTGCCATGAGAAAAACCCTCGCCCTGATCGCCGCCGGCCTCTCGTTGGCCGGCGGCTCAGCCCTGGCCCAGACGGCGGCGCCCGCGCCCGTCCCGCAACCGCCCTATTCGGCCCACATCGTCACCCTGGCCGAGGCCAAGGTCGCGGCGGCGGCGGCCGAGGCCGAGATGCGCAAGAACGGCTGGACCATGGTGATCACCGTGATCGAGCCCAACGGCCAGCCGGTCTTCTTCGAGAAGACCGACGGCACGCAGTACGGCTCGGTCGAAGTGGCCCGCAAGAAGGCCGAGACAGCGGCCAACTTCCGGCGTCCGACGTCCTATTTCCAGGAGGCGGTGAAAAGCGGGACGCTGAACTCGATCTTCACCGGCGCCACGGCGGTCGAGGGCGGCGAGCTGCTGCTGGTCGACGGCAAGATCATCGGCGCCATCGGCGTCTCGGGCGGCTCCGGCGCCCAGGATGGTCAGGTGGCGCGGGCGGGCGCGGCGGCGCTGAAGTAGGCCAAAAACGATCGTGTCATCCCGGCCGCACCCCGGCGAAGGCCGGGGGGGAGAGCCGGGACCCAGGGGCGGCTTCACTGCGCTTGGCCCCTGGGTCCCGGATAGCCTCTGCGAGGCTTCCGGGATGACACATGTTTCGAGATCGAGCCGCCCTACTCCACCGAAAACTCCCTCGCGAACATCGCCACGTAGCCCGCGATCATCTCCTCGGCCTCGGGCGCGACCAGGCGCGCGACGGCGGCGGCGAAGGTGATGGGGGCCAGGCCCGAGGCGCTGACCACCTTGCCGTCGCTGACCGCCTGGGCCGTGTCGACATAGTGCTCGGCGCCCAGATAGTCGGGGACGGCCTTCGCTAGCCATTCCTGGCCATTCGACGTGTGCTTCTTGCCCTCAAACAGGCCGGCATGGGCCAGGGCGGTCGTGCCGGCGCAGATCCCGGCCACTACCTTGCCGTCGGCGAAGGCCTGGCGCAGCAAACCGCTGACGGCCTTGTTCTCGCCCTCGGCCCAGGCGTCGCTGCCGATCACGATGTAGAGGTCGGCGTCGTTCAGCACCGGGTCGTCGAAGCGGTAGTCGGCCGCGGCCAGCACGCCGCCGATCGAGGTCTCGGGTTCGCCGTCCGGCGTGGCCACCTCGACCTGCACCTTCAGCTCGCGACGCAGCAGCGCCAAGACGGAACCAGCCTCCCAATCGGCCCAGCCCGGCTGCAGAAAGACGACGGCGACGGTCATGGGACGCTCCTGGGGTTCTACCGGATCAACGCGAGAACACTTACATTGGCTGTCATGACAGACACAGCCGCCCTTTCAACCGCCGGTTTCGACCTGACCCCGCCGACCGAGGCCGAGCGCGAGCGCCTGGAGGCCGACCTGACGGCCGAGGAGTCGCGCGTCCTTCTGCATCACGGCACCGAGGCCCCATTCTGCGGCGGCCTGCTGGGCGAGAAGAGCCCCGGCGTCTACGCCTGCCGCCTGTGCGGCCTGCCGCTGTTCAAGCACGAGACCAAGTTCGAGAGCGGCACCGGCTGGCCCAGCTTCTACGCGCCGTTCGCCGAGGACCATGTGGTCGGAATCCGCGACGAGTCGTACGGCATGGTCCGCATCGAGACCCGCTGCGCCCGCTGCGACAGCCACCAGGGCCACGTCTTTCCGGATGGCCCGGCCCCGACGCGCCTGCGCTACTGCATCAACTCGGTGTCGCTGCAGTTCGTGAAGAGCGGCGATCCCCTGCCCGACCCGCTGCATCGCGGCGACAAGATCGCGGCTTAGGGCTCGCACGCGATTGGCGCTTTGAGATCTTCCCCGAATTCCAAAGCCATAAACCCGTGTCATCCCGGAAGCCTCGAAGAGGCTATCCGGGACCCAGGGGCCAAGCGCAGTGAAGCCGTCCCTGGGTCCCGGCTCTCCGCCCTTGCGCGCTGCGGCCGGGATGACACGGGGTTAGAGTTCTTCTTGTTGAGTACTGACCCGAGTTCCCGACTAAAACCCCGGTCTCGCCTCAGCTTTTCTGAATTCCTATCCAATTGATATGAATTGAGCGAAGCGGCGAGCCGGGCCTATCTGCGTCTCGACGGCCCAGCCTTCCGAGTTCCGCATGATGATGCCCCCGCCCTCCACCTTCGAGCCCGCCCCGTCCTATCGCGGCGACCGCGAAGACCCGCCGATCCTGATCGTGCCGGGCCTCTACAATTCCGGCCCCGACCACTGGCAGAGCCATTGGGAGCGCGAGCTGCCGGGCGCCGAGCGCGTCGACCAGCAGGACTGGGAGCGGCCGCTGCTGGGTGATTGGACGATCAGCCTGGCCGAGGCCGTGCGCCAGCGGCCCGGCGCGATCCTTGTGGCCCACAGCCTGGGCTGCGCCCTGGTCGCCCACTTCGCCCAGGTCACGGGCGGACGCGGCGTCGGCGGGGCCATGCTGGTCGCGCCGGCCGACGTCAATCGCGAGGGTCCGGCGGGCCGCCTGCTGGTCGGCTTTTCGCCGATCCCGCGCCAGCGCCTGCCCTTCCCCAGCCTGGTCGTGGCCAGCCGCGACGACCCCTATGTCGAGATCGATCGCGCCGAGGCCTTCGCGCGCGGCTGGGGCTCGGACTTCGTCGACCTGGGCCGCGCCGGCCACATCAATGTGGACTCCGGCCACGGCGCCTGGCTGAAGGGCCGCGCCCTGCTCAAGGGGCTGACGGAACGGGTTCAGGCGACCGGGCGGCTCCAGCTCTGAGGCCGAACGCCGCTGCGCCCAGGCCCGCCAGAGCGGCGACGGCCAGGGCCCAGCGCGGCCCGGCCGTGTGGGCGATCCAGCCGACCAGCGGCGCGCCCAGCGGCGTGCCGCCCAGGGCCACGGCCAGCAGGATCGCCATCACCCGCCCGCGCATGGCCGGCTCGGTCGACAGCTGCACCAGGGCGTTGATCGAGGTGGTGAAGGTCTGGGCCGAGAAGCCGACGGCGACCAAGGCTACGCCGAACAGGGCGTAGTTGGGCATTACCGCCGCGATGGCGAATCCGAGCCCGAAGGCGCCGGCCGCCAGGCTGGGCAGGCGCATGTCCGGCTTGCCGCGTCGCGCCGCCATCAGCGCCCCGCTGACCGAGCCCAGGGCCATGGTCGAGGTCAGCAGGCCAAACTGCCCGGCCCCGGCGTGGAAGACCGACACCGACATGGTCGAGATGAAGATCGGATAGTTCATGCCGAACGTGCCGATCAGAAAGAGCATGGTCAGCAGGGTCCGCAGATCCGGCCGACCCCACACGTAGCGGAAGCCGTCGATCAGGGCGCTGCGGCCGGGCCGGGGCTTGTCGCCGCCGCGCAGCCGGCGCTTGCTCAGCAGCAGCAGCGAGCCGATCACCGCCAGGAACGAGGCGGCGTTCAGCAGGAACACCCAGCCCGAGCCGACGGCGGCGATCAGCACCCCGGCCAGGGCCGGGCCGACCATCCGCGCGGCGTTGAACGAGGTCGAGTTCAGGGCCACCGCGCTGGGCAGGTCGGCCTCGTCCACCAGTTCCGAGACGAAGGTCTGGCGGGCCGGCGCGTCGAAGGCGGTGACGCAGCCCAGCAGGAAGGCCAGGACATCGACCTCCCACAGGCGGACGCGGTGGGTGATCACCAACAGGCCCAGGACCAGCGCCAATAAGCCCATCGTCGCTTGCGTGGCCAGCAGCAGCTTGCGGCGGTTCAGATGGTCGGCCGCCCAGCCGGTCAAGGGCAACAGCAGCAGCTGCGGGGCGAACTGCAGCGCCATGACCAGGCCCAGGGCGCGGGCGTCCTTGTGGGTCAGCTCGGCCAGGACGATCCAGTCCTGGGCCGTGCGTTGCATCCAGGCCCCGATGTTCGAGACCAGGGCGCCGCCGGCCCAGAGCTGGTAGTTCCGCCCCCGCAGCGCCCCGAAGGCGCTCAACGGGCTTGCAGGGCGTCGATCACGTCCTGGGCGGTCCCGACCTCGCCGAGACGCGGGAAGATGATGTTGACGCTATTGTCGTGCGCCTCGGGCACGCGGTCGGTCATGGCGTCGACGGCCAGGGTGATGTTCAGGCCCAGGGCATAGGCCTCGCGGGCGGTCGACTCGACGCCGATGCTGGTGGCCACGCCGGCCAGCACGATCTGCGTGACGCCCTGGGCCTTCAGATAGTCGGCCAGATCGGTGTTCGGGAAGGCGCCCCAGCTGTGCTTGGTGACCTTGTGGTCGCTGGGCTGGGCGTCCAGCTCGGGCAGCAGCTCGTCGAAGCCCTCCGGGAACGGCCCGGCGAAGCGCGGCGCGTCCGTGCGGCCCGGCGCGACGCCGGCGACATTGACCAGCACCACCGGCAGGCCCTTGGCGCGGAACGCCTTGGTCAGGGCGGCGGCCTTGGCGACCACGCCGTCCAGCACCGGACCGGCGGCCATGGCGGCGACGCCGCGCTGCAGGTCGATGATCACGAGGGCGGTCTTCGGGTCGAGGGTGGTGACGGGCATGGTCTTTACTCCGGATGACTTTGGGGGGGAGGTCAGTCGAGAAGGCGGTCGAACAGGACGAGCGCGTCGGCGAGGCGGCGCTGCTCGTCGGGCGAAAGACGTTCGCTCAGGGTATGGAACAGCCAGTCCTGGCGCGCGGCGCGCCCGTCGTCGATCCAGCGGCGGCAGGCCGGGGTCAGGGACAATACCGTCTGGCGCCCGTCGGTCGGATGCGGCGCGCCAGCGACCAGGCCCGCGGCCTCCAGCGCCGCCACGGTCGCGCCCATCGACTGCGAGCGGACATTCTCGGCCTTGGCCAGAGCGGTGACGGTCGAGGGACCGTCGCGATCCAGGCGCACCAGCACGGCGATCTGCGACGGTGGCAGGTCATTGCCGCCGCCCTGCTCGCGCATGCGGCGCTTCAGCTTGCCGGCCAGGGTGCGGATGCTCCGCGCCAGGTCCGAGGTGTCGACGGGATCGAGCGAACTCATGGGCGTTGCTCTACACGATCAGAAGGCAAACTACAAAGGCTACCTTCCTATTTTTCGATCACGATGGCGCGACACTTTGAAGAACGTCGATATGTTAACATTGCTGAAAATCGCCCACCCCGGTAAGGAAGCTTAGCCGGGGGGCCATCATGACAGCGACCGACGTCACCGCACCCGTCAGGACCTGGGATCCCCGGTCGGACCGCAAGGCCTATATCGTCTGGCTGTCGGTCGTCTGGGTGGCGATCGCCCTGGGCTTCGGGCTCGACGGCGTCCGATATCTCAAGGAAACGCCGCCCCCGCCCTTCATCCTGAACCTGCACGCCGCGGTCTATGTCGCCTGGCTGTGCCTGGTCTCGACCCAGATCCTGCTCGTCGAGGGCGGCAAGGTGAAGCTGCACAAGCAGCTGGGCTGGTGGACGGCGGGGCTCTCGGCGCTGATGGTCCCGCTGGGCCTGACCGCCGCCCTGGTCGACAAGGCCAGGCTGTTCGGACAGCCGAGCGCGGACCTGCCGTTCCTGTCCCTGGAATTCGAGGAGATGTTCGCCTTCACGACGTTCGTCGTCACGGGCCTGCTCTGGCGCAAGAATCTGGCCGCCCACAAGCGCCTGATGATCCTGGCGGCGGTCTCCATGTCGGACGCCGGCTTCGCCCGGTTCTGGCAGATCGTCATCAAGGTCGCCCCGCCCGGCCCGTTCGGCTGGTGGCTGCAGTCGTTCTGGGGCATCGCGCTTCTGTTGGTCGCCATGGCCGGCTGGGACCTCTGGCGTCGCCGGCGCATCCATCCGGCCCTGCTGTTCGGCGCGGCGGTGCTGCTGGGCGGCGAGATCGTCGCGACCGCGCTCTACTTCACGCCCGGTTGGGGTGTGCTGATGACCAAACTGGTCCAGGCGTGGGGCTACAAGGGCTGAGCGCCCTGGCCGGTCCGGAATTTCAAAAGACAGAAGATGGTGCGGGCGGTCGGGGTCGAACCGACACTCCTTTCGGAACCGGATTTTGAGTCCGGCGCGTCTACCAGTTTCACCACGCCCGCAGGCTTCGCGTCACCGCGAAGGGTGGTCTTCCTAGCAGGCGTCGGCAGCGAATTCCAGCCTGCAAAAGCCTGCCCGGAAGACTAGGGTGGACTGATGGTCTCGCCGCCCGTCAACTGGACGGCGGCGGTTTCCAGGTGATCCAGCAGCCGCTTGAACATCGCCACCTCGCTGGGCGCCAGGCCCGCCAGCAGGGTCGCCTCATAGGCCAGGGCCAGGGGCGCGATCTCGGAGAACAGGCGCCGACCGGCGGCCGTCAGTTCCAGGGTGTGCGAACGGCGATCCGAGCGCACCGTCGTGCGGGCCACCAGGCGACGCACGACCAGCTCCTGGGCGGCGCGGCTGACGCGGACCTTGTCCATGGCCGTGCGGGTCACGGCGGTGTGCTGGGTCAGGCCGCCCTCGGCCAGCACCGACATCAGCCGCCACTGCGGGATGGTCAGGCCGAAACGGTCCTCGTAGGCGCGGGCGATCAGGCGACTGACCGCCGCCGAGGCGGTGGCAAGGCGATAGGGTACGTAGTCGATCAAGCTGACATTGGCTTCAGGCGCTTCCGGCGCGCCGGATGTGATCGGAGAGACCGTTGCGGTCATGTCCCGTTCCCTTTCGTCCTCCCAGGCGCGGCCGCCTTCAGGAGGAGCGGCCTTCGCCAATCCATTCGCGTCTTCTGCGAGCCCTGGCTTGTCGGACTCGCGCGCAACCTGATGTGAACATGCGCCGATGACGTCTCAACGCCGTGGCGAGCACGCTCGAACGAAGGATCAGTTTCGCACGCCGCTTGGGCAGAGAATAGCCGTCTCGCCCATGTGAACGGCGTTCTTATGCCTCGGGACCGATCAGTGATGCTCGACAGAACCCAGTTTGAGCTTCGGCGGGGGCTTGGTTTCGGTCAGCACCTTCTGGCAGTCCTCCAGCTCGCGCAGGCAGTTGGGGCGGTTCCAGAAGTCCGAGAACTCGGCCACGGCCAGGCGCAGGAGCTGCATGTACTCCTTGTGGTCCAGGACCTTGGGCGGCTCTTCCTCGTGCTTGTCGTGGTGATCGTCGTGCGGCTTTTCGGGCTTGGGCGCATTGGCGATGACCACGGTCTGGGGCGCGACAATCGTCACGTTGCGGGTCAAGAGGCCGATCGCGGCCGCGCCGTGATCCTTGTCCTCACCGTGAGCGTGCGAATCGCCGCCGGCTCCATGGCCGCCGTGAGCCCCGCCGTGACCCTTGTCGCCGTCCTTGCCGTGACCGGCGCCGGGCTTGCCGTCCTTCTTCTTCTCTTCCGGCGGCTCGCCCTTCATGGCCTCGCCCAGCAGCTTGAAGGCCTTGGCGCAGGGGCCGCCGAAGGCCAGCAGCGGACCGACACGCAGCACGACCTCGTCGATCAGGTCCTGCGCCTTGACCACCAGTTCGCCCGAATGGGCGCTGCTGGCGGCCACGCACTTGGCCTTCACGGCGTCGTGGATGATCTTGGGAACGTCGCTGCGCTTCTCGCCCTTGTCGCCGCGGCCCGTCAGGCGGCCGGCGAAGAAGGCCAGGCCCGCGATGGCCAGGCCCGCCAGAATCAGCAGGAACACCAGGGTCGGGTCGAAGACCGGGACCGGCTGATCGACCGGGAATTCAGACTGGTACACGGCGATCCTCCACCCCACGCGATGCGACGCGTAACATGGTTAACGCAACAGCGTTACGGATGCACGGCCAAGGTGCTCAGGATGAGCGAGAAATGATGCTGGAGGCGCGGGCGCCCTGATCGTAGCGCGACGGACCGCCAAAGACGGTCACCTCGCACAGGATGTCGCCGCCCTCCTCCGAGGCCCAGATGTAGCTGCGCTCGACCTCGACATAGCGACCGGCCGGCGAGATGCCCTCGAAGGTGTCGCCCCAGGGCGTGATTCCCTTCAGGTCCTGCCAGCGCAGGGTCACGGCGCGCGAAAGCTCGTCGCGCGCCATCGCCTCCAGGTCGGGATCGCCGGCGGGGCTGCTCACCCCTTAGCCTTCGGCCGTGTCGCGGAAATAGGCCTCGACCTCGCCCTGCAGCTTCAGGGTCATCGCATTGCCCTTGCGGTCCACGGTCTTGCCGGCCGCGACCCGCACCCACTTCTCGCTGATGCAGTATTCCTCGACATTGGTCTTCTCGACGCCCTTGAAGCGGATGCCGATGCCGCGTTCCAGCAGGTCGGCGTCGTAGTACGGGCTGCTGGGATTGACGGAGAGGCGGTCGGGAGGCGTGTCGCTCATGGTCTTTCGCTTTCGGTCGGGGCCGCGCGGCCCATGTCTTGGCCGGCGGTGATAGCGACGAAACGCCGAAAATCCAAACGACGATGCTCAGCATGGTCGCCCTGGGCCTTGTGCCCAGGGTCCATCGTTCAGCTGGCCATGACTTCAGTGAACTCACGCCCACATCGACCGGGCCCTCCCGTCATCACAGAGCCCGGCCGCCCCCTGGGTCCTCGCCACAAGGGCGAGGAAGGCGTCAGAGGTTTAGTCCTTGTCGTCTTCCTTGATCGGGTCGGCGGCCGAGACCACGCCGTCGTTGTTGGTGTCGTGGTGGATGAACATGCGCCAGCCGGAATAGTCGAACTCGGCCTTGGTGATGCCGCCGCTCTTGTCGGTGTCCAGCACGCCGAAACGGACATTGGCCTGGCGCATCTGGCGCACGCGCTCTTCTTCCTTGTCGGCGGCGCTGTCCTTCGAGGCGGCCAGGCGTGCTTCGAGGCGGGTCTTGAAGTCGCCGACATATTCGTCGTGCGACAGGATCCCGTCCTTGTTGGCGTCGATGCGGGCGAACTCGAGGGCGCGCGTGGCGGCGAACTCGTCCTTGGTGACGACGCCGTCGCCGTTCTGGTCCTGCTCCTTGATGAAGGTGTCGCGGTCGTGCGAGGCGGCGTGGGCCATACCGGCGGTGAGCGTCGCGGCGGCGAAGGCGGCGGTCAGGATCTTCTTCATGGGATGTCGTCCTAGCGGAGGGATTCGAAGGTCAGGGCGTAGGTGAAGCTCTGGCCGGGCTGGCCGGCGGCGGCGGGCGCGACGCGGTAGCGGGTCTGAACCTGGTAGACGCCCGAGCGGTCGACCTTGAGCGCGAAGCGGCCCTTGGCGTCGCTGGTCACGGTCTTCGGCGCGGCCTTTGTGTCGGCGTAGCGGTCGTCGGCGGGACTGAGCGTGATCTCCTGCCGGGCCAACGGCTTGCCGTCGAACAGCACCTCGAAAACGGCGTCCTGGCCGGTGGTGATCTTGCTGGGGTGGGTGATGGCGTGGAACTCCAGGCCCTTGCCGACCGGGGCCAGGGCCGCGTCGTTCGGCGCGCCGCGCGTCACATAGACCTCGGCCATCGTCAGGCTCTGCATGTCGATGGCGTCGGCCGGGGCCTTGTCGCCCTCGAAGAACTGCCACTCGCCCTTGACCAGCGCGGCCTTGGCGGTGCGGCCGGCGCGCTGGCCGGTAGTGATGCGATAGGTGCCGGGCTTCTCGGTGACGGCTTCGACCAGGGCCACTTCACTCAGATAGGTCGGCTTCAGCGCCACGCGCACGCCGTCGGGGCCGATCACGGCGTAGGCGTCGGACTTCATCACCACCTCGGGCGTGAAGAAGCTCTCGGTGAAGGAGCCCTGCACGGTCACGACCTTGCGGTCGGAAGCGTCGAACACGCTGGGCAGCAGATAGGGCGAGTGCGCCTGGGCGGCGGGTGCGGCTAAGGCCAGCAGAAGCGCGCCGCCCAGCAGGCCTGCGCGGAGAGAACGGATCATCGGAAACACCCCAGCCGCCGCGCCAATCGCGGCGGGACCTGGGTTATTGCGATTAGTTCTGAGAATCAATCTCAAATAACTTGACCACAACGGGCGCCCGCCTTAGGCCTCGCCCAACAACTGCGACTAATTCGCATCTGCAAGCGATCGAAGGGGATATCGATGTCTCGCCTGAAGCTGGCGGCCTTGGCGGCCGCCTCCACCGCCGCCCTCCTGACTTCCGCGGCTCACGCCGCTGAAGCCGTCTCTGCCATCAATGCGGCCGAGGTCGACAAGGTCACCGTCACGGCGACGCGCTCGGAAAAGGTGGTGTCGAAGGTGCCGGCGACCGTCACGGTCATCTCGTCGGACGAGATCGAGGACGGCCTGGTCAAGGACATCAAGGACCTGGTCCGCGACGAGCCGGGCGTGTCGGTGCGCAGCGCCCCTGCCCGCTTCACCGCCGCCGGCGCCTCGACGGGCCGCGACGGCAATGCCGGCTTCAACATCCGCGGCCTGGAGGGCAACCGCGTGCTGATCGTCGTCGACGGCGTGCGCGTGCCCGACGGCTTCTCGTTCGGCGCCCAGGCGACCGGCCGCGGCGACTATGTCGATCTGGACGTCCTGAAGTCGGTCGAGATCTTGCGTGGCCCGGCCTCGGCCCTCTACGGCGCCGATGGTCTGGCCGGCTCGGTCAGCTTCATCACCAAGGACCCGTCCGACATCCTCAAGCCCGGCCAGACCTTCGCCGGCCGCGCCCGCGTCGGCTACGCCTCGGCCGACGAAAGCTGGACCGAGAGCGCCGTCGTGGCCGGCAAGCTGTCGGATCGCTGGGAGGCCATGCTGGCCTATACCCGCCGCGACGGCGACGGCCAGAAGACGGACGGCAGCAACGACTCGGCCAACACCGACCGCACCACGGCCAACCCCGAGGACGACAAGTCCAACGCCGTGCTGGGCAAGCTGATCTACAGCCCCAACGACAAGAACCGCTTCCGCCTGACGGTCGACCACCTGGACCGCGACGTCGACTGGAACGTCCTGTCGGCCATCGCCAAGCCGCCGCTGGCCTCGACCAGCGTGCTGGGCCTGACCGCCTTCGATCGCCTGAAGCGCAACCGCGTCAGCCTGGACCACCGCTTCGACGGCGGCGACGGCCTGATCAACGCCGCCCGCACCACCCTCTATTGGCAGAAGAGCACGACACGGCAGTTCTCGGCCGAGGACCGCAACACCGCCGCCGACCGCACCCGCGACGCCACCTTCAACAACCGCGTGTTCGGCGCGGGCGTCGAACTGCACAGCGTGTTCGAGACCGGCGCCTGGAAGCATGAAGTGGTGTGGGGCGGCGACGCCTCGATCACCCGCCAGGACGGCACGCGCGACGGCACGGTGCCGCCGGTCGGCGAGACCTTCCCCGCCAAGGCGTTCCCGACCACCGACTTCACCCTGGCCGGCGCCTATGTGCAGGACGAGATCACGTCAGGCGCGGTGACCCTCTATCCCGCCGTCCGCTTCGACTATTACAAGCTGGATCCCAAGGCCGACCCGCTGTTCCTGACCACCGCCTCGGGCCAGAGCAAGTCGCACATCTCGCCCAAGCTGGGCCTGGTCTGGGACGCCGGCGACGTCTTCACCGTGTTCGCCAATGTGGCGGCGGGCTTCAAGGCCCCCTCGCCGATCCAGGTCAACACCGGCTTCGCCAACCTGGTGTCGAACTACAAGTCGATCTCGAACCCGGACCTGAAGCCCGAGACCAGCCAGACGCTGGAAGGCGGCGTTCGCCTGCACCAGGGCCGCTGGCGCGCAGCCGTCACCGGCTTCACCGGCAAGTATCACGACTTCATCGACCAGGTGCAGGTCGGCGGCAACTTCACCGCCGCCACCCCGGCCGTCTACCAGTACATCAACCTGTCGGGCGTGAAGATCAGCGGCGTCGAGGCCAAGGGCTCGGTCGACCTGGGCGCCGGCTTCTCGGCGCGGGCGGCGGCGTCCTACGCCAAGGGCTCGTCCGAGACCAATGGCGTGCGCACGGCGCTGGCCTCGATCGACCCGGTCAAGCTGACCGGCGGCCTGGCCTATCGCGCGCCGACCGGCAAGTTCGGCGGCGACCTCTCGGTGATCCACTCGGAACGCAAGGCGACCAGCCGCGCAGGCGTCACCTGCACGGGCGGCTGCTTCATGCCGCCGTCGTTCACGGTGGTCGACGCCACCGCCTGGTTCGCCGTGTCTGACGCGGTGACCGTGCGCGCCGGCGTCTTCAACCTGACAGACCAGAAGTACTGGTGGTGGAGCGACGTGCGCGGCCTGGCCGACAGCTCCACGGTCAAGGACGGCTACACCCAGCCCGGCCGCAACTACAGCGTTTCCCTGGCGCTGAAGTTCTGAGACAGATCGACATTCCGCGACGCCGCAGAACTCCAAGAACCCTGCCTTCCTGGGCCTTGTGCCCAGGACCCATCGTTCAGGGCCAGCTGCATGGGAAGTGAGGGCTCGGCCAGGCCACCGTGGAAATCCCGCTAGCCGAGTTTGCCTCAAACCTGGGTCCTGGGCACAGGGCCCAGGAAGGCAGGAATATTTGCCTGGATTGAATGCCGATCCCGCAGGCCTTTCGCCGCCCGGGGGATCTTTGACAGGTTCGAGAGGCTCCGCACGCCCCTGCGGCGCCTCTCGGCGCGGCGCGCGTGGGCCGGGAAGCCGCGCGCGCCGACATCCTTGCGGACAAGCTCTCTCCACCCTGCTAGCTACCAGCGGTCACGTCATCGGAGTCCGCATGCTGCGTCGCCTCTACGACTGGGTCATGAGCCTGGCCGCCTCGCGCCACGCTCCGCTCAGCCTGTTCGCCGTCTCGTTCGCCGAGAGCTCGTTCTTCCCGATCCCGCCCGACGTGATGCTGGCCCCGATGGTGCTGGCCAAGCCCGAGAAGGCCTGGCGCTACGCCCTGATCTGCACGCTCGCCTCGGTGCTGGGCGGCATGCTGGGCTGGTGCATCGGCTACTTCCTGCGCGACTTCGGCCTGTGGATGATGGCCGCGACGGGCCACACCGGCGGCCTGGAACAGTTCCAGTGCTGGTACGGCAAGTACGGCGTCTGGGTGATCCTGGCCAAGGGCCTGACCCCCATCCCCTACAAGCTGGTGACCATCGCCTCGGGCCTGGCCGCCTTCAGCTTCCCGATCTTCGTCGCCGCCTCGGCCGTCACCCGCGCCGCGCGGTTCTTCCTGGTCGCCTTCGTCGTCAAGAAGTTCGGCCCCGCCATGATGCCGGTGATCGAGCGCCGCCTGGCCCTCTTCGCCGCAATTTTGATCGGTCTCCTTGTCATCGGTCTGGGCGCCAGCCACTTCCTGGGAGGCGGCGGACACGGCGGCGCTTGCGGGGGATAAAGATGACGGAAACGAACACCACGGTCGGCGCGGCTTCGCCGATCACCCGGATCATCGATTTCTTCACCCGCCACTGGCCGCTGACCGCCTTCCTGACCAGCGCCCTGATGCTGGCCATCGCCCATGCGTTCGAGAAGTTTGGCGGCCTGGCCCCCTGTCACCTCTGCCTGAAACAGCGCGAGGTCTATTGGGTCGCCGGCACGGTCGGCCTGATCGCCTTTATCCTGCAGCGCACGCCGCTGTGGCCGCGCGTGCGCCGGATCGCCGACTTCCTGCTGGCGGCCATCTTCCTCTACGGCATGGGCCTGGCGATCTATCACGCCGGCGCCGAGTGGAAGTGGTGGCCGGGCCCCAGCACCTGCTCGGGCGGCAGCGCCGCGGCGGCCTCGAACCTCGAAGCCATGCTCAAGGGCACGCTCAAGATGAAGCCCCCGGCGTGCGACAAGGCCGCCTGGGTGTTCCTGGGCCTGTCCATGGCCGGTTGGAACGCCTTGATCTCGCTGAAGCTGGTCGTCTGGTCGGTGCTGGCGGGCCTGCGCAAGCCGGAAGTCGTCGAGTGAGCCGCCCCGTCCCGCCGCGTCCGGGCCAGGGCGCCCAGCGCTCGCGCCTCGCCGAGATCCTGCGCGTCGACCAGGCTGGCGAGCTGGCCGCTGTCCACATCTACCGCGGCCAGGCGGCCGTCATGCGCGCCGCGCCGGGCCGCGAGCGCATCGCCGACCAGCTGAAGGAGATGGAGGGCCACGAGCAGGTCCACCTGACCCGTTTCAACGAACTGCTGGCCGAACGCGAAGTGCGCCCCACCCTGATGTCGCCGATCTGGCGCGCCGCCGCCTTCGCGCTGGGGGCCGGCACGGCTCTCCTCGGCGACAAGGCCGCCCACGCCTGCACTGAAGCCGTCGAGAACGTCATCGAGAAGCACTATGCCGGCCAGATCGAGGAGCTGAAGGACCGCGACCCGGCCTTGGCCGCCGAGCTGACCCAGTTCCGCGACGACGAGCTGGGCCACCGCGACATCGCCGTCGAGGAAGGCGCCCACGAGGCCGTCGCCTACCCGCTGCTGACCGCCGTGATCCAGGCCGGCTGCCGCGCCGCCATCAAGATCAGCGAGAAGATCTAGCAGGGCATTTTTGTTGGCGCGTGACGGCCGCCAAAACCGGCGTCCACTTTTGGCTGTCACGCTCGCTCTTGGCGCCCGCTTCGGGCGGGCCTACCGATACGCCCCAACAAGACCTCGCGTTGGGGAATCGCTCACTTGTCCATTCGTATTCGCGCTCTGGCCGCCTGCGCGGCCTCTCTCCTGGCCCTGTCCGCGGCGACTGCGCACGCCGCCGAACCGCTGAAGACCAGCGCCCTGACCCTCGACACCGGCGGCCCGATGCCGGTCGAGCAACAGGCCCTGGGCTTCGACAAGGCCGACCTGAAGTTCAAGATCCTGATCGACAAGAAGGCCATCGAAGGCGAGGCCACCCTGACCTTCACGGCCAAGTCGCCGCTGGACAAGCTGGTCCTGGACTTCGACCGCGTCTTCACGATCCGCAAGCTGACCATCGACGGCAAGGCGCTAAAGCCCTCGGCCTGGACCAATCCCGAAGGCCGCATGACCATCACCCTGCCCCACAAGGTGGCCAAGGGTAAGCAGGTCACGGTGGCCATCACCTATGACGGCGTGCCGATCGAGGCCAAGAAGGCGCCGTGGGATGGCGGCTTCGTCTGGGCCAAGACGCCGGACGGCCAGCCCTGGGTCGCCACCGCCGTTCAGGGCGAAGGCTGCGATCTCTTCTGGCCTTGCATCGACTATCCGACCGGCGAGCCCAAGCTGGTGGACCTGCACATCACCGTCCCGGCCCCGCTGGTCGCGCCCGCCAACGGCGTCTTCAAGGGCATGACCGAGAAGGACGGCTGGCGGACCTACAACTGGGAAACCAAGAACCCCAACACCTACGCCATCGCCCTGGACGTAGGCCCGTTCGAGGAACTGACCGCCACCTACAAGAGCCGCTTCGGCGACAGCTTCCCGATGTCGTTCTGGCACCTGAAGGGCGACGGCGAGAAGGCCAAGGGCCTGTTCGCCGAGTTTACGCCGATGCTGGACTTCTACGAGCAGATGATCGGCCCCTACCCCTTCCGCGACGAGAAGATGGGCGTGGTCGAGACCCCGCACCTGGGCATGGAGCAC
>OUNM010337376.1_pt1 | contig 19296 bp, 15 predicted proteins | sample 1769961 | NCBI WGS metagenome assembly OUNM01 (sample SAMEA3914820, study PRJEB12502) | metagenome | biome: forest; material: soil | place: USA | collected 2012-03-12 | depth 0.3 m
GGCCTCCTGGTTTTTGAAATCGGTAAACGTCAGATCCGCGCGGCCCTCCTGGCTGGGCAGCGGACCCGTGCCTTTGCCGGGCTTGCTGGAGCCGGCCACGCTGTCGTGCCAGCTTTCAAAGAGCGCGCGCTTCGACAGATTCTTCGCCCGCGCGAGCCCTTCCACGTCGATGTATTTCTGCTGGTCCTCCTCCGGCAGCGCCTCGAAAAGTTTTTGCAATTGCGCCAGCTCCGCGGCGTTGAGCGGCGCGGCGGGCGGCGGCGGTTGCGCCGGGGCCGTGGGCGGCAGGATTTCCACTTTCGACAGCTCCAGCGGCTTCGGCGTGGCCGCGCGCAGGCGATCCGACAGCTTCGGCTCCGGCGGCGGCGCCACGCTGGCCGTGGTATCGAAAGGCCGCAGCAGTACATCCAGGTGCAGCAGCACCGCCACGATCGGCGCAATCCAGATCATCAGGAACAGCAGCAGGTGCGCGAGCAACGCCAGCAGGATCGCCACCGGCAGCTTCAGGCGTTCCGGCAGGGCCGTGAACGCATCGAGCCACCGGCGCAGCGGGGCCGCCCACCGCCGGAACGGTGACGCCCACCGCCGCAGCAGTGACGGATTGGAAGGCCAAAGATTCAAATCGCTTGGATAATGCCCCCACTCATGGCACCGACCACATCAAAACGCGAGAGCTGAGCGCACCATTCGACCTGGTCGCGCCACCCCTTCGCCACCAGCGCGGCGCCATTGCGGGCCGCGAGCAGGCCGTCGAGCGGCGACTTGAAATGGCGGGCGGCCGAGATGCACACGCGGGCGGCATCAGTGAGCTCCGCCCCCGGCAGCCGCGAGGCCAGCGCCCCGGCGGCGATGGCATCCTCCAGGGCAAAAGTTTCAAACGTCCCGGCGCACACCAGCAGAATTTTCGCGTCCCTGGCCACCGTATCGCGCACCGCGCCCAAATTCAGCAGCGACCCGACAATCACCCGCCCCGCCCGCTCGCAGGCCCGCAGCGCCACCGTGCCATTCGTGGTGGTGGTGATAATGCGCCGTCCGGGAAATTCGGTGTATTCCAGGGGATTATTCCCCACATCAAATCCCTCGATGGGGTCTCCATTCCGCTCCCCCCCGAGGATGGCCTCCGGGAACTGCTTCCGCAGCGCCCGCGCCTCCTCAATCGTCCGCACCGGATAAATCTCCAGCGCCCCATTGGCCAGCGCCGTCACCATGGTGGAAGTGGCGCGCAAGATATCAAAAACGACGCACGTCACCTCAGAGAGGTCGCGCTGCGGAAGCGTGGCGATATCAGCGGGCGTTAGGACAGCGTCGAGATGCATGAATGGCGATGTTTGAGATACAAAGCAGGAGGGGTGCAAGCCGGAGGAGAAAACCCGCGCTTGTAAACGTCCAACGTCCAAGCGACGGGCGGAGGCGCCTCGTAGAAGCGGCATCCTGCCGCTTTCGTGAACCTCCAACAAGCGGCTGGAAGCCGCTTCTACGAGCAGCCCCCGCCCGTCGCTTGCGCGTTGGACGTTGGACGTTGAACGTTTTTCTACGCCTTCGCCGCCAGCACCGAGCGCACTTTCTGCAGCAACAGATCGTTCGTAAACGGCTTCTGCAAAAACGCCGTCCGCGACAAATCGCTGCACCGCGCGGCCACTTCCAGTTCGCTGTAGCCGCTCATCAGCACCACCGGGATGTCCCGCCGCACGCTGCGCAGCCGCGAAAAAACTTCGATGCCGTCCATCCCGGGCATCGTCACGTCGAGCAGCACCGCGGTGTAATGATGCGGATCGCGCCGGAAAATTTCCAGCGACTGCAAGCCATTCCACGCTTCCACCGTCGTGAAGCCCGCTGCCTGGATGAGCGCCACGGCGATTTTGCGCACCATGCTTTCGTCTTCCACCACCAGCACCGTGCCGCTGCCGCGAAACTCCGCGGCGAGCTGTTCCTCCGGCACATCGGGAACCAGCGCGCCCTCCGCCTGCGGGAGCAGCACGCGGAAGACCGTGCCGCGGCCCGCGACGCTGTCCACAAAAAGGGCGCCGCGATGCGCCCGCACGATGCCCAGCACCGCGGCCAGGCCCAGCCCGCGCCCGGTGAATTTCGTCGTGAAGAACGGATCGAAAATGCGCGCCAGCGTTTCGTGCGACATCCCGCAGCCGGTGTCGCTCACCTCCAGCACCACGTAATCGCCCGCCGGTTCCTCGGGACACGTGCGCGCATTGTGAAAATCGCTGCGCTCCACATGCACCGAACTGGTGTGCAGCACGATGCGCCCGCCCTTCGCGCCCAGCGCGTCCGACGCATTCATCACCAGGTTGATCACGATCTGGCTGAGCTGGGTGGAATCCGCGAGCACCGGCGGCAGATTCGGCGTGAGGTCGAAAACCATTTCCGCCTGCTTGCTGATGGAAAGCTGCACCAGCGCCGCGGTGTTGCGAATCAGCGCGCTCAAATCCAGCGGCGCCACGCAGAAGCGCCCCTTGCCCGCATACGCCAGCATCTGCTGGCACAGGTCCGCCGCGCGATGGGCAATCGCCGTGATCTCCGCGAGCCGTCCGCGCGCCCCGGCCATGTCGCCGAGCAGCGCGAGGTTCGCGTTGCCGATGATCCCGGTGAGCAGGTTGTTGAAATCATGCGCGATGCCGCCCGCGAGCACGCCGAGGCTTTCCAGCTTCTGCGCGTCCTGCATTTTCCGCTCGAGCTGCTCGCGCTCCGCCTGGGCCTGGCGCCGGTCGGTGATGTCCGTCGCCGCGCCCACCATGTGCGTGGCATTGCCCGCGTGGTCCCGCGTGAGATCGCCGCGCACCAGCAGCCAGCGCACCGTGCCGTCGAGGCGCCGGATGCGAAACTCGCACTCCCACTCCGTGCCGTCGCGCAGCGCGCGAAAGACGGAGCGCCGCACATGCGTGCGATCCTCCTCCACGATGAACTGCGAATGCGTGAGGTACGAGCCCTCCGCCTCTTTTTCCTCCAGGCCGAAAATGCGGTTCAACTCCGGCGAGCACTGGAGCTGGCCGGTGCCGAGCTCCCAATCCCATGTGCCCATGTCCGCCGCGCTCAGCGCCATGCGCAGGCGCCGTTCGCTTTCCTCGCGGCGCTCCTCCGCCTCCACCAGCGCCGTCACGTCGCGCTGTGTGCCCCACCAGCGGCGGAGCGTGCCGTCTTCCACGATGCCCACGCGGTTGTTCCGGAAATAGCGGAGCTGCCCGTGCCGGTTGCACTCGCGCGTCTCGGAGTCGGCCACCCGGTAGTTGTTCCGGATGAATTTGCGCATCGACTCCACGTTGATGCGCTCCGTGGTGGGCAGCAGTTGCGTGAGCCGCCGCCCTTTCATTTCCTCCGCGCGATCGTAGCCGTACATCCGCGCCGTGGCGTCATTGCACTCGGCCAGAAAAGCGTGGTGATACAAATGGCGGAGCTGCTCCTCGTGCGACAGCTCCAGCGGCACGGGCCGGTCCAGCTCAAAGCACCAAATCGCCTCCGTGCTCTGCTCCACGAACGCGCGGTAGCGCATCTCGTTCACCCGCAGCGCGGCCTCGTTTTTCATGCGCTGGCGCATCTCCTTTTGATGCTCCTCCTTCACTTCCATCAGCGCCTCGCGCGTCCGCATGAGGTCCTCATACAGCGCCCGCGCATACTCCAGCGTGGGCGCCGTGGTGGGCGGCCCCGGCTGCGGCCGGAGACCGCTGTGGACGCGCACGAGCTGGTTGCCCGTGACGGTGACCGGGGGAGCTTCGGCAATGGATGTGTGGGATTCCATGGCTACAAGAGACGCTGTGCGTGACGGAACTCTTCCGGGCCGCGCCGCATCGAAATACGCCGCGCCCCAAATGCATGATCTGACGGGATCATCACGCGGCGTCAGTGTCAGCGATTCGTACACCACGCAAGCAGGGAATTTCGCATCCGTTGAGGATCATAAGCGGCGCTCGTTCGCAGCTTTGCAAAGCAGCAGCGGAGCTAACGTACGTAAGGTTACGGATGCGTTGCACACGGCGCGAGCACGCGGCTCCCGCGCGGGACATGACACACAAAACATCTTCCGCGCCGCCCAAAGCCAGGCGCCCCGCCCGCCCGCACAAAACTCCCCACAACTCCCAGCGGGCGCTCGCATTGCACGAACATGCAAATGCGAATGGGGCCCCGCTCGTCGAAGCGGCTTCCAGCCGCTTGGGCGCGTCTCATTCCAAAGCGCCTGGAAGGCGCTTCTACGAGCGCTACAGAAATGCGGGGTCCGCCGGCGGAAATTGGATCCGCGAGATCTTCTCCGCCATGTCGCGGTCGGCGGCGAAGGCCAGCTCCACGGTGGCGATGCGGCTTTGCCGCGCGTGCAGCGCGTTGACTTCGCCGAGCGGACGCCCGCCCACATAGGCGCTGATGGGCCGCTTTTCGCTGTCGAGCGAGCGCAGGCTCACCGTGGCCTCGGGCGCGAGCAGCGCGCTCTTCCAGCCGGCGGGCGTCATCACGTTCGAGCCCACGACGATCCAGCCGGGCGTGTCCGCGAGCAGCGGCGCGACGCCCATCGAGCGCGCATACGCCGTGGAGCCCGCGGCGGTGCAGACGAGCGCGCCGTCGGCCACGAGCTTCGGGATACGCACCTGGCCATTCACCGTCACCTCCAGCCACGCGGTCTGGCTCGTGTTGCGCTCCACCCACGCGTCGTTGAACGCGAGATCCGCCTGCCGCGAGCCATCGGCATTTTCGGACTCGATGAAGAGCATCGGCATCAGCCGCACCACGCACTCGGTCTGCGAAAAAATCTCGGGCAGAAACGACGCGGGCTCATTCAGCAAAAAGCCGAGGTGCCCTTGATTCACGCCGACGAAAGGCAGCCGGCGCCGCCAGTGCTGGCGGATGGCTTGCAGCATCGTGCCGTCGCCGCCAAGCACGAGCACCGCGGTGGCGTTCTCCGGGTCCTCCCACTGCCGGTAGCGCTCCGCCATGGCGCGCGCATGCGGCGTGTCGCTCGCGACGATCAGCAGGCGCGGCGCGGTGAATTGCCAGCGCGTGCGCCGCGCCGGGATGCGCCCGCGATACAGCCCATAGCGCTCGATGTACGCCGCCACCTGCGGCGGCACCAGCGAGGCATACGGCTGGCGCTGGTAAATCATGTCGCGCAAATCCGCGCTCGCCCCGGCCTCCAGCGGCGGCACCTGGATGAACTGATGTCGCGGCGGCAAATCAGCCTCGCCGACGTCATAGCCCTGCCGCGTGACCACGCAAAAATTCAGCGTCTGCCACATCTCGCCCCCGCGATCCCACAGTCGCTGGATGGTCGATTCTCCCCGCGCGCCGCCGGCGGTGAGGTCCGCGCCGACCACATGCCAGATCTCGCCGAGATGCCCGTAGCGCGCCTCGAAACGGTCATTGCTGGTGAAAGACGAGAGCTCCAAATCGAACAGATCCACCTCCACCTTCGGCAGCCCGCGAAACGTGATATCCGCCAGCGCCGCGCGATGCCACGGCTCCACGTCATTCGTCGTCGGTTTGTCCGGCCGCGGCCCGCACGGCACCACGATGATCCTGTCAAAATGCGGCACGAGCGCCTCGGCGACGAGGCGATGGTGGAGGCCGGGCGGATTAAAACTGCCGCCGAAAATGGCGATCTTGGGTCGCATGGAGAAAGTGCTAGCGAGTGGGCGCGGAGGCGCCAATGCCGGAGTGAGGCGACATCGATGCGGGGCGCAGTCTGGAGTGCGGTGCCTTGGCACCGCTCTGTGGCATGGCGGAGCTTGCTCCGTGTGGAGGGAATGCTTCCCGTGGTTCGGTTGGTTTTCCCTCCGCGCGCAGCAAGCTGCGCCTTCCAGAGCGGTGCCAAGGCACCGCACTCCAGACTGCGCTTTCTACCTCGGCGTGGGTACGTCTTTCCAGATCTTCACGGGCACCGTGTTTTTTTGCGCGGCGCCGGGGGTGCTGCGGCCTTCGGCGACGTATTTTTCGAGCAGGGCGAGGAGTTCTTTCGCTTTTTCGGGCTGCTCCACGATGAGGTTGCGCGTCTCGGCGCGGTCGGCGGCGAGATCGTAGAGTTGCTCGGGCGGCAGCTCTTTGGCCGCGGCGGCGCCGGGCTTCGGCGCGCTCCAGCCGCCACTGCCGGGAGTGAGGCAGAGCTTCATGCTGCCGCTGCGGATGGCGAAGATGCCCGCGATGCTGTGCGACACCAGCGTCGTGCGCTTCGCCGGCTCGCCGCGCAGCACGGGCAGAAAGCTCACGCTATCCTCCGCGACATTGTCGGGCACGGTGGCGCCGGTGACGTCCGCGCACGTGGCGAAGAAATCGGTGAGGCAGACCAGCGCCTCGCTCGTGGTTCCCGGTGGCACTTTTCCCGGCCACCGAACCATGAACGGCACCCGGTGCCCGCCCTCCCAAATATCCGCCTTTGTGCCGCGCAGCCCCCAGCACGGATCGTGGCCCTTGCCGCGGAGCTGCGCGATGCGCGCCTCGGGCGAACAGCCGTTGTCGCTCGTGAAAATGACCAGCGTCTTCTCCGCGGCGCCCGATTTTTCCAGCGCGTCGAGCACCTGGCCCACGACGGCGTCCACTTCCATCACGTAATCGCCGTAGGCGTTGAGCTGGCTTTTGCCGGCCCACTGGGCGGTGGGAACCGACGGGGTGTGCGGGGCATTCAGCGGGAGATAGAGAAAGAATGGCTGGCCCTTCGGATCGGCCCCGCGCTCGCCAATCCATTTCGCCGCATGCGCGCCGATGGCCGGCAGCACGTCCACGGCCTCGAAGTCCTCCGCCGCCGGGCCAAAGCGCGTGAAGCCGCGGCTCTCGGCGTCGCCCATGAGCGGGAATTTTTTCTTCGTCGTGGGCACCTTCACGCAGTGATCGTTTTCGAGAAACGTGTACGGCACCATGTCGAGCGAGGCCGCGATGCCGAAATAGTAGTCGAACCCGAGGGTGATCGGCCCATTCGCAAACGGCTTCGTAAAATCGACCGCGTCCATCTGCTCCGGTTTTTCGATGTTCAGCTCGGTCACCTCGCCCCCCGGTTTCTTCACCCAATCCAGCCCGAGATGCCATTTGCCAAAGCACGCCGTGGCATAGCCTTGGTCGTGCAGCATCTGCGCCACCGTGAGCCGCCCGGGCTCGATCAGCCGCGGGCTGAGCCCGCCGAGGACGCCGCTCTGGAGTTTCGACCGCCAGTTGTAGCGGCCCGTGAGCACGCCGTAGCGGGTGGGGGTGCAGACGGAGGAGGACGTGTGCGCGTCGGTGAACTTCATGCTCTGCGCCGCGAAAGCATCGAGGCGCGGGGTGGGGATTTTGCCGTCGGCGTTGTAGGCGTGGACGTCGCCGATGCCGAGATCATCGGCGAGGATGAAGACGATGTTCGGCTTTTCGGCGGCGAGAACCGCGGAGGCGGCGAGGAAAAAGAGGAGGAAGCGCATGAAAATCCCGCGTACGGCGAACGCGAACGCGAAGCGAGCCACAATAGCGCCGCACAAAGCAAAGCGCCCATTCAAACGGGGGCGCCGCCGCCGGGAGCGCCGACGTCCTCCGTCGGCTTCTTTATAGCGCGAAGCGCCCAGCAAAATGAGTTGTCCACGAAATTCACGAAAGACACGAAACCTGAGGATTTCGAATTTCGTGGATCAAAAAAAGACCGTGCATTGAAAGAGCGATGCATTTGGTTTGGCGCTACGCGCTCTGAAGAAGCCGACTGAGGACGTCGGCGCTCCCGGCGGCGGCGCTCCCGTTCGCAACGGCGCCCTATCATCTGAGGCCCATCCCACTCTTTACTCCGCGCCCCGCCTGCGCAATTCTCCCCGCCCATGCGCATCTTCGTCCACGTTCCATCGCAGACGCTCGATTTGCTTGAAGACGACGGCCGCCTGCTGCGGCGGTTTGTGTGCAGCACCTCGCGGTTTGGGCTGGGCACGGAGTCGGGCTCGAACAAGACGCCCACGGGGCGTTTTCGCATCGGGGAAAAGCATGGCGACGGCGCGGAATCGGGGATCATTTTCAAATCGCGCGTGCCCACCGGCGAGATCGGCCGCGACGACGACGAGACCGATCACGTGCAGACGCGCATCCTGTGGCTGGAGGGCGTCGACGCCGAGAACGCGAACACCAAGGACCGCTATATCTACATCCACGGCACGAATGCCGAGAGCCTGCTCGGCACCCCCGCCAGCCATGGCTGCGTGCGGTTGGGGAATGATGATGTCATCGAGCTGTTCAACGAGGTGCCGGTAGGGACTGAGGTGGTGATTAGTGAGGAGTAGGCGGGGCGTCCAACGTCCAACGTCCAACGTCCAACGTCCAACGTCCAACGTCCAACGTTCAACGTCCAACGTTCAACGTCCAACGTCCAACGTTCAATGCGCAAGCGACGGGCGAGCGCTCGTAGACGCGCCTTCCAGGCGCGGGCGAACGGTTCCAAAGCGGCTGGAAGCCGCTTCTACGAGCAAGCGCCGCCCGTCGCTGTTGGACGTTTCTAGTTTCCTTGCGTGGGTGCCAGCCCGCTGCTCACATTCCGGGCGTCATGAAACTCCCAGCCCTGCTTGTTACCGCCCTTTTCGCCTGCACCGTCGCGCAGGCTGCCGCTGCCGATGACTATGAAGCGCGTGTGTTCACCGCGCCCGAGGGCAAGCTGCCGTATCGCCTGCTGAAGCCGCAGAATTTCGACGTCAGCAAGAAGTACCCGCTCGTGCTCCTGCTGCACGGCGCGGGCGAGCGCGGCGACGACAACCAGCAGCAGCTCAAGTGGGGCGGCGACACTTTCACCACGCCCGAGGCACGCGAGAAATACACGGCGTTCGTGATGGTGCCGCAATGCCCGAAGGACAAGAAGTGGGTGGACATGGATTGGGGCGGCACCGTCGGCACCGCGCCCGCCGATCCCGGCGACACGCAAAAGCTGCTGCTTGGCGCGTTCGATTCCGTGCAGAAGGAATTTCCCATCGACCCCGACCGCCTCTACCTCACCGGCCTGAGCATGGGCGGCTATGGCACCTGGGACCTCATCACGCGCTATCCCGACAAGTGGGCCGCGGCCGCGCCGATCTGCGGCGGCGGCGATAAAACCAAGGCCGGCGTCGCCAAGCCCGTGCCGGTGTGGGCCTTTCACGGCGACGCCGACACCACGGTGCTCCCCGTGCGCACCAAGGACATGGTGGACGGCCTGAAAGCCGCGGGCGGCAACGTGTCCCTGACCATCTATGCCGGCGTGGCGCACAACTCGTGGAGCAACGCTTTCAAGGAACCGAACTTTCTCCCGTGGCTCTTCGCGCAGCGCCGCGGGCAGCCCGCGCAGATGGATCTCGCGGTGTCGCGCTACACCGCGCTGGCCATGCCGCCGGAGAATGTGTTCGCCGGCGACGGCCCGCTGCAAACGGCGGAGTGGTTCAAAAAATTGTGGATGCAGCGCCGCGTGGAATTCAACAGCAGCCGCACCCGCGACCGCGGCACCGTGGTGTTTCTCGGCGACAGCATCACGCAAGGCTGGGGCTCGCTGGCGAAGGATTTCCCGAATCTCAAAGTGTGCAACCGCGGCATCAGCGGCGACACCTCGCGCGGCGTGCGCTACCGCTTGAAGGAAGACGTTCTCGAGCTGAACCCGCGCGCCGTCAGCCTGCTCATCGGCACCAACGATCTCGCCCTCGGCGGCTCGCCCGAGCAGGTGATGGACAACATCCGCGCCATCGTGGCCGAGCTGCAAAAGCAAAACCCGGCGGTGCCCATCATCATCAACCGCGTGATGCCCCGCGGCCCGCTGGCCGGCAAGTTCCCGGAGAAAATCCAAAAGCTCAACAGCCTGATCGACGACCTGGTGAAAAAGGATTCCCGCCTCGCCCTGTGCGACACGTGGAGCATCTTCGACGACGGCCACGGGAGCTGCAAAAAAGAGGAGTTCCCCGACATGCTGCACCCGAACGCCGGCGGGTATGCGAAATGGAAAGCCGCGCTGGATGCGGTGTTTGCGAAGGTGAAGATGTAGGCGGGGCGGGTGGCGCGAGGAGACGCGCCTTCCAGGCGCGTTTGAATCGCGCGAAAGCGGCTGGAAGCCGCTTCTACCGGGGGGCGCAACGTGGCTCACGCGGCCTCCGCGTGATTCGAAAGCATAGCGCGCAGCGCCATGAACCCGATTAGCGAAGATTAGCGCCAATTAGCGGTAAGAAATGCGCGTCTTTTTGAACCGCTAATCCTCGCTAATTCCATAGGCGGCAGACGTGCCATGCTTTCCATCGCGCAGCACCACGCCTCATCTGCGTTATCTGCGTTATCTGCGTTATCTGCGTTATCTGCGTTATCTGTGGTATTTGCGGTAATGTTGCCGCTGATGCCACAGATGACGCAGATAACACAGATGGATGGGGGTGAGCGGGTGCTGTCTATCCCGGTGTGTCTCCGCGCTTTCCGCGCCCTCCGCGAGCTCCGTGGTAAGATTACCGCGGAGCTCGCGGAAGACGCGGAGAGCGCGGAGGGCTAGAATGGGCATTACGCGCGAGGTTTTGGAATCCCGCGGGCGGCGGCGGGAGCTACATTTAGTTCGACCACTTCCCGTCAAGCTGCCAGCGTTTCGGTTAATGCACCCTCCACTCGCCGGCAAAAGCATTGTCATTCTCGGTGGCACAACCGGGATCGGGCTTTCGGCGGCGAAGGCTCTGCTGGCGGCGGGCGCCCGCGTGGTGGTGGTGGGCAAAGACCCCGAGACCACGGCCGCGGCGGAGATGGTGCTCGGCTCGCACACCCTCGCCTTTACCGGCGAGGCCGCCGATCCCGCCACGGCGGAGCTCGCCATCGGCGAGGCGGTCGCGGCATTCGGGCGCTTTGACGGGCTCTACCACGTGGCCGGCGGCAGCGGACGGAAATTTGGCGACGGCCCGCTGCACGAGCTCACGGACGACGGCTGGCGCGCCACGCTCGAACTGAATCTCACCAGCGTGATGATGAGCAACCGCGCGGCGGTCCGCCAATTTCTGCGCTCCGGCACCGGCGGCGCGATTCTCAATGTCAGTAGCGTGCTCGGCTGGTCGCCGTCGCCCAAGCATTTCGCCACGCACGCGTATGCGGCGGCGAAGTCGGCCATCATCGGTTTCAGCAAAAGTCTCGCCGCGCACTACGCCGCGCAGGGCATCCGGGTGAACGTGCTCGCGCCCGCGCTCGTGGACACGCCGATGGCGCGGCGCGCGGCGGAAAGCGAGGAGGTCCAGCGTTACATCCGCTCGAAGCAGCCGCTCGACGGCGGGCGCATCGGCCAGCCCGAGGACCTCGACGGCGCGGCGATCTGGCTGCTGAGCGACGCGTCGAAGTTCTGCACCGGCCAGGTGGTCGCGGTGGACGGCGGATGGTCCGTAAGCGAAGGTGCGGCATGAATGCGGTGATTGGCATCGATCTCGGCGGCTCGCAGATCAAAGCCGCGATCTTTTCCCCGGAGGGCACGCTTTTGCACCAGCGCGTCTCGCCGACGGACGACCCGCCGTGGAATGGCGCGCCCGTGCCGAATCCGCCGCCCTTCGCGCGGCACGTCCAGCGGATCGTCGCCGAGCTGGAGGCCCTGGTGGGCGGGCGCGTGGAGCGCATCGGCGTCTCCGCGCCCGGCCTCGCCGCGCAGGACGGACACAGCATCGCCTACATGCCGGGCCGGATGCGCGGGCTGGAGAATTTTGACTGGGGCCAGTGGCTCGAACGCCCCGTGCCCGTGCTGAACGACGCACACGCCGCGCTCCTCGGCGAAGTGTGGCAGGGCGCCGCGCGCGGCCTGCGCCATGCCGTGCTGATCACGCTTGGCACCGGCGTCGGCGGTGCGATTTGGGCCGATGGCCGCCTTCTGCGCGGGCGCGTGGGCCGCGCCGGCCACCTCGGCCACCTGTGCCTCGATCCCTTCGGCCCGCCCACGATCACGCGGATGCCCGGCGGGCTGGAAAACTGGATCGGTAATTACAACGTCGTCGAGCGCTCGGGCGGAAAATTTCCCAACACCCACGCGCTCATCGCCGCGTATGAAGCCGGCAATCCTCTCGCCGCCGAAGTCTGGCTGCGCAGCATCCGCGCCCTCGGCTGCGCCGTGGCGTCGATCGTGAACCTTTTCGATCCCGAGGCCGTGATCATCGGCGGCGGCATCGCCCGCGCCGGCCAGGCCCTCTTCGAGCCCCTGGCGTGCATCCTCGATAAAGTGGAGTGGCGCCCCGCCGGCGCCCGCGTGCCCGTCATCCCCACCGAGCTCGGCGAATGGGCCGGCACCTGGGGCGCCGCGTTCGCCGCCATGGGCGGAGCGCCCGCTTAAACGTAGCTGCCCACGCGGCTCACACGGCCCTCCGCGGGAATCCAAAGCACGACGCGCGGCGCCTGCTTATTCTTTCCGCGTCTTCCGCGTCTTCCGCGTCTTCCGCGAACTCCGCGGCAACGTTACCGCGGAAAGCGCGGAGGACGCGGAGAACGCGGAAAAATTAGCGCCACCCCTCATCTGTGCTCTCTGCGTTATCTGTGGCATCTGCGGTTAGATTACCGCGGATTGCACAGATAACGCAGAGAGCACGGATGAGGGGTGGCGCTGCGCGCTCTGTTTTCAAATCACGCGGAGGGCGGCTGCTCGCTTTTTTTCAGCGTCTCCGCACCAATGGGGCGCAAGGCCCCCGCCTCGCTGCGCTCGCCCACGGACCGGTTGAAAACCGGTCCCACGTTCACCGTCCCGCCATCACGGGCTCGTCCCTCCGGGGGCTACACCTTCATTGAAACCGCTCTAATCCGCGGCGTCTTTTTACCGCTAATCCTCGCTAATCTTCGCTAATGAGAGAATAGCGCTGCGCGCTGTGTTTTGAAATCACGCGGAGGCGGCGGCGACCTCTCTGCTTTGTGTTCTCCGCGCCTTCCGCGTCCTCCGCGAGCTCCGCGGCAACATTACCGCGGAACTCGCGGAGGACGCGGAGGACGCGGAAAAATTAGCACCCCTCATCTGTGCTCTCTGCGTTATCTGTGGCATCTGCGGTCAGATTACCGCGGATTGCACCGATAACGCAGATAGCACGGATGAAAGGTGGCGCTGCGCGCTGTGCTTCGATTCACGCGGAGAGCGGCGTGAACCACATTCGGCGGCCCAGTGATGACGCCTCTAGAAATCGTAGTGATCGATTCCGAACGTCAGCTTGCCTCCGAGGAAGCCAGTCACGGCGACGAGCGCGGCGCCGAGGATGAGGGCGCCGCGGAAACGCAGGCGCGCCGTGGATCCTTCGCGGCAGCCGGGCAGGCAGATCATCACCGCGCATACGAGTCCCCATACCGCCGTCGCGGTGCCGAGGATGCGGTGGATGGAGTAGACCGATTGGATCGGGCTCCCCGGGCGCGTCGGGAAATTCGCCAGCCAGCCGAGGTTCGCGGTGGGAATCGCGCTCAGCGCGCCGAGGACCACCAGGAAGCGCACCAGCAGCGTCCACTCCGGCTTCTTGAACCACCACGCCAGCAACTCCGCGAGCACCGCGGTGAGCAGCAGCGCCACCGGAAAATGCGTGGAGGCCGGATGAAACCGCCCCACCCACGTGAGCATCCGCTGCCCGAACGGCGCGGCTCCAGCCGCCGCCGCCCCGGACGCCGGCGCGGGCTCCGTGGACGCAGCCGCCACCGAGGCATTCGCGATGCCCGGCGGCAAATCGCCCGGCGCGCCGAGCATCACCCAATGCGCCACCACCTTCAATTCGTCGGGCGTGAGCGGCGGCACGTCGGCGTCCTCACCGGGCATCTCATTGTGCATCACCATTTGATACAGCTCCGATTTTTCCAGGTTGCCCGGCACGATGTATTCCGGGTTCTTGGCCACGCGGCCCAGGTCGAGGACATAGCCAAACTTCCCTTTCGGCTTGGAAAGGTGCGCACCGTGGCAATCGGCGCACTTCGCCTCGAAAATCTTGAAGACCTGACCCGCCGTTTGCAGTTTATCTCCCGCCGGAGCTGGCGGCGCCGCGGCACGAATCGCAAACGTGGACAGAGCCAGCATGAGGAGCAGGGTGAGAAGATACTTCATCTGACGGATCAATTCACAAACCGTGCCAATCCTTAGCCGGAACCATGCCGCGGGCGCGAGGCTGCTCGCGTGGTTCTCCGCGTGAATTGGAGAGCACCGCGGAGCGCCGGGCGTGGTTCCGCGCTCTCCGCGTCCTCCGCGTCCTCCGCGAGTTCCGCGGAATATTTACCGCAGAAGACGCGGAGAGCGCGGAAAGCGCGGAGGACTTGAAACGAACGGTGCCGCGCGGCCTTCACTCATCTGTGCTATCTGCGTCATCTGTGGCATCTGCGGCAATGTGACCGCGGATACCACAGATGCCGCAGATAACGCAGATAACGCAGATGGAAGTGGGCAGGTGCGGTTCACCCGAGAGGCCTCTCCGAGTCCTCCGCGTCCTCCGCGTCTTCCGCGGTAATATTTTCGCGGAGTGCGCGGAGGACGCGGAAAGCGCGGAGGACTTGAAGCGGACGGGGGCGCGCCCGCTGGTGGAATTAGCGAAGATTGGGGCGATTTAAGCAGGGTTGTGGCCGATACGCGGGGCGCAGTCTGGAGTGCGGTGGCTGGCCACCGCTTTGTGGGATGAGGCAGCTTGCTGCCTGCGGAGGGAACGGCTGCCGTAATTTCGAAAGACTTTCCCCACCGCACGCGGCAAGCCGCGCCGGCCCGCAGAGCGGTGCCAAGGCACCGCACTCCAGACAGCGTCCCGCCAGGACACGCGGCTTCACCTTTGGCGCGCCTTGTTTTCGAATCACGCGGGGGGGGGCGCGGGAGCTACCTTCGCGGCGGGGTCAGTATTTCAGCACCTTCTCCAAAAAGCGGCGGCAGTTTTCGGTTTTCGGGGAGGTGAAGAGTTCCTCGGCGCGGCCGTGTTCGGCGATTTTTCCGTCGGCGAGAAAGGCTACCTGATCGCCGACGCGCCGCGCGAAGCCCATGGCGTGCGTCACCAAAATGAAATGGCGGCCCTCGGCTTGCAGTTCCGCGATGACTTCCAGCACCTCGGCGGTCATCTCGGGATCGAGCGCGGAGGTGGGCTCGTCGAAGAGCAGCACGCGCGGTTGCACGGCGATGGCCCGCGCGATGGCCACGCGCTGCTTTTGGCCGCCGGAAAGTTCCGCGGGCGTCTTGCCCGCATGATCGGCGAGTTGAAAGCGCCGCAGCGTTTCCATGGCGGTGGCGTGGGCGGCGTCGCGCGCGTAGCCGTGGACTTTCTCCAGCGGCAGCGTGACGTTTTCCAGCGCGGTGAGATGCGGGAAAAGATTGAAGGCCTGGAAGACCACGCCGAGATGCCGCCGGTGCTCGCGCAGGCCGTGCTCGCTGGAGTAGTCCACCGCCTCGCCATCGAGCGACACGGCGCCGGCATCGGGAGTCTCCAGGCCGGCGATGATGCGGAGCAGCGTGCTCTTGCCGCCGCCCGAGGGACCGATGAGCACCACCGAACGCGCTTCGCCGAAATCGGCGCTGACACCGTCGAGCACCGTTCGTTCGGCGAAAGACTTGGTCAGTTGCTCGAGGCGCAGCCTCATAACCGCATTACGACGGCATTTTCGGCAGCCGCAACTTCATGGCCGCCGGCGTTTCCTGCGCCGCGGGCGGGCGGATGTAGATGGTTTCGCCAAACAATTCGAAGCCGAGCGATTTCGCGAGCGCGATCGCCGCTTCGTTTTCCGCGAGGGTGCGGAATTGCACGATGCGGCGGCGGGCCAGCGCGCCGCGCGCGGCGGCGAGCACGGCCAGCCGGCCAAAGCCTTTGTTCCGGTAACCCGGATGCACGCCCACGCACACGTGGGAAATTTTTCCCGGCCACGCGTCGTAGCCGGCGACGGCGATGAGGCGCTTTTGCGTGAAGACACCCCACATCGGTTGCGGTCCAAATTCCAGACCGCTGCTCTCGCGATCCTTCGCCGAAAGCGCGTTGGCGAAATCGGCGAAGACCGCGGCATCCATCGGCGCGAGACCGCGCACCGCATAGCCCACCTGCGGGGTGAAGCCCTTCCACTCTTCGTTGGCGCGATCCACGTAGTAGAGCACGGCCGGGCCGACGATGAGCCCGCTCAATTCCTTCACGTACTTGCGCCAGAAATCGACGGTGAAAATTTGGGACACGCGTTTGTCCACGATGCCATCGCGGATTCTTTCGAGTTTCCCCGGCGTGGAAGCAATGCGGACAAAGCCTCCGCGCCGGAACGCAAAGATGCCCGGCAGCAGCGGGTTCCCGGAGAGGGTGACTCCGGGTTGTGTCGACCACAAATCGGCCCCACTGATGCCGAGTTCTTGCGCCCACCATTCAAGGATCGCATCGAGCGATTTCGGACGAAGTTCGGACATGTGACGCGGTCATGCCGCAGGAATCCGGCCAAAGCAATGCCCGCCAGCGCTTGAAGCGAAAATTTTTTCCAGCCGAGGCGACCAAAATTTGTCAAAGAGGACGCGGAAGTGGGCGGCGAGAGGATTTTTTGGAGGGGCTTCGCGGGCGACGGTACCGTACTTTTGCGGACCGGCGAAGGTGGCTCACGCGGCCCACCGCGTGATTCGAACAAAGCGCGAAGCGCCATCGATCCATTAGCGAAGATTAGCGCCAATTAGCGGTAAAGAAATGCGCATCGTTTCGAACCGCTAATCTTCGCTCATCCTCGCTAATTCCATAAGCGGCGCTTCGCGTTTTCTTATCAATTCACGCGGATGTAGAAGCCAGAATCTTGGCGTCTTGGCGCCTTGGCGTGAGGCTAAAAGGATCTCACGCCAAGGCGCAAAGGCGCAAAGGGCCGGGATTCGTTGTGTGGGCGCGAGGGGCGTGTGCTTTCATGGAAGTGACGCGCTGCGCGCTGTGTTTTTGAATCACGCGGAGGGCCGCGTGAGCCACTTTCACTTCAACCTTCAGCGGACGCCGAAGGTGAAGTAGAGAGTGAAGAGCACCACGCCGAGGCCGATGCGGTACCAGCCGAAGCCGGTGAAGGTGTGCGTGCGCACGTAGCCGAGCAGCCAGCGCACGGCGAGAAAGGAGGCCACGCCGGAGACGACGCAGGTGAGCAGCAGCGGGGACCAGGCGATGGCGGCATGCTCCTTGTGCGCATCCCACAGCGTCTTGGCCGCGGCGGCGCAGAGGGTGGGCACGCCGAGGAGGAAGGAGAATTCCGTGGCGGCGCCGCGACCGAGCCCCATGGCCAGGGCGGCGAGGATGGTGCAGCCGCTGCGGGACGAGCCGGGGAAAACCACGGCCACCACCTGGGCGATGCCGATGGCGATGGCGATGGGCCACGTGATGCCGTCGCTCGATTTGCGGCCGCGCAGCCAGCTTTCAATCCACACAAACAAGACGCCGCCGACGAGCAGCGCGATGGCCACGGGCATGACGGTCTTGGGCAGCAGCGAGTCTTCGTGGCAAACGTGCTTCACCACGGCCTTGAACGCGAGTGCGCCGACGGCGGTGATGACGAAGGCGACGGCCATTTTCGAGAAGTAGGAAAACACCGCCGGCTCGCGCCAGCGCTTCAGCGAGGCGAGCCGATCCGCAAAGAGCGGGAGCGCGGCGAGCATGGCCACGGCCTGGATGACGGCATTAAAAACTTCCGTGTGAAAAAACGGATCGCCGCCCAGGAAATGCTCCGCGATGAGCAGGTGTCCCGTGGAGGAAATCGGGATGAATTCGGTGATTCCCTCGACGAGCCCGAGGATGACGGCGATGAGCCAGATGGACATAAATCAGGTGGACTGCTGCTGATGGCCGGTGCGGGGGCCCTTCCGCCCGGCAAGTGTTTCGGTGCGAAGATTAAACCGCCCGCTCGCCCTGTTCCTCGGTGCGAATGCGGATGGCGCCTTCCACCGCATAAACGAAAATCTTGCCGTCGCCGATCTTGCCGGTCTTCGCGGCTTTCACGATGGCGCTCACGGCCTGGTCGCAGCGGTCATCGGCCACCACGATTTCCAGTTTCATTTTCGGCAGGAAATCCACGGTGTACTCGCTGCCACGGTAAATCTCGGTATGCCCCTTCTGGCGGCCAAAGCCCTTCACTTCCGTCACCGTCATGCCCTCGATCCCGATTTCGGTGAGCGCTTCTTTGACGTCCTCCAGTTTGAATGGCTTGATGATCGCCTCGATTTTCTTCATGCGCCTTCACCGTATGGAGCTTTTGCCCAGGAAGGCAAGTACCTGTGTGGAGAATGTGGACGGGGAGGGGTCGGGGCAGGCGTCAGGAGTCAGCGGTCAGCGGTCAGCGGTCAGCGCTTGGGTTCTTTGAGTCCCTTAGGTTCTTTGAGAGGGCTTGCAAGGGACCAGAGGGATCCAACGGGCTTTCGATCCTGAGTCCCGACCGCTGACTCCTGACTCCTGATCCCTGCCCCCTAGGCCGTCTTGCGGGAGGCGCCTCCGGTGGCTTCCAAGATTTCGCGCACCACCCGGCCGAGCTTGCTGAGCTCGTACGGCTTGGCCAGGGCGCCGTCGAATCCGTGCCGGCGGAAGTCGTCCATGATGGGGTCGTTGTCGTAGCCGCTGGAAACCACCGCTTTCAAATCGGGGTCGATTTCCCGCAGCCGCGCCACCGCTTCGGTGCCGCTGAGATCATTGGGCAGCGAGAGATCGGCAATCACCAGGCCGAAGCGCTTGCCGCTCTGCACGGCTTCCCGGCAAACTTTCAGCGCGTGGGTGCTGTTGGTGGCCTCGGTGACTTCCACGCCCTGCGCGCCGAGCGCACTGGTGACGAGGGCGCAGATGGCCTCCTCGTCGTCGAGCACCAGCACGCGGGTGGAAGTCGCGGGCTTGCCGTTGCCGCCGCCATTGCCGGCCGAGGTGATGGGCATGGGCACGATGGTGCCGGGCGCCGGAGCGATCCCGCTCGGCGCCGGCCCGTCGATCAGCGTCTCGCCCCGCGAGAGGGCCTGCAGCCGGCGATTGGTCTCCTGCGCGCGCAGCGTGCTCTTTTTCGCGCTCACGATGCGCTCATGCACCGAGGGATCCGTCTGCGCCGACATGAGAATGAGCGAGAGATGGCCCACGATGCCGGTGAGCTGGTTGTTCAAATCGTGGCTGTGCTTGCCGATCTGCGCGCCGAGATCCGGCGACATCACCGAGCTGCCGGCATTTTTCTCGTGGATCAGCGCGAGATAGCTGGTGCCCTGCGAATGCTGCACCTGCGAGAGGAGCACCTCCACGCGCACGGTGTGCGAGCCCGGGAGCACGGCGGAGGCATCGAAATTGGCCGGGCCGTTTTTCGTGAGCTCCGCGAGTTGCAACGGATGCTCGATCAGATGGGCGATTTCTTCGCCCGCAAAATCGTCCTCGCTCCGGCCGAAAAGCTCCTCCGCCGCCGGGTTCACGGCGCGCACGACGCCCACCGAATCGAGCAGCAGCACGGCGTCGTCGGTCATCGTCAGCA
>OUNM010215713.1_pt1 | contig 19293 bp, 17 predicted proteins | sample 1769961 | NCBI WGS metagenome assembly OUNM01 (sample SAMEA3914820, study PRJEB12502) | metagenome | biome: forest; material: soil | place: USA | collected 2012-03-12 | depth 0.3 m
CTTCATCTGCTCGTCGTAGGGCAGGGCGAGGGTTTCCGGGGTCATGTTCGACAGGGTGCCGATGGGCGAGGTCTCGGTCATGCCCCAGCCCTGCAGGACCTCGATGCCGAACTCGTCGTGGAAGGCGCGGATCAGGCTCTCGGGCACGGCCGAGCCGCCGATCAGGACGCGTTTGACGGTCGGAATCTGCAGATTGTTCTCGCGCAGGTGCGACAGGAGCCCCTGCCAGACGGTGGGGACAGCGGCCGAGAAGGTGACGCCTTCGGTGACGATCAGCTCATAGATGGAGGCGCCGTCCATCTTGGCGCCCGGCATGACCAGCTTGGAGCCCGCGGCCGGACCGCCGAAGGCGATGCCCCAGGCGTTGGCGTGGAACATCGGCACGACCGGCAGGATGACCTCGGACGGGGTCGCGCCCAGGACGGTCGACTGCAGGCCCAGCAGGGTGTGGATGAAGTTCGACCGGTGCGAATAGAGGACGCCCTTGGGGTTCCCCGTCGTGCCCGAGGTGTAGCAGAGGCCGCAGGCGGTGTTCTCGGGGAAGTCGCCCCAGGTCACATCCTCCGAGGCGTCGGACAGGACGGCCTCATAGCATTCGGCGCGCGGCAGGGCGGTCGCCGGCATGGTCCATTCGTCGGTCATGACGATGACCCGCTCGACCTTCGGACAGTGCGGCAGGATGGCCTCGAGCAGGGGCACGAAGGTCAGGTCGACGAAGATCATCCGGTCTTCGGCGTGGTTGATGATGTAGATCAGCTGTTCCGGGAACAGGCGCGGGTTGAGGGTGTGGCAGACGGCGCCGATGCCCATGATGCCGTACCAGGCCTCGATGTGCTTGCCGGTGTTCCAGGCCAGGGTGGCGATGCGGTCGCCGGGCTTGACCCCCCAGCCGAGCAGGGCGCTCGACACCCGCTTCGCCCGGCGATGGATCTCGGCGTAGCTGGTCCGGACGATGGGGCCCTCGACCGACCGGGTGACCACCTCGCGGTGGCCATGCCAGTTCTTCGCATGGTCCAGAATTTTATCGACCGTCAGGGGCCAGTCCTGCATCAAACCCAGCATCGCACTTCCTCGAATTGCGCCGGCTGATCGCGGCGCTTGGGGCCACGCTACTCAGGTGAACGCTGATAAGCAAACGTGACGCAAGGTCACGTTGGGAGGGAAAAGGGATTAGGGACTAGGGACTAGGAGGGAAGAAGAAGGTAAGCGAGGCGCGTGGACGGACCGGGCTCTTTTCCCTAGTCCCTAGTCCCTCTTTCCTGGTCCCTTCAGCGCAGCGCCTCCCATGACCATCCTCATCGCGATCACCGGCGGCTCGGGCTCGGGCAAGAGCACCCTGGCGGAAGCCATCGTCTCGTCCCTGCCGGAGGGCGCGGCGGCCCTGGTGCGCGAGGACTCCTACTACCGCGACGCGGCCAGCCTGCCAGGCTTCGACGCCGCGACCTTCGACTTCGACGATGTGGCGGCGCGCGACCATGTGCTGATGGCCGAGGACCTGCGGCGGCTGAAGGCCGGCGAGGCGGTGACCGCGCCGGTCTATTCCTTCATCCACCACGGACGCGAGCCGGAAGGCGAACCGATCCCGGCCGCGGAGGTCATCGTGGTCGAGGGCACCCACGTGCTGTGCACGCCCGAGATGACCGCCCTGTTCGACATCCGCGTGTTCGTCGACACCCCTTCCGATATCCGCTTCATCCGCCGGCTGCTGCGCGACCAGGCCGAGCGCGGGCGCACGGCGGAATCGGTGATCCACCAGTATCTGCTGACGGTGCGGCCCGGCCACGAACGGCTGACCGAGCCGTCGAAGGTGCATGCCGACTTCGTCGTCGCCGACGCCACGGCGGCGGTGCGGCTGGACGATCCCCAGGCGGTGGTGCGGCTGGCGGCGCCGGTCCTGGCCCACCCCCTGCTGCAGCCGCTCGTCGAAAGGGCTGAACGCGCTCGTTAATTCGCTTGCGAGCTTCGCCGTTTCGCGACAGGCTGCGCATAACAGCAGTCGGTCAGATGCCCCCCGAGAGCCAAACGCCCCCGCCGTCCGCCTCCGAAGACCCCCGCAAGGCGGCCATACTTCGCAGCGCGCGCAAACCCTTCATGAGCGCCGGATACGCCGCGACGCGGATCGAACCGATCGCGCGCGAGGCCGGGGTTTCCACGGCCACCCTCTATGCCTACTACCCCTCCAAGGAGGATCTGTTCGCGGCGGTGATCGTGGACGCCGCCGACGACTTCGAACGGCATATGCGCAAGGTCGGGGCCGGGTCGGGTGACGCCCGGGCGCGGCTGACCCACTTCATGACAGCCTACGCCAACTTTATGGGCGATCCCTTCGTGCGCTCGGTCTTCCGGCTGGTGATGGCCGAGCGGCCACGGTTCCGCGACACGGCGATGAAGTTCTTCGACCGCGGCCGTACCGACTTCGGTCGCCCCCTGATGACCGCCCTGATGGAGTTGAAGGCCTCGGGCGAACTGGTCATCGACAAGCCGTCCTGGGCGGCGGGCCAGCTGATGGGGATGATCGAACACCCCGTCTTCTTCATGCCCCTGGTCACCGGCGACGAGGTCCAGGCGGCGCGCTCGATCGAACACATCGTCGGCGACGCGGTGGAGACCTTCCTGGCGCGCTACGGGGCCAAGACCGGCGTCTAGGCCCGCCGCACCCGGGCTATTCCAGACCCGGAATCGCCGCGAAGTCGCCGGCGTCGTGCCGTTCACGCAGGAAAGTTCCGGGGGCGTCCGAGGTGCGGTTGACGACCCGTCCCCGTTTCACCGCGGGTCTGGCGGCGATGGCCTCACACCAGCGCATCAGGTGCGTATAGCCCGCGACCTCAAGAAACTCGTGCGCCGCATAGACGCCGTAGAGACTGCCCGGATACCAGGGCCACACGGCCATGTCTGCGATCGTATACTGATCGCCAGCGAGATATTCGTGCGACGCCAGATGGGTGTCCAGCACGTGCAACTGGCGCTTGGTCTCCATCGCATAGCGGTCGATCGCATATTCGATCCGGATCGGCGCATAGCGATAGAAGTGGCCCAGTCCGCCGCCGACGAAGGGGGCCGAGGACATCTGCCACATCAGCCAGTTGAAGGTCCGGGTCCGGGCGGCTGGGTCGGTCGGCAGAAAGGCGCCGAACCGCTCGGCCAGATAGACCAGGATGGAGCCGCTTTCGAAGACCGGCGTCGCCGGGTCGGTCGAATGGTCGACCAGGGCCGGAATCTTCGAGTTCGGATTTATCTCCACGAAGCCGCTGCCGAACTGGTCGCCCTTGAAGATGTCGATCAGCCAGGCGTCGTATTCGGCGTCCGCGTGTCCGGCGGCCAGCAATTCTTCCAGCAGGATGGTCACCTTCTGTCCGTTGGGCGTGCCCTGGGAATAGAGCTGGAGCGGATGGCGGCCCACGGGCAGGGGCTGATCGAACCGTGGGCCGGAGACCGGACGGTTGATGCCGGCGAACTGGCCGCCATGATCGGTCTTCGGGGTCCAGATTCGGTCGGGTTGATAGCCGGCGGGCAGGTTGTTGTCGGGCGAACTGTCGGTCATCTGTCTGTCCTGAGGAGGGGCGTTTTTCAGAGGCCGAGAATGACGCCGGGAATGCGTTTCAGGGCCCGCGCGAAGACGGCGGGGTCATCCACGCCACGCGCCACCACAAGCGATCCCTGCAGTTCCACCAGCGCCTGCTCCGCTCGCATCCGCGCCTGCGCCGGCGTCGCCCCCGCCTCGCGCGCCACCTCGCCCAGGGCGGACAGCAGACGCTGGAAGGTCGCGCCGATCGCGTCTCCGCAGGCGTTGGTCTCGCCTCTGGGCGGGGCGAGCATGTTCAACAGGCACGACTGCCGCCCTCCGGCATAGAAGCCGTCCATGACCCGCACGAAGGCCCCGAGCTTGCGGTCCGGCGCGGCGTCGTCCGCCAGAAGCGGAAAGACCTCGGCGTCCAGTACCCGCGCCGTTTCCGCCATCACCTCCTGCGCCATCTGCGCCTTGCCGTCCGGAAAGCGGTGATAGAGGCTCGACTTCTTCAGCCCGGTCGCTTCCGACAACAGGCTCAGGGACGCGCCCTCATAGCCGACGTCCTTGAACGTCGCCGTCAGTCTGTCGAGCAGGACATCGTCCCCGACCTTGCGATGCTGCGCCATGAAAAGCTCCTTCCCTCCCATTTAATACGAACGTTCGGTGCAATTCAAGCTTGACGCCGCCGGGCGGGCGGATCATTCAATTTGAACCGAACGTTCGGTACATTTGAAAAGGACATTGTCATGGCTCGCCTCAACGTCGTCACGACCGAAACCGCCACTCCCGCCCAAAAGGAGATTCTCGACCAGACCGCCGCCAAGTTCGGCAAGCACCCGATCCTGCTGTCGGTGCTGACCAATTCGACGGCTGCGATGAACTCCTATCTGGCGCTGTTCCAGAACCTGACCGAGGGCCGGTTCTCGAAACAGCTGGCCCGCAAGATCGGCCTGGCGATCGGGGAGGAGAACGGCTGCGAATACTGCATCTCCCTGCTGGCCGCGATCGCGAAACTGCAGAAGCTGACCGACGAGGACATCGACCTGGCCCGCCATGGCCGCTCGACCGATCCCAAGGAGCAGGCCCTGCTCGACTTTGTTCTTCTTCTGGTCCGTCACAAGGGCGATCTGACCGACGCCGAGGTTCAGGCGGTCAAGGACGCTGGCTGGTCGGACGAGGATGTGACCGAGGTGTTCGGCCATCTCGTGCTCAACTTCATGACCAACTACCTCTGGAAGGTGTCGCGCAACGACGTCGACTTCCCGATCCTGCGTCTGTTCGACCAGTCCAAGATCTCGCGCGGCGGCCACGCCTTCAGCCAGGTCGCCTGAAGCCTGCGGTCGGAGCGCGTCCTCGCGGCGCGCTCCTTCGCGGTCTTACGGATACAGCCGTTCGCGCCGCCATTGGCCGTCCACCCGGTCAAACCGCAGCCGGTCGTGCAGACGGAAGGGGCGGTCGCGCCAGAACTCGACGGCCTCCGGGATGACGCGCCAGCCGGTCCAGCGGGCGGGGCGGGGGACGTCCCGGCCGTCGAAGCGTTCGGTCTCGCGGGCGACGGCGGCCTCCAGGGTTTCGCGGTCGGCGAGGGGGCGGGACTGGTCCGAGGCCCAGGCGCCGATGCGGCTCTCGCGGGCGCGGGTGGCGAAATAGGCGTCGGCCTCGGCCTCGGTCACCGGCTCGACCCGGCCGCGCACCCGCACCTGACGGCGCAGGGACTTCCAGTGGAACAGCAGGGCCGCGACGGGGCGGGCGGCCAGTTCGACACCCTTGTCGCTCTCGGCGTTGGAGAAGAAGGTGAAGCCCCGCTCGTCGATGTCCTTGAGCAGGACCATGCGGCTGTCCGGCGCGCCCGCGGCGTCGACCGTCGACAGGGCCATGGCGTTGGGGTCGTTGGGCTCGGTCGCCTTCGCCTCCGCCAGCCACTCCATGAACAGGCCGATCGGTTCGGCCCGAGCGAAGATCGTTTCGTCCCCGTTGGCGGCGAGGGCGGCGGCATAGTCCCGCGCATAGGTCTCGCGGTCGGGGCTGGCGGGAATGGCGGTGTTGGTCATGGCAGCCATATAGCGGCTCGCGTCCGGAATTGGAGAGTGGGCAAACGCGGTTAACCGGCTCTTGACCATGTTGGCGACAAGGCTTGGGGATGCGCGCTCCCAGCCAGACCCTGACCCAGGCCTTCGCCACCCTCGGCCTGCACGGCCCGACGGACGGCGACGCCCTGACGCGGGCATTCCGGACGGCGGTCAAGGCCGCGCGGCCCGACCTGCCCGGCGGCGACGACGACCGCTTCCGCCGCGTGATCGCCGCCTGGCGGCTGATCCAGGAGGAGGGCGGGGGGCTGACGTCGCTGGAGGCGCCGAAAGCCTCGCCGGAGGCCCTGCCGGTGGTGGCGATCACCGCGCTGCAGGCGGTGACCGGCGGGACCACCACGGTGCGGCTGGGGCAGAAGCGGCTGAAGATCACCGTGGCGCCCGGGATGCGGACCGGCGACCATCTGAGGCTGCGCGGCGGGGCGGCGGACGGCGCCGACCTCTATCTGCCGATCCTGATCCGCCCGGCCGATGGGCTGACAGTGCTGGGCGACGACCTGCACATGAGCTGGGCCGTGGCGCCGCGTCTGATCGAGGACGGCGGCCGCGTCGAGATCGAGACCCATGCCGGCCTGCGCGGCGCCTGGGTCACGCCCGGGCTGACGGTTCCGGTCCGTATCCGCCTGCGCGGCCTCGGCCTGCCGGCGCGCGGAAACCGGCCCGAGGGACATCTGTTCGTGACGCTGGAGCCGTCCGTCGACGCGCCCTCGGCCGCCGAACATCTGCTGGCCCGGTTCACGCGGGTCTGGACGCCGGAGCGTCTGGCGGCTTAAGCGGGGACCATGTCCCACAACACCTTCGGCCATCTGTTTCGCGTGACGACCTGGGGCGAGAGCCATGGGCCGGCGATCGGCTGCGTGGTGGACGGCTGTCCGCCCCTGATCGCCCTGACCGAGGCCGACCTGCAGCCCTGGCTGGACCTGCGCAAGCCCGGCGGCAGCCGCTTCGTGACCCAGAGGAACGAGAGCGACACGGCGCGCATCCTGTCGGGCGTCTTCGACGACGGAGACGGGCCGGTCACGACAGGGACGCCGATCGCCATCGAGATCCAGAACGAGGACCAGCGGTCGAAAGACTATGGTGAGATCGCCCGGGCCTACCGCCCCGGCCATGCCGATGTGACCTATCAGGCCAAGTACGGTGTGCGCGACTATCGCGGCGGCGGCCGGTCCTCGGCGCGCGAGACGGCCAGCCGGGTCGCGGCGGGCGCGGTGGCGCGCAAGGTGCTGGGCGAGGGGGTGAAGATCCGCGCCGGCGTGGTCCAGCTGGGCCCGCACCGGATCGCCGACGCGGAGGTGGATTTCGACGCCGTCTATCAGAACCCCCTCTTCGCGGCCTCGGCGGCGGTCGTGCCCGAGTGGGAGGCCTATCTGGACGGGGTGCGCAAGGCCGGGTCCTCGATCGGCGCCGTGGTGGCGCTGGAGGTCACGGGCGTGCCGGCCGGCTGGGGCGCGCCGCTTTACGCCAAGCTGGACGCCGAACTGGCCGCGGCCATGATGTCGATCAATGCGGTCAAGGGCGTCGAGATCGGCGCGGGCTTCGGCGCGGCGGAACTGACCGGCGAGGCCAATGCGGACGAGATGCGGATGGGCGAGGACGGCCGACCCGTCTTCCTGTCCAACCATGCGGGCGGGATCCTGGGCGGCATTTCCACCGGCCAGCCGCTGACCCTGAAGGTGGCGTTCAAGCCGACGTCCTCGATCCTGACCCTGCGCCAGACCGTCAACCGCGACGGCGACGAGGTCGATCTGAGGACCAAGGGGCGGCACGACCCCTGCGTCGCCCTGCGCGGCGTGCCGGTGGTCGAGGCCATGGCCGCCTGCGTTCTCGCCGACGCCCTGCTCAGGCACCGGGCCCAGGTCGGGTGACAGGGGTTCAACCGGCGAGGGTTGGGGGTGGCCGGGACGGGCGGCCTTGGCTAGGCTGACCTCATGACCGCTTCGCCTCAGCATGATCGTCGCGACAGGATGTTCCGCCGGGCGCGGCTGGGCCTGCTGATCGCCGCCCTGGCGCCGTTGACGGCGTTCGTCGCCCTGCTGGGCTACAAGTTCAATCTCTGGTCCGTGGGGATCGCCCTCGACCTGCTGACCCTGAAGGTCACGCCGGTGCTGGCGGTCCTCGGGGTGTTCGGGGCTGTCTATGCGGCGGGCGCGGCCCTGTCGGAGCGGCGCTACGCCGGGTCTCTGGGGCTGGCGGCGGTTCTGGTCTCGGCCGTGACGATCGGCGCCTTCGGCTGGCACTACGCCCTGACGCGCGACGCCCGCGGCGGCGGCGACGTTTCGACCAACGCCGCCGATTCCCCCTACTATCCCGAGCGGATCATGGCCGAACGGACCGAGCGGCGCGCGCCGCCCGTTCCGGCCCTCGTCGGCGCCGGGGGCTGCGAGGTCAGCTTCCTGCCGACCCAGACGGCGCCCGGCGTGGCGGCCTATGCGCTCGACAAGGCCGGTTTCGACGTGCCGGGCGCGGGCGTCGGCGGCGGCTCGGGGACCCTGATCACCTTCTGGTACAACCGCACCTATGACGCGGTGGTCCGTGTCCGGCCGGGCCGGACCGATGTGCGCGTCACCGCCCGCGACTTTGTCCACGACCGGGGCGAGGCCTGCCGCCTGGCGAAGAAGATCGTCGCCGGGATGACCCCCTAGGGTTTCAGGCTCCAGACCGCGTCGAGGGCGACCCCCGGCGTCACGGCGACGCGGCCGTCGCGGACCAGCCTGGTCAGATGGGCGAGAACCGACAGGCTGGCGGCCGGCCACAGGCGCGGGTCCACAGCTGCGTAGAGAACCGGGACCATTTCCGCGATCCTCCGGTCTCCGGCGGCCAGACGCGCCAGGATCTGGTCCTCTCGAGCCTGACGATGGGCGCGATACGCGATCAGGAAGGGACCCGGATCGGTGACCGGGGCGCCGTGGGTCGGCCACAGGGTGGCGAAGTTGCGGGCGATGACCGCATCCAGGCTGGACATATAGTCGGCCATATCGCCGTCAGGCGGGGCGACGACCGTGGTCGACCAGCCCATGACGTGGTCGCCGCTGAACAGGGCGTTCTCCTCCCTCAACACGAAGGCTATGTGGTTGGAGGCATGGCCCGGGGTGGCCAGGGCCTCGATCGTCCAGCCGTCGCCATGGATCAGCTCGCCGCCGGTCAGGACGACGTCGGGCGCGAAGGCGGCGTCCTCGTCCTCCTCCAGCGCCTCACCCTGTCCTGAATCGGAGGCGTGGATGGTCTGTGCGGGCGGCAGGGCGGCGAGAATGGTCGCGCCCGTGGCCTCGGCGAAGGGGCGGGCGAGGGGGGAGTGGTCGCGGTGGGTGTGGGTCACCAGCACATGGCTGACGCGCCGGCCCTCGACCGCCGCCAGCAGGGCCTTCAGATGGGCGTCGTCGGGCGGGCCGGGATCGATGACGGCGACGGCGGCGCCGGGCTCCGGACGGCCGACGATATAGGTTCCGGTGCCGGTGAAGGTGAAGGGGCCGGGGTTGTCGGCGATGACCCGCTGTATCAGCGGCGACACCTGATCGCGGCGGCCGTAGGCGACGTCGATTTCACGAACGAAAGGAATCATCGGGCGATTTTCCGGCAGCGCGCGGGGGTTCGAGCGGCTGATTAGACCGGAACGCGCTCCTCGGCCTCGCGAAAAATCAGCCCGCGCCGTTCAGGTGCAGTTCGTCGTTCGCGAACCGGGCCACCTTGATCACCGACCCCGGCTTGGGGTGGATGTTGTCCAGATAGTCGTCGGGGGTCCAGCGCGGGTCGAGGGTCAGGTCGTGGAAGACCACGTTCGGGGCGGCCAGCAGAGCCAGGCGGTCGCGATAGGCCTTCAGCTTCGCCGGGTCGGTCAGCATAGCCTTGTTCGGATAGAGGATGACGTCGATCCGGCGCCCGTAGCGGGCGGCGAAGGCGCGCCAGTCCGCCAGGACCGGCCCCTCTTCGCCGAACCGGGGATCGTCGCTCGCCGGCTTGAACAGGGTCTTGGCCGCGAGATAGGCCACCGCCGACACAGGGTGATGCCGAGGGTGGGTCAGGTCGCTCTTCCACACCGAGCCGGACTGGATGTCGGCGTAGTTGACGATGAAGACCAGCCGGTCCGCGCCCGCGACCACCTCCGGATTGGCGTTGAGATAGGCCAGTTCGTTGGCGACGCTCCAGCTGCCCGCCCCGACGGGCCACACCGTCACGCCGGACAGGGCCTGGAGGTTCGGCCCCAGCCTTTGGTTCTGTCGATAGGAGGAGGTCCCGTAGACCAGGCTGTCGCCGATCAGGACGACGTCGGTCGCCGCAGTCGGAGCAAAGGGCGCCGCGACGCCCATGTGATGCTCGTTGAAGACCCAGTCCCGGCCCAGAAGGCGGCCGGCGGTGTTGGCCGTCGGAATATAGCCGGTGACCGGATTGGCGTCGTAGGTGGGGAAGTCCACCGCGCCGATGGCCCGGGCCCCGACCTCGGCCGCCAGCAGACCCGCGAGACCGAGACCGCCGACGACGACGGCGCTGACCACGAGTTTCCGCCGGCTCCAGGCCCGGGCGAAGCGCCGCCAGAGGTCGATGATCGCGCCGCTGCGAGCAGACCTGTCGTCTGTATTCGATTCCGTCATGTGACGCTGTTCCCCCGGGAGGGCTTCAGGTTGCACAGGTGCGCCGTCGCATCAATCCCGGCGCGGCTGGCCTGGCCCTTGCCTTAACGAGAGGTAAACCCCTCTCGGAGTCCCGCCGTGGCCAAGACCCTCGCCCTGAATGTCTCAAATCGGCTCCAGCCGATCGCAGCGGCCATCCTGTGTCTCATGGCGGCGCAACTGGTCGTGGCGTCCTGCACGCCCGAACCCGCGCCCTATGCGGCGCGTGTCGCCATCATCCGCTAGGGCTCAGAGCGGCAGGCCGCCCAGGGCGTAGCCGGCGCCGGCGGCCGCTGTAAGGATCTCGTCGCGCGACAGGGCGCCCGACCGGCTGACGGCCAGGGCCCAGGCGGCCGAGGACCGCATTCCGGACTTGCAGAACATCAGGACGGGCGTTCCGTCGGCCAGGGCCGCCTCAACCGCATCGACCACCCCGGCGTCCGGAAGACCGCGCGCGGGGGCGTGGAGATAGTCCAGCCCCGCCGCCCGAGTCGCCGCCTCGATCTCGTCCGAAGTCGGTTGACCGGGCTCTTCGTGGTCCGGGCGGTTGTTGATTACCCGACCGACGCCGAGGGCCGCCGCCTCGGCGATGTCGCCGGTCTGGATCTGACCGGCCACAAACACGCCGGGGAAGAGTTGTCGAAACGCCGACATGGGGAAGCCTTTTTACGAATATGTATGGTCTTATTGGCGGCGGACGCGCACGGCGCGGCTGCGGCCGATGGTCATAAGATAGCTGCCCAGGGTGGCGCGACGCACCCGGACCGATTGCCCGGCCTCGTTCTGGAAGTTGACCCGCTCGCTGTCGATCTGGCGCCAGGTGCTGCCGTCGGCAAGAACGAAGGTCCACTTGCCTTCGCCGGCCATGACCGCGCGGGTCAGGGTGGTCTCAACGGAGTCGATCCGCTCCGGGGCCGGACCGGCCTCAAACAGGGTGATGGAGGGCAGTTCGAAGCCGAAAAGCTGGCGGCGGGCGGCGGTCACCTGGGCCCGGTCGACCACCACAACCTCGCCCTGACGCTCGGCCGAGTCGAGGGCGGAGGCCGCCGCATCATAGCAGGCGAGGCGGGCTTCCGGCGCCGTGACGGCGCGGCAGGCGACGAGGCGCGAGAGCAACTCCGGCCGCCCGGAAGCGGGCGGTTGTTGCGCCGATGCTGCGGTCGCGAATGCGGCCGTGCAAGCAACGCCGAAGATGAGGCCGGAGGCCGAAAGGGTAGAGAGCGGTCGCGAACGCATGGAAGGTGTCACCGGTTCCGATTGGATTCAGGAAATTTTTCGTCCCAGGCGACCTTAGCGCCGTCGCGCTTCGGGTCATAGGCGCCCCTTTTGGAAACGTGTCTCGAATACGACAGTCCCGGGGCGAGTTTGTTACAGCCGCGTAATTGCTGTGGCGCAACACGGAACAAGGCGCCTAACCTTCGTTAGCGATCCGGAAATCCGGTCCGGGATCAGCGAAAACTAAAACAGAGGTCGGGTCACGCTTTCTGGAAGAAGCGGGGCCAATTTCAGGAGAACGATCCTTGAGAACCCATCAAACGCGTCAACGCCTTCTGGCGACGACCATCATCACCGGGGCGGCCCTCGCGGCCTTCGCGGCGCCCGCCTTTGCGCAAACCGCGCCGGCCGCCGAGCCCCAGGCTGATGAAGTCGCCGAAGTCGTGGTGACGGGCTCGCGCATTCCGCAAGCCAACCTCGTGACCACCAGCCCCGTCACCCAGGTGACCGGCGAGGACATCGACGTCCAGGGCGTGACGCGGGTCGAAGACCTGATCACCCAGCTGCCGCAGGCCTTCGCCTCGCAGAACTCGACCGTCTCGAACGGCGCCTCCGGCACCGCCACGGTGTCGCTGCGCAACCTCGGTTCGTCGCGCACCCTGGTGCTGATCGACGGCCGCCGCATGGGCTACGGCTCGCCGCTGGACGACGCGGCCGACCTCAACCAGATCCCCGGCCAGCTGGTCGACCGGGTCGAAGTCCTGACGGGCGGCGCCTCCGCCGTCTACGGTTCGGACGCCGTCGCCGGCGTCGTGAACTTCATCATGAAGAAGGACTTCGAGGGCATCAAGATCGACGCCCAGTACGGCTTCTACGCGCACCACAACGACTATGACGGCGTCGGCAACCTGCGCGCCGAAATCGAGCGCCGCGGCACGACCAACCCGTCGCAGTTCAAGCTGCCCGACGACGACGTCTCGGACGGTGAAAGCCGCGAAGTCACCATCACGATGGGTGTCTCGGCTCCGGACGGCAAGGGCAACCTGATGGCCTACGCCGGCTATCGGAACAACAATGCGATCCTGCAAGCCAACCGCGACTACTCGGCCTGTACCATCGCCACGCCGGCCGCCGCCCGTCCCACGACCTACGCCTGCGGCGGCTCGGGCACCTCGTTCCCGGGTCAGTTCACCGACTTCGTGAACTACGCCTATACCATCGGCGCGGGCCGCACCTTCGTGCCCTATGTCGGCGACGTGAACGCCTACAACTACGGCCCGATCAACTACTACCAGCGCCCCGACGAACGCTACACCCTGGGCGCCTTCGGTCACTACGAGATCAACGAGCACGCCGAAGCCTTCACCCAGCTGATGTTCACCGACTACTCGTCGGTGGCCCAGATCGCGCCCTCGGGTTCGTTCTTCAACGCCGCGAGCATCAACTGCGACAACCCGCTTCTGTCGGCCCAACAGCGCGGCCTGATCGGCTGTACCCCGGCCCTGCAGGCCTCGGGCGGCTCGGTGCCGTTCTACATCGGTCGCCGCAACGTTGAAGGCGGCGGTCGTCAGGACTCGCTCGGCTATGAATCCTACCGTGCGGTCATCGGCCTGCGTGGCCTGATCACCGAGGGCTGGAACTACGACGTCGCCGCGCAGTTCTCGCGCGTCCGTCTGTCGCGGACCTATCTGAACGACTTCTCGGCCTCGCGTCTGGTCAAGGCCACCGACGTCATCAGCGTGGGCGGCGTGCCGACCTGTCGCTCGGTCGTCGACGGCACCGACCCGAACTGCGTCCCCTACGACGTCTTCACCCCGGGCGGCGTCACTCAAGCCGCTCTGGACTACCTGCAGATCCCGCTGATCCAGACGGGTGAAACCACCCAGCAGGTCGTCACGGCCGCCGTCACCGGCGACCTGGGCGTCTACGGCATCCAGTCGCCCTACGCCGCCAGCGGCATCAAGGTGGCCTTCGGCGCCGAATACCGCCGCGATTACCTGGGTTCGACCACGGACGCCGCCTTCGCCTCGGGCGACGGCGCCGGCCAGGGCGGCCCGACCATCGGCGTGACCGGCTCCGTCGACGTCTCCGACGTCTTCGGCGAACTGCAGATCCCGCTGGCCGACGATCAGTCCTGGGCCTACTCGGCCTCGATCGACGGCGCCTTCCGTCACTCCGAGTACAAGAACCTGTCGACGGACACCTACAAGTTCGGCGCCGACTATGCGCCGATCGCCGATATCCGCCTGCGCGCCAGCTTCTCGCACGCCGTTCGCGCGCCGAACGTCATCGAGCTGTTCTCCGCCCAGGGCCTCGGCCTGTTCGACATGGCCGCGGATCCCTGCGGCCCGGCCCGCACCGCGACCCTGGCCCAGTGTACGGCGACCGGCGCCGGCGCCTTCTACGGCAACGTCGGCCTGAACAGCCCGGCCGGCCAGTACAACCAGCTGTCGGGCGGCAACCCGAACGTCGCTCCGGAAGAATCCGACACCACCACCTTCGGCGTCGTCTTCACCCCGAGCGCCCTCCCGGGCTTCAACCTGTCGCTGGACTACTTCGACATCCAGGTCGATGGCCTGATCTCGACGGTCGGCGCCGCCAACACCCTGGACCTCTGCTACGTCGACAACGACCCGGCGGCCTGTTCGCGGATCCACCGCAACACCGCCAACGGTTCGCTGTGGGTCGGCTCGGGTTATGTTGAGAACCTCAACATCAACATCGGTGGCCTGAAGACCTCGGGCGTCGACATCAACGCCAACTACGGCTTCGATCTCGACACCGTCGGCCTGTCGCAATACGGCTCGATCGGCCTGTCCTTCGTCGGGACCTGGCTGGACACCCTGGAAACCGACTCGGGCACCAACACGGCCAGCTCGATCTCGGACTGCGTCGGCTACTACGGCTCGGCCCAGTGCGGCGTTCCGAACCCGGAATGGCGTCACCGCTTCCGCGCCACCTGGCAGTCGCCCTGGAGCGTCGATGTCTCGGCGACCTGGCGCTACTACAGCGAGGTCGACTTCGGCTCGAGCCTGACCGGTCCGGTCGGCGGTCGTCTGGACTCCAAGCTGGACGCCATGAGCTACCTCGACCTGTCGGCCAACTGGCAGATCACGGACACCGTCTCGGGTCGCGTGGGCGTCAACAACGTGCTGGACTCCGATCCGCCGCTGTCCGTCGCCGCCGGCACGGGCGGCAACGGCAACACCTATCCGCAGCTGTACGATGCGATGGGCCGTTACGTGCTCTTCGGGATTTCGGCCGCCTTCTAGGGCCGAAGTCCTCCGGGACCGATACAAGGAAGGGCGGCGGATCTTCGGGTCCGCCGCCTTTTTCTTTGTCCGGATTTCGCCACCCGTCTTTTTCTTTGCCCCGGAAAAACCATTCGGGGACGACAAGCGTTACGGTGCGCCTGCCGGTGAGCCCGCTCGCTCCCGCGCCCTTTCAACGACTTCGGATTGCCCATGCTGAGCCTGATCGCCGCCGCCGCCCTGCTGTTCCAGATCCAGACGGCGCCTGTCCAGACGGCTCCGGCGCCTCATGATGCCGGGCAGGATGGCCCCATCGCCACCGCCGCCGACGCCGCCGTCGTCGAGACCCCCGCCCAGCTGCGCATGCGCGAGGCGCTGGCCTATTCCAACCCCATGCCGCGCGGCGCCCCGGACCGGGACTACCCATTGGTCGCCTGGTGCGACGCCCTGGTCAGCGGCCATGTGAAGCTGGGCGAGACCCTGACCGACCGCAATCCCGAGGATCTGGAGATCATCCGCCTGGGCAAGCTGGAGGCGGCGGACTTCCGCGGCGCCCTGGTCGCCGCCCGTCCGCGCCAGTCGGCCGCGACCCGCGCCGCCGCCGACGCCGCCGCCGCCGAGGCCACCGGCCGCTGGACCGCGGTCCTGGCCCAGACCGACGAGGCCGCCCGCAGCCAGGCCTTCGGCCTGTTCTTCGGCCTGCCGGGCCGCTGCGAACACGCCGCCCGCCGCATTCGCGAGAACATCACGACGCCGCCGGCGACGCTGGAAGAGGTGGGGTTGAAGAGCGAAGGCGTGGAGCAGGCGCAGTAGTCTGCGTCCTTCTCCCCTTGCGGGAGAAGGTGGCCGAGCGCAGCGAGGTCGGATGAGGGGTTGTGCCGACGGTGACGGCGTGCCCCTCACTTTACAGGACTGTGTGACCCCTCATCCGTCAGCCTTCGGCTGCCACCTTCTCCCGCAAGGGGAGAAGGGAAGGGCTACGCCGCCGCGCCCCGGGCCGCCTGACCGGGGTCGTAGTTGAGGATCGGGGACAGCCAGCGTTCGGCGGTTTCGACGTCCCAGCCCTTGCGGCGGGCGTAGTCCTCGATCTGGTCGCGGTCGATCTTGCCGACGCCGAAATAGTGGCTGCCCGGATGGCCGAAATAGAGGCCCGAGACCGAGGCCGGGGGCGTCATCGCGAAGCTCTCGGTCAGGGCCATGCCGGCGTTCTGACCGGCGTCCAGCAGGCGGAACAGGGTGGCCTTTTCCGTGTGGTCGGGCTGGGCCGGATAGCCGGGAGCGGGGCGGATGCCCTGATACTGTTCGGCGATCAGGTCGTCGACGCTGGTGGCCTCGTCGGGGACGTAACCCCAGAGCTGGGTCCGGACCTCCTTGTGCAGCCGTTCGGCGAAGGCCTCGGCGAGACGGTCGGCGAGGGCCGTGGCGAGGATCGAGGAATAGTCGTCGCCGGCGTCCTTGAAGCGCTTGGCGATCTCCAGCTCGCCGTGGCCGGCGGTGACGGCGAAGGCGCCGATATAGTCCTCGCCTTCCTCGGCGACGAAGTCCGACAGGGCCAAGTTGGGCTTGCCGTTCGTCTTGGCGATCTGCTGGCGCAGGGTGTGGAAGCGGGCGATCTCCTCCGAGCGGCTCTCGTCGGCGAAGACGGCGACGTCGTCGCCCACGGCGCGGGCCGGCCAGAAGCCGACGACGCCCCTGGCCGTGAACCATTTCTCATCGACGATCCGCTTCAGCATCGCCTGGGCGTCGGCGAACAGGTCCTTCGCCGCCTGACCCACGATCTCGTCCTCGAGGATCAGCGGGTAGCGCCCGATCAGCTCCCAGCTGGCGAAGAAGGGCGTCCAGTCGATGTGGTCGGCGAGGTCCTGCAGGTCCCAGCTGTCGAACGCCTTCACGCCGATGAAGGACGGCTTGCGCGGCATGCGATTGGTGGGGTCGGGAACGAAGCGGTTGGCCCGCGCCTGCGCCAGCGAGGCGCGCGCCTTGACCTCCTGCCCCCGGGCGTACTGCTCGCGGATGCGCACGTATTCGTCGCGGGTGGCGGCCTCGTTCTTCTCGCGCTCGGTCTTCGACAGCAGGCCCGAGACCACGCCCACGGCGCGCGAGGCGTCGATGACATAGGTGGTCGAGCCGCGATGATAGCCGGGCTCGATCTTGACCGCCGTATGGGTGCGGCTGGTGGTGGCGCCGCCGATCAGCAGGGGGATGTCGAAGCCGCGCCGCTCCATCTCGCGGGCCACGAAGACCATCTCGTCCAGCGACGGGGTGATCAGGCCCGACAGGCCGATGATGTCGACGTTGTGCTCCTTCGCGGCGTCGAGGATGCGGTCGGCCGGGACCATGACGCCGAGGTCGATGACCTCGTAGTTGTTGCACTGGAGAACGACGCCGACGATGTTCTTGCCGATGTCGTGGACGTCGCCCTTGACGGTGGCCATCAGGATGCGGCCGGCCTGTTCGCGCGGCTTGCCGGCCTTTTCGGCCTCCATGAAGGGCTCGAGCCAGGCCACGGCCTGCTTCATCACGCGCGCGGACTTCACCACCTGGGGCAGGAACATCTTGCCCGAGCCGAACAGGTCGCCGACCACATTCATCCCGTCCATCAGCGGACCTTCGATGACGTGCAGGGGGCGCTCGACCCCGAGCCGTGCTTCCTCTGTGTCGGCGTCGATGAACTCGGTGATGCCGTTGACCAGGGCGTGCTCGATGCGCTTGCCGACGGGCTGGTTGCGCCATTCCAGATTGACGACCTTCGCCTCGGTCTTGTCGCCCTTGAAGCCCGGAGCGATGTCCACCAGCCGTTCGGTATTGGTGACATTGGTCCGCTGGGGCCGGTTCAGGATCACGTCCTCGACGGCCTCGCGCAGCACCGGGTCGATGTCGGAATAGACCGGCAGGTCGCCCGCATTGACGATGCCCATGTCCATGCCGGCGGCGATGGCGTGGTAGAGGAAGACCGAGTGGATCGCCCGGCGCACCGGCTCGTTGCCGCGGAAGCTGAACGACACGTTCGACACCCCGCCCGAGACCCGGGCGTGGGGCAGGGTCGCCTTGATGACCTTGGTCGCCTCGATGAAGTCGACGGCGTAGTTGTCGTGCTCCTCGATCCCCGTCGCCACCGCGAAGATATTGGGGTCGAAGATGATGTCCTCGGGCGGGAAGCCGACCTCGTCCACCAGGATGCGATAGGCGCGGGTGCAGATCTCGATCTTGCGCGCGGCGGTGTCGGCCTGACCGACCTCGTCGAAGGCCATGACCACGACGGCGGCGCCGTAGCGCAGGCAGGCGACGGCCTGTTCGCGGAACTTGTCCTCGCCCTCCTTCATGGAGATGGAGTTGACGATGGGCTTGCCCTGGACGCACTTCAGCCCCGCCTCGATCACCTCCCACTTGGAGGAGTCGATCATCACCGGCACCCGGGCGATGTCGGGCTCGGCCGCGATCAGGTTCAGGAAGGTGATCATCGCCTGCTTCGAATCCAGCAGGCCCTCGTCCATGTTGATGTCGATGACGGCGGCGCCGGCCTCGACCTGCTGACGCGCCACGGCCAGGGCGGCGGTGTAGTCGCCCTCGACGATCAGCTTACGGAATTTGGCCGAACCGGTGACGTTGGTTCGTTCGCCGATGTTGAGGTAGACGGGACGCATCAGCCCTGCATTTCAAAGGGTTCGAGGCCGGACAGGCGCATGGCCACCGGGCGCTCCGGGATCGGGCGCGGCGGCAGTTTCGAGACGCCCTGGGCGACGTGGGCGATGTGGTCGGGCGTGGTGCCGCAGCAGCCGCCGACAATGTTGACCAGACCGGCCTCGGCCCATTCCTCGATGAAGTGGGCGGTCTGGTGCGGCTCTTCGTCGTACTGGCCCATGGCGTTGGGCAGGCCGGCGTTGGGATAGGCGGCGACCAGGGTGTCGGCGACGCGGCTCAGTTCGGCGATGAAGGGCCGCATCAGGTCGGCGCCGAGCGCGCAGTTGAAGCCGATGGCGAAGGGCTTGGCGTGGCGCACCGAGTTCCAGAAGGCCTCGGCCGTCTGACCCGACAGGGTGCGGCCCGAGCGGTCGGTGATGGTGCCGGAGATCCAGATCGGCAGGGCCTCCATGCCCTCGTCCTCGAGGTCCTTGATGGCCTTGATCGCCGCCTTGCAGTTCAGCGTGTCGGTGATGGTCTCGATCAGATAGAGGTCGACGCCGCCCTCGTTGAGCGCCTTCACCTGCTGGCGATAGGCCTCATAGACCTGGTCGAAGGTGACGAGACGCGCGCCCGGATCGTTCACGTCCGAGGACATGGACAGCATCTTGTTCAGCGGGCCGATGGAGCCGGCGGCGAAGCGGGGCTTGTGCGGCTCCTTCTCCGTCCAGCGGTCGGCGGCGGCGCGGGCCAGTTTCGCGCCTTCCAGATTGATGTCCCAGACCGCGTCTTCCTTCAGCTTGTAGTCGTCCTGGGCGATGACGGTGCCGGAGAAGGTGTTGGTCTCGGAGATGTCGGCGCCGGCGCCGAAATACTGGTCGTGCAGATCCGAGATGATGTCCGGGCGCGTGATGCACAGGATGTCGTTGTTGCCCTTCATCTGCTCCTTCTCGTCATAGCCGTTGGCCGTGACGAAGCGGTCGCCGCGGAAGTCGGCTTCCTCC
>OUNM010347122.1_pt1 | contig 19277 bp, 15 predicted proteins | sample 1769961 | NCBI WGS metagenome assembly OUNM01 (sample SAMEA3914820, study PRJEB12502) | metagenome | biome: forest; material: soil | place: USA | collected 2012-03-12 | depth 0.3 m
ACTGCTTCGAATGTATTCATCGGATAGCTGATCGTTACAGATTCCTTTTCAGCCCACTAGCCTGCCAAGACGGAAAGCCGCATCCTAGGATGGATATCAACGACTACCTGCTCAATCACGAGGGCTGGCAATGGAGGGAACTGCTCCAAGGCTGGAAATGGCTCTTGCCGCCCCGCTTCACGGTCTGGCTCGTCAACCGCTTTGGAGACCTTTTCATCCAACTGGATGACGGCAGCATCCACCGTCTCGACATCTGCGCAGGCACGTTTCTTCAGGTGGCCGCCAGCCGGGATGAATTTTGCGGTTTGTGTGGGAATCCCGAACAGGCCAACGACTTTCTGATGATGCCATTGGTGGACAAACTGGTTGCCGCCGAAAGGTTGCTCGGCCCAGGCGAGTGTTACAGCTATCATCTCAATCCCGCCTTTGGCGGTGATTTTACGACAGGCAACGTGGTCGTTCGATCCGTGATTGAGCATTTTGCTATTTTTGGTCCGCAACATCTGCTGACCAAGGACATTCCAGATGGAACTCAAGTCCTGTTCAAAACAGACTAACTTCTTAGCCTCACCGATCTCTGAAAACAGAGTGCGGATCATCTTACAGCCTCCAGTCATGTGGCGCACATTTATCAAGTCTCTGTCCCCCGATTGTGAATTTGTCTCCGCACCCGCCCCCAGGGCCATCGTAGCCGCGCAGAACAGCTTGCATCTCGAATTCCCTGCCGAACTGCTCAGCCTCTTTGACGAATCCGACGGCGCCATGGGGGAATATGGACTGGGCCTCATTTGGCCACTCGCCCGGATCGTTGAAGACAATCTCCGCTTCCGCTCAGATCCGGAATTCCGGGAGCTTTACATGCCCTTCGATCATCTCCTCTTTTTTGCCGATGCAGGCAACGGTGATCAGTTTGCCTATTCCATCTGCGGGGGCGAGGTGCGCCGCTCCGACATTTTTGCATGGGGCCACGAAAACGACAGCCGGTCGTGGGTTGCCCCCTCGCTTCGCACCTACCTTGACTGGTGGCTCACTGATCGAATCAAGCTCTAGCCCTTGCCTGTATCACACCGGGCTTTGCCGCATCATCCCAATCTTCAACAATGCCGCGACAGACAACGAATCCCGAATCTCACCATCCATCACCATGCGGATGGCTTCCTCCAGCGGCACGCGTTTAACCTCCAGCTTCTCAGTCTCCTCGGGGCAGGCTTGGGAATGGGTGATGCCGCGCGCTAAGAACATGTAGCCCACCTCATCCGTCGTGGAGTTGGAGAGCTGCATTTCGCCGATCAACTCGAAGTGCTCGGCGATGAGGCCGGTTTCTTCCAGGAGCTCACGCTTGGCGCATTCGACGGGCTCTTCGCCTTCCGGGCAACCGCCCTCGGGGATTTCCCATTCGTAGCGATGGTGGGGGTAGCGGTACTGGCCAACAAGCCAGGTGTGATCGTCATCATCCACGGGCACGACGCCGACGGCTTTGTTGCGGTACATGACCACGCCGTAGATGCCCGGGTTGCCACTGGGGTTGAGCACCTGGTCCTCGCGCACGCGCAGCCAGGGGTTTTCATACACCAGGCGGGTGGAAAGCGTGGTCCAGGGATTGTCAGCAGACATGGGGGAGGAATAGCTATTCCTGGGTGGACAGGACTACACCGGAGCTGGTGACGCTGATATTCTTCACCTCTTTAAACACGGGGGCGAGGGCGGGGAGCTTCTGGTAGGGGGTGAGCCAGTGCCAGGAGCTGAGGGCATTGAGGAAGCCTTCATTAACGGGCTTGCCAGGAATGGTCAGGGTAGTAAGCCGCAGGTCTGGCCCGGTGTCTTTGACAATTTCGGAGGTGAAGGTGGCCTCGCCGACGGCATAGCGCCGGCCTTCCCAGAACTTCATCTTGTTCAACGGCAGGGAGACATCAGCCACCAGCTCGTGGTCGGGCTTCAGGGCCTTGAAGGCGATCATCTCGCGAAAGCTGCCGGCGCCGGTGTCGGGCGCGAGGTCGATGAGCGAGTTCAGCTCCGCGACACTGAGCGAGAGCGTAGCCGGGCGATGCGCTTTTTCCTCCTCGGCAAAGGCGGCCAGCTTGGCCTTCAACGCGGGCAACTCCGCCTCGCCCAGTTTCAAGCCCATAGGTGGCACAGGGTGCTCCACGGTGAACTGGGCGATGTCGGCATCCTGCCGGGACAGCGAATAGAAACCCCAGCCGAGCATGCCGCCAAAGACGAGGATGGCGATAAGCATGATGGCGCAGCCATAGTAGGGGCTGAACTGGCCGGTGGGTTCTTTGGTGAGCTTGGACATCGGCGGAAAATTCAACTGGCGACGGTCAGGCGCAAGCCTTCCATCACGGGGTATTCGGGCGCGAACTGCAGAACGGAGGTCACCCGGCTGGTATCAGCGCAGGAATGGCGGATGTCCCCGGGACGGAAGTCGCGGTAGATGACATCTGGCACCGGGCGGCCGAGCTGCTCCTGCACCAGGGTGCGGATGGTTTGGAACAGCTCATTGAGGTCCGTGGCCTGGCCGAGGCCGACATTGAAGGCCTGGCCGAACGCCTCCACATTGGTGGTGGTGCTGGCCAGGATCAGTGCCTGCACCACATCGCGCACAAAGCAGAAGTCGCGGGTGTTGCCGCCGTCGCCGTTGATGTACACCGGCTCGCCATTGCGCATCTGGCTGATCCAGCAGGGAATCACCGCCGCGTAGGCTCCCTTGGGATCCTGGCGTGGGCCGAAGACATTGAAGAAGCGCAGGCCCACGGTTTCCAGCCCATAAGCGGCGCCATAGGTGCGGGCATACACTTCATTGATGTACTTGCTGGCAGCGTAAGGCGAGAGCGGCCGGCCCAGGCTGGTCTCGCGTTTCGTCGGCAGCGCATCATCGCCATACACGGCGCTGCTGGAGGCAAAGACAAAGCGCCGGATGCCGACCTCGTGCGCGGCCTGCATCATTTGCAGGGTGCCGGTGACATTGATCTCGTTGCAGTCCAACGGCTTCTCCATCGACAGCGGCACAGAGCCGAGAGCGGCAAGGTGGATGACGTTGTCGATGCCTTGCACGGCGGCGGCGCAATGGGCGCGGTCGCGGATGTCGCCTTCGACAAATTCCAAATGGTTCGCCGCCTCGCCCACCAGGCCGCGCACGGCCTCCAGATTGCGCGTGTGGCCGGTGAAGAAGTTGTCCATCACCCGCACGCGCTGCCCGAGTGTGAGCAGCTTCTCGATCACATGCGAGCCGATGAAACCCGCCGCCCCGGTGACGAGCCAGCGACGGGGCGAAGAACGAAGCGAATCCTGGACTTGGGGATAGGTCATGAGAAGGGCTCCCGCCGTTCTCACCGAAACCAGCGAAATGCAAAGCGCAACCTGCGCAGGTGGCGAACATTTTTCATTCTGTGCCCGCCCGGGCAGCCGGGAAAGGACCCCTTTTCTATTTGACCAGAATCTCCTCCAGCACACGTCCATCCACATTCGGCAACGGCACCTCCAGCAGACGTGCGAGCGTGGGGGCGACATCGAGATTGCTTATGCGCGGCAGCTTCATGCCCTGGCGGATGCCTTTGCCCCAGGCGATGAAGATGCCGTCCAGTTCCGGGTCGGTATTGGGGTAGCCGTGGGTGCCAAGGTAATTGGTGGAGACAGCCACTTCATCATCACCAGCCGCCAGGGCTTGGAAGGCATAGCCAGGCTTGGGGTAAAGAATCAGGTCGCCCATACCTTCGTTGTTTTCAGGCAGCGGCATGCCGAGCGCCGGGCCGTCGTGGCCATCGATGACCTTGTCCATGCCCTCCATCTTTTCGAGCGTCTCCTTCAGCTTTGGCAGCAGTTCGGCCTTGCGCGCCGGATCGGTGACAAAAGCAAAGGCGAGGCCGCCTTCCGCAAACACGTAGGCATCGCAGTGCGTGACCTTGGAACCCAGCGCCTGCAGCAGCCCGGCCTTGCGCAAGGCCACGTTGGGAAACACCAGCTTGGTCACCTTTTTGAAACCATGGTCCGTGCCCACGATGATGCTGGCCTTGTCCTGCAAGCCGGCTTCCTTCAGGCCGGCAAGGAGCTGGCCGACGAGCTGGTCCGCATAGGCATAAGCGGTGAAGCTGGCCATGGAGCCAGGGCCGTAGGTGTGGTTGGTCGAATCCGTGGTGAGCAGGTGGAACAGCAGCAGGTTGGGTTTCCGCGTTTTGAGAATGTGCACGGCGGCATCCGTCCACTGCCGGTCGCGCCAGGCGATGTTGCGCATGCGAGCGATATCGGTGAGCTCGTCAGCGGTCAGTTTGCCCTGCATGTAGAGCTCCTTTTCGATCACGCCATCGGGCGACGGGATTTCGGGAAAGCTCCAGGTGATGGTCGGCGCACGAGTGATGGCCACCCAGTCCACCTCAGCGGTGGTGAGGCCGGCCTTGAAGGCGCTGTCGTACAGTGTAGGAGCGTGTACCAGCTTGTCCTTGTCCGCCCACTGCTCGATCTTCGGCGGCTGCGAAGGGCCCTGGCGCACGAGCAGGCCATTGTAAAGCACGCCATGCTTCTCCGGTTTCACGCCGGTGACCATGGTGGTATGGTTGATCCAGGTGACGGAGGGGTTCGAGACTGTCATCGCATCCGCCACCACGCCTTCGGCCGCGAGCTTGCGCAGGTTCGGCACGGACAGCTCGGGGTTGCGCCACATCCACGCTGGGAAGCCGTCGATGCTGATGAGGATCACATGCCGGTCCTTGTTGTCCGGCGGCGTATCCCTGGCATGGACGGAAGTGCAAAGGATGAAGCAAAAAGCAAGGAGGCTTGAAAGACGAAGCATGGAGTGAAGGAAACGGCCATGATTGCGACCGGCTTTCCTTCATCAGCCATGAGAACCAAAACAAAGCGGCTCACGAGGTGCTAACATCGCGGTTTGATGCCAAGCCGCCGCCTGCGCTCACGTGTTGCCGCCCGGACAGCGTCAAAACGTTCCTGCATGTCCGTGCACAGCCGCAGTTTTTTCAGCTTCTGCATCAGCTTGGTCGCAATGTACTGTGAACCATGAAAGTAGGGGTGCACTTCCAGGAACACGATGGCCGTTTCGGCCGTTTGCGGGTCGCCTTCAGCGAGCAGCTCGTAGGCCCTGCCCAGCCCGCCCGGGAACGCCAGCTCGCCATATTGCTCATGAAGCCCTTTGGCGGCCTGGTTCCAAACTTCCTGCCCCTGCGGCCTTTCTGAGCGTGCTCTGAAGGCGTCCTTGCCGGCCTGGCGAAGGCGGCCGATCTCCGCCGCATTCCGTTCGAAGAGCATCTTCAGAACGTGAGCTTTCATGCCGTGAACCTCCTACCCGTTCAACCCCCAGCGCCGGTGCAGGAACCGCTCCCAGGGGGAGAACAGCACCTTGTCCGCCAGCAGGCCGATGACGACGATCACAAGCATGATGCCAATCACCTGGTCCATGGCGCTGAGCTCCCGGCCAAAATGCAGGAGGTGGCCAAGGCCGTAACCAGTGAGCAGGGTGACGTAAATCTCCGCCGCCATGAGCGAGCGCCAGGCGAAGGCCCAGCCCTGCTTCATGCCGCTGATCACGTAAGGCATGGACGCCGGGAGAACGACATGGCGCAGCATGTGCAGGCCGTTGCTGCCCATGGTGCGCGCGGCGCGGGTGTAGATGGGCGGCAGGTTGCGCACGCCGTTGTCCACCGCAATGAGCACCGACCACAGGGTGCCCATGATGACCACGAAAAGCATGGCGTTTTCCGACTGGCCAAACCACAGCAGGGCCAGCGGCACCCAGCACACGCTGGGCAGCGTTTGCAAGCCCAGGGCCAGCACGCCGAGCGTGTCGTTCAAGGTCTTGCTGCGGGCGGTCAGCATGCCCAGCGGCAGGCCGATCACGCAGCCGATGATGTAGCCGAGCAAGAGGCGTTTCATGGTGATCCAGGCGGCGGCGGCGAGGCTGCCATCCTTCAGCGCGCCCCACAGGTACAGGCCCACGGCATCCGGACCAGGCAGCAGCACGGGCGACCACACTTCCGCACGCACCAGCAGGTACCAGGCGAGGACAAGAAGGGCGAAGAAGAATGAGGCGATGGCGAAACGTTTCATGGAGAGCGGGAGAAGGGGCCGGGCAGGGATGCAAGTCCGGCCACCGTGGTCATTCTTCGGCGGGCTTGGCGGTGTGGCCCTTCAGCGCCTTGGTGATCTCGCCAGCCATGCCGGCCAGCGCGGGATCGTTGATGTCGCGCGGGCGCGGCAGGGTGACCTCGAACTCCTCGCGAATGCGGCCCGGATTGGGCGAGAAGAGCACCACGCGGTTGCCCAGGCACACGGCCTCGCGCACATTGTGGGTCACAAAGATGACGGTCTTCTGCCGGGCCTTGCAGATCTTTTGCAAGTCCACGTAGAGCTGCTCGCGCGTCATGGCATCGAGAGCGGCGAAGGGCTCGTCCATCAGCAGCACGCGCGGGTTCGGCGCCAGGGCACGGGCCAGGGCCACGCGCTGCTTCATGCCACCGGAGAGTTCATGCACGTTCGAATGCATGAAGCGCTCCAGGCCCACGAGCTGGAGGTAGTACTTCGCCACCTCCACGCGCTCGCTCTTGGTGAGCCCGGGCTTGAGGTTGAGGCTGAAGAGCACATTGCCCATCACATCCAGCCAGGGGAAAAGCGCATGCTCCTGAAACATGACCATGCGCTCACGACCAGGGCCGGTGATGCGCTGGCCGTCCATGTGCAGGCTGCCGCTGTCCGGCGTGTCCAGCCCGGCGATGAGGTTGAGCAGGGTGGACTTGCCGCAGCCACTGGGGCCTACGAGACAGACGAACTCCCCCTCGCTCACAGTCAGGGTGGCGCTCTCCAGTGCCCGCACGCTGCCACGCTGCGTCGTGAAAGACTTCGACACGCGGTCGATGCTCAGCTTGGCAGGCGGTGGATTGGCAAGTTCAGTAACAAGGTTCATGTGCTCAGTGTCGCGGACCGAGGGAGACGGGAGGCGGTCAGGCGGCGCTATCAAAGCGAGGGAATGAGCTGTGTCAGGTCAGGAATGTCTTTCAAAAATCCGGCTTTTTGGGCGCTGGCCACCATCGTGTCCAGCGATTTGCGGGAGACTTCATCGGTCACGAAAGTGCGGCCCAGGGCCAGATCGAGCATCGCATCCTTGGGTTCCGCGCGAGTGAGTTCCTTCAGCTCGGCCTTGATCATCGCCTTCGCCTCGGCCGCGTGGTCCTTGATCCACTGGGTGAGCTCCTTGTGCGCGGCCACCAGTTTCTTCGCCAGCTCCGGCTGTTCCTTGAGGAAGCGGGCGCTGGAGGCGAGGAGGGTCACATTGGTGTCGTGATCCTCCACAAAGACCTTGCCGCCGGCTTCAATTTGCAGGCGCGAGGCCCAGGGCTCGGCCGTCCACACCGCATCCAGGTCGCCTTTGGCGAAAAGTGAGAGCTGGTCGGCGTTCTGCGTGGGCAGGACGATCACGTCGCCGCCGGTGAGGGTGACATTGAAGCCCTGGGCCACCAGCCAGGCGCGCGCCATCACGTCCTGGGTGTTGCCGAGCTGGGGCGTGCCGACTTTCTTGCCACGGAAATCCGCGGGAGTGTTGATGTTTGAGGCGGGCCGGACCACCAGCGAGGAGCCGCCGTTGGCCGCCCCGGCGAGCACACGCATCTCGCTGCCCTTGCTCTTGGCATAAGCGTTGAGCACCGGGCTGGGGCCGACGTAACTGACATCCAGCGAACGGGCAAAAATCGCCTCCGTGACGCTGGGCCCGGCGTTGTAGGTGAACCACTGCACCTCCACGCCCAGGCGCTGCTCGAACCAGCCCTTCCCCTCACGCGACAAGTGGTGGGCCACCAGCCCCTGCACATGGGTGACATTGGGGAAGTGGCCGAAGCGCAGCACCTGCTTTCCATCGGGGGCAGGCGCGGGCTTGCAGGCGCTCAGGGCGGCAGCCCCGGCGGTGGTGAAGAGGAAGTCTCGGCGGTTCATTTCGGCGACTACTATACCGAGTTAATCGGAATTAAAACGAGAATCGAAAGCCGGCCTGATAACTCCAGGCATTGAAAGAGCCGCCCTTGCCGGTGCTGTCGTGCAGGTTGCTGTACTCGATGCCGGTCTGAAGCTTCAGCTTGTTGCCGTAAATGTAGTAGTTCAGCCCCAGGTACACCGCCTGGTACTGATCGCCCTTTGCTCCGGTGATGTCGGGCACTAGGTTCTCATAGCGGCGCTGGGCCTTGATGCCGCCAGGGCCGTCGCTGTTGAGGAAGGTGTAGCGCGCCACGAGCTGCAGCTTTTTGGTGATGTCAAAGGTGGGGGTGAACTCAAAACCCCACACATCCGGCTGCGCACGCAGGCCGGAGCCGCGAATGACCGTGCCGTTGACACCGTAGCGGCCATCCTTGAGCTCAAAGTCGAGGTCCTCGGAATTGGTAAACGGCTTGGTGGTCAGGTTGCGCGGATCACCGTCGTTGTACACGTAGTCAAACCGCAGCAGGGCACGGTCTACACCGAGCTGCTTCTTGAAGTCATAGCCCAGGCCGGCGACCCAGTAGTAGCCCGCATCAAATTTGCTGAAGTACTCGTCCAGTTCGCCGGAAAACACACCGCCGTAGTACTGCCAGGCGCCCACCTCGCCCGAGAGGGTGAGACCTGTGGAGAAATTGTCCTCACCCACCCAGAAGGTGTTGGCGAGATTCGACCGCTCGACGGTGAGCAGGTCATTGGAGGAAATCAGGCCTTCCTGCGTGTAGGCGGGAAGCTGCTTGCCCACGGTAATCCGGAACGCCGGATCAGGTGACCAGCTCAGGGACGCCTCGGTAAGAGCGCGCTGTCCTGCCACCGGACCACCAGGAAACGGAATGAAGCGCCACTCGCCCTTGAGTTCAAACTCCTCCAGAAACTTGATGTCCAGCCCGGCGCGGACGCGGCGCGCCTCCAGCCCGTTCCATCCGCCCTTGTCGGTATTCTCGTCGGACCAGTTGCCGTGGAAGCGGCCAAACAGCCGCACCTCTTCCAGCCACGGATTGCCTGGGTCCTTGTAGAGCGTGGCCAGGCTCCAGATTTCATCAAAGGTGGATTTCTCCGAGGCCGTTGGTTCCGCCACCGCATCGGCCGGCGTGGCTGTGCTTGTACCGGCAACGGCCTGGGGAAGGTGAGAAAAAGTCAACAGGCCAGCCAAGGCCGGCACGACGAAACGAAGGGAGGATGCAGGAGATTTCATGATGATAAGCGCTTCCGGTTGTCCGGTCGGACGTCGATAGGCACACCTATGTATATAGACGTAAACTATATAACGCAAGTGGGAATTAAAAACAAAAAGCCGGCCGCCCAAAAGAAAACGCATTCAAAGCCGCTTCAGAACACGATGAGGCTTCTCGCCACCTCGCCGCGAATGAGCGAGGCGTAGGCCTCATTAATTTGCTCCAGCGGCCAGGTGCGGGTGATCAGCTCATCGAGCATCAGGCGGCCCTCGTTGTGCATGTCCATCAGCGTGAGCAGGTCCAGCCGCGGCCGCGCTGTGCCGTACAGGCTGCCGATGAGTGACTTCTCCGCGTACACGAGCTGGTTGACATTGATCGGGGCACGCACATCGGCCCGTGAGATGCCCACCACCACGCACTTGCCGCCCTTCTTGGTGGCATCAAAGGCCTGCGCGATGGTCTCGCCAGTGCCGAGGGCTTCAAAGGTGAATTCCGCGCCTTTGCCGCCAGTGAGGTCGCGCACGGCCTGCACCGGATCGCCGTTGCGGGCATTGACCACATGCGTGGCGCCAAAGCGTTTCGCGTCCTCCAGCTTTGAATCATGCACATCCACCGCGATGATCTGCCGCGCGCCGACCATCCGCGCCCCCTGCACGATGTTGAGCCCGATGCCGCCGCAGCCGATCACAGCCACGCTGGAGCCGTAGGTCACGTGCGCCGCATTGATCACCGCGCCCACGCCGGTGATGACGCCACAGCCGATGAGCGCCGCTTTTTCAAAGGAGAAGGACTTGTCGATCTTCACCACCGAAGCCTCCGGCATGGTGCTCAGGGAGGAAAAAGCGGACACGCCCGCGTAGTGGCGGATGCCATCCCCTGCCCCGTTGCGAAAACGCAGCGTACCATCCGGCATGGTGCCGGTGAAGCGCATCGCCGTGCCCATGTCGCACAGCGCCGGGCGACCGGTCGCACAGTATTCGCAGCGACCGCAGGAGCCGCGCCACACCAGGATCACGTGGTCGCCTGGCTCCACCGATTTCACGCCTTCGCCCACCGCTTCGATCACGCCCGCACCCTCGTGGCCCAGAATGATCGGCAGCGGCATGGCCAGGTCACCGCTCATCACATGGTAATCGCTGTGGCAGACACCCGCCGCCTTCATCCGCACCGTCACCTCCCCCGGCCCCGGCGGCAGCACCTCCACCTCTTCAATGCGCAAGGGTTGGCGGGCTTCATAAAGAACAGCGGCCTGGGCGGTGGTGGACATGGCCGCATGAAAGCGGATTTCACCGGGTTTGGCAACGATTCTAGCCAGAGCGCGACAAGCACGGCCGTCAGAACACCACCCGCAATGCCAGCGACAAGGAGTGGGCATCGCCTGAGGACACCTGCATGCCGTCAGCGGAATTGTACTCGTACACGAGGGAAAGCTTGGAATTGCGGCTGAGGCGGTAGCTCAACGTCAACGAGGGATCCCATTCCTTGCGGTCCTGAACAAAGGCCCAGCCGCCTGCCACGCGCAAATCCACGCTGAATTTGCCGAAGACACGCTTGTACTCAACCACTGCCAGGTGGGTGTTAGTCTGGGCACGCACCAGTTCCACCGGCCCTCCCGGCTCCGGCTGGGCGAAGCGGCGCTTGAGCTTTTTGGTCGGTGTTTCGCTGAACGGGCCGTCGAAATAGAACTGTGAGCACTCCCATTCATACCCCAGGGACAGATCCTCGCGCTGCTTCAGCGGATGCCATTCGACGATCACATTGCTTGCCGCTCCCCAGCCTACGGAGCCAAGGTCAGAATCCACCCTGCGTATGAGGCCCATGGCCTGCACGTCGATGCGCTTCGAAAGGTGAATCTCCGCCTCTACGGCGGCGCGGTCCTGCCTGCCACCGTCCCTGATCAGTTGCATGCTGTCCACGGCTCGCTCATTGCCCTCCAGAATGAGCTTGTAAATGGACTCCCCGGAGGTGGTTTTCTTCAAGGTCAACCCGCCCATCATGTTCGTCTCGTGGGTCAACGCTGCGCCCGCCAGCGCATCCACCTGCCAGCCGGGCGAAAACACATACCGCCCGGAAACGGCGACATCCTGGCGTTCATCACCGCCGAACTGCCGCCGTCCAGACTGCCGGGATTCGAGCCAGTCCTCGTGTGAATGCACACCCAGGAGCCAGCCGCCCCGCATGCCCATGTACACATCGCTGTCCAGCCCCAGGAGGGTGCCTTCATTTTCCCACAGCGAAGTGAAGGTGATCAGCGCATGCCGCTCAGAGCTGTCGGCAATCTCGTCCGCGTGGTCGAGCGCCTCTTTCCGGCTCGCCTCAGACAAGGTCGGGGAGGCTGCCAAGTCCAGGTATTCCTGCCGCGCCAGGTGGAACTGACGGGACGTGCTGTAGGCTTCCGCGAGATCCTCCCCGCGGTCAAACTCACCAGGCTTCACCGAAAGCCGGCGTGCGGCAGCCAGATGCTCGGCAATCAGTGCGGCGGCCTGCTGTTTTGATTCATTGGGAAGACGCAGAGCGCATGCGTCTGCAAAGGAGAGGTGGCTTTGAGCCTTGTCCGGCCAGGCCTCCACATATCGCTGGGCAAACTGGCGTGCCCCAGCGGCATCCTTGCCCCTGATGGAAGCCTCAACCGCCGCCTCCAGGGCATCGCTGTTGTTTGGCTGGCGTGCCAGCAGCAGGCGCGCGGCTTCAAGGATGGCCGCATCGTCCTTGAGCTCGATGGCACTGTCGAGCAAGGCCTCAAGGTTCTCAGCGTCTTCTTCCGCCCCTGCCTCCGCCACGGCGGGGTGGCCGGCGGGTGGCACATGCTTGTGGATCGGCGCTACGGCGGCGATGATAACGAAGACGGCAAAAACAGGACTCATGGGAGGCGGGACGCAACGGTATGCATGGCAGGCCGGGCAGGTTTGCGAAGGCTGCGAAGGCTGTGCTCAAAGGCATTGCGCGCCTGCTCGTGGTCGCCTCTTGCCTTGTAAATATGGCCAAGAAGGTTCCAATCGGCCGCCGATGTCCCGTGGCGGCGGTCCAGATACGTTTTCATCTTTCGTTCCGCCTGGGCCGTCTCGCCACGCTCCAGGTCCGCTTCAGCTTCGCCGCGCAGGTCCGCCCGCGGTGCCTCTTTTTCAGCAGAGGCCACCTGGCTGCCGTCAAGATCGGGCTGCTCCCCGTCGATCAGCACCTTGCGCGTTTGCGAGAACTCGTCGTTCAAGGTCTTGGTCCTGGCCGAGGAATGACCGGCAAAAAAGCGCCTCGCCGGCCCAGGATCGGCCCCGTTGTCCACAGCCTCGCAGAGAAGCTCAAGGGCATGCGCATTGGCGGCAAGCTGGTCCTTGGCAAGCACCTCCGCCACCTTGTCAGGCTGGCAGTCTTCCAGCAGCAGTTGCGCCAGCTTTATCCTCAGCGGGACGGTGGAAGGGAACTCTTTCACGGCACCCTCCAGGCTGGCAATCGCGAGATGAATGCCATCGGGGAGCTGCTGCAGGGTGCAGGCAAGATTCAGCCGAAGATCCACGCACGGCGGCGGCGAGGCGGCGATCTCGCGCTCCAGCGCCTCCACAAGCTGCACGGGCATCTCCAGGTTTTCCGCCAGCAGGGCATAACGTTCCAGCGCCTCGGCATCGGCGGGATCAACCGAGAGCTTCTGGTAAATCGGGAGAGCCTCGGTTTCCCGGCCTGAGCTGATCAAGGCATCCCCCAGCGAGTGCAGCATGAGGCGGTTGTCCGGCTCCAGCGCCAGAGCGCGCTGGAACAGCCCGGCGCTCTCTTTGAAGCGCGCGGCCACGCTCAGCATCGTGCCCAGCTCCATCAGGGCCTGCGCATCGTCCGGCTGCCGGACAAGGTAGGCCTGGTAGGTCTCCAATGCGGCGGCTCTCCTGCCCAGCATCGATTGCATCCTGGCCAGAAAATGGTGAGTGGCAGCGTCGAGTTCAGCCGCCGGCAGGCTTTCCAGCAGGTCACACGTTTCGACATCTCTGTCCACGCCATCGTACAACGCCAGGCACCGCTCCACGGATTGGCGCCGGCCCAGCCGCGCCAGTTTCCAATGCAGGGCGAAGGCCCGCTCCTCCTTGTCATTCCACTCCAGGAACGTGACCAGCGATGCGGCGTGAGCAAGGTTCTCCTTGCTCACCGATGGGAGAGTCGAAATGGAAAAATCCGCCACCAGCAGCTTGGCCGCTTCTGGATCAACGGACAGGAATGCCTCCACCAAGGGAATCGCGTCGGCCGTTCGGTCTGCCTCGGCTGCCACCGTTTCGATCAGGCTCATGTCGCTCTGGCTAAACGGGCGCGGCACCGAACCTAGAAGCAGGTCAAACGCGCGCGAACTCTGGTTGGTCTCGCGGAGCATGGTGACCTTGAGCCTGTCCCAGCCCGCAGGCAGGGGGACCTCGGGGTGCTCGGCCGCAAAATGATCCATCACCTCCAGAGCCTGCTGGTTTTTCGAAAACGCCCTCAGCGTGGCCACCAGCTTGAGCAGCAGCGCCGTTTTGGGCTTCGCCTCCAACGCCCGGGCATAGAGGCCCGCCGCAACGCTGTGACGGGATTTCGCCAGCGCCTGGTCACCCAGGCTTTCAAACAGCGGCCCCTGCTGGTCCGCCGTGAGTTCGCCACGATGCTCATCGAGCGCTGCCAGGACGGCCTTCAGGTCGGAACCATGGTCCAAAAGCATTTCAAATGGGCGGCGGTTTACCGATGCCAGGGCAGCATCGCCTGCCGGTGCAGCAGCGTCAGGACCGGGCGCATCCTCCGGCCGGGGCGATTTTGAGGGCTCCGGTACGGGGCCCATGGTGGACAGCGCCCGATGAATCTCCCCATCTTTCAGCAGCCTCACCGCCATTTCCTTCCGCCCGGGCACTTGCAGCCACGCAATTCCAAGCGCGAGCATGACCACCGCCGCCAGCACTCGATGATCGAGCACGGAAATAGACCGGCTGGATTCAACGAGCGGGCTGGTGCGGTTTATGGGGCTGGCGTTACGGAGAGTGGCGGACATAATGTGCAGAGGCTGCCAGCTACATCGTTTCGAAATGCCTTGCAGATGGTATCGATTTTCGATCAAAGGTACAAGTGTGGCAAAATGCCTGAGAGGCATCTACCAACGATCCCTTATTTTTGCTTATCCCAGTCCCAACGAGGCCGCAACATGCCTGTACATCAATTTTTCTGTCCAGATAGACGCGGGGGCAAGAGCTTTATTGGGACGCTTTGCCGGTCCTGGGGTGCCGCACGGCTCACGGAGATTCGCGCAGCAGGCGGTGTGGTTAAATCAATGGTCTGGGCCGTTTCCCCGGGGGCCGGGATGGCTTTCCCATTCACTTCCACACGCCACTGCCGGGCAGGCGGAAGCCGCAGTTTGACATGAACGGGGCGGAGATCGGCCACATCGAGCACCAGCCCCTCCGCGTCTAGCTTGGTGAAGGTGGTTTCTCCCGTGCAACTGACCAGGCTTGGCGCGCCCGGCGGCCCGGGCAGCAGCATCACCTCCACTTTTTTGCTGCCATTGGTGTGAAGGTAGCGCACACCAAGATCGTCATTCCAGCCGGTGACCCCCGTGTCCAGGCCTGTTTGCGGGAACCCGCTGGAAGCAGGCAGGCGAAAGGCACGGATGGTTCCGTCTGTCTGCAGCGTCCAATGGTGCTCATCCACCTGGAAAATCGCACAGTCCCGGGCACCATGGACCGATTGCACGTACTCCAGGGCGTGCACCGTGTGAAGGGGCTGGTTCAGCGCCCAGTCTTCCGCCTTCTGCAGGGCGGCAAGGGCGTCCCCACGTTCCCCGCTGTAAAAGTGATAGTAGATGTTCACGGGCTTGAGACGGCGGGGGGCGCCGGTTAATTCGAAGGTTTCGATGACATTGGCAAAGCCGCCCAGGAAGCTCGCCTTCCAGTCGTCGGTGTAATACATTTCGTTCTGCGCTGGCGCGTACACCTGCAGTTCGTCATCCATCATGGTGATGCGCGGTGCCACCCCGGCCAGCCCGGGCCAGCGCCGGGAAAGGATCGTGGTGCCGCCATTCATCTCCAGTGTGTGTGCGCGGCGGGCGGCGGCCAAGGCCTCCGGGGGCGGGCGGCAGTTCCCCGACCATAGCAGCAGCTCCGCCCGATGCCCCGGGGGGAGCAGGTTCTTGTTCACATAATCCAGCGAACCTGTGACCTCCCTTTCCGGCACGATCTTGGGGTACTTCGCCGCACTGGAAAGCACCAGATTGGCGGGCTCCCGCCCCAGGCGGATGGAGTCATCATCCCCTGGAATCCAGGTGAAGGGATGGGAAAAGGTGTGCGACGCCGCCTGCACATTGGGGAGGGAGAAGATGTCGCGGGCGATCCGCACATAGTCATCTGGCCTGGAGTCTTCGACATCGGCCTCCAGCCCACGAATGCTTGCCTCAATCACCGAGACGGTGACAGGAAACGGGTATTTTTTCAGCACCTCGTCGCGGATGACCTCCGCATTCAGCCGATGCGATCCGACATGGCTGAGCGAGTTGAACCCGTCGCCATCGATATGGCTGAAGAACACCCGCAGCCCGTCGCGAGTGGTGGGATCCGGCACCGGAAAATCCGGGGTGCCAAACACAGCCGCCAGGAAGGCAAAGGGGTCAAACATGTTGTACAGGTGGTTGGGCCCATATTGCCTGACGATGTAGGGATCGAAGATGGCCCCACCCCAGGGTGCCCGGAATGCCGCATCGAAATGCCTGGCATCACCGTGATCGTCCTCGGCTTCCAGGGAGAGGTACACCTGCGACTGTGGAGGCGCCGTGATGTCGCAGAACACCTGCCGCGACGGCACCAGCTTTGTCTCGCTGCGCATGACCACTTCATCACGCTTGGTGACGCGGCTGTTGTGAAAGCGGTCCAGGCTTTCCCCGGTGCCCTGAAGATTGAAGGCCGCCATGATCTGCCGTCGCGCGGTTTCACTCCCCTCCAGCACGTTGCCAGAGAGCAGAATCTTCATGCGGGTGGCCGTGAGGTTCCCCAGCCATTGGGCAAAAGCCGCCTCCTTTTCGTGCGGCACCTCCAGGGTGCGGTCCACTACCACGCCCGCGTACCGGTTCTCCAGCGGCAGGTCGGGCAGCGGCTTCTCGATGGAACGAAACTCCACTTCGTAGCCCAGCCATTCCAGCGGCATTTGCAGATGGCCGGCCGCAATGGTGTCCGGCGGCCAGATCTTGCGGGCACCGGTTTCAGCCGGGTCCGAGCCGTAGATCACCAAAATCCAGCGCTTGCAGAGCACAGCGCCGCCCGGCGGCGGAGACTCAGCACGGCAGCACAAGGCCGCCAGCATTGCCATTGCCAGCACCCAGCAGCCGAACCTGCCTCCTTGTTTGCCCATGGAGCAGCTATACGTCACGAACCGCCCGCTAGTCCACGCCGATCAAGCACAAACAAGCGGCCGGGTCAGGACCGGTCACTTCTTCTGCAGCACCACCGCCCCTGAAAGCACAGGCGTGGTGGCTGGTGTTTGCGTGCTCGACTTTGGAAGCCCGGGCAGCAGGAAAAAGCCATAGCCCCGCTGCTCGCCGGCGTCGTTGATGATGAAGCCATGGAAATCGGCGCTCCGTGCCACGTAGCCGGTGGGAGCAAACAGGTTGACATCAATTAGCTTGAAGCTGCCGCTGATCGCACCGGTGGACGGTGCAACCGCCAGGGTGGTGGCCCTGAAGTTTTCACCATAGCCAACGACGACCCCGCCGGGCTGAATGCGCACATCGATGCCGGGATCCAGCCAGGTGTCATTGATGCCGCCCTGGGTGAACGACAGGCTGGCATTGGCATGCACGCCATCGCTCGCAAGCCCCATCACGACAGCGTGAGCAGAGGGCGCAAGGTACCGGGCGCCGAACGCAGTGAGGTTCATGGGACCAAAGCCCGAATTGTAGGTGCGGGTCATGCCCGAAACCGCGGCTGGTTTCAACCACGTGAGGCTGCCAGCGAGAGTGTTGTTGCCATACGGCGGAGCGAAATTCGCCGTTCCCTGCGCGATGTCGAGACTGCCCAGCAGGCTGCCTCTGGCGGCATACAGGGGCTCGTACACGAGCACTTCTCCGTGCGGCCCGGCAAACGTTGAGCAGGCAAAGGCCACGCCATCCGCCAGCCGGCCCGTGACAGCGACCAGCCCCGTTTTAGGAGCTACTGTGAAAGCTCCCGTGCCCACTCCCTGCGGAATGACGTCAAGGCCGTCCACAGCGGCAGGAATGTCGAGGCCAAAGGTATAGTAGCCCAGGTAGGTGTTCATGCCGGCAGCCTGTGCCGCCGTCATCGTGGTGCCCCAGTTCTTGCGCCAGCCGTTGAACGCGGCATGCACAGTGCCGTCGGTGACATCGCCATTGATCAACAAGTGATTGGTGGCATCGAGGTCGAAGCTCACCGTCAAGGGCAAGGCAGGAGCCGGGCGTGTGATCCGGGCCACCCCATGCGGCATCGCCACCCCCTTCACGTCCACCTCCAGCCCCCCGGTCACGCTGTAGGCAGTCGCTCCCAGGGTGACCTTGCCGGTGAAGATCCCGGCCACGGAAATGGCCAGGTCGGCCCTGCCCCCCAGCCCCTGGTTCAAAGACGGCTCCCGTGCGACGGGCCCGCTGAACAGCCCTGCATCAGCATAGGGCAGGGGCTTCAGCAGCAGAGAAGCGCGGGCTGTGGAGGTGCCCATGGCGTTCGTCGCTCCCAGGGTGACCGTGTAGGCACGGTTCGCCAGGTTTGCGACAGCGGGCTTGCCTGAGATGTGCCCGGTGGCGGCGTCCACCTTCAAGCCAGGCGGCAGCCCGGTGGCGCTGAAGGAGGCAGGAGTCTTTGCCGGATCGCTGCTGCAGGGGATGTCGAAGCCCACGTACGTCCCGCCCACGATGGCATCGGGCATCACAAGGAGGTGTGGCGCGGCCGCCGGCAGGGTGATCTCGGGCTTCTTGCTGTAAACCTCCAGAACAAACCGGCAGGCGAAATCGCCGCCAGGCATGTGGGCGGTGCAGGTATAGAGCCCCGAATCATCGGGGATGGCTTTCAGGTTGCTGATCGTCAGGACGTTGTTGCGGGCCACAAAACGTGCGTCCGCAGGCAAAGGCCCTGCATTTTTAGCCCAGGTAAAGCTGATCACTGGCCCCGAGACATTGGCCGTGAAAGTGACATGGCTGCCGGGCGGCAGCTTGGAGGTCTTGACGGCGGCGTCCGCAACCGTCACCACCGCGCTGGCGCTGGTCATGCTGCTGAAGCTGTTTTTCACCACCACGGAGTAGCTTCCCGCCGTCGCAAACTGCACGTTTGGAATCTGCAGGCTGGCGCTGGTGGCCCCGGCAATGTTCACGCCGTTTTTGCGCCACTGATAGGTCAGCGGTCCTGTCCCAGCGATCCCCGCCGCGAGCGTGGTGCTCGAGCCCAAGGCTGCTGACACGGAGGCAGGCTGCGCACTGATGCTGACCGGATCGTTCACCAGCAGGCTGGCCGCATTGCTGGTGACGGCCGCTGCCGGATTGGTAACCACCACATCGTACACGCCTTCATTGCTTTCCGCCGCCTTGGCGATGGAAAAACTTGTGCCCGTGGCGCCCGCAAGGTTCTCGCCATCCTTGCGCCACTGGTATGACAGAGGCCCGGCACCGGTAGCCGCTACGGTGAAGGTCACCTTGGCACCCGGATTGACCTCATGAGGCAGCGGCTGGGTGGTAATGCTGGGCGGCAGCACTGCCACGCCGGAGAGCACCAGATTGAAACGAGGCACGGCAGGATCATTGCTTATGAGGTGCAAGGTGGCCGTGCGGGTGCCTTGAGCCGCCGGGGCAAAGGTCACGTTAAAGGTCACCGACCCGCCCGGCGCCACCGGAGGCGCGGAACTCAGGCCGCCCTCGGCGAAATCAGCGGCATTCGCTCCGTCCGTGATGAAGGTAAGGCCCGTGAGGCTGCCGTTGCCAAGGTTTTTGACCGTGAACGTCTTCACGACATTGCCCCCCACCGCCGCCGTGCCAAATCCTGCCACACCACCGCTGACAAGCGCCGTCCCCTCCGGCGCATCCAGTTCCAAAAGCGGCCCCTGGGAGCCGAACTCTGCCATGCCAATGTCCACCGCACCGCTCACGCGCGGCTGGCTGAAGAAATCCAGCTCGCCCGCCGCCGCGGTGAATCCTGCTTTTCCCTTGTCCTTGGC
>OUNM010387126.1_pt1 | contig 19276 bp, 9 predicted proteins | sample 1769961 | NCBI WGS metagenome assembly OUNM01 (sample SAMEA3914820, study PRJEB12502) | metagenome | biome: forest; material: soil | place: USA | collected 2012-03-12 | depth 0.3 m
AAGCCCTTCACGACGCCCTCGAACACGACGTCGCCACCCAGCTGCGTCTCGTCCTTGCGTATGCCGGCGTGGTCGATCGCGAGCCGCGCGACCCCCTTCGCAGTGCCCTGCGTTCCTCGGACCGTGATGTCGACCGACGCGCGTGCCTGGCCCGACTCGATGACGATTGACGGCGACTGGCCAGCGGCGCCGGCGCCGGATCCTGCGAACAGCGCGTTCAAGCGCGTCGCGTCGTCGATGCGCGCCTCGTCCACGAGGAGCCGGTAGTCGATCCCTCGCCACGACGGGTTGCTGAAGTCGAGCTCGGCGATCTTGGCCTCGAGCTCGAGGTGGTGGAGGCGGACGTCGGCGGCGCGGGAGGCGCCGAGCTCGGCGACGACGTTGTCGGCGATGATCTTCGCGCCCGCGACGCGCAGCTTGCTCTCGTCGATCTGCCACTCCGTCACGTCCGCGAACGCGTCGAGATCACCGACGACGCGCAAGCTGGCGGTGCGCGCGCCGAGGCCGTGCCCGTGCACCGTGAGCCGACCGCGCGCGACGCTTCCGTCCACCTTGGCCCGCACATCGACGTCGAAGCGCGCTCCGGTCTCGGCGACGTCGAAGTGGGTCGTCGGGCTCTTGCTCAAGAAGGCGTCGAGCGTGATGGGATCCGCGACACGACCACCCTTGATGTGGCCGTCGATGTCGATGCGCTGGAACGGATCCGAGAAGGAGAAGGCGTCGCTCCTGGCGTCGATGAGCAAGCTGGCGACGGTGGCGGCCGGACGCGCCGAGCCGTGCTTCGTCGACGAGAGCGCCGTGAGCTCGACGCGCGCCTTGTCGAGGGCGAGGTCGCCGGACTCCCATTTCCAATCGTGGACGCGCGCATGCGCGGTGACGTTCGTGAAGAAATCGAGGTCTTCGAGCGTGAGACCGAGATGCTTCGCGTGGATGTCGAGGGTGCCCGCGCCGAGGTGGTCCTTGACGTCGACGGCGCACTGGAGGTCGAAGCGCGCGTACCCCTTCGCCACCCTCATCTCCTTGCCGCGCGGGAGATACTTTCGCAGGAGGCCGCGATCGACGATCTCGCTGTCCGGCATGTCGATTCTCGCCTGCAGCGCGCTCAGCGGATCCTGGAGGTCGACCTCCGGCGCGTCGATGCCGATCTCGAAGCCCTTCACGTCGACGAGGTGCTCCTCGGGAGCGTTGTTCCTCGCGATCGAGCCCTGCGCGACGTGGACCTTCGCGACGAGCCCGTCGAGGTGCTCGAGGTCCCAGCGCCAATCCTCGAACGAGAGATCCACGGCGGTGGAGCCGAGGAGCCTCGTCTTCGCGATCCGGAGATCGAGATCGTCGGCCTGGAGCCCGGCGCGGGCCTTCAACCGTCGTCGATCGAGCCACGTCTCGACGCGACCGTGCACGTTGCCCTTGCCGCCCATGAACCCGAGCGACGCGTCGGGAGCGATGTAGCTCGCGAGCACCCGCGCATCGGGCATGTCGCCGGATTCGAGGAGCGCGACCGCGTGGAGGTCGCTGAGCGGCGCGGCGAGATCGAGGGCGCGGGCGTCGCCGCTCACGTCGAGGACCGCCGCGCGGAAGAGGACCGCGCGGTCGCGCGGATCGGTCCGCGTCGCGGTGAGCGCACGGGCATCGACGTGGAAGGTGAGCTTCGCCGCGGACGCGGGGCCGGCGCCTTGCTTCGGCGCGAACGTCGACGCAGAGGTGATGTCGGCGAACACCGCCAGATCGCCGGCGAGCCGGTGTTTCGCCACCTCGATCGCCGCGCCGCGGAGCGCGAGGTCGACGTGCGACGGCGCCGCGAGCACCCCGTGGTCGATGCGCACCGCGAGCCGGCGCACGTCGGCCGGACCGGTAAGCACCACGGGGGCGATGAGAGTTCGCGGCACGTTCGCGAGATCGGGAACCCGGCCGTGGAGGTCGGTGCCGACGGTGACGCGATGGAGGAGCTCGTCGCCGCCGATCGTCCGCGGATCGAACGACGCGAGCGTGACGTCGATGGCACCGGCGACGGGATCGGCGACGACGCGGTCCTTCACGGTCACGCGACCGAAGGCGACGTCGACGTGACTCGGGGCGACGAACGCCTCGCGGATCGGGATCAACCGAAAGCCGCCCTTGACGCGCGCCGAGCCTTCGAAGCGAACGCTGTCGATCCACACCTCGCGAACGTCGTTCGCCGTGACGTCCTCGAGCTCGACGCGCCACAGGTGGTAGTAGCGATCGTTCCACTTCTCGAGGAGGTTCGGCGGCGAGCCGGTCGGGAGCGGAATGCGCGGAAAGCCGGGGATGGGCGGGAGCGCGTCGACGTACGCCGGCGTCGCTTCGGGCGACGGAACTCGCTGGCGCGCCTGGAAGCTCACGCCCGTGCCGTCGACGTGCGTCACGTGGAACTTCTTGTGGACGGCGAGATCGAAGAACGAGACGTCGAACGCGCAGCGATCGATGCGGAGCACCCATTGCACGTGGCTGTCGGAGCTGCGGATCGTGAGATGGCGCGCCTGCACGTGGCCCGGCCAGACCGACCAGCCGCGCTCGAAGGAGATGAAGAGCGTCTCCGGATCGCCGTCGAGGACCTTCTCGAAGAGCGAGGTCGACAGGAAGACGTTGAGCGCCGCCACATAGAGGACGTAGAGCGACAGAACCGCCACAGCGCAGCCGATCACGGCGCGGCGGAGCCTCGATTTTCGCGGAATCGACGGATTCTTCGCGGTCGCGCTGTCACTGCCGGGCACGGAGGAGGCTCGTGCACACAGCGGGCCGGCGCGCTCGTCGGCGCGCTACGAGGAGCTACGAGGAGCTCCGGGAAGCTACGAGGCGGTGACGGCGCGGATCACGAGCGAGACATGCGCGAAGAGGAAGCCGCTCGCGAGCACCACGAGGAGGTGGAAGATCTCGTGGTAGCCGAACACGCGCGGCCACGGGTCGGGACGCTTGAGCGCGTAGACGAGAGCGCCGACGCTGTACGTGACGCCGCTCGCGACGAGGAGTCCCACGCAGGTGGCGCCGACGACCGGGGTTCGTCCCATGACCTGGAAGATGACCATCCAACCGATGGCGACGCAGAGCAGCGCCGTGAGCCACTTCGGCGCGTGCGGCCACGCGAGGGATTTGACGACGCCGACGCCGGCGCCGATCCAGATCGCGGCGAGCGCACCGTGACCGCCGCTCGGTCCGGGCACGAGCGCGAACAGCGGGGTGTATCCGCCGGCGATGAGCATGAAGATGGCGGCGTGATCCATGCGACGCATGCGCTGTCGAGCGACGGGCGTCCACGAGATGCGGTGGTAGCAGGCGCTCGTGCCGAAGAGCAGGACGAGCGTGGCGCCGAAGACGAGCGCTGCCGTGCTCGCGGCCGACGTCGTGGCGCGCGTGACGAGGATCGCGGTCGCGACGATGGCGACGAAGAACGAGATCTGGTGAGAGACGCCGCGGAGGAGCGGCTTCACCGGTGCCGGCCCAGAGGCTGGTGCCGACGACGAAACGCCCTGGATTTCCGCCGCGACTGCCCCCTCACCCATGGCTTGCGTGCTCATCGAGGCGGCGATCTACCCTGTCTCGGACTCGCGCGCGACCGGATCCGACGTAGAATGAGGAGGTGAGCGTTCCTCCCGCCTCGATGCGATCGGCGCGTGCTCTGCGATCCGGGCGACGCGCGCGATCGTTGGGTTTTCTGATCAAGGTCGTCGCGCTCGTCGCGTCGAGCGGCGGGGTCGTCGCCTGGAGCGTCGCCTGCGGTGGCAGCGACGGGAGCGGCGCGGTGATCGGCGACGACGGTGGCTCGGGCGACGACGGCGCGACCGGCAACGGAGACACCGGCTCGTCGGGTGGCAGCTCGGGCGGCGAAGGCGAGACCGACGGCGGCGTCTTCATGGTCGGCAACGACGCCGGCTGCCCCGTCAAATACGCGGGACCGAATCCGGGCACGATCGCGGAGAGCATCCCGCGACCGGGCGCGACCGGCGGCATTCCCTGGCAGAACCCGATGAATGCGCTCACGGTGAACGGCGCGTTCGCTCACGCGGACCTCGACGTCGGTCAGCAGAGCGAGCTGCTCCGCGTCACGGGCTACGGCTTCAACCTCCCGCCGACCGTGACCATCAAGGGCGTCGTCGTGGAGTTGAAGCGGAAGGGCGCGAACGAGATCGTCGACGGCAACATCGAGCTGTGGCTCGACGGGATGCCGAGCTCGCGACCGAAGTTCGTGGCGAGCGGCTGGCCGGTGGCGATCGGCACGCACCATTACGGGCAAGAGGTCGACACGTGGGGTGACGATCTCACGCCCGCGCTCGTCGGGAAGCCGGGGTTCGGCACCGAGATCTGGGCGCGGCGGCGTGACGACGCGGGCACCGGTCCGGCGCCGGCGGACGTCGAGTCGTTGATCATCACGGTCTGGTACTGCGAGTAGGTTCTTCTACCTGCGCTCGTCGCGCGCGGAGCGCTTGCGGTACGGCGGATAGCTCGGCTCCCACATCTTCGCGGCGATGCGCGCGTCGATCTGCGCGTCGTCGAACGGATCGCAGAGCCCTTCGGCGCGCGCCTGACGAGCGACGGCACGGGCGACGAGCACTGCGACGCGGCGCAGGTCCGTGACGGGGGGCAGGAGTGTGGCGCTCGGATCGGTCGCCGCCGGCGAGGCGCTCGCGAGCGTGCGAGCGGCCACCTCGAACATGCGATCGGTCACGCGACGCGCGCCCACCGCCAGCACGCCGAGCCCGACGCCCGGGAAGATGTACGAGTTGTTCGTCTGATCGATCTTCACGACCTGACCGTCACGGATGACCGGCGGGAACGGGCTGCCGGTGCCGACGAGCGCGCGGCCCTCCGTCCATGCCAGCAGATCGTGCGGAGAGGCTTCGCTGCGCAGCGTGGGATTCGAGAGCGGGAAGATGACGGGTCGCTGGACGTTGCGTGCCATCGCACGGACGATGCGCTCGGAGAACGCGCCGGCTTGCCCGGAGACCCCGATCAGCGTGGTCGGGTGCGCGTTGTTGATCACGTCCATCAGCGTGATGCGACTCGGGTCGGTCGAGGGCTCGAGGGTCCAGGTCGCGACCGCCTCGCGTCGCTGGGTGAAGGGGCGCTGGAAGTCCTCGAGCCCGGGGGTGTCGTCGACGAGGAGGCCGGATTGATCGACCGCGTAGAAGTGAGTGCGCGCGTCGGCTTCGGTCATGCCGGCGTCGACCATGAGGCGGAGGAGGAGGCTTCCGATCCCGCAGCCGGCGGTGCCGGCGCCGAAGATGACGATGCGCTGGTCGGCCATGGTGCCGCCGGTGGCGGCGACGGCGGCGAGAAGCGTTCCGGCAGCGACGGCGGCGGTGCCCTGGACGTCGTCGTTGAACGTGCAGAGGCGGTCGCGGTAGCGGTCGAGGAGCCGGCCGGCGTTCTGCCGCGCGAAGTCTTCCCACTGGAGGAGAACGTTGGGCCAGCGTCGGGAGACGGCGGTGACGAAGGCCTCGACGAAGTCGTCGTACTCCTTGCCGCGGACGCGCTTGCTGCGCCAGCCGATGTAGAGGGGATCGGAGAGGCGCTCTTCGTTGTCGGTGCCGACATCGAGCAGGATCGGGAGTGTCGTCGCGGGGTGGATGCCGGCGCAGGCGGTGTACAGGGAGAGCTTTCCGATGGGGATGCCCATGCCGCCGGCGCCCTGATCGCCGAGACCGAGGATGCGTTCGCCGTCGCTGACCACGATGACCTCGACGGGGTCGAGGCGTGGGTCGGCGAGGATCTGTTCGATGCGATCGCGGTGGGGGTAGCTGATGAAGAGGCCGCGCGGCTTCGACCAGACGTCGCTGAATCGGATGCATCCCTCGCCGACGGCGGGCGTGTAGACGATCGGGAGCATCTCTTCGAGGTGGGCGCCGAGAAGCGCATAGAAGAGCGTTTCGATGTTGTCCTGAAGGCCGCGCAAGAACACGTATTTCTCGAGCGTGCTGCCCTTGGCGCGGAAGCCTTCGAGCCTTCTCCGGAGTTGACCTTCGAGGGAGCCGACGTGAGGTGGGAGGAGGCCGTGCAGACCGAACGCGTCGCGCTCGTCCTCGGTGAAGGCGGTGCCTTTGTTGAGGAGTGGGTCGCGGAGGAGCTCGGGCCCGGTCTTGTCGACGTCGACGGGAGCGATGCGCCCCGGCATGTCCATGGTGTGCTTCATCGTGTGCGCTCCGGCTCGCGCGACCTGCGCGAGGGTGGCCAGCCGAATCTGGCACGGACGTCATGCATGGCTTGGGTATGGTTGCCGTCCTCGTGACGAACGACGAACGGCGGCTCCTCGATGTCCCCCGCCGCCCCGCCCGCCGCTCCGGGGTTCGTTCCGCCCGCCGCTCCGGGGTTCGTTCCGCCCGCCGCTCCGGGGTTGATTCCGGGCCCGGCTCCCGGGTTCATTCGGCAGGCGAAGAGCGAGAAGAGTGGGGCAAGGCCTGTGCGCGGAACGACGTCGCGGTGCGTGATGGCCATGAAGCCTTCACCGTGCAGCGCGGCAAGCGCGCGAGCCTTCTGCGGCCAGGGAAAGCAGAGCACAAAGAGGCCATCGGGCTCGAGGTGGCGCTTCGCGGCGCGGGCGTAATCGCCGACGTGGCCGCGCAGCTCGAAGCGTGCGTGCGCCTTTTGCGAGTCGGCCGGAACGATCCCGGCGGCGACGTCGAAGTACGGTGGGCTGCCGGTCACGAGTGGGAAGCGCGATGCGGCGCCGAGGCCGTGCTCGCGATCGAGCGCGAGCTCGCGGAGGTCTCCGTGGATGGCGACGACACGCGCCTCGACGCCGTTGGCACGGAGATTCTCGCGGAGGAATCGGTAGCTGACGTCTTGGGCCTCGATGCAGGTGAGCCTCATGTCCTCCGGCATTCCTGCGAGCACGAGAAGACCGACGCTCCCGATGCCGGTCCCCAGATCGAGCGCGCGTGAAACCGGCGGGCTCTTCTCGAGCGCGTACCATGCGGTGAGGAGATCATCCGTCGAGTGGCGGTGTCCCTTTTTCCGCTGAAAGATGCGGAACTTCGCGGTGAGACCGTCGACCGTGATCGACTCGCCAAGCTCACTCTCCAGAGCAGCACGCCGAGCTTCGAGTTCTTCAGTGGAGAGGGTCACGACACGAGACTCCCGGAGGCGCGAGCCGTCGCCCGAGCTCACGTCCCAGGTTACATCGGCCCTTCAGCCGACGCCCTCTCCGCGTCGCGCGACCGCTCCCGCGCGACCGCTCCTGGGTTGACGTTTCGACCTCGACCGCTGCTGCGCGCTAGACCCGTCCTGGGTTGACGCTGCGATGCGATGAGACCCGAGACCCGTCCTGGGTTGATGCTGCGACGTCGACCGCGCCGGAGTGATCTCCATCGGCAAACTCTGCGGGCGCGCGCATCGCTCTCTTCGCGGGCCGCCGGAAAACGCGCAGCCCTCGCGCCTGCGCGCTTTCGCGAAGCGCACATGAGACGATCGGTACGGCCGAGGGCGTCCCCACCCCAACCCCTAGCGGTCGCGGCTAAGTCTAGCGTTCGAGAACAGCAGCCGGGGGAGCGGCAACGGGGCAAGCTTCGCTTCCGCAGTCCGCGCGCTTCGCGCACACGGCACCGAACAACCTGGCGCGATATGTCCCCGACGGAAACTCGACCGCCGCATCTCCCGTCATGCGCCGCCGCATGGCAGCTCGGTGTTCGGCGCGGAACCCGATGAGCGTCCGAAGCGCATGAGCACGCCGCACGGGATCGCGACACGCCACACTCGGACGCAGCCCGCGCGGCGGTTCGATGGTCGCAGGTCGATCTGTCGGCGCCGCACGCAGGACGGCCTTGCGGCCGAGCACTCGGATCTTCTTTTGCAGGCGCGCCTCGCGAGCTCGATCTTCTTCGACGCGCACCGCCCCGGCGACCATTGTCGACCACTCCGCTGCGCTGAGGTGGTTGAACCCATCGATTCGCTCGAGTTGAATCGTGACCTGCGGCGGCATGGGTCCTTCGTCACGAAAGAAACCGACCGGCCGCTTCACAATCTCGGTCCGCCCCGACAAATGCAGTGCGAACGAGCTCGCGCCTGGCCAATCGGCCACCCGCTCGACGAGGAAGTCGGCGACCGGATTCGCAAGCACGTAGACGAGCTTCTCGAAACGAGCGTCGGCGTCGACGAGATGAACGGCGTTGGGCTGCTCCGTTGCCCAGAGGTTCTCGCTGCGTCCCCAGTGTGCGTTGAGCGCCTTCGCGATCATCTTGTTGAGGTGCGCGAGAAACGCCGGAAAGTTCCCCTCGTTGTCGCGAACGATCAAGTGCTGGTGGTTGCTCATCGCGACGAACGCGTGCAGCGTCATGCGATACCTGCCGACAGCCTCGCCCAAGCAGTAGCGAAAAATTTGTTCGACCTTGGGTTCGGGGCGCAGCAGGAACTGCCGCTGCGTGCAGCGACGCGTCATCAAGTACGTGAGCCCTGCGATTACCTGGCGTGGTGCAGTCACACATCACCCCTCGACCGCGTCCTGCGAGAGTTGCGTACAACGTCATCGGGCCGGCAAGAAAAACGAACCCCGGTCGCGCCGCGGTCCCTCTCTGACATGTGTCAACGAACCCCGGTCGGGTCGAACCTGAACGAACCCCGGTCAGCGGTGGACCGTAGCGGTGGACCGTTCGCTTACGGCTTTGGGATGCGGAACGTGCTGACCATGAGCGCGCCGCTCGCGACGTACATCAACGTGAGCGGATGGAAGTCGAACGGGCCGAGCGCGACGTTGCCGAGCCACATGCCGGCGCCGACGGCGCCCTGCGCAAACGCGATCCCGAGCACGAGGACGAGCGCGAGGCTCGTCGGGATCGGCGTGCCCTCGTAATATTTCACCTTGCCGCTGTCGTCCGACAGAGCCGCCGCGGTCACGTTGTAGCGTGCCAGCCGGCTGATCCCGCACGCCACGAAGAAGCAGAGCGCGACGCCATCCCAGCCTCCGCGGAGCCCGAGCGCAAAGCCGAGCGCCGCTGGCGCGACCCCGAACGAGACGATGTCCGCGAGCGAATCGAGGTCGGCGCCGAGCGGCGAGGACCTCCGCCGCCACCGCGCGACCGCACCGTCGAGCGCGTCGCACACGAGCGCGAGCGGAAGAAGGACGAGCGCCGCCCAGACCGCGTTACGGTCGCCGGTCGCGACGTAGCTCATGCTGGCGAGAACCGCCCCGGTGCCGCAAAACGCATTGCCCAGCGTGATCAGGTCCGCGAGCACGAACGTGCGGACCATCGAGAAGCGCACCTTCCTCTGAGGCGCCGTCGCTTCTGCGGTCCCGCTGGCGCGAGCAGCGCCGGCGGATCGAGATGATTCGTGGTCGGATGTGGCCATCGATTCGAGGTGCCGGGTGGTCACGACGTTATCGGAGTGCACATCCGAGACCAAGAGGCCTTTGCTCGCGTCACCGCGCCAGGATGATCGCCCCGAGCGGGGGCAGCGTCACGACGACCGAGGACTGGCGGCCGTTCCAAGGATACGGCACGGCGTCGACACCGCCGAGGTTGCCGTGGCCGCTGCCACCGTACTCGCGCGCGTCGCTGTTGAAGATTTCGCGCCAGTGCCCCGCCCGCGGCACGCCGATCCGGTACTGGTGCCTCGGCACCGGCGTGAAGTTGCACGCCACGACGGCGACGTCGTCGTCGCCGCGCCCGCGACGCAGGAACACGATGACGCTCATCGCCGCGTTGGTCCCGTCGATCCACTCGAACCCGTTCGGCATGGCGTCGCCGGCATGGAGGGCGGGGGTCTCTCGGTAGACGCGATTCAGATCCCCAACCATACGCGCGATGCCGTCGTGGACCGCCTCTCGCGCGACGTGCCAGTCGAGGCTCCGGTCGTGGTGCCACGCGCTCGGCGCGGCGAACTCGTCGCCCATGAAGAGCAGCTTCTTCCCGGGTTGCGCCCATGCGAGCGAATAGAGCAGCCGCAGATTGGCAAGCTTCTGCCACGGGTCGCCATGCATCTGACCGAGGAGCGCACCGCCACGCTCCTCGATGACCTCGTCGTGGGAGAGCGGGATGACGAAGCTCTCGTTCGTCGCATACACGGATCGAAACGTCAGCAACGCCTGGTGATGCGACCGCTCGATCGGATCGAGCGCGAGATAGCGGCGCAGGTCGTGCGAGAAGCCCATGTCCCACTTGAGATCGAAGCCCAGGCCGCCTGCCGACGCCGCGTGCGTCACCCCGGGCCATGCCGATGAATCCTCGGCGGCCAGGATCACGTCCGGGTGCTCGATCTTCAGAGTGCTCGTCAGCTCGCGCAGGAACGATACGCCGGCTGGGTCTTCCTTTCCGGCGTGGTGATCGGCGTAGAGGATGCTCTCCACGCCGTCGACGCGTAGGCCATCTGCATGAAAGGTCTCGATCCAGTAGATCGCGCTCGAGAGGAGGAAGCTCCGGACCTCCGGTCGCTCGAAGTCGAAGACGCGGGTGCCCCACGTCGGGTGCGTGGCGCGCGCCGGATCCTTCGGCTCGAACAGCGGCGTGCCATCGAACATCGTCAGGCCGTGCGGATCGTTGGCGAAGTGCGCAGGAACCCAGTCGAAGATCACGCCGAGCCCAGCGCGGTGCAGGGCATCGACGAGGTACATGAGGTCGGCCGGCGACCCGTAACGGCTCGTCGCGGCGAAGAACCCGGTCACGCCGTAACCCCATGAGCCGTAGAACGGGTGCTCGAGCACCGGCATGAGCTCGACGTGCGTGAAGCCCATCGCCTTGGCATGCGCGGCGAGCGGAGCGGCGATCTCGCGGTAGCCGAGGTGGCGATTTCCTTCTTCGACGTGGCGCCTCCACGAACCCAGGTGCACCTCGTAGATGCTCATGGGGCGGTCGAGGCGTGCATTTTGCACGCGCTTCTCCATCCACACTTCGTCGTCCCACGCGTGCGCGAGCGAGGCGAGCACCGAGGAGTTACCGGGGGGCGGCTCCGTGCCGACGCCGAAGGGATCGGCCTTCTCGAATGGCTCGCCTCCGCCCGCTGGCGTGATTCGGTACTTGTAACGATGACCGATCTCCGCGCCGCGCACGCGCGCCGCGAACAGCCCGGTGCCAGCGACGGCGGTGAGCCGCGTCGCGTCGGGGCTCCACGCGTTGAAGTCGCCGATGACGCTGACGGCGGCGGCGCTTGGCGCCCACACGGCGAAATCCGTCGTTCCGTCGTGGTGCGGATGCGCTCCGAGGAGCGCATGGGCATGCGTCGCCTTCCCCCCCGCGAACGCACTGACGGCAGGTGAGCGTGGGTCGACGAGGCTACGCGTGACGGGAGGCGCCACGACGTCCGGCCGGGCCGGCGGTGGAACCGTGGGCGACGGCTTCGTCACCGGCACCGGGGTTGATCCTCGAGACTCCGAGAACGAGACGGCGGCACCCGCGGCATCGCGCTGCGCGTCCGCGACCGGTTCGTTGTTGCCGAGGATCTCGCGCACGCCCTCGAGCGGTATGTCCACCCACTCGGGCCGGTTGTTCATCTCGTAGCCGACCTCATAGATGGCCTTCTCGAACGTGTAGAGATCGAGAAGTCTCGCCGTGCTCGACGCGTCCGCCGGCACGACCGGGGTTCCTTCGACGGCGCCGAGCCAACCCCGGACGAACGAAGCTGCGACAGCCCGGTGCCAGAACCATGCCCACGGCGCGAGCGCGGCGCGCTCCGCTTCGGGTCGCGCGCGCAACGCCGAGACGGCCGCGTAATGGAATGAACGCAGGAGCCCTGCCACGTCGACCAGCGGCGAGCGCTTGGCTCTTCGCTCCTCGAGCGACCGCGCCGGCTCGCCCTCGAAGTCGATGATGACGAAGTCATCGCCCGTGAAGAGCACCTGGCCGAGATGGAGATCGCCATGAACGCGCATTTTCACGCCCGCGTCACGAACCCCGGTGACCTCGGTGAGCCGCGCGTCCAGGCCGCGGGAGCCGGCACGAATCGCCGCCAGCGTGCGCCGAGCATCGTCGGAAAGCGCACCGCCGCGTGCACCGAGCGAGTCGAGCGCGCGCTTCAGATCACTGCGGGCCGCTGCGACGAGCTTTTCACGCGTGTCCTGATCGAGTGGCTCGGGCGCGAACGCCGGTTCGTCCGGACGCGACGCCAGCGCGACATGCATCTCGCCCACGCGCCGCCCCAGCGTTTCCGCGAGCGCGCCATACGGGCCGAGCGCCGCGACGACTTCGGCCGGCAGCGGCTTCGACGCCCGCACCAGCACGTCGCCCGCCGGCATGCGCGGTGGAGCGGCATCCCGATGCGCCGCCACCGCGAGCCATTCGTCGAGCACGCCGAGGGCGTGCGTCCATGCGTCCCCGCGATTGCGCACGAAAGCATGAAGCAAGCCAACGGTTGACGGCACGCCGTCCCCACGTCGGACGTCGATCCACCCGTGCAGCGCCGGCGTGCTCGCAAAACGAACCCCGGTCAGGAAGCGGCCGACCTCGAGGTCGGGGCTTTCGCCGGCATCGAGCTTGCGCACCACCTTGCCGACGTAGCTCTCGCCGAAGAGCACACTCGTGTTCGTCTGCTCGGCATCGACGGGTCGGGCCATGCCCGCGTGTGGCCTCACGCCGGCGAGCGCGTGGAACTCGAGGCGCGCCCCCGAATCCTCGATGACCGCGTTGCGGGCAATGGCTCCGAGCAGCTCGTTCAAGAAGCCTTCCAGCGCCAGAGCATCGACCACGAAGCCGTCGCGCACGTCGCGTCCGCCACCGGCGCCGCTAGCTCCCCCACTGGCACCGCCCCCGCCGGTCACCCGGAGCGGCAGCACGAGCGCATGCGGTCGCCGCGCCCGTACGCTCGCCGCCTCCTTCCCCGAGACGAACGCAAGCGGCAGCACGTAGGTCTCGCGCGCGCCGTCGTCGAGCGTGAGCTCGACGAGCACGATGCGCGCTACGTCCAATCGATCGGTCCCGAAAAGCAGCGGAAATGCCGCTGCAATGCGTGCACTCTGCACACGCCTCGTCTTCGTTCGGTACCAGCGCCGAGCGCTGACATAGCCGGGCAGCGCGCGCTCCAGCATCGCGCGTGCACTGCCTTCGAAGAGCGCATCCCAGCGCGAGGAGACTTCCACCGTGGTGACCTGAGAGGCGACGTGACTCGTCATAGGAAGTACTCGAAGTCGTGCTCGGTGCGGATCTTTCGACGGACCACGAACAAGCTCGCCGGGAAAAGCGATGGATCGAGCTCCACGTAGTTGCGCGCGCCCGTCCACGAGTACCGCGCGTCCGACAGGACATCGTGGACCTGGAAGCTCTCCGCGGGGTCGATGCCCAGGGCCGCCAGATCGAGCTGCACCCACCCGCCGTGCTTGTGGCGGGGATCCATGTTCACGACCACCAGCACGACACTCGAGCGGTCGTCCGAGACCTTGCTGTACGCCATCAGCGCTTCGTTGTCGGTGTCGTGGAACGTCAGGCGCGTCGTCTGCTGGAGCGCCGCATTCTCCCGGCGCGCGCGATTCACGAGCGCGATGGCGTCGCGTAGCGACCTCGGATCCTCGAGGTTCCACGAGCGCAGCTGGAACTTCTCGTTGTCGATGTACTCCTCGGCGCCCGGACGCGCGAGGTGCTCCATCAGCTCGAAGCTCGGGCCGTAGATGCCCCAGTTGCTCGAGAGTGTCGCGGCGAGGACGAGGCGCAGCAAGAACGTCGGTCGTCCGCCGTGCTGGAGGTGCTCGGGCAGGATGTCCGGCGTGTTCGGCCAGAAGTTCGGCCGATAGTGCTCGGAGACGGGCGGACGCGTGAGCTCCGTCAGATACGCCTGGAATTCCGCCTTCGTGTTGCGCCACGTGAAGTACGTGTACGACTGCGAGAAGCCGCCCTTCGCGAGCGCGTACATCAGCTTCGGGCGCGTGAAGGCCTCCGCGAGGAAGATCACCTCCGGGTGCCTCGCCTTGATCTCGCCGATGCACCACTCCCAGAACCGCAGCGACTTCGTATGCGGGTTGTCGACGCGGAACACCTTCACGCCGCGCGCGATCCAGAACAAGAACACGTCGAGCAGCTCGCGCCACAGCCCGTGCCAATCCTTGCACTCGAAGTCGAACGGGTAGACGTCCTGGTACTTCTTGGGCGGGTTCTCGGCGTACTGGATGGTGCCGTCGGGCCGGTGCACGAACCAACCCGGGTGCTCCTTGACGTACGGATGATCGGGCGAGACCTGGAACGCGATATCCATCGCGATCTCGAGCCCTTTTTCGCGCGCGGCCGCGACGAGGTGCTCGAAGTCGGCGAGGGTCCCGAGCGCAGGGTGCACCGCCTTGTGCCCGCCTTCGGCGGCGCCGATCGCCCACGGGCTGCCGGGATCGTCGGGGCCTGCGGTGAGCGTGTTGTTCGGACCTTTGCGGAACGCTCGTCCGATGGGATGGATGGGCGGCAGATAGAGGATGTCGAAGCCCATCGACGCGACGTAGTCGAGGCGCTGCTCGACATCGGCGAAGGTCCCGTGCACGCCGGGCGCACCGCACGATCGCGGGAAAAGCTCGTACCACGCGCTGAACCGCGCGAGCAGCGGGTCGACCACGATGCGCAAGACCTCGGAGCGCGAGGCATTCGCGACGTCGGGGGTCGCGTCCATCGCCCGCACGACCAGATCGGCGGTCGCGGCGGCCATCCGCTCCCCAGCAGGACGCGTGCCATCGGCGGCGGTACGCGCCGCATCTGCGAGCAGCGAAGCAACCCCGGAAGGAACCCCGGACGTCTTCGCCGGCGCGGGAACCCCGGAAGGAACCCCGGACGTGTCCCCGGCGGCGCGGGCGGCGGCGAGCTCGAGGAGGCGCGCTCCGATGAGGAGCTCGACCCCGATATCCTGTCCGGCCGCCTGCTTCCTCTCGGTCCCCCTCCGCCAGGTCGTGAACGCGTCGATCCAGGCCTCGAACACGACCTCCCAGACGCCGACCTCCGACGCCACGAACGAGGCGCGCCAGCGATCGTTGTCTCGCGCGACGAGCGGGGCAACCTGCCATGAGTGGGAGTCGACGTGGCGGAACAGCACGCGACCCGCGATCGCGTCGTGCCCATCCGCGATGAGGTCGCACTCCACCACGACCGTGTCGCCGACGATGCGCTTCGCCGGATAGCGCCCGCCGTCGACCGCCGGAGACAAGCCCTCGATGATCACGCGGCGGAGGCCGCCCTCGGACGGACGCGGCTCTTCGCGCGCTTCGCGGTTTGCGCTCTTTCCGGCAAAGCCGCTCGGCAGCGGCCCGGCACGCAGCGCAGGAGACATCGAGATCGAGCGTCGGTTCGTCATCCGGGCCCCCGCCGCATGCGAGAGACGGGCCCGCTGGGTTAGGATGAGTGCGACTTGGCTTCTCACCACGAGCTCGTCGTCGCGGCGTTGCGCGCGCTCGGGATCGAGCGGCTCGTCCTCGCCATCCACGACGTCAGCTTCCCGAGCGCCGCCGCGGAGGACGTCGGCCGCGGCTCGCCTTACTCGTCCGGCGGACGCGCCCTCCTCGACTTCGCCGCCTCGCTCGGGTTCGACGGCATCCAGCTCGGCCCCCAGGGGCAGACCTCCCTCGGCAATCCGTCACCCTACGACGGCTCGGTGTTCTCGAAGAACATCCTCTCCATCGCTCTCCCCGAGCTCGCCGAGCCCCGCTTCGCCGGCATTCTCCCCCCGACCTTCGTCGACGCCGCAGTCTACCGAGGCCCGGCCAGTGCTCCCAACGGCGATTCACGTGCGCATTACACGCATGCATTCCGCATCCAATCCGAAGGCCTGTCCCTCGCCGCCGCCAACCTGGCGCGCCGTGCCGCCGCCGGCGATCCGTCTGCACGCGCCCTCGCCGTCGACGTCGCCGCGTTTGCGTCCGCGCCGAGCTCCGCGTGGCTCGCCCATGACGCCCGCTTCGAAGCGTTCGCGGTCGAGCACAGCACCGACGACTGGCGACGCTGGCCGGAGGGCGATCGCCTCCCCTCCCCGGCGCGGATCGCCGAGATCCAAACAAAGCACCGCGACGTGATCGACGCCTACGTGCTCGGCCAGTACGTCCTCGACGCCCAGCATCACGCGCTCCGCGAGCACGCCGCCGCGACCTGCGGCGGCGTGCGGCTCTACGGCGATCTGCAGGTCGGCCTCTCGCTGCGCGACCGCTGGTCACGCGACCACCTCTTCCTCGCTCGCTACCTCATGGGCGCACCCCCGAGCCGTACCAACCCCGAGGGACAACCGTGGGGCTACCCCGTGCTCGATCCGAAGCAGTACCTCGCGCGCTTCGTCGGCGAAGACGGCGAAGACGCCACGCGTTCAGCGCCGCTCGCCTTCGTCCGCCACCGCGTCACCAAGCTCTTCGCGGAGCTCGACGGTCTCCGCATCGATCATCCCCACGGCCTCGTGTGCCCCTGGGTCTACGACGCCTCGTCACCCGATCCGCTCGCCGCCGTCGTGAACGGCGCGCGGCTCTTCGAGACGCCCGCATCGCCCGCGCATCCGTCGCTCGCGGAGCTCTCGCTCGTGCGGCCCGACCAGATCAACGGCGCAGTCCCGGCCTACGACGACGACCACGTCCACGATCTGACCGACGCGCAGCTCGCCGAGTACGACCGCATCTTCGCCATCGTCATGGACGCGGCGCGCGCGGCCGGCCGCAACGCCGACGACGTCCTCTGCGAGGTCCTGAGCACGTGCCCCGCGCCGCTCGGCGGCATCATGAAACGCCATGGGCTCGGCCGATTCCGCGTCACGCAGAAGGCGAGCCTCGTCGATCCACACGACGGCTACCGCGGGGAGAACGCGCATCGTCGCGACTGGATCATGATCGGCAACCACGACACGCCACCGCTCCGCGCCGTCGTCGATCGCTGGACGCGCAACGCCACCGTGGAGGCGCGCGCTGCCTATCTCGCGACGCGCCTCGAGCCGAGCGCCGCACGACGCGAACGCCTCGCCGCTTCGCTCGCGAGCGATCCGCGACGGCTCGCGCTCGGCATGTTCGCCGAGCTGTTCGTCGGCCCCGCCGCCAACGTCCTCGTGTTCTTCGCCGACCTCTACGGCGAGACCGCGATCTACAACACGCCGGGCGTCATCCGCGACGAGAACTGGTCGATGCGGGTTCCCCGCGACTTCGCGCGCGTCTACGAGACGCGACGCGCGCGCGGCGAAGCGATGGACGTCGCCGGCGCCCTCGCTCTCGCCATGCGTGCGCGCGGCGAGGCATTCGTGCGCGCCCACGAGGACCTCGTGTCGGCCCTCGAAGCGCGCGCGGCGGTCAGGCTCTGACGATGCGCCTCACTTGAAGCGCATGCACCGCGCGCCGAACGCGCCGCCCTTGAAGCGCGGCGTCGTCTGCTGGGCATGGTGGTGCTGGATGCTGCTCCACTCGACGCCGTAGCCGCGGTAGTCGAAGCGGTTCGTTTCGCTCTTCTTGAGCACGGCCTCCTGGAGGTTTCCGATCAGGTCCATCCAGGGCTCGTCGCCTGCGTTCGACGAGATTTTGTCACCGAGCACGCGGCCGGGCGCTGCGATCTTGCCGGTGTCGTCGTAGTCGTTGTTCGTGTTGTTGGTCGTGTACGGAAACACGCTGTAACAGCCCTGCGTTCCGTCCGGAAAGGTGTTGAGCGTGTTGCCCGCGCAGGCCGCGACGGTTTGATTGTTCACCACGACTGTCTTCGACTTGCCCGGTGCCAGCTTGCCGTTTTGACACGCACCGCCTCCCTGGCAGTCCGGGTCGCTCCCACTGTCGTAGATCGGCGAGACGGTGTTGCCGGTGACAGCGTCGATGACGTCGGCGTCTGCGAGCTGGCCACCGTCCCACGCGCAGAACGCCGCGAAGAGCGCGTTCGGCGAGCAGTTCATCGCCTTCTCGTCGAGCAGGTCCTTCGAGCCGGGGAACTTCCCGACGCCGTTGTCACCGCCGTACGTGTTGATCGTCGCGTTGTCGAACCAGTACGTCGACCAACCGTACGAGCCGTGCTGGTTCGAACAGTTCAGCGCGTGCGCGACGGCGTACCCTTCGCCCTCGTCGGGCGGCGGCCAGTACGTGGGGTTCGCGTAGTACTCCGGCATCATCGTGCCTGCGTTCAGCACGTAGAAGAGGCTCGTCGACACCGTGTACGTGCCTTGCTGCGCGGGCTGCTGCGCAGCTGTGTCGGTCGGACCCGTCGCACGCACCCACCACGTGTTCTGCGTGCGGTGGTACGGACCGGGAGCGCTCGAGCCGAGCGGGCCGTAGTAATCCTGTCCCGGATACTGGAGATCGGTCGTCGTGCCCTTCACCACGTACGTCGCCGTCGACGTCGTGTTGTCGCCCGGCAGCACGTTCTCCCAACCCGTGTTCCAGCGCGTTGCCGGCTTGTGCGCGGCCATGTACGCCTTCACGTTCGGGTCCTTGGCGTTGCCGGCCGCGTCCACGCCGCCACCGATCGCCTCGAGGAACGCGCGCATGCGACCGGCCGTGATCTCGTACTTGTCGAGGTACACTTTGGTCGTGCCCGCCGGCATCACGGCGTCGGTGTAGCCCGTCACCTCGAGCGTGCGACAGCAGTCCTCGTGACCCGCGGTGACGACGCCGCCCGGACCGAGATGGCTCTCCGCGCCCGTGCCCTCTTCGTTCGTCCCGCACGTGTCGCCGCCGTGGTGGTTCTTGCAGCTCGGCATGTCGACGCACTTCTTGAGGTAGTTGCAGGCGCCGTTGCAGTCCGTGTCGACCTTGCAATTCAGCCCCTGCGCGCACGTCTTGAAGCCCATGCCCATGCCACCGCAGTCGACGTCCGTCTCGCTGCCGTTCTTCACGCCGTCGCTGTACGTCGGCGCCACGCACTTGAGCATGTCGGCCGGGCAGTATCCCGTCGCGCAGTCGGTGTCGGCCGCGCACGCCTTGCCGTCGACGCACTTGGGCGCGCTGGGGCCGCCGCAGTCGACGTCTGTCTCGTCGAGGTTCTTCTTGCCGTCCATGTGACTGATCGGCCCGCACAACATCGCGGTGCACGTGCCCACGCAGTCGGTGTTGTCGACACAGCCTTGGCCGTCGGGGCAAGGCTGCGTGTCCTTCACGCTGCCGCCGCAATCGACTCCGGTCTCGCCGGCGTTCTTCATGCCGTCCATGTGGCTGCCGGCCGGCGGCGTTGCGCACTTGTTCCCGCTGCAGAACCCCGAGGTGCAGTCCTTGTCGAGCTCGCACGCGTCGCCGTCGTTGCACTTCGGTACCGGCGCGCCGACGCCACAGGTCTTGCCGGCAGGAGCCGCGCACGCCGTCATGTTGGCGGTCATGGTGCATTGCCCGCTGCCGCAGTCGGTGTTGACCGCGCAGACTTCGCCCGTGCACTTGAGCGGACAGACGCCGCCGCAGTCGACGCCCTCTTCGCCGTCGTCCTTCGAGCCGTTGGTGCAGCTC
>OUNM010809082.1_pt1 | contig 19276 bp, 6 predicted proteins | sample 1769961 | NCBI WGS metagenome assembly OUNM01 (sample SAMEA3914820, study PRJEB12502) | metagenome | biome: forest; material: soil | place: USA | collected 2012-03-12 | depth 0.3 m
ATCGAGCGCCTGCTGTTCGGGAGCATCGCCGAAGCGATCCTGCGCCGCTGTCCCGTTCCGGTGTTGCTGGTCAGGACCGAGAACGAGGACGACCGGTGCGTGTCGCCCGCCTGAGACTGCCCCGCCGCAACCCGGAGACGATGATGCCCCTGCAACACCCGACACTGAGCAGCGAGGAACTGCGAGGCCTCGACGCCTACTGGCGCGCCGCCGACTACCTCGCCGTCGGCCAGATGTACTTGTGCGACAACCCGCTGCTGCGGCGTCCGCTCGTCCCTGGCGACATCAAGCGCATGATCCTGGGGCACTGGGGAACGACGCCCGGCCAGAACTTCATCTACGCCCACCTCAACCGCGTCATCCGCCAACGCGACGTGGACATGATCTACGTCTGCGGCCCCGGCCACGGCGGCCCGGCGGTGATCGCGAACACATGGCTGGAGGGCACGTGGTCCGAGGTCTATCCCGCGGTCGGCGCGAACGAAGAGGGCATGCGCAGGCTCTTTCGCCAGTTCTCGTTTCCCGGTGGCGTGTCCAGCCATGCGTCGCCGGAATGCCCGGGATCGATCCACGAAGGCGGCGAGTTGGGATACTCGCTCAGCCATGCGTTCGGTGCCGCCTTCGACAACCCGGAGCTCGTCGTCGCGTGCGTCGTCGGAGACGGCGAGGCCGAGACCGGTCCGCTCGCGACGGCCTGGCATTCCAACAAGTTCCTGGACGCGGCCTCCGACGGCGCGGTGTTGCCGATCCTGCACCTGAACGGCTACAAGATCGCCAATCCGACCGTGCTCGCCCGCATCCCGCGCGAGGAGTTGATGCAACTGCTGCGCGGCTACGGCTGGGCGCCCGTGCTCGTCGAGGGCGACGATCCCGCCGTCATGCACGAGGCGATGGCGAGCGCGCTCGATGCGGCGATCGACCGCATCCGGGCCATCCAGTCCGGGGCGAGGCGGGGTGGCGAGACGGGACGCCCGTGCTGGCCCATGATCGTCCTGGCTTCGCCAAAAGGTTGGACGGGACCGAAGGAGGTCGATGGCGTGCCCGTCGAAGGAACCTTCCGTGCCCACCAGGTGCCCATTGCCGATCCGGCGTCCAACCCGGCGCACCTTGCACAGTTGGAGCGCTGGATGCGCAGCTATCGCCCCGAGGAACTCTTCGATGACGGCGGCGCGCTGCACGAGTCGCTGCGGGCCCTGGTGCCGGCCGGCACCCGCCGCATGGGCGCGAACCCGCACGCCAACGGCGGCCGGCTGCTGCGCGACCTCGCGCTGCCCGATTTCAGGCGCTACGCGACGCCGGTCGAGCATCGCGGCGTGCTTGCGCGGGGCGACACCGTCGTGCTCGGCGCGTTCCTGCGCGACGTCATCGGCGCCAACGAATCATCACGCAACTTCCGCCTGTTCGGCCCGGACGAGACGGTGTCGAACGGCCTGCGCGGCGTGTTCGAGAAGACGATGCGGCAGTGGGACGCGCGTACCGAGCCAGGCGACGAGTGGCTGGGGCGCACCGGGCGCGTGATGGAGATGCTCAGCGAGCACCAGTGCGAAGGCTGGCTGGAGGGCTACCTGCTCACCGGGCGGCACGGGTTGTTCAACTGCTACGAGGCCTTCATCCACATCGTCGACTCGATGGTCAACCAGCACGCGAAGTGGCTCGAGGTCAGCGCGGAGCTTCCGTGGCGGGCCGACATCGCCTCGCTCAACATCCTGCTCTCGTCGCACGTCTGGCGCCAGGACCACAACGGCTTCTCGCACCAGGATCCGGGCTTTCTCGATCATGTCGCCAACAAGAAGGCGGCGGTCGCGCGCATCTACCTGCCGCCCGACGCGAACTGCCTGCTCTCCGTCACGGATCACTGCCTGCGCAGCCGCAACTACGTCAACGTGGTGGTCGCGGGCAAGCACCCGTCGCCTCAGTGGCTGGACATGGGCGAGGCGGCACGGCATTGCAGCCAGGGCATCGGCGAGTGGGCCTGGGCCGGCAATGCCGGCGACAACCCAGACGTCGTCATGGCGTGCTGCGGCGATGTTCCCACGCTCGAGACCCTGGCTGCGGTAGACCTGTTGCGCGACCACATCCCGCAGTTGCGCGTCCGCGTCGTCAACGTCGTCGACCTGATGAAACTCGAATCCGCCGACCAGCATCCCCACGGCCTGGACAATGCCGCCTTCGATGCACTGTTCACCATGTGCAAGCCGGTGATCTTCGCCTTCCACGGCTATCCGTCGCTGATCCACAAGCTGGTCTATCGCCGCATGAACCACGGCGGCTTCCATGTGCATGGGTACCGCGAGGAGGGCACCGTGACCACGCCGTTCGACATGGCGGTGCGCAACGGTCTCGATCGATTCCATCTCGCGATCAACGCCGTCGAGCATCTTCCTCAGACCGGCTCCGAAGGTATCGCGCTCGTGGCCGACCTGAAGGCCAGGCTGGCCGAGCACCGTCGCTACATCTGCGAGAACGGCAGGGACATGCCCGGGGTGCGTGACTGGGCCTGGCACCGGCCGCGCCACGCCTGAGGGCAGGGACGCGGCGCGCTCGATCGGTCAAGTCGACCGAGCGATGTCACCGGCAGGCGTCATTCCGAGACGTCGATCGATTCACGGTACTCCGGCACGGAGCACGCCCAGCCGTGCTTCTCGGCGATCGCCTGTCGCAGCGAGTCGGCGGCTTCGGGCTCGCCGTGCGTGACGTACACATGCCGCGGCGGCTGTGGCAGCGCGTCGATCCAGGCGAGAAGCTCATCCCGATCGGCGTGCGCCGACAGTCCCTCGATGCTCACGACCTCGGCGCGCACCGGAATCCAGCGACCGTGGATGCGGATCTGCTTCACTCCGCCCACCATCGCGGCGCCGCGCGTGCCCATGGCCTGGTAGCCCACGAAGACGATGGCGTTGCGCGGATCGGGGGCGTACGCTTCCAGGTGATGCACGACGCGACCGCCGGTAGCCATGCCGCTCGCGGAGACGATGATTGCGGGATAGCGCAGGTCGTTGAGCGACCGCGACTCGGCCTCGGTGTTGACGAATCGCACCCCCCGGCACATCGATGCACATTGCTCCGGCGTCAGGCGATGCAGTTCGGAATGGCGGTTGAAGAGGGTGGTGACGTCCTCGGCCATCGGGCTGTTCAGGAAGACGGGCAGGTCGGGGATGTGCCCTCGGTCCTTCAGCAGGCGGACGGCATACAGCAGCTCTTGCGCTCGTCCGACCGCGAAGGCCGGTACGACGACGATGCCGCCACGCGAAGCCGTCCGGCCAATGACCCCCGCCAGGGCGGAGAGGGTGTCGACAGAGGCATGTAGTCGATTGCCATAGGTCGACTCGATGAGGACCACGTCGGCGCTCTCGGGCGGCGCGGGCGGCCGCATCAGCAGGTCGTCGCTGCGACCCAGGTCGCCGGAGAAGAGGATGCTGCCCGTCTCGGTGCGCACCATCACGCTGGCGGCGCCCAGGATGTGCCCGGCGGGGTTGAAGTGCACGTGCAGTCCGGGCACCGGCTCGAACGAGCTGCCGAAGTCGTGCGATTCGAAATGCGCCATCGCGCTTCGCGCGTCGGCCTCGGTGTACAGCGGCAGTGCCGGCTCGTGCTTGCTGAAGCCGTGCCGGTTCGCGAACCGGGCGTCCTCCTCCTGCAGGTGGCCGGAATCGGGCAGGACGAGCGCGCACAACGCCGTGGTCGCCGCGGTCGCGTGCACGGGACCCTTGAATCCCTGGGCGACCAAGCTTCGCGGTGCCAGACGCTTCGCAGACGCAGTACACCCCCGCGGAGAACTCGGCCATCCAGCCGGTACTCGCTGCGAACTGGCACTGAGTTCGGACAGCAGGTTCGGCCTGCGCAACGCACTGCTCGCCGCTCTCGGTGAGCGGTGGTTGTCGCGACGCGGCCCTACCCGTTTCTCGCGTCCTAAAAGCGCATCGCTTGTGAGACGGCCCTCGCGAAAATCTCTACCGGTCTCGGTTGCGGAACTCCAGCATCGATGCCCCGAACCTTGCGGTTGGCTGAACGATTCAATTCAACAGGGAGGCCGCATCTTCATACGTGGTCGGGTACCCGTATCGGACGTCTGTTCACCATTTGCAGCGAACGTGAAATAGGTGTCAAACGCTCAAGGCTGCAATGTGTCGACTTGGTTTCCGATTGATACGATGCCGGCTTGCAGGGATAGGGGCCGGTGCACATCCGGCCACGAATAAAACACGAGGCGCGCCAGCGCGTTAAGTCTCGAGACAGGCAGCCAGAAAGGCTCCAATCTGCGAATCCAGACGCGGTCAAGGACGAGAGTTCGCCGCGGTGGAAAGTCTCGCCCTGCAAACTCCGAGCATGTCTGCCGTTGCCATCCGAGCGGCCAGACGTGCTTGGATGTTCGTGCCATGCGTGTCTGACCACTTGCCTCACCGATGAGTCATCCCAAAGACGTACCGCCAGGATTGCATTCGCAGCGAGACACATTGCTGGAATCGCTTCTCATGATGGCCAGCTTCCACGGCATCGCCACCGATGAAGCGCAACTGAGGCACGAGTTCGGAAACGAGCCCTTCGATCGGCAGACGTTGCTGCTCGCGGCTCGACATCTCGGCATCTCCGCACGTCAAGTCGCGCAGCCCGTCGAGCGGCTCGGCAAGGCGCCGCTGCCCGCGATCGCATTCGACGCCGACGGACGCGCATTCGTTGCCGCCCGGGTAGACGCGAACACGCCAGATGCGGTCAAGATCTTGGTCCAACGGCCGGGGGAGCCACCCGCCGTGCTGCCGATGGAGGCCTTTTGCGCCACTTGGAGCGGTGAACTTGTTCTGATGACCAGCCAGGCCAATTTCGCCGGCGAACTGGCGAGGTTCGATTTCAGCTGGTTCATACCGGCCGTCGTCAAGTACCGAAAGTTGCTCGGAGAGATCCTGCTGATCTCCCTGACGCTGCAGCTCATCGCATTGGTGACACCCATGTTCTTCCAAGTCGTGATGGACAAGGTCCTTGTCAACCACGCGATGAAGACGTTGAACGTCATCGCAATCGGCCTGGTGGCTGCCAACGTGTTCGAGGCGCTGCTGTCCGGCATTCGCACCTGGGTCTTCGCGCATACGAGCAGCAAGATGGACGTCGAGCTAGGTGCGAGGCTGTTTCGCCACTTGCTGGCACTGCCGATGGCCTATTTCCAGTCGCGTCGAGTCGGCGACTCCGTGGCGCGAATCCGCGAGCTCGAAAACATCCGCTCGTTCCTGACCGGCAACGCGATGACGCTCGTGCTGGATCTCGCGTTCTCGGTCGTGTTCATGGGCGTGATGCTCTGGTACAGCGCCAAGCTGACGCTGATCGTGGCGCTGTCGATCCCCGTCTACCTGTTGATCTCGCTGTTCTTCACGCCAGCGATCCGGGCTCGACTGAACGACAAGTTCGCCAAGAGCTCCGAGAACCAGTCCTTCCTCGTCGAGACCTTGACGGGCATCGACACGGTCAAGGCGCTGGCGGTCGAGCCGCGCTGGACCAAGAAGTGGGACGGCCAGCTTGCGTCCTACGTGGCTGCAGGCCTGCGCGTGACCAACATCGCTACTCTGGCCAGCGGGAGCGTCACGCTGGTCAGCAAGATGGTGACGGCGGCGATCATGTGGTTCGGCGCTTCGCTGGTCATCGACGACAAGATGACGGTCGGCGAGCTCGTGGCCTTCAACATGCTCTCCGGGCAGGTCTCCTCGCCGATCCTGCGACTCGCGCAGTTGTGGAACGACTTCCAGCAGGTCGGCGTTTCGATGAGCCGGCTGGGAGACATCCTCAACGCGCGCACCGAGGTTGCGGGACAAAAATCGCGCCTGCCGAAACTGCACGGGGCGATAGAATTCGACCAGGTCTCGTTTCGCTATCGGCCCGACACTCCCGAAGTCATTCGCGGCATTGGTCTGCGGATCCAGCCGGGCGAAACCATCGGCATCGTCGGCCGCTCGGGCTCGGGCAAGAGCACGCTGACACGCCTGGTGCAACGCCTGTACGTTCCGGACCGCGGCCGCGTCCTCGTCGACGGCCATGATCTTGCGATCATCGACGCGGCGTCGCTGCGACAGCAGGTTGGCGTCGTGCTCCAGGAAAACACGCTATTCAACCGGTCCATCCGCGACAACATCGCGTTGATCAACCCGGCGCTGCCGCTCGAAGCCGTCATCGAAGCCGCCAAGCTCGCCGGCGCGCACGACTTCATCTGCGAGCTGCCAGAGGGCTACGACACGCTCGTTGGCGAGCACGGCACGGGCCTGTCCGGTGGCCAGCGTCAGCGCATCGCGATTGCGCGCGCGCTCATTGGCAATCCGCGCATCCTGATCTTCGACGAGGCGACGAGCGCGCTCGACTACGAGTCCGAGAAGATCATTCAGGACAACATGCGCCGGATCTGCCAAGGCCGCACGGTCCTGATCATCGCGCACCGTCTGTCGGCCGTGCGCGAAGCCAATCGGATCGTCGTGATGGAGCGTGGCCAGATCGCGGAAATCGGCAGCCATGACGAGCTGCTCAAGAAGTCCGACGGCATCTATGCGCACCTGCACGCGCTGCAGCACGGGTCGTCGGAACGCGCGTCGGCGGGCGCGTCGGTGGCCACGCGTGTGAACAGTGGGGCGGCGGCATGAGTTCTTCTCTCATGCATCGCGCTCAGGCCTGGCGAGGCCTCTGGCAACGATACGCTGGGGTCTTTGGTCACGCCTGGGCCAAACGCCATGCGCTGGCGCAGCCCGATCTGAAGGCCCACGAAGCCGAATTCCTACCCGCGGCGCTCGCGCTGCAGGCCAGCCCCGTCTCCCCCGCGGGTCGCTGGGTCGCGCGCATCCTCATGTTGCTCGTCGCGTCTGCGCTTGCTTGGGCCATCCTCGGGCGGATCGACATCATCGTGGACGCCCAGGGACGCGTCATCGCGTCCAGCCGGACCAAGACGATCAGCGCGATGGAAGTCGGCGTGGTGCGGGCGATCGATGTCGAGGAAGGCCAGGCCGTGCGAGCAGGACAGCCGCTGCTGGAGCTCGACACTCGCTCCAGCGACAGCGAGCGCGACAAGGCCATCGGCGACCAGCAGGTCGCGCAGTTGCAGGCCGCACGCTCGCGCGCGCTGATTGACGCGATCGACAGCGGACGGCCGCCGCGCTTGTCTGGCCTCGCCGATGTGCCTGTAGCACTGCGCCTGGACGCCGAGCGCCATCTGGACGACCAATGGCGCGACTACGCGGCCAAACGCGAACGGTTCGAGGAAGACATCGCCCGCTACGCTGGCGCGCTGCCGCTGGCAGCGCAGCGAGCGCAGGACTACGCTGCGCTTGCGCGCGACCACGACGTTTCCCAGCACGCCTGGACTGAAAAGGAACAGGCGCGGATCGACCTCGAGGGCCAGTTGCGCGACGCGCGCGCCCAGTTGACCTCGCTGAAGGCGGAGATGCGCAAGAATGCCCAGGACACGCTTGCCGAGGCGCAGCGGCTGCGTGGCGACGCCAGCCAGGATGCCCGCCGCGCGCGCGTCCACAGCGAACTGCTGACGTTGGACTCTCCCGTGGACGGCACGGTGCAGCAATTGACCGTGCATACGGTCGGCAGTGCCGTGCCGCTGGCCCAGCCGCTGATGCAGATCGTGCCCAACGACGGTCCGGTCGAGATCGAGGCGATGCTCGAGAACAAGGACATCGGCTTCGTGCACGAGGGCCAGGTCGCCGAGGTCAAGCTCGAAGCGTACGCGTATACCAAATACGGCACCGTGCCCGGCCACATCGTGCATGTCTCGCGCGATGCGATCCAGGACGAGAAGAAGGGCTGGCTCTACTCGGTCAAGATTGCGCTCGATCGCCCGACGCTGGAGGTCGACGGCCGCGTCGTCAAGCTGTCTCCGGGCATGACGGCCACGGCCGATATCCGCACCGGCGAGAGGCGTGTCATCGAGTACGTGCTGTCTCCGCTGATGGAGCACGCGAAGGAGAGCCTTCGTGAGCGGTGAACGGCACGACCGGTTCGCCCGGTGGGCGCTCATGGCATGCGCGTTCGGCCACATCGCGGTCGCCTGGGCCGCGCCCGATTCGGCGCATCTGGTGCAATCGGCGCCAGCAACGGCCGAGCCGCCTTCACATGTCCGCCCAGCCACGGGCGACTTCCCCGACGAGATCGTGGATCCTTTGGATGCGCGCCCGCAGCGACTCGACGTCTCGTCCGCGTTGCCTGGCGACACGAGTGCGCTGGATTGCTCGACGCAGGCCAGGTTGCCGGGCCATGTCCTGGCGCTGGTGGACGCGGTCGACCTGGCGCTGTGCCACAGCCCGCAGGTGCAAGCATCGTGGGCCGCGATCAAGGTCCAGGCGGCGTCTGTGGGTCAGGCCAAAGCCGCCTGGCTGCCCACGGGCAACGCGACCATCAGTCAGCTCCACAACCGCACGGACTACCCGTCATCGCCCGCGCTGGACACTGCGAACAATGGCCGCACCGCCTACGTTGGCGTGACGTGGCGCCTGTTTGACTTCGGCGCGCGCGCAGCCGACCAAGCCTCGGCCGCTCGTCTGCTCGACGCTGCGCTGGCCGACCAGGATGCCACCTTGCAGAAGACACTTGGTGCCGTGGTCCAGGCCTACTTCGACGCGATCTCGGCCCGCGCGGCCGCACGCCTGCGTGGCGAGGCGACTCGGTATGCGCAGCAAACCTCGGAGGCGACGAAGCGTCGCGAGGACAAGGGAGCGGGCCCCGCCAACGATACCTTGCAGGCCCATGCGGCGCTTGCCAAGGCGCGTCTTGCAGAACAGCGCGCCAGGGGCGACTATCAGAAGGCCATGTCTGTCTTGCTGTATGCCTGCGGCATTGCGCCGGAGTCCGACGTCGACTTGGCAGAAGAGACCGAGAGCCTGCCTGCGCACGCGGTGGAGGATCTTGCCGAATGGCTCCAGGCGACCGCCGCCCGGCATCCCGCGATCCTGGCCGGGCAAGCCCAGGTCGACGCGGCCGAAGCAAAAGTGCGGTCCGTGCGCACGCAAGGTTTGCCGTCGATCGACTTCACGGGCAACTACTACCGCAATGGCTATCCGAACCAGGGTCTGCAGCCAACGCGCAGTGCCACGACCACGGTGGGCGTCACGCTCAACATTCCGCTGTTTGCCGGCTTCGCGCGAACCTACCAGGTGCGCGGCGCCCACGCGCAGGCCGAGCAAAGCAGGGCGCAGCTGCTGGATACACGTCTACAGCTGGCTTCGACCGTCGTCAAGGATCATGCGGATGCGGTCGCAGCGCTTGCCAATCTTGACTCTTCGGCGCAATGGCAATCGGCTGCGGCTGCGGCCGTCGAGTCGGCTCGTAGGCGCTACGACAAGGGGGCCGGCGACGTGCTGGAGTTGCTCGCCGCCGAATCGTCTTTGGCAGACGCCCAGCAAGAGCGCATTCGTTGCCTTGCAGAGTGGCGCTCGGCACGCTTGCGGCTATTTGCCGACTCCGGCCAGTTGGGCCGTTCAGAGATTCCGCGATAGGCCTGCCCAGCACCCGAGCTTCAGTTGCAAGTTCACGGGGTACAGGCAGATTCATGAACATTCTCCGCACGTTTGGAACCAACGTATATGCGCATCCTCTTGCATGGACTACTTCTCGCCGCCTCGAGCCTCGTCTATACGGGGCGCTGTGCGGCAATGGAGCCGGCCGACGACGGCAAGCTTGCTTCCGCAGTGCAATACGTCAAGCGATTTCTCCGGGAGGACGCGAACCCTGCTAGCGGAGACGGCTTGCGCGACGTGTCCAATCCACCTGCGAGCGACTATCCCGTGCACGACTGCGCACTCACGACGATCGTCAGGGCGATTCAGCAGATGGGTGCGCCGACCTTCGAGGACGAGAGTCATCACATCGTGAAGGTACCCGTCATCGCCGAGGTCGTTCTCTTCTACAACGCTGGAACGGGCGGAGGACGCGAAGAAAGCGAGGGCGGAGAGGACGGCAATTGGTGCACGTTCGAGTACGAGCGCTACGACTTTCGTACCGGTGCTTTCGAGCGACTGCCACGCTTTCGAGAACAGACCTTCAATGAGGCGCTGCGGAGCTGGGGCGAGTCGCGCGATCGGTGGTTGCCGCCCACCAAGGTCTTGCCCGAGAACCAGCGAACGCGATCGATCTTCGTACGGCCGGACAACAGGTACGTGCGCTTCGTGATGCGAATCAACGTGGCGGGCCCCACGCCGTATCGCACGTGGCCGCAGGTTCCACGCCACCTATATGCCGGCGACGAGCTCGCGAGGTTCGACAGCGTCGTTCGCGACTACAGCCAGCGCTTGGTGTTTCGCCAATCCGACCTTACTCCCGGCGCCACCGGGCCAGCACTTGATGCCCAGATGGAGCGCATCAAGGGGCAGTTGGGTGACTACCAGTGGCTCAGCGAGAAGATCAACGCAGGCCTTTTCGCCATCGACCAAATCAAGCCGTTTTCCGACATCAAGCACTGAATCCTGACATGACGACCTCTGACGCCCAACGCATTCTCGACAACGCCGAGCTCTTTTCACAAGCCAACACGGTTCGGCGTTCGGCTCCCGGGCAGAACACCGGACAGATCACAAACGACGGCCGCTTTCAGTTCGATTGCTCAGGCTTCGTGTACTACGTCCTGACGAACTCTGGCTACGACGTCGGTAATTACCGCTCGGTGAGCGGGTTGTTCGCCAACGGCGCGCTGACTGATACGGCAAAGCAATGGCAAACGCAGATCACGGACTATTCGCAGGTGCAGGCGGGTGACATCGTCTACATGTCCGGGCACATGGGCTTTGTGGTCAGCTATGACGCGACCACGGGCCTCGGAGTCTTCCGCAGTTCGACTACGACCAACGGCGTCGACAATGAGACCTTTACCACCAATCCGAACCATAGGGCTGCTTTCACCGCGCTGGGCTTTTCGAGCGTAGACCCTGCCACCTACACGCCGCAAAAGGATGTCATTGGAAATACCGGCGGTGTGGACAGCGTTCTTTGGCAAACGCCGGCGCTGGTCAATCAAACCGGGTCGCTCTTCTTCGACGTTCTGGCGCATTACGAATCCAAATCGACCAGCGACTATTCAAATCCGGACGGATATACGGGCTCATACGACTTGTCTGGTCACAATGGCGGAACGCTTGGGCGCTATCAGATTGGGATGTCGGGCCTGACGCAACTCGGCTACGTCGACAAGCAGGGCAATTGGACCGGCAAGACCGTCAACGGCGAAGCGATGACCTCGGCCGAGGTATTCCTTGACAGCCCTTCTGCACAGGACGTCATCGCGACTGAATACGCCAACGAGCTTGAACGCCAGTTGAAGGTCAACGGAGGCTGGAACTATATTGGCGCGCACGTCGGCGGGGAGTTGATCACCGAAGAAGGGCTGATCGGAGCTGCCTGGGAGCAAGGCGCTTCGGTCGCCAATCTCCTTTTGAATCAATACGCAGTCAGCGGTGACCTGTTCGAGAGCAGCAACGGCGCCGCAAAGTCGTTCGGGCAACGCCTGGATGGATTCCGGGGCGCCTTGATGCCTGGTCAGGACAGCAGCCTTGTGCTTCTGCCGGGCAGCGCGTCAGGAGGTTCCGGAGGCGGCAGTGTCACGCCTCCTGTCGATCAGCCGCCGATTGCGCACGTGACCAATCCCGGGCAGTGGTCGATCGACCCAAAGGTCCAGTACAACGCCGACGGTTCGATCAAGTCGATGACCTATGTGGTCTCGGGAACCGTTCCAACCGACAGCCCTGTGCAAAAGGGCGATGTCGTCACCGAGGAGTTTGGCGCCGATCATTCGCTGACGCATCAAACGTTCGTGCACCAGGGAGGAATCACCGAAGACTGGAAGGTGGTGACGGGCGACGACGGTTCGCAACAAACCATCTACACCCGATACGACCACGACGATCCGGTTCTGCAGGTCACGGCTAGCGGCGCCACGTTCGCGAGGTCGGGCTGGACGCCCGTGGTTGGATCCGACGTCCTGGTCGGAAGCCACCACTACACGGTGCAGGACGATGGCTCGTTGAGCCCCGCCGTGCCCGACGCGCCTCCTGCCGACCCCAATATCTTCGTGCCGGACTTGACCGTCATGCCGGACATGGCCTCGATCGTTCTGGGCAACCAGAACGCACTGAAGGCGCAGACGGCATTTCCGTTGGACATTGACCTGTCCATCACGGGTTTGCCTTCGCTGCTTGGCTTCAACCCGTCCGGCACGGCGGGTGATCTTGCGGAAAACCTTTGCAAGGAGGGGTTCCAGGTCACCGTTGACGGGTCGAGCGTTTCAGGAACGCGCCGGACAGCGACCGGAACCGATACCTTCAGCTGCGATGCGAACGGCATGAGCCTTTGCATCGGCAACACCTGGACCGATCTCACCTACCCGAGCGGGCCTGCATGGGTCAAGTCTGCCCCGGTGCTGATGCAGACCGGCTCCGGGGATGCCGTGTCGAGCACCAAAGTCCTCGCAAAGATCGATGGAAACACGGTGGTCTACGACGCCCAACCCACCGGAGCCGAGGACGCAGGCGACTCTGCCTACCGCCTGACTGCCGTCGACTCCATCAACGGCCTGCCGCCAATCGATCCGGCTTCCGTCAATGCGGCTGTAGCCGCAACCATGCTCAGCTGGGGGGACCTCGAGAGGGGACAAGGCCTGACCACACTGAGCACCATCAACGTCGCGGCCGATCCGAACCCGTTGGATGGTTGGAATCCCGAGGACAACGACGTCGACTTGTCTGGTGATACGGATCTCGGAGACGACGCTTTCGGGGACGATCTGGACGAACTGGACGATATCGAAGCTGACTTTGGCACGGGCACTACGACCGTGGAGACGCACACCTCCGGCAATACCACCACCGTTGTCACGAAGGACGAAGATGGTATTCCTGTCGACATCCAGACGACTGAGACGGATGCCGAGGGCAACGTCATCTCGATCGGTGAGACCGACGGAGTTGGTACTCCGATCTACTCGAAGGTGACGCAGGCCGACGGCGACGTGCAGGAGACCAACTACGACGAGAGCGGCGTAGCTGAGACCATCGTGACGACCTCGATCGACGGCAGCACCAGCACGGTCCATATGGCCGCCGACGGCAAGACGCCTCTGTACTCGGACGCGTTGGGCAGTGACGGTGTGTCGACGCATATCGACTATGTTGACGGTCAACCTTCGCAGACGACCATCACGTCGGTGAATGCGCAAGGCTTGACTCAAGTTCTCGTCAAGGACGCCAGCAACCAGTTGGTATCGGAGACGATCAAGTCCCCAGCGGGATCAGTCACGGTCGATTACCTTGACGAGTTCAATCCCAATGTCCGCACGGTCACGACACGTGACCAACTGGGCAATGTCACAAGCGTGGTCAACGAGTCGCCAGCAATTGGCGCCGATGGCGTGCCCGACCCCTACAACTTCAAGACCGTCACAACCGATGGTGCGGGAACGGTTCTCTCCACGGGTGGCGTCCAGATCGACCCTGTCACGGGCGCTCGTGTCGTTGTCGATGTTCCATCCGCCACGCCTCAAAACCCCAATGGAGGAATTCCTAGCGTCTCGTACTTTGATCCCCAGGGCAACAAGATTGTCGTGCCCTACTCCGATGCGGTGACCCTGTCGAACAGCGTCTCCGCAATTACCGCGCTCTACGGCTTTGTCAATGCCGTCCAGAATCACCAGACGATCCCTGCGCTGCAAAACGGCCTGACGTTGGTGAACCTGGTCGCACCGACCGATCCGAAATCGACCGCGGGTATCTTCATGGGCGATGCCGGCGCGGCGCTTGGCTTGGCCGCGAGCATCAGCGCGTTCGACAGTGCGCTCAAGCACGGCGACACGGCCGACCAGATCGTAGCCGGTGCGGGACTCGTTGACGCCGCAGGCGAGCTCTATTCGGAAGCCGTCATCCACGAGAGTCTGCAGACTGCAGCTCAAGATAGTGCGGAGCAACTTGGCGGCCAGGAAGCCGCCGATGTCATCGGCGACGCGCTTCCGGTCGTCCCGTATCTGCAGGCCATCGACGAAGCTCTGAAGGGCAACTACAAGCAAGCCGCCATCGATGCCGCCTCGGTCTACATCGGCGCAGTGATCGGTGCGGAATACGGTTCGGTGGGCGGCCCGATCGGCGCCGCCGTCGGCGCGTTCATCGGCTTCGTTCTGACGGGCCTGTTCGCCAAGGATCCGAATCCGTACGGCACCGCCACCGTCAGCTGGACCTCGGACGTCGGCGGCGTGACGACCACGACGTTGGTCGACAACGACGGCGGCGGGCAGTACGCCGCTGCCGCGCTCAACAGTGCGCTCGGCGGGCTCAGCTCCATCATCTCCGCCTACAACTCGGCCGGCTCAAATGTGCAGCTTGGCCTGATCGCCAATCGCCTCGATTCGATGAGCTACGGCTACCTCGGGGGCGTCATGGGCTTGCACGTCAACGATGCCGCGCCGAACGGCACGGATCCGTACCCGTCGCTGACCTTCGATCCGTCGACTGGCTTGTCGGCCAACGCGTCGGCGTCGGACGCGACGTACTTCCAGACGTTCGGTCAGTTCTACGCCATCGATGCGTTCAAGCACGGTGCGATCGCGCCGATGTGGGAGGTGCAGACGGCCCAGATGCAGACCGGAACCAATGCCGGTCTCAGCGAACTGGATCGTGCCACCAACTCCGGCCACCTGGCTGCACCGCTGCCGGCCAACGCGACGACCGAACATTTCGATCCCATCGCGCTGAACCTGGGCGGCAACTTCGCCACGACCTCGCTCGGCGACAGCACGGTGCAGTTCGATGTCAACGGTACCGCCAATCTCGACGACCAGCTGGTGGGCGTCGCGCCGACCCACTACCTGGACCGCACGCAGTGGCTCAACTCCACCGACGGCTACCTCGTTCTTGACAAGAACTTGAACGGCACCATCGACGACGGCGAGGAGATGTTCAGCAACTCGCTCGTCGACGAACAAAGCCGCGGTCTCGCGAGCCTGGCGGTCGTCGATGCCAATGGCGACGGCATCCTCAACTCGCTCGATCCGGTCTTCAACCAACTCCGCGTCTGGCGCGATGTGAATCAGGACGGTGTCGTCGAGGCCGGCGAGACCGTAAGCCTGGCGTCGCTTGGCATCACCGAGCTGGACTACAAGGCCGGCACTTTCGTGCGCAGCGGCGTGCAACAGCAGATGCAGACGCTGACGCTCGACGCGAGCACCACGGGCACGGCATACACGGCGGTCAAAGGCGGCATCCAGATCACGACGACCAACGGGCAGCAGTCCATCGTCGTCAACCAGGTCGCCGACCTGTCGTCCGTGGCCCCCGGCGACGACGAGATCACCGCCAAGGGCGGAGTTCCCACGACTGTGTTCGCCCACGGCGGCGGTGACGTGCAGGGCCTGCTCGACAACGACCACGTGGAGAACGCGCCCAACGCCCTGCTCAACATCACCGGCGTCAGCAACGCCACTCACGGTACCGTCAGCCTGGATCCGACGACCCAGGCGGTCACCTTCACGCCCGATACCGGCTATGTCGGCGACGGCGCCGGCTTCGACTACACGGTCGACGCGGGCGCCTACGGCAGCGGTGGTGCGCACGTGGTGGTCAACGTCCTTCCCAACGATGCTCCGCCGCACATCACTGGCAACGCGCTCTCGAGCCTCGGGATCTACGGTTACCTGCCCGAGAACATCAGCACGGAGTCCGATGCGACGGATTGGATCGGGGTGCCCATGCTCGCGCCCGGATACGGTTACACGGAGATCCTGAATTCGCCCACGGTCGCCGTTGCCGACTTTGAGGGCGTCGGGTATGCCTATCGGGATCAGCCCATCGCCTACGAGACCGATCCTTACTCCGGCGACATTTCCGTTACCGACGTCAACGGTACCGCGAGCGGCCTGACCTGGTCCATCGTCCAGCAGGCCCGCAACGGCACGGCCAGCGTCGACCAGAACGGCCACTGGACGTTCTCGAACGCGCAAGACGTGGGCGGCAACGACGCATTCGTCGTGCAAGTCAAGGATGCGAACGGCAAGTCCGATCAGATCCAGATCTCGGTGGCCCTGCCCAGCCCGCCGCCTGTCGACAACGAGCGGCCGATCATCTTCGACCTCAACGGCACGGGCTTCCATTTCGAGTCGCTTGCCAATTCGACCGCCTACGTCAACAGTGATCTCGATGGCCAGCGCCACCAAATGGGTTGGTTCGGTGGCGGCAACGGCGTCTTGGCCGTCGACGTCTACCACGACGGGCTCATCCACGACAGTTCGCAGCTCTCGTTCGTCGGCTACTCGAGCTCCGCGCAGTCCGACTTGCAAGGCCTGGCAGGCTTGGACTCCAACCATGACGGGGTCATCGACAAGAACGATGCGCGATGGAACGACCTGGGCATCTGGGTCGATGCCAACGGGGACGGCGTGTCGCAGGCAGGCGAGTTCCTCAGCCTCGATGCGATGGGGATCTCGTCGATCAGCCTGACCAGCGACAAGCAGTTCAGCGTGGACAACGGCATCGTCGTCAACGGCCACGGCACGTTCACCCGCACGGACGGCAGCGTCGGCCAAACGGCCGACGTGACCTTGCCGGTGTCTTCGAATGTGCTGACTACCGACAGCAGTGGCAACAGCGTCGTTGCGACCGCACCTGCGCCCACGCAGACGGCCGTGATGCCCGCGACGGTCGGCGACGCAGACAGCGCCATCGTCGGCACCGCGGGCGACAACCTCATTCGTGCGGGCAATGGCAATGATGTCGTCGTCACCAACGACGGCAACGACGTCATCTCGCTGGGCAACGGCAACAACACTGTCCGTACGGGCGACGGCCACGACATGGTCGTGGTCGGCAACGGCAACAACACGATCTTCCTCGGCGCGGGTCCCAAGCTCGTGATCACGGGCGACGGCAACAACGTGGTCGTCGGCGGATCGGGCAACAGCCAGCTGTACGGCGGTGCAGGCGATGACGAGTTCTTTGCCGGCAGCGGCAACAGTCTCCTGGAAGGCGGCGCGGGCGACGACAAGCTCGTGGGCGGAGTCGGCGACAACACCTTGCTGGGTGACGACGGCAATGACCTCTTGATGGACGGCGGCGGCGTTGCCAACATGTATGGCGGCACGGGCGACGACACCTATGTCGTGACCAACGCCTTGGATCAGGTGGTCGAAAAGCCGGTCGAGGGCACCGACCTTGTCGAGGCAAGCATCGACTACACGCTTGGAGCCAACGTCGAGAACCTGACGTTGACCGGCCACGCGGCCCTGGCGGGCACCGGCAACGAGCTTGACAACGTCCTGATCGGCAACGGCGCTGCGGACACGCTCATTGGCGGCGCCGGCAACGACACCCTGGCCGACAGCGGCGGAGCCGCCGTCCTCATCGGCGGCACGGGGGACGACACCTACATCGTCACGAACGCGGCAACGCAGGTGATCGAGCAAGCCGGCGAAGGCACCGACACCGTCAAATCGAGCGTCAGCTACACGCTGGGCGCCAACGTCGAGAACCTGACGCTCACCGGCATCGCGGCCATCAACGGCACCGGCAACGATCTGGACAACGTCCTGGTCGGCAACGACGCGGACAACACGCTGCTGGGAGGCGGTGGCAACGACACGCTGATCGGCGGTGGCGGCAACGACACGCTGGACGGCGGCTCGGGCAGGAACGTGCTGGTCGGCGGCTCCGGCTTCGACACCTATCGACTGTCGGGCTCGTTCGACGAAGTCGACCTGGGCAGCGGCACGGCGCTGGTGCAAGGCGGCAACGGCGACGCGCTCGTCAAGGGCGTGGGCCGTGCCGCATCCATCGTCCTGGGCAACGGCACCGACGACATCGAACTCGGCATCGACGAGGGCACGGTCAACGTGCGACTCGGATCGGGCGCCGACACGATCGCACTCGGCGACGGCAACGACGTGATCGTGACCGCGGACGCTGCGGGCGGCACTGACACAATCAACGCCGGCAATGGCAACGACACGTTGACGCTTGGCCAGGGCAACGACCTGGTCACGGTGGGCAATGGCAACAACAGCATCACCGCGGGCAACGGCTCCGGCACGTTCGCGCTCGGAAGAGGTGACAACCAGATCAGGCTGGGCGACGGCAACAACTCGGTCACCGCGACGGACGACATCGGTTCGGTCGACAAGGTCACGGCAGGCAACGGCAACAATCGTGTTCTGCTGGGCCAGGGCAACGACCAGGTGAGCCTGGGGCAGGGCGACAACACGGTGGCCGCCGGCAACGGCACCGATGCGGTCGCGCTCGGCTCCGGCAGCGACATCGTCACCCTCGGCGACGGTTCGGACACCCTCGTGGCGGCCGACGTCGCCGGCAGCGTGGGGATCTATCGCCTCGGCAACGGTTCCGACGCGGTCACGCTCGGAGACGGCCAGGACTCCGTGACCTTGGGAAGCGGCAATGACGCGCTCGTTGCCGGCAATGGCAACGACCTCATCGTTGCCGGCTCGGGTTCCGACACGCTCACGCTGGGCGATGGCGACGATCAGATCACGGCGGCTGATGTCGCCGGAGGTGCCGACGTGGTCAAGACTGGCAACGGCAGCAGTCGTATCGCTCTGGGCAAAGGCGACGACCAAGTCATCGTGGGCAACGGTGCCAACGTCATCGCCGCTGGCGACGGTACCGACAATATCCGCCTCGGCAGCGGCAGCAATCAGCTCACGCTGGGCGACGGCAACGACACGCTGCACGCCCTGGACGGCGCCGACTCGGTCGATGTCGTCAGCACCGGCAACGGCAACAGCACGCTCGAGCTCGGCCAGGGCGACGACCGCCTGACGGTGGGCAACGGCAGCAACGTGATCACGGCCGGCGACGGCGCAGACTCGTTGCTGCTCGGCGCCGGCGGCAACCACGTGACACTCGGCAACGGCGTGGACGCGATCGAAGGCCACGACGCGGCGGGCACCACCGGCGCCTTTGTCGTGGGCAACGGCTCGGACGCAATCAGGTTGGGCGACGGCAGCGACAGCGTGCAACTGGGCAGCGGCACCGATACCCTCCAGATGGGCAACGGCAACGACATCGTGGCGACCGCGGATGCGGCTGGTGCGGTTGACGTCGTCAGGACCGGCGACGGCAATAGTCAGATCACGCTGGGCCAGGGCAACGACCAGGTCACCGTCGGCGACGGCAACAATTCGATCACGTCGGGCAACGGCGCCAATACGGTGGTGCTGGGCGCCGGTGGCAACCAGGTCACTCTTGGCGACGGCGCGGACACCATCACGGCGCACGACGCCGCCGGCACGACGAGCGTCTATCAGCTTGGCAACGGCGCTGACGGC
>OUNM010471534.1_pt1 | contig 19271 bp, 16 predicted proteins | sample 1769961 | NCBI WGS metagenome assembly OUNM01 (sample SAMEA3914820, study PRJEB12502) | metagenome | biome: forest; material: soil | place: USA | collected 2012-03-12 | depth 0.3 m
CGCATAGAGCATCCACTCGTCGGCGCGGAAATCCTCGTGGAACCACATGGCGTGGTCGAGGCTCGCGGTCTGCATGCCCGGCGTCATCCAGTTGACGCCGTGCGGCATCATGCTGGTCGCCATCAGCCCCATGTCGCTGGCATAGGCCAGGATCGCGCGGTGCATCGCATTGTCGTCGCCGAGCGGCGCGACGGCGCGGATCCAGGTGTAATTGACCGGATCGCGCTCCGCCGGTGCGAACCAGTTGCGCGGGTGGAGCGGGCGGACGTCGATCGGGCTCGACCAGCGCAGGAAGCGCTTGCGATGCTCCTCGGGCAGATACTGCGCCGCCTCGATGCGCAGCTCGGATTCTGACTTCAATTCCTCGGGTGGCGGAATGTCGGCAGGGAAGGCATCTTGATGATGGAAGCCGCCCTCGGCGACCTGGAAGCTGGCCGCCATGTTGAGGATCGGCTGGCCGTTCTGCGTGGCGATCACGCGCCGCGTGGCGAAGCTCTTGCCGTCGAAGTCGCGCACCACGCGATAGATGATCGGCAAGGCGTCGTCGCCCGCGCGCATGAAATAGACGTGGAACGAATGCGCGTCCTTGCCCTCGGTCGAGCGTTGCGCCGCCTGCAGCGCCTGGCCGATCACCTGGCCGCCGAATACGCGGCCCTGCCCGCCGGGCAGCCGCATGCCGCGGAACAGGTCGATATCGAGCTCTTCGACATCGAGCAGGGCGACGAGGCCCTCGACGAGCTGCTCGGGCGTGCGGCGGGGCCGCTCGGGATCTTCTTCTGCCATCAATAGCCAGCGTTACGCGCGATCTTGTCGGCGTGGAAGTTGGCATCGCCGAACATCTCGGCCAGCACGCGCTGGCGTTTCATGTAGAAGCCGATGTCGTACTCGTCGGTCATGCCGATGCCGCCATGCATCTGCACGCCTTCCTGCACCGCGAGCATCGAGGCGAGCCCGGTCTGCGCCTTGGCGACCGACACCGCTTCCTCGGCACGATCGGCGCCGCTGTCGAGCATCTGCTGCGCGCGCAGGGTCGCGGCACGAGCGACTTCCATTTCCGAATAGAGATGCGCGGCGCGGTGCTGCAGCGCCTGGAAGGTGCCGATGACGACGCCGAACTGCTTGCGCTGGCGGAGATAATCGACCGTCATGTCCATCGCCCCTGCGCCGACGCCGAGCATCTCGGCCGAGGCACCGGCGCGGCCGGCCCGGAGCAGGCGATTGAGCGGGTCGCGGCCGGCATCGACCTCACCGATCACGGCATCGGCGGTAACCTCGACATTGTCGAAGTCGAGCCGTGCGGCGATGCTGGAATCCGCCAGCCGCTCGGGCGTGGCGGCCAGGCCGGCCGCGCCCTTGTCGACCGCGAACAGGGTGACGCCATTGTCGTCCGCCGCCGACCCCGCGGTGCGCGCGGCGACGATGATCAGGTCGGCGACATGGCCGTGCGTCACGAACTGCTTCTTGCCCGACAGGCGGAAGCCGTTGCCCGAGCGCTCGGCCGTCATGCCGACCGTGTCGCGGAACTTGGCCTGCTCGTCGATCGCCAGCGCCGCGACCGTCTCGCCCGACAGGATGCCGGGGAACCAGCGTTCCGCCTGCGCCGATCCCTTGAGCGCCTCGACTGCCGCGACGGCCGTAGAGAGGAACGGGGAAGGCGACAGGTTGCGGCCGATCTCCTCGAGCACGACGCCCGCCTCGACATGGCCGAGGCCGAGGCCGCCATGGTCCTCGCCGATCAGGATGCCGGTAAAGCCCATCTCGGCGAACGCCTTCCACAGCTCGCGGCTGAAGCCGTCGGCATTGTCGGTGTCGCGCAACTCGCGCAGATGTTTGACGGGGGCGTTCTCGGCCACGAAATCCTTCGCGGTGTCGCGCAGCATCGCCTGTTCGTCGTTGAGATAGAGAGGCATTCTTTACTCCGTCGCCCCGGCGAAGGCCGGGGCCGCTGGGTTGATGTCGATCCGCTGCCACGCAGCGGCCCCGGCCTTCGCCGGGGCGACGTAAATCACGACGGCAAATCCAGGATCCGTTTCGAGATGATGTTGAGCTGCACCTCGCTGGTGCCGCCCTCGATCGAATTGGCCTTGGTCCGCAGCCAGGCGCGCGGCACGGTGCCGTTGTTCGATTCCGCGCTTTCCCATTCGAGCGTGTCCGACCCGCCCGACGCCATGATGAGCTCATGGCGCGACTTGTTCAGCTCGGTGCCGTAATATTTCATCATCGAGGGCTGGGCGGGATGCGCCTTGCCGGCCTTCAGATCGTCGATGAACTTCTCCGACATCGCGTTGAACGCCTTGGCGCGGACCTCGAACAAGGCCATTTGCGCGCGCAGCACCGGGTCGGCGAGCCTGCCGTCATCGGTCAGCCCGATCGTCTTCTTCGCGCCATCGACCAACGGATTGCCGCCCGATCCGCCGAGCCCCATGCCGCTGATCATCTCGCGTTCGTGGCCGAGCAGATATTTGGCGACGTCCCAGCCCTTATTCTCTTCGTAGACAAGGTTTTCCTTGGGGACTTTCACATTGTCGAAGAAAGTCTCGCAGAAGGGCGAATTGCCCGAGATCAGCAAGATCGGCTTGGTCGTGACCCCGGGCGTCGCCATGTCGAACAGCACGAAACTGATCCCGGCCTGCTTGACGCTCCTGTCGGTGCGAACGAGGCAGAAGATCCAGTCGGCGTAATTGGCGTAGCTGGTCCACACCTTCTGGCCGTTGACCAGGTAGTGATCGCCCTTGTCCTCGGCCGAGGTCTGCAGCCCGGCGAGGTCGGAGCCCGCGCCGGGCTCCGAATAACCCTGGCACCAGCGGATTTCGCCGCGCGCGATCTTGGTCAGGTGCTCGATCTTCTGTTCGTGCGTGCCATATTTGAGCAAGGCCGGCCCGAGCATCGAGATGCCGAACGAGTTGAGCGGGTTGCGGCATTTGAGGCGCGCCATTTCCTCGCGCAGGATCTTGGTCTCGGCCGGGTCGAGGCCGCCGCCGCCATATTCCCTGGGCCAATCCGGCACGGTCCAGCCGCGCGCGCCCATCGCGTCCATCCATTGCTTCTGCGCCGGCGTCATCCTGGACTGGTCGCGCCCGCCCCAGACGACATCAGCGTCCGAGCGGACCGGCTCGCGCATCTCGGCAGGGCAATTGGCTTCGAGCCAGGCGCGCGTCTCGGCGCGGAAGGTTTCGAGGTCGCTCATTCTCATACTCCTCAGGCGGCCGCGGGCCGCATCAACTGGATCATCTCGATCTGGTGGCCTTCGGGATCTTTCACGAAGGCGATGCGCATGCCGGGCAAGTCGAACGGCGCGCGCTCGTCCTGCGCGCCCGACGCCAGCGCATGGGCATAGGCGCCGTCGACATCGCGGGTCAGGAAGCCGACCGGACCGTGGCCGGTGCCGATCACGACCTCGCGGCCGTCAGTATTCTGGTAGAGGACCAGGGTGAATTGCTCGCCCGGCAGCGCCAGCATCACCTCGATGATCCCGGGCAGTTCGAACCGGCTGCGCACCTCGAACCCGAACGTGTCCTGGTAGAAGGCGGTCATCGCGGCGGCGTCGCGGACGACCAGCTTGAAGAAGTTCAGCCGGAACTTGAACGCATCGAGCGCGGCCGGTGCGGCATCGCCAGTGGTGGGGGCAGTGGCAGTGTCGGTCATTGCATCGCTCCATGCGCCAGCCGCGCGACGGCGATGGCCTTGTGGTCGGCAAAGGTGTCGGCGATCGCCTGCACGCCGATCGGCATGCCGTCGGGATCGACCCCGATCGGGAAGCTGGTCGCCGGCAGCATCGGGAAAGTGGCGAGGCCGGGGAAAGCGAATTGCACCCCGAACGGCGTGTCCTCGCCGTTGATCGGGAGGATGCGTTTGGGCAGCGGCGTGGCGTCGTGCGGGAAAGCGGTGACGCCCAGCGCCGGCGCGATCACCGCGTCATAGCCGCGGAACAGGGCATTCCAGGCGCGCTTGTTGCGGGCTTGCTCGTCGCGCAGGTCGAACCATTCGACGAGGGTGGTCGGCGCGGCCCCTTCCTGCGGCACGCCGCGCGCGATCGTGATGTTGAGCATCTTCATATAGTGGCGCTGCTGCGCCTCGAGATCGGGGACCAGGTCGCTGCGGCGATCGACCGAGACACCGAGATCGTGGAGCGCGTCGGCCAGCCGGTCGAGCGCATCGGCGATCGGCGCGGCGACCTTGGCATTGGGGTGGCTGTTCAGGACCAGCACGCGATACTCGGTCGCGGGACGGTTGTCGGCCTGGGCGAGCGGGTGGTCGGCGAGGATGTCGAGCGCGAGCGCGAGGTCGTCGGGATTGCGCGCCAAGGGGCCGATCACCGACAATTCGCCCGGCGCACCGTCGGTACCGGGAAAGGCATGGCCGTCGCGGCCGAGCGCGCCGAAGGTCGGCTTGTGTCCCCACACGCCGTTGAACGCCGCGGGGATGCGGATCGAACCGCCGATATCGCTGCCGAGTTCCAACGGCACCATGCCGGCAGCGAGCGCGGCGGCCGAGCCGCCCGACGATCCGCCCGCGACGCGGTCGTGATTGTGCGGGTTGTGAGTACGGCCGTAGATCGGGTTGTTGGCCTGGAGGTCGGCGAGCAATGGCGGGACGTTGGTCTTGCCGAGAATCACCGCGCCCGCGCGCTTGAGGCGCTTGACCGCGAGCGCGTCGTCCTGGGGGACGAAATGACGCGCCTGTTCGAGGCCCCAGGTGGTCGGCAGGCCGGCGAGGTCGAAGCTTTCCTTGACCGTCATCGGCACGCCGAGCAGCGGCGCGGAATCGCCGGCGGCGAGGCGCTGGTCCATCTCGCGCGCCTGGTGCCGGGCGCGGTCGAAATCGCGGACGACGACCGCGTTGATCGGGCCGTCACGCGCCTCGATCCGGGCGATCGCGGCTTCGCATTCGAGGAGCGCGGTGGTGTTGCCCGAGCGGATCGCCCTGGCGGTTTCGATGGCCGTTTTTTCGGTCACGCGGTCCAAGACCTCCATAACTCCCTCTCCCCGGCGGGGAGAGGGTCGGGGAGAGGGGCAGTCTGTCTCACCGCGCTCTCCGTACTTCCCCTCTCCCGACTTCGCCCGGCTGGCGCCGGGCTCGTCTGCCCTCTCCCCGGCGGGGAGAGGGCGGGTTCGTCAGAACTTCTCGCCTGCCTCGGCTTTCCGCTTGAGCAATGCCGACACCGCGACGCCATTGGCTTCCAGCCCGGCGACCACCTTGTCGAGCCCGACCAAATTGCCCCAGAACATCGGGCCGCCGCGATAGACCGGCCAGCCGTAACCATAGATCCACACGACATCGATATCGGAGGCACGCTGCGCCATGCCTTCCTCGAGGATCTTGGCTCCTTCATTGACCATCGGGTAGATCGTCGCGGCGATGATATCGTCGTCGGTGAAGTCCTTCTTCGGCTGGTTCGAGCGCGAGCGGAAATCCTCGATGATCTCGGCAACCTCGGGCGAAGGCGTCGGGTTGCGGTTCTCGTCATAATCGTACCAGCCCTTGCCGGTCTTCTGTCCCCAGCGGCCGCGTGCGCACAGCACTTCGCGGATCGTGTCCTGCTTCGACGGATCGCGATGCCAGCCGATATCGACGCCGGCGAGATCGCCCATCTGGAACACGCCCATCGGGAAGCCGAAATCGACCAGCGCCTTGTCGATCTGTTCGGGCCGCGCACCCTGCATCAGCATCGCATTGGCGGGCGCGTTGCGCGCCGACAGCATGCGGTTGCCGATGAAGCCCGGGCACACGCCCGAGACCACCGCGACCTTGCCGATCGGCTTGGCCAGCGCCATCACCGTCGCCAGCACGTCGGGCGCGGTCTTGGCGCCACGCACCACTTCGAGCAGCTTCATGACATTGGCCGGCGAGAAGAAGTGCATGCCGATCACGTCGCCGGGGCGCGCAGTGGCCGAGGCGATCTCGTCGACGTTCAGATAGGACGTGTTCGACGCGAGGATTGCGCCCGCCTTGGCAATCTTGTCGAGCTTGCCGAACAGCTCCTTCTTGACCTCCATATTCTCGTACACGGCCTCGATGATGAGGTCGCAATCGGCGAGGTCGTCGAGGCTGAGCGTCGGGGTCAGTAGCCCCATCATCGCCTCGACCTTTTCCGCGGTGAAGCGTCCGCGCTTGGCCGAATTCTCGTAATTCTTGCGGATCACGCCGACGCCGCGGTCGAGCGCTTCCTGCGCCATCTCGACGATCGTCACGGCGATGCCGGCGGTCAGGAAATTCATTGAGATCCCGCCGCCCATCGTGCCGGCGCCGACCACGCCGACTTTCCTGATCGCGCGGAGCTGGGTGTCGGCGGGGACGTCGTCGACCTTGGCGGCCTGGCGCTCGGCGAAGAACATGTAGCGTTGCGCGGCCGACTGGCTGCCCATCATCAGCTTCATGAATTCGTCGCGTTCGAAGGCGATGCCGTCGGCGAAGCTGCCATGGGTCGACGCCTCGACGCAGCGGATGTTCGCGGCGGGGGCATCGAAGCCGCGGAACTTGCGGGCATTGGCCTTCCTGAAGTCTTCGACCGCAGCGGGATCGGCGGTCGCGGTCTTTTCCGACGCGCGGGGCAGGGGGCGCTGGTCGGCGATTTCATTGGCGAAAGCGATCGCATCGGCGGCCAGGCTGTCCTCCCCGACGATGCGGTCGACCAGGCCTGCTTCCTGCGCTGCCTTGGCCGAGATCGGATCGCCGGTCGCGGTCATCTGCAGCGCGAGCTTGACCCCGGCGATACGCGGAATGCGCTGCGTGCCGCCCGCGCCCGGCAACAGGCCGAGCTTGACCTCGGGCGTGCCGATCTTCGCCGAGGGTACCGCGACGCGGTAATGGCAGCCGAGCGTGACTTCGCAGCCGCCCCCCAATGCGGTGCCGTGGATCGCGGTGACTACCGGCTTGTCGAGCGCCTCGATCATGTCGATCACCGTGCCCAGGCCCGGGCCCTTCATCGGCTTGCCGAATTCGGTGATGTCGGCGCCGGCGAAGAAGGTGCGGCCGTCGCAGCGGATCACCACCGCCTTGATCGTCGCATCCGCCTCGGCCTGCTTGATCCCCGCTTCGAGCCCCTCGCGCACCGCCGCGCCGAGCGCGTTGACCGGCGGGTTGTTCGAGATGATCACGAGCACGTCGCCATGGCGTTCGGTGCGGATCGGCGAAGCAGGCGTATCGGACATTCTTCTCTCCTGAAACCGTCGCCCCGGCGGAGGCCGGGGCCGCTATGTTCTGGCCCGTGCCGGCGATGCGGCCGGCGGCCCCGGCCTCCGCCGGGGCGACGGGATTTAGGTCAGCGACGAATAGATCAGCGTCTTCAGCTCGCGGCGGATCGGGTAGAGGCCCGACGGACTCACCTGGGTCATGAACACCATGTGCAGCCGCTCGACCGGATCGATGAAGAAGGCGGTCGAGAACATCCCGCCCCAATAATATTCGCCCGCCGATCCCGGGATCATCGTCTTCGCGACATCCTCGGTCACCGCAAAGCCGAGCCCGAAGCCGGTGCCGGCATTCTGTGTCTCGCTGAACAGCGAGCGCGACAGGGTCGACAGGTCCGATTTGCCGGGCAGATGGTTCATCGTCATCAGGTCGAGCGTCTTGCGCCCGAGCAGGCGGACGCCGTCGAGTTCGCCGCCATTGGCACACATCTGGCAGAAGCGATGATAATCGAGCGCGGTCGAGGCGAGGCCGCCGCCGCCCGACAGCAATTTGGGCTGGCGCCGCCACGCACTCTCGCTGGCGCGGTCGTACATGATCCGACCCTTGCCGGCGACGAAGGTGTAGCAATCGGTCAGCCGGTCGACCTTGCCCTCGGGCACGACGAAACCGGTATCGTCCATCTTCAAGGGCTTGAAGATCTTCTCGGCGAAATACTGATCGAGCTTCATGCCCGACACGCGCTCGATCACCGCGCCGAGAACGTCGGTCGAGACCGAATAATTCCATGCCGTGCCCGGCGAGAATTCGAGCGGCAGTTTGCCGAGTGCGCCAACGAAGCCGTCGAGATCGTGCCCGCCATGCCAATTGTCGATCTTGCCTTCGCGATAGGCGGCATCGACGTTGCTGCGATTCTGGAAGCCGTATGTCAGCCCCGAGGTGTGACGGAGCAGGTCGAGCATCCGCATCGGCTCGGTGGTCGGTGTCGCCGGCAGGAACGGGACGCCGCCGCCGCCGCCATTATAGACGCCCACGCCCTTGAATTCGGGAAGCACGTGATGGACCGGGGTGTCGACCGCGACCTTGCCGTCCTCGACCAGCATCATGAAGCCGACCGAGGTGATCGGCTTGGTCATGCTGGCGATGCGGTAGATCGACCCTTCGTCGACGGGCTTGTCCGAGCCTTCGAGTGCTGCGCCCTGGCTGCTGAAATGGACGATCTCGCCATCGCGCGCGATCAGGATCTGGGCATTGGGCAGTTTACCCGAATCGAGGTACCGCTCCTTCAGGAAGGCCGGGATGCGGTCGAGCCGTGCGGCATCGAAGCCGAGCTTTTCAGGCGCTTTCATCAACATCGCTGTTCCATACCCCGAGTTCTAATTTTTATCCTCTATGCCTTGAGCGGCGCACGAATCAACTCTAACGTTCGTAAAAATAGCGGGCAAAGACCCGCGGCCCTTATGTCGGAGAGTGATGTCTTGTCGACCGAGCCCGTTATTGCCCTCGATCCCGCCTGGCCCAAGGTTTCGCTGAAGGATGCGGTCGCCGCGCTGACCGCACCGGGATCGAAGTTCGAAATGGAGATGGTCGACATTGGCGGCGTGCCGACGCGGGTGTGGAAGAATGCCCCGCCGCAGCTCGGCGCTTTGCTCGACCTGTCGCGCACGCATGGCGAGCGGCTGTTCACGATCCACGAGGACGAACGGGTCTCCTACGAGGCCAATTACCGAGCCACCGCGGCGCTCGCCCGGGCGCTGCAGGCGATGGGCGTGGGCAAGGGCGACCGCGTCGCCTTCGCGACGCGCAACCTGCCCGAATGGCCGGTGATCTTCTTCGCCATCACCACGCTGGGGGCGATCGCGGTACCGCTCAACGCGTGGTGGACGGGTGCCGAGCTCGAATATGGGATCAACGATTCGGGCGCCAAGGTGCTGATCGTCGACGCCGAGCGTTATGAGCGGATCAGCGCGCATGTGCCGGCGATGCCGGGCGTCGAGCAAGTGATCGTCGCGCGCGCCGCGGCGCCGATCGTGGGGACGGCGGCGCTCGAGGATATCATCGGCCGGCCGAAGAACTGGCTCGATCTGTCCGATGCCGATCGGCCGAGGGTCGAGATCGCCCCCGACGACGATGCGACGATCTTCTACACCAGCGGCACCACGGGCAATCCTAAGGGTGCGCTCGGCACCCACCGCAACCTGATGACCAACATCATGTCGGGCGGCTTCGCGGCGGCGCGCAGCTTCATCCGGCGGGGCGAGCCGTTGCCCGATCCGACCCCGCGCACCAGCCTGACGGTGATCCCGATGTTCCACGTCACCGCCTGCTCGGCCGGGCTGATGGGGACGATGGCGAGCGGCAGCACCACTATCTTCATGCGCAAATGGGAACCGGTGCGGGCGATGGAGATCATCGAACGCGAGAAGGTCAACATGACTGGCGGTGTGCCGACCATCGCCTGGCAGCTGATCGAGCATCCCGATCGCCACAAATACGACCTCTCGTCGATCGAGGCGATCGCTTATGGCGGCGCGCCGTCGGCGCCCGAACTGGTCAGGAAGATCTACGAGGAATTCGGCGCACTGCCCGGCAATGGCTGGGGGATGACCGAGACGATGGCGACCGTCACCAGCCATTCGTCGGAGGATTATCTCAACCGCCCGACCAGCGCCGGGCCGCCGGTCGCCACCGCCGATCTCGAGATTCGCGATGATGATGGCGTCACCGTGCTGGCGACCGGCGAGGTCGGCGAATTATGGGCGCGCGGGCCGATGATCGTGAAGGGCTATTGGAACAAGCCCGAGGCGAGTGCGGCGACCTTTGTCCAGGGCTGGGTGCGGACCGGCGACCTCGCGCGGCTCGACGAGGAGGGGTTCCTCTATATCGTCGACCGCGCCAAGGACATGGTGATCCGCGGCGGCGAGAACATCTATTCGTCCGAGGTCGAGAACGCGCTCTACGAGCATCCCGCGGTGACCGATGCCGCGGTGATCGGCATTCCGCACCGGACGTTGGGCGAGGAGCCCGCGGCGGTGGTTCACCTCGCACCCGGCACCAGCGCGACCGAAGCCGAATTGCAGGCCTGGGTGCGCGAGCGGCTGGCGGGGTTCAAGGTGCCGGTGGCGATCCGCTTCGTCCACGAAACGCTGCCGAGGAACGCCAATGGCAAGATCCTCAAGAAGGATCTGAAGGAGCTGTTCGAGGATCGCGCCGCCGCCTGACGCAGCGCTTGCCCGCATTCCGGGACAGGCGCATATCCACCGACATAACCGGCCGGCGCGGACTGGCCGGAATCGGGTTGTCCAAAGTGGTTCGCCTGTCCTGCCACGGCCGGATCGGCGCGGAGGAGGACGGCATGTTGATCAGGATAGCGTCTTGCCTGGCCGCGGCGGCGATCGCGATGGCCGGCAATGCCGGGGCGGTCGGAAGCGCCAATCGCAGCGATACGGGCTGTCCGGCGCCCGCGAGCAATTCCGTCCGCAGTGGCGCGGTCAGCCCGAAGCCCTCGGGAACGATCCCTGCGGCCGCCATCACCATCAGCGGATCGAACCTGCGGTCGACCGGCCAGGGTCCGGTCGCCCTGGGCCCCAAGCCCGACGATCCCAGCGGCAAGACCGCGCTCGGGCCCAAACCGGACGACCCCGGCGGTACGGTGGCCACCGGCCGCCAAGGTCCGGTCGCGCTGGGCCCCAAACCCGATGACCCCTCGGGCTTGCCAGTCAATTGCAAGAAGGCCGGCGGCTAACCGGCCTCCGCCCTCCAAGGGAATCTTCGGCGATCGCGCCGGGCAGGCAGATCGGGCTCGCCGTCAACCCGACGGCAACCAGCGCGATATATCCGGGCACGATGGATCACGAAACGCGAACCCTTCGCTTCGTCGGGAGCCGGCTGAAGGGCCTGTCCACGCTCATTTTCGTGCCCGTCCTTATTGTGATGTTCGGTTTGGGCGAAGCCACGATCATCGGCGGGATGACGCGCGGTCATATGCAAGTGTCGGGGTTGGGCATGGTCTTCGGCGTCGTGCTCGCGATCGGCCTTGTCGTCATGCCCTTCGCTTACATCCTGGTCGTTCGCGCGTTCCTGAAGCCGAATCTCCTCGAGATTTCGCTGACCGGGTTCCGGCGCACGACCCAGGGATTCGTCCAGGAGCAGGAATGGGCCAGTATCGGCGAACCGCAACGCAGGTTGGTTTCCGCAGGTCGCGGCAGAGTGATGGTGATCGACCTGCCGGTATTGGGCCGCTCTGCACGCACGGTAAGGGTGCATACCACGCCGTTCCTGGAATCGCCCGACGACATCCTCGATGCATTGACCCAGGCGCGAAACGGCGTGCTGATCGAACAACCCGTCCCCCGGCGAATGGCCGTTGTGCTGGCATATGTGTCGCTGGTCTTTTCGATCATCATCGCCCTGATGGTTTTCGGGCTGGCGATCGCTTTTCTGGCAGCGTGATCCTTCGTCAGGCGATCGGCTCACGACGCCGTGGCGCTTCGCGGATGTACAGCGCCGCGATCAGGCCGAGCACGATCGCGCCGGTCATGTACCAGGCCGGGCTCAACGGATTGCCGGTGACGCCGGTCAGCCACGCCGCCACGAATTGCGTCGTGCCGCCAAAGATCGAGATCGCCAGCGCATAGACGATCGACAAAGCGCCCGATCGGACGCGGGCAGGGAAGTCCTCGGTCATCCACACCAGCGCGGCAGTGGTCGCGACGCCGACCAGCAGGCGCAGGACCAATCCGGCGGCGAACAGGCTGGATTTGCCCGGCACGGTCGAGACCAATTCAAAGAACGGTACTCCCGCCAGGCAGGCCAGTGCCATGCCGGTGATGACGACCGGCCGCCGCCCGTAGCGATCGGCCAGCCAGCCGCCCAGCGGCGCGCCGATCGTGCCGCCAATGCCGACCGCGACGGTTCCCCAGAAAGCGGTGTCCGACGGGAGCTTGAGCGTGGTCTTGGCGTAGGTCGTCAGATAATTGGTGACATAGGTCGAGATCGTGCCGGCGAGCAGCAGCATGAAGGCGATCGCCGCAGTGCGGGCATAGCTGCGAACCGGCGGCGGCGGCGTCGTCGCGTCATGCTCGGCGGTTTCCGGGAGCGTGCGGCGGAGGCTCAGGCCGATCGGCACGACCAGCACGCCAAGCGCCATCGCGATCCGCCAGCCCCAGATGGAAAGTGCGACCTCGCTCATCACCGCGGCGAGCGCGACCCCGACCAGCCCGGCGACCAGCACCGCGGCATTCTGTCCGAGCATCTGCATCGAAACGTAGAGCCCGCGGCGATGCGGCGGCGCGGCTTCGACGAGGAACGCGGTGCTTGGCCCGACCTCGCCACCCAGCGCGAAGCCCTGGACCAGCCGCCAGACCAGGACGAGGACGGGCGCGGCGACGCCGATCGCGGCATAGGACGGGGTCAGCGCGACGGCCAGGCTGGCAAGCCCGATCAGCGCAAACGATATAAGCATTGCCGGGCGCCGCCCGACACGATCGCCAAGCATGCCCAGTACCACCCCGCCGAGCGGCCGCGTCAGGAACCCGGCCCCGAACGTCGCGAGCGAGGAGAGCAGGCTGATTTGCGGGTCGGCGCTGGGGAAGAAGGCCTTGCCGATCTCGACCGCGAAGAAGGTGAAGACGAGGAAATCGTAGAATTCTAGCGCGTTGCCGAGCGTGACGCCGGCGATCTGCGCTGGGGTGACGCGGGGAGTCGTGCTGGCTGTCATTCCCGTTTCCCCCTCCGCCCATGGCAATAGGACTGGGCCCAAGGCGAGAGTCAATCAGCCAACTAAACTCTCGACCGTCACCCCGGCCTTGTGCCGGGGTCTGCCGAGCCGCAAACCATGGCGTCTGCGGCTCGGCGGATGCCGGGACAAGCCCGACATGACGGATTATGGTGCAGCGCATGACGCTGACCATCCGTGACGCCGTACCCGCCGACGCTGCCGCCATCCTGCCGATCCACAACCATGCCGTCCGCAATACCACGGCCGTATGGAACGAAGCCGAATCCGACCTTGCCGGCCGCGAGGCGTGGCTGGCCGCCCGCGCGCTTGCCGGTTTCCCGGTTCTCGTCGCGGAGATCGGCGGCGCGCTTGCCGGCTATGCCTCGTTCGGCGAATTCCGGGCATGGGAGGGCTATCGTTTCACCGTCGAGCACTCGATCTATGTCGACCCCGCGCGTCATCGTGCGGGGATCGGGCGCGCGCTGCTCGAGGCGCTGGTCGAGCGCGCTCGCGCAATGGGCAAGCATGCGATGATCGCCGGGATCGAGGCGGGTAATGCGGGGTCGATCGCGCTCCACGCCGCGCTCGGTTTTCGCGAAGTGGGGCGGTTGCCGCAGGTCGGAAGCAAGTTCGGGCGTTGGCTCGACCTGGTCTTCCTTCAACTGACGCTGGATGATCGCCCGGCGCCCTGGTTCCGCCCCTGATTCTGCCATTGCACCGGACTGATCGCCGGCACGATCAATCCCCAGGCGATCAGCCCGACCACTGCCACGGCCGCGGCGACGATGAAGGCGGGCAGATATGAGCCGGTACGGTCGACCAGCCAGCCGGTGACGATCGGCCCGATGATTCCGGCCAGGTTTGCGACAAAATTCTGCAAGCCCACCCAGCGCCCACCCGCCCGCGGTCCCGCCAGCGTCTGCGCGATCGAATAGACCATCGGCGTCATCGTCCCGATGAAGAAGCCGGCCAGCGTCATCATCGCCGCCGCGGCGATCCCCGAGGTCAGCCCCGCGCCGAGCAGCGACACGCCGGCACCGGCGGTTCCGATCATGACCATCGCGCGCCGGCCGTTGATTCGCGATCCGCTGGCGATGAGATGGTCCGATCCCCAGCCCGACACCAGGGACCCGATCGCCTGGGCGAGATAGACGATCGCCCCGATCGTCGCCATTTGCGTCAGGCTGAAGCCCTGGCCCTTGACCAGGAAGGTCGGCAGCCAGGTCAGCACGAGATATTGCGAGTAATTGGTCGCGAAATGACCGAGCGAGGCACCCCAGGCGGCCCGCTTGGTCAGGATCTGCGCATAGCTGGGCGGCTCGTGATCGTCCTCATGCGCGACCGGGAGGGCAGCGGGCTGGCGCGTCGTCAGCCAGGGCCACAGCCAGAAGATCGACACCAGCCCGAACGCCACGAACACCCAGCGCCAACCGAACTGGGCGAGGATCAGGCCACCGATGAAGGTCCCCGCCATTGGCCCGATCGCCATGCCGGTGGTGATCAGCCCGTTGGCCTTGCCGCGCTCGGCCTCGGGCACCGATTCGGCGAGGATCCGTGACGTGCAGGGAAAGATCGCCGCCTCGCCCGCGCCGAGCAGCAGTCGCAGCAGCAGGATCGACACCAGCCCGCCGGCGAGACCCGTGAACAAGGTGGCGAGCGACCACAGCGCCAGTCCGCAGGCCAGCACGACGCGCACGTTGAGCCGCTGGGCAAACGATCCGGCGACGAGCTGGGCAGGCGCATAGACCCAGAAGAAGGACGACAGCAGCACGCCGAGCCAGGCATTGGAAATGCCGAGCTCGCTCTTCAGCGACGGCGCCACCGTGGAGAGATTGCCGCGATCGGCATAATTGAAGAACACCGCGATCGCGAGCAGCAGCACGATCCGGAAATGGCCGCGCGACGCCGGTCGTGCCTCGAATGCGGCCATCATGTCCCCTCCCGCGGCGTGGGCGCCGCTGTCAGGCGGGTCTAGTCAATGACACCGGTTTCCTCAAGCGCAAGATCGACCGCGGCAAGGGCGTGGAGCGTGGTGGTGTCGAACAACGGCACCGCGCTGTCCGACTGGTCGACGAGCAGCATGATCTCGGTGCAGCCGAGCACGATCGCCTCGGCACCGGCGTCGACCAGCCGCGCGATGATGGCGCGATAGGCGGCGCGCGATGCTGGTTCGATCTTTCCGGCGATCAGTTCCTCGTAGATCACGCGATGCACCTCGCGCCGGTCGTCGTCGCCGGGCACGATCACCTCGAGCCCTGCCGCCGCGAGGCGATCGCGATAGAAAGCCTTTTCCATCGTGAAGGCGGTGCCGAGCAGTCCGACGCGTTTGAATCCCGCTTCGACGACGGCCTGAGCCGCCGGATCGACGACGTGGAGCAAAGGGATATTGATCGCGGCGGCGACCTCGCCGGCCATCAAATGCATCGTGTTGGTGCAGATCAGCACGAAATCGGCGCCGCCCGCCTCGACTCGCTTCGCTGCCTCGATCATTTCGACGGTGAGCGAGGACCAGTCGCCAACATGCTGGAGTTTCTCGATTTCACCGAAGTCCACCGAATACATCAGGATCTGCGCCGAATGCGACCCGCCGAGCCGGTCGCGCACCGCGCGGTTGATGATCGCATAATATTGCGCCGAGCTTTCCCAGCTCATCCCGCCGATCAGGCCGATAGTCTTCATGCCCGGCTATTTGGTGCGCAAGCGTGACGAAACCAAGGCGGCTGCCGGTTCGTTACGCACCCGAAGAAAGTCGCAAACGGACCCATCCATGCTGAGTGAGAATTTCCTGCGCGGCCGCCGCCGCCGCGAACTAAGTGACGACGAAAAGGAAGGCCTGGAGAGCATCCTGGGCGCGCCGGTCACGCTGCCGCGCCGCAAGGTGATCATGAGCCGCGGCGACGTTGCTACGCGCTCGACCTTCCTGATTTCGGGATTCATGTGCCGTTACATGGACGGCGCCGACGGCCACCGGCAGCTGGTCAGCGTCCAGACGCCGGGCGATTTCGTCGATCTGCATGCCTATCCGCTGCAGCGGCTCGACCATGATGTCGCGACCCTGAGCGAATGCACTGTCGCATACGCCGCGCACGACAAGATCACCGCGTTGATCGAACGGCTGCCGCATCTCGGCCGCATCCTGTGGTTCTCGACCCTGCTCGACGCGGCGATGCATCGCGAATGGATCTTCCGGCTCGGGCGGCTCGATGCGGTGGGACGCGTCGCACACATGCTGTGCGAGACCTATGCGCGGCTCGACGCGGTCGGATTGGTCGAGGACCACAGTTTTGCCTGGCCACTCACCCAGCAGGATCTGGGCGAGGCGTGCGGACTCACGTCCGTCCATGTCAACCGGACGTTACGCGTCCTGCGCGAGGCGGGGATGGTCGAGGTATCGGACCGCGTCGTCACGATGATGGACTTCGACCGGCTGGCGTCGACCGGCGAGTTTCTGCCGGACTATCTGTATTTCGATAATCATACGCGGACGCCCTGAGGTACCGCCGGGGAAGGGAACGCTAGCTCGCCGCGTCGATCACCGATTTGACCGCGCGCTGCCAGCCATCGAGCCGCGTGCGCCGGACATCCTCCTCGATCGCCGGACGGAAATCGTCGATCCGGCCGCGCATCACCGCGGCATCGCGCAGGTCCCGGAACAGGCCGCTGCCGACGCCTGCGAGCATCGCCGCGCCCAGCGCCGTGGTCTCGGCGAAGACCGGCCGTTCGACCGTGACGTCGAGCATGTCGGCCAGGTCCTGCGCCATCCAGTCATTGGCGACCATGCCGCCATCGATCCGGAGCGTTGTCCAGTCGGCGCCGTCGCCGGCAAAGGCGGTCTTCAGGTCGTGCGCCTGGTGCGCCATCGCTTCGAGCGCGGCCCGGGCGATGTGCGCGCGCGTCGCGGTGAAGCTGAGCCCCGAAATCGCGCCACGCGCTTCGGCTTCCCACCAGGGCGCGCCAAGCCCCGACAAGGCGGGGACCAGGTACACCCCGGCATTGTCCCCGACCGACCGCGCAAGGCCTTCGGTCTCGTCGGCGGTGGCGATCAGCTTGAGCGAATCGCGCAGCCATTTGACCAGGCTGCCGGCGACGAACACCGATCCCTCGAGCGCATAGGCCCGACGTCCGCCGAGCTGCCAGGCGACGGTCGCAAGCAGGCGATTGTGCGAGGTCGGCTGGCGCTCGCCATATTGCGTGAGCACGAACGCGCCGGTGCCGAAGGTCGCCTTGGTGTCGCCGGGATCGAGACAGGCCTGGCCGATCGTCGCCGCCTGCTGGTCGCCCGCCATGCCGCAGATCGGAATGGGCGCGCCGAACAGGGTGGTTTCGCCATAACGGCCGGCGCAATCGACGATCTCCGGCAGCGCGGCGCGCGGGGCGTCGAACAGGTCGATCAGTCCGTCGTCCCAATGGCCGCTGCCGATCGCCATCAGCGCGGTTCGGCTGGCATTGGTCGCATCGGTGACGTGCAGGCCGCCCCGATTTTCATTGGCGGTCAATTTCCATACCAGCCACGAATCGATCGTGCCGACCGCGAGCCGATCGCCCGCTTCCCTGAGTTGCGGCCAATTGGCCATCGCCCAGCCGATCTTCGAGCCCGAGAAATAGGGGTCGAGCAGCAAGCCGGTGCGCGCCTGCACCGTCGGCTCGTGCCCGGCTTCCTTGAGCTCGCGGCACCATGAGGCGGTGCGGCGGTCCTGCCAGACGATCGCGGGCGCGAGCGGCTCGCCGGTCGTCTTGTCCCAAAATACCACCGTCTCGCGCTGATTGGTGATGCCGATCGCCGCGATTGCCGCCGGGCCCCCGGCCTGCTCGACGATTCTGGCGGTGCAGGACAAGGTGCGGTCCCAGATCTCGGCCGCGTCATGCTCGACCAGCCCCGGTGCGGGGTAATGCTGGGTCAGTTCGGCCGATTCGGTCGCGATGCAGGTGCCGCCGGGTGCGAACAGCATCGCCCGGGTTGAGGTGGTGCCTTCGTCGATGACCAGCAGTTTGTCACTCATGGCCGCAAAGCTAGCCGGGATTACTTTGTCCGCCAATGGCGCTACGAAGGCCCGATGGAAGGCGAAAGCGGCGGCGGAGCGATCAATTTGTCGGCAACGATCGGCGGCGCGGCCGCGGTCGTTCCCGAACCCGCGCCTCCGCCACCGACCTCGCCGCTCGAGGAAGAGCCGCCACCGGTGGTCGACCCGCGGCGCGACCGCTTGCTCGCTGCGCTGACGCTGATCGCCGGGGTAGGGGTGCTGCTCGGCCTGCCGTTCGCGCTCAAGGCGGGGGCGGAATTCTTCCTGCCGGTGACGATCGCCCTGGTCATCGCCATCGCGCTGATCCCGGTGCTCGAATGGCTCGAGCGGCGGCGCCTCCCGTCCTGGATCGCGGCACTGATCTGCGTGGTGACCTTCCTTGCCGCGGCGAACGTCGCGCTGGCGGCGATCGTCGTCCCGGCGATCGAGTTCTTCCGCCGGCTGCCGGAGCGGATCGATCGCATCCAGGCCAATCTCGCGCCGGTGCTCGATCTCTATGCGAGCCTGGAGAAATATCTGAACAAGGCGGTCGCGCACATCGCCGCGACCCCGCGCGTTCCCCGGGCGCCGACCGCATCGGCGGTGTCGCCGCCCAGCTCCCTGCTCGAACTGGTCGCGACCTCGGCGCCGACCGCGGTGGTGCAGGTCTTTTTCGGCGTGCTGGTGGTGTTCTTCTTCCTGGCCGGCTGGACGCGCACGCGCCGTCGCACGATCACCAGCCGCGCGAGCTTCGGCGGCGCGATGGCGACCGCGCGGGTGATCCAGGACGTGGTCGACGACGTCTCGGCCTATCTCGGCACGATCACCGCGATCAACGTCGCTTTGGGGCTGATCGTGTCGGGGGCCTTGTGGCTGCTCGGCATGCCGTACCCCTTGATGTGGGGCGGCATCGTCGCCTTGCTCAACTACGTGCCCTATTTCGGCCCGATCGTCGCGGCGCTGCTGCTCGCCGTCGGCGGCCTGATGACCTTCAACGACATCTGGGTCGCGTTGCTGCCGGCGGCGATCATGATCGGTTGCCACCTGCTCGAGGCCAATGCGGTGACGCCGTTCATCGTTGGCCATCGCCTGACGATCAGCCCGGTGATGATCCTGATCTCGCTGAGCTTCTGGAGCTGGGTATGGGGCACGCCGGGCGCGCTGCTGGCGGTGCCGCTGCTGATCATCATCCAGACAATTATCGGTGCGGCGGGCAAGCCCGACATCGCCGGGTTCCTGTTCGAGCACGGCACGCTGGTCAGCGAGCGCAAGCGCGGGCGCTGGGGCGTGCGCAGAAACTGATTTTGTCGTGTTGACAGGGGGGAGCGGCTCGCTTAGTGGCCGCGCCTCACGCTTCCAAGCGGGTGTAGCTCAGTTGGTTAGAGCGCCGGCCTGTCACGCCGGAGGTCGCGGGTTCGAGCCCC
>OUNM010262147.1_pt1 | contig 19249 bp, 11 predicted proteins | sample 1769961 | NCBI WGS metagenome assembly OUNM01 (sample SAMEA3914820, study PRJEB12502) | metagenome | biome: forest; material: soil | place: USA | collected 2012-03-12 | depth 0.3 m
GGCGTGGGCGGGCAGCAGGAGGAGAGTCCGGAGATGAGTCTGCCGTTTATTGGGTATACTTTTAAGCGGTTTGATAATAATTTCCGGTGAACTGTGGGCGGTTGGGTTGTGGTGTGGTGGTGCGCTGGGAAAGGGGAGGGTGGGATGGACGTGGCAGACGGAGACGTGGTAGTCGATTGTACACGTACAGCCAAGTCTCTCTAGGCGGCAGAGGCGAGATAGGAATGACAAATGCCGTGTTGGCAAACGTGATGGGGCGTCTTGTGCTGTGAGGTTTCTCGGGAGATGAAGATGATGGCACGTTGCTGAAAAGTGTGGGAGTGGGAGAGGCATGGGTGACTGATGGAGGGCTAATCAATCTTGGTGTGGTCTTGGGATGATCTTGACAGTCTATGGATTGCTGCTGATTGTGCTACAGATGGTCATGATCTCTTCCACTGTCTGGACGTGCTCTGCTCGTGTCCATCTTGGGTATCTATGTTTTGCGCCGGCCCCCTTTTCTCATCCGTTCCCGATACCATCGAGCGGCGGGTGTCGTCCAGCACCCTCTCCTATCATACAACCAGACGTAAAAGCCATCATTCTCTTCCTACCTCCCCACAAACCACCCAAGCTCACCGCCGCCCCGTCAACCCCGGCGCAGCATTGAACCGCTCCTCGCGCTCCGTCATAAACATAATCTGCACCCAATACTCCTTGGCATCCGGATCCCAATACTCAAACTGGCGGTCCTCCCTCTTATCCAGCTCCCTTGCAGGAATCTTGAACCCGCACGTCTCATACGGCTCGGCGGCGACAAGCAGGTACTGGAAGTTACGGTCGGGCTCCTCGACGCGCTGCGTGAACGCGCTCATGACCTGCCACTTGGGCGCCACGCCCGTGCCAATGTCCGGGTACTGCAGCTGGAAGAGCAGGCCCTGCTGGCGCGTGATGGGGTCGCGCACCTTGGTGATCTTGTACCCGGGGCGGCCGATCTTGACGACGTTCTTGCGCGGCCCGCCGGCGCCGAGGCCGAGCGCCGCGAAGCCGGCGCCGACGACGCCCACGGGCAGGCCCGTGTGGGGGTCGAGCTCGCCCTTGCCTTCTTTTTGCTCGCGGGCGGCGCGGCGGGCGAGGTTGGTCTGGTGCTTCTTGCCCTGGGTGTGGGCGAGGTAGGAGCCGTCGTTTTGGTGCACGGTCAGGCAGAGGCGGCACTCGAAGGAGCCCAGGTGGTTCTTGAAGATGTAGGGGTCCTTGTCGAGGTCGATCTGCTCGAGGGCGAGCTTGCGCAGGCGCTCGCGGCGGTCGGCGTTGGTGGCGCTGTGCGAGGCGACGCCGCCGCCGCCGAACTTGGAGCCCGCGCGGTTCTGGTAGTCCATGGCGGGGTGGTCGGGATGGAGCGGGGGGTTGTGTTGCTGTTTTTGGGGTTGTCGGTGCGATTTCGATGGGGTGGGTGGTGCTTGTCAGAGAATTTAATCGTTGATGGTTGATGATTGATGGTTGTCGCGGTTTGGAATGCTGAGGCTTCGTCGCACGCCAAGACGTCAAACCACAGCGCGGCTCGTTTGCCCCACTTCTCCGATTACAGAACTGGCCGGATGCTCTCAGCATCTCAAAGAAGGCTGTCCTTCCGCTACCTGATTTCAGTATCATCGCACACTCGTATACAACTCTGGGAACTCAAGTTCCAAAGATCTCCAGCATAGGGACTGCCCAGCAAGCGCGGCAACTGCAGCAGTCATCGCCTAAAACCACTTGCCAGGCCGCGATCACCAGTGCAGATGCACACCCAACCATCCCCAGGCGATCCGAATCTGCAATGCTGCATTCGCGCTAGAAACACGACGACACCCATACAGAATACAACCGCTGCTATCCTTCGCAGAGGCGCTATCCCCGCTGATAACATCACCCCCACACGGCCGTCGTCTTGCCACCCTCCGAGACGCAGGGCTTATCAACAATACGCAGTCCGCGGTCCGCAGCACCAACACCCAAGACCACAAATATGCCTCTCCCAAGGCTGCCGTTCATCTCTCTCGCTCTCTCTGTCTCTTTTCTATTTTTTCCCGTCTCGTAGCATTTTTCCCTGTCCAGCATGGCGGCATCTGCGAGAGGATGCACGCCCGCCGATCGCCCTGCGCCTGCGACCCTCGGCACTCCGCGCCAAGCCGGTCGGCGCGCGGCAGCGCAACCCCGGCACTCGGCTCTGCACTCGGCTCCCCTGCACCCGTCCCCCCTGCACGTCAAGGTCGACCTCCCTGCGCCTGCACCCGGGACGAAGCGACGGTTTGGCATTCTCTCGTCCTGCCATAAATAGCCGTGCATACCGCATGCGATGGACGTGGCACTGAGAGTCTTCATGTACAGCCGAGGGACCCGAGTCTCCCTCTCTCGCGCCTCTCGGCTGGGATCGGCCACGAGTCGGGTCCGGGACCGCATTCCGTCGCGGCTCGCCGGAGTCAGCGCCGCCCGTCGCCAGCCCTTCTCCGTCTCAGGGGCTGCCGCCAACGCCGCGCCCGGCTCCCTTCCCCTCGATGGCTACCGGGTGCTTGACATGACCAGAGTCCTGGCCGGGGTGAGAACGGCCAAACCAGCACGCCGACGGGACACTGCTGATTGTTGACACCCGCCTTTATTAGCCGTCCTGCACCCAAATTCTTGGCGATCTCGGGTAAGCCGCCCGTTCTCGCGGGAAGACCTCGCTGACACCGGCCAGCGCCGAAGTCATCAAAATTGAGCACCCGGTGCGGGGGGACGACACCCGTGCGTGGGGCCCGCCCTATGCGCCGTACAAACCGGGCTCGTCACAAGAAGGCCCGGGCGAGTCTGCATATTTCTTGGCCGTAGGTCTTGAATCGGGATGGATAGAACGAAGCACAAGCATCTCACTAACGGCCCCAGGTGAACCGCAACAAGAAATCGCTGGCCCTGTCGTACCAAGACCCCGCTGGAGTCGACATCCTGCACAAGCTGGCCGCCAAGTGCGACATCCTGGTCGAGAACTACATCCCCGGCGCCCTCAAAAAGTACGGCCTCGATTTCGAAACCATGCACAAGATCAACCCGGCCCTGATCTACGCGTCCATCACAGGCTACGGCCAGACGGGTCCGTACGCCCAGCGAGCCGGGTACGACGTCATGGTGGAGGCCGAGTTCGGCCTGATGCACATCACGGGCACACGAGACGGGCCGCCCGTCAAGGTCGGCGTCGCCGTCACCGACCTGACGACGGGGCTCTACGCCAGCAACAGCATCATGGCCGCGCTGCTCGCGCGTGCAAAGACGGGCAGGGGGCAGCACCTTGACGTGGCGCTGAGCGACTGTCAGACGGTTACGCTGGCCAACATTGCCAGCAGCTGTCTCATCAGCGGGAAGAAGGACAGCGGCCGCTGGGGCACGGCGCATCGTATGTCTAGGCGCCATGCTGTATTGCCGTCCGTCACCATCGCTAACAGACACAGCTTCCATCGTGCCGTACAGGGCGTTCAAGACCAAGGACGGCGATGTCCTGTTTGGCGGAGGCAACGACCGGCTCTTCGGCGTGCTCTGCGACGGGCTCGGCCGGCCCGAGTGGAAGGAAGACCCCAAGTTCAAGATCAACGCGGCCCGGGTGGCCAACCGCGACGAACTCGAGGCCGCGATCGAGGCCATCTCGGTGACCAAGACGACGCTGGAGTGGCTCGACGTGTTCGAGGGCAAGGGCATGCCGTACGCGGCCATCAACGACGTCCAGGGGGCGCTGACGCACGAGCACACCAAGGCGAGGAACATGGTCGTCGAGGTGGAGCACGCCGACTGCGGGCCCATCAGGATGGTCAACACGCCCGTCAAGTACTCGGACAGCGAGCCCGGCATCCGGAGTCCCCCGCCCACCCTGGGCCAGCACACCACCGAGGTCCTGCAGGAGTTCCTGGGGATGGGGGATGCTCGGATACAGGAGCTGAGGGAGAAGGGTGTCATTCGGTAGCCACATAATTGTAGTGAATAATGCAACGAGAACACATCCAAGACGACCTCGGGAGTGCTGGGAGTGGTGTGCCCGACGGCTGGAGGGTTAGGGTGTAACACGTGATTTTCACGTGACCGACCTGCCAAATCCTCACACCTCAACTCGGAAATCACAAGATCGACTGACCCCGTCGACCTTGAACAAACCTGTCACACCAATTCCCACCAATTCGAGTCTTGACCAGTCGAACTCGACATTTCTTTCATCATTTGACTGAGGCGAACCCATCCACACTAGGGACTCTTGACCGAAGCATCTGTGCATGACAGCCGATCAACAACAAAACAACAAAAAACAACAAAACCCAACAAAAAGAATCGACATGGCAGACCCGGAACCACAGAAACAAGAACCCCAAAAGGATGGAAAGGATGCATTGGAAAACACCCCAGCAGAGCCGGCCCCGCGGCCGGCCCCGAGCCCGGCTCCCGCTTCTTCGTCCTTCCCGCCGACCCGGCCGCTCTACGTGCCGCAGTTCACAGCAGCCACGCAGATGATCCTCAAGCGGATGAAGGGCGAGCCGAGCAGTCTGAGTGCCGCCCTGTCGCAGGCCTCCCGTTCACCTTCGATGACCGCCAGCATCCCCTCGGCCACCTACGAAGACGTCAAGAGAAGGCTCGTCATGGGCATGAACACGTCGACCCAGATGACAATGCAGATGCCCGCCGCGCCTCCCGTCCGACCTCTGCCTTCCCTTCTTCCAGCACCCGCGCCGACAGTCTCAAGGCCCGCCGCCAGCACAGCCGGGATGAGCGCCATCAGGAAGGTCACGGCCGGCCTAACCGCCTCCTCAAAACCCACCCCCATCAAGCCCGCCCCATCCAAGCCGGCCCTCGCCTCCGAGCCCAAGACCAAAAAGCCAAAACCGCCCACCACAAGCAACACCCCCAACAAGCGAAAGCGCCCCCGAACGCAACCCACCGCCTCAGACGACTCCGACCCGGACACAACCACCTCCACACCTTCCACACCACCCTCCCCCTCCTCCGCACCACCCCCCACCACCGAACAAACCACCAACCCCCCCACCCCAACCCTCCCAACAACAACAAAGTCAGGCCGCCAAGTCCTCAAACCAACCGCCTACAACCCGGCTGCCATGGACGCCGCGAGCAAGCGCGCGCGCGGGCCCCTCCACCACTACGGCAAGCGCACCACCGAGCAGGCGCTCTGCCGCCGCTGCTCGCGCATGCACAGCCCCGCGGCGAACCAGATTGTCTTTTGCGACGGGTGCGACGGCGGCTGGCACCAGCTGTGTCATGAGCCGCGGGTCGGGGACGAGGTGGTAAGGGATCTGAGGCGGGGATGGTTTTGCAGGGGGTGTGCGGCGAAGAGGGGAGGGGTGAAGAAGCAGAAGGTTGGGGGGCAGCAACAGCTGCTGCAGCAGGGGGAGGGGGTGGTGAAAAAGGAGAAGGCTGCGGCAGGCGGGGAGAGGGAGAGGGAGAGCTGGGCTGGCCGGCCGGCGCAGCAGAAACGGGCTTATCTGTCTACGCTGGCGCAGCAGGAGCTTGTGGCGTTGTTGATGGCGTGTTTGGAGACGCATCCGGACCTGCCTGTCTTCCCACCGACCGGCGCTGGCGCTGGCGGCGGTAGTGAACAGCCCACCGCCGGCACCACCGCGCCGAGGTCGCTATTCGCGGGGACCACGACCGAGGGGTTATTCGCGCGCGCCGAGGCGCACCCGACGGGGCAGATCAACTTTGTGCGGAAGGTCGGGCGGGGGGGCAAGGCAAGGGCCGGGTCTGGCAAGGGGGGCAGCCAGAAGGAGGATAGCCTGGAGAGGATGGAGGGCGCCGGCGGGGAGGAGGACGAGTTTGATCCGCTTGCGGCGCTGTGGCCGCGGGCTGGGATGGGGCTGTATGCGCGGCTGCCGCCGGACACGGAGGATGAGGTGAGGTTGGTGGATGAGGGGGATTATGAGGCTTTTAGTGTTATTTTGTATGAGGAGAGGGGGAGGAAGGTTGAGGAGAATGGGATGAGGGTTTAGGAGGGGGAGGAGGGTGGTTGGTTTGAGCAGCTGGAGCGTTGCTGTAAGAGGTATTTGTCGGACTAGTGTTTTATTTACTGTCGCCACCCCTTCTCTGGCTTCCTGATTTGGAGCCAGTCGTGGCAATACACACCGACTCTTCAACATCATTCCCCGAGCCCTCAGAACTCCCGACCCTCTCAATCCGCTCCAGCAAGACACCACCATCATCGGTTATCTCAAGGAAAAGAATTACCAGACCGGGCGTTGTGGCTCGGCGGAGACTGCAGCGTCGGCGAGGACTGGGACCCCTGAGAACCCTGCGAAACCGGAACCGTCTTCCCAGGCTGGCTCGCATCAGGCGGCCGCACATAGTTCTCCGGCAGGTTGCTCTCCTCGCACTGCTTGGCCGCGTTATACTTTTTGAACGCCGTCTGCACCAGAAACCCGACCTCCTTGCGGTCTCGGCCGATGACGCCCACCGACAGCAGCGCCTCGGCTTGCTCGATCCTGTCGACGCCGTCAGCTGTCAAAAGGGGCTGTGTAAGGTAGCCGGCATCCAGGGACAGCAACACCCACCAGTCCTGCAACCTCCGATACTCAGCTCGGTCATGATACAGCCGATCCGGCAACCCCTGCCCCTTGACCAAAGCCAACACCCCCGCGATGACCGTGTTAGCGGCGCCGAGTAGCGTAATGGCAAGCACATGGTCGCCAGCCGTCGGACCCCTATTTCAAACACACCCACATCAGCACGCATCCACCCACCCCCACCCCCCACGGTAGGAGTCAAACAACCTACAGCGCCGTCAAAGAAGCCCCAATAACAATCTGCATCACATGACTCGCATTAATCACCGCCGACAGCACATGATACATGACCTTCTTCCGCCGCACCTCCCCCAGCGCAACAGCGTAGATGCCCACGGCCTTTTTCCGCCCTTCCTCCAGGCTCTTGGGGTCCGCCGACCCGGCCATGGTGCTGTTGATCCCGACCGCGCGGCGGAAGATGACCAGGTTCTCGTGGTTCGGGCGCGGGATGTGCAGGCCTGCGGGGGGGAGCCACGAGAGGTCGGTGTCGGCGGGTTTGAGGGTGGAGGTTGTGAAGAGGGGAGCGAGGGCGGGGGGGTAGGGGTGGTGTTCGGGTTTGGAGGGGGCGGCGGCGGCGGGGGAGTTGATGCCGAGGCCGATTTGGGGAGGGTGGTTGATGTCTGGGGGGGCCGTGCTGGTTATGGTGGGGCCTGGGTTTACGCTCGGTTCTGGTTCCGGGGCGGGGGAGGAGGTTGAGGCGGTGTTGGGGAAGTCGGGTGGGGGGTTTGGGCTTGGGGAGGCGGGGGGGGAGGCCATTGTTGATGGGTTTGGTTTGGGGGGGTCGTGCTGGTGGTGGTGATGGAGGAGGTGGTTGTTGGTTGCGCAAAGGGTGGTGAGGTTGTCGTCGTCTTGTTGGCGGTCGTCTTCGTCTGTCGTTGGGCTGCGTGCGTCTGACATCATGATGAGACCCTACTTCACCTGCTGGACTACTCCACACAATGTGAGAAGAAGTCTCAATGAGAGGGTCACTCCGCTGTTTTGTAGCCTCCTTAAAACAATGGCGCGGGCATGCACCTGGCGTCGGGTCAGGTAGCTCAGGCTTGCCGTGGGAAGGATGTCCAGAATCGGGCTACCTACGCGAGAGTGTTTGGCATGTTTGAAGTGGGTTCACTCGGAATCATGTTGAACCAAGCTCGATGAGAGTGGGAGCTTCTCTTCAAAACATAAGTTTTGTCCCCTAGGAGAGTCTTTAGAGGAGCCCTTTCACGTGGTCACTGACGCTAAGATGCCCCAATTGTCAGCGAGAGTTGAAGAAAACAAAAGACTCAAGAAAATGGAGATGGCAAGATTGAAGACAAGGTGGTAAGGTACCTACCTACCTACGTAGACAATTACTCACAGGGCCTCTACTATGGGGCATCTGTATGAATTGAGGAAGCGGAGAGTCAAAGCGGCCGGATTACACGACTAGTACCTGGAAGTGACAGACTTGACCGTGTGATATCTGAGGGAAGATAGATGTCTCCGTGTATGGTGTAGATTTTGGTCTGATCATCAGATTCTTCAGACGGGTTCATACGTGGAATGGAATGGTTCGCTTTCTGTTCAGTGCCTTAGGTGTTACGCGCCAACCGACGTCGAGCGGACCAGCAATGGCCCATTTCGACTGCCGACAACCTGCTGTGCTCTAGGTCCTGTTCCTTCTTTGACGAGGATGAGAAATTCTCTGCGACGGCTGCAGTCTGAACCCTGAGCTGGGAAGACACTACGTTGTTGCATATCAAGAAGAGATGTAGGAGAACGAACAAGCATGTATGCAGTAAGCCGGCGGCAGATGCTATCCTCTGATGATTGGTTGGGTTCTGTGGCTTAGCCATCGGGCTGCCAGCTGGCAATACCTCCCTCCTCTTCACCTCTGCCTCAGTATCGTTTCTGCCTCATGGACCTAGTCGGGTATGAGAGCCAACTGAACTAACTTGCCATCTACCTTAGTGGAAGGTTCAGATACATCCCACCCAGACTAATAGGGCCTACTCGTCCCAGGAGCGCCACTGGTGAAGCCAGAAGGTGGTGCCGGCTGAGAAGATTTGTGGAGGAGGAGCAGGAAGCCGGATTGCTTGCGGAGGAGGGAGAATTGGCAAGAAAATGGCGGTGGTGAGCTTGGGGTGGCAAAGAGGAGACAGGCTGTGTGTTTAATTCGACTACGGCGTTGCTTCTGCGTTTATGTTTGGGCGTTGTCGTTTGTTCGGTTGACGATTTTCTTCTTTCGTTCTTTCTTTATTTTTCTTCTCTTTTTTTTTCCTGGAGCAAAGGTTGTCACTTCCGGCTGTTGGTGGGACAGGAACGAGAAATTTCGGTAAAAGTAGGGAGGAGATCGGGAATGAAGCTGTAATAGTTTTGACTTTTAAGCTGAAGATGGGGTAATTCAGGCATAGTCACCTACATGCGCCATTCTCGTCCCATGCACACGAATCGCTTGTCCCAGTCTATGCGTTGTTCGCCCCTGGCAGCCGTAACTGGATGTGCCTGAGATCGGCTTTTCTTTGTGGCTCTTCCAGTCCCTCGTTCGTAGTCCTCTTAGCAGGTTCACACCCGACCCAGGACAAACGCCATTCTAGGAACTCTGCATCCTCACGCGCCCCCCGTCTCCTCCACCTGTTGATATTTCTCCAGATAATGCCTCTCCCTCAGCTTGTCCCTCTGCTCAGCGGTAAACAGCCCATCGCCGCTCTTCTCCCCCAACTTTCCCTCGTCCACATAATTCTTCCGCAACCACGACAACGCCGCCTGGCTCTTCAACCCGGGATTCCTCTCTAAATTATGCCGCTCCACCCTCGCAATCGTATCCAGCCCGACCTCATCCATCCGCTCACACGGGCCCTTCTCAGCATGAAAGAAATCCCGAAACAGCGCGTCCACGTCCTCCGGCTTGGCCACCCCCTCCGCCAGCACCGCCAGCGTCTCGCGCTTGCACGCCGCCCAGATGCGGTTGAAGACGAACCCGCGCGACTGCACGTCGCGCGGCACCACGACGGGCGCGAAGCCCACGCGCCGCATCTGCGTCGCCAGGAAGGGGAAGATGGCCGCCTGCGTGGTGCCCGACGACATGAGCTCGACCATGCGGTTGCGCGGCGGGATGAAGTAGTGCGTGTTGAGCAGGCGGTGCGGGAACGCCAGGGGTCCCTCGGCCGCCATCTCGGCCGTCGTCAGGCTGCTGCTGTTGGACGCGATGATGCAGTCGGCCGGCAGCGAGCGCTCCAGCAATGCTAGCATTGATGTCTTGAGCGGGAGGATCTCGGGCAGGCACTCAATGGCCAGCCAGGGGGCTTTGGTGTGCTCCTGCGGGGTGACGGCTCCTGACGAGTCGCGCTCTGGGCTGCCTGAGGTGCTGGTCGCCGTGCGCAGGTCGCTGGTCGTGCTGACGTGGCCCGGGTGGGTGCCCCGGTCGGTGCAGTAGCCGGCGAGGTTGTCGGTTAGGTATTCGGTTGCCGAGCGGAGCGCGTCCGGGGAGATGTCGTAGATGGTTACTGGACGGCCGTGGGAGGCCCAGACGAGGGCCACGCGCCGCCCGATGTTGCCCGCCCCGATGACGAGGACGGGGCGGTGGTCGAGGCTCTCTTCCGAGGGGGGGAACCACTTGGGTGGCTGGGGTTCCTTGTTGGGCTCCGAGAAGCGAAAATGAGACGTGGTGGTGATGGGCGAGGATTGAGTTAGGGGCAAGCGGCGATGGTAGGTGTTGAGAGGAGTGAGACATGAAATTGGCCGTAACCCCTGACGAGCCGGTGCTCGGATTGGCGATGCGCAGATTGATCGTGGCGTTCTCGAGATTGCGGTGGTTCTAACGGCGGGGGAGCGCCCCAGGGCCAGCCGAGGTGAGCCGCTCATGATCAGGTTTGACTTCCAGATACGGAGAGGGCGAGGTCTTCAAGGAGAGCTAAATTGCATCAATGGGGTGGGTTTGGGTATTTCCTGCTCTTCGTGTGACAATAAAGCATGACAGACGACGACAACGGTTATTTGGCGAGGGAAATGTTATGCAGACGGCGATCTCTGCCTATCGCAAACGCCGAGAGGCCTTTTCGTGTTTGTTAGGTGATGACGAGCATCTGACGATCTCAACCTGTATCTGGTGTGGCCCCTGGTGGACACTCCACACCAACCATCCAACCCCTGAGCCGCCTACGGGCCTCGCACAAGACACCACACTTTATTAATTTTGGTGTTTCCACTCCCTGACACTTTATCACCGAACTGTGTCAGTTGGCGAGTTTGGCCTTGATGGCCCTCGAAATGAAGCTCACAACCATCCTATTCAGGGGCTATTACCCGGAGTTTGGGTCCAGCAAGCCAACGGCACTGCAACTTACATCATGTCGACTCAACCTTTCCCTTTTGTTTCGTGTGCTTCAACCCCCTAGCCATGCGCCTAGCTGTTTTCTCTCCAATGCGCGTTTGCCCCCTTACGTCTGACACTAAGCCTGCGACCCAGGATAAGGTGGAGGGGGGTCACTCGTAGTCCCACCAGTTCGTGCAGCAGGTAGCGATGCTGGCATAACGGCAACAACGGTTTCGCGGCGCCGTGTCTCCTCCCTTCCTCGTCCGGCCAGTTCGATGATGGCTATAGCATGCGACGGCCCCTGCGGACTTTGATGGCGACTCGGTGAACTGAACTTAGTCCGCTTGGCAACTCCAGCAATGGCCATCGTGGCGATGTGCAGGATTCTGTTATCACCAGTCAGTCTTTAAAGCTATCCCCACAAACATCATTCACTTAAAGTACATATCTACAACGATAATGAAGAGAAGGGAAGAAACTTACAGCAGCACAACGCTGAATGCAAGCAGTGCCGGCCTCAGCTGGGCCTGTGTGGTCCCGTAATCCATACTGATAGAAAAATCACTGCCCAAGAAGAAAAAAGCGGCCAAGTAGGGTGGGCACAGCATCAAGTCCGGCACGATGTTGGTGGACAGGGAGATATGGTGGTGGCCGTAGCGGACGACGGTACTGATGATGCTGTTGGCGAGGGACCAGATTGCTGATATCACAGCCTGATTACGAGGGGGTGGTTAGTTAACTAGAAGGCAGGACGGGAGGATTCGAAGGTAGGAGGAAGAGACTGACACATGGAAAGAGGGGGATTGGAAAACCCCATGGCCTGGGCGAGGAGTTGAGGTAGGCAATGCAACTAATGATGGCGCTGGCGAACACGAATTGCGCGATCCGGAGGCAGAGCTTGGTGACCCATACGCCCCGAGATTCGACTGGAACGGTCATCTTGCTGCTGAGGTGATTAGAAGGTGTATGTCTTGAGAGTCGGGGTGGTTGTTGAGCGTGTGACGATCCGCGATTAGACGGTTGGGCGAGGTGTCGGTGAAAGGAAACATGGAATCGATGGGCCAAGTATAAAACCCGTGCTTGATTGCCAAAATACGTCGTCGTCGACGGTTGGAGAGGCCTCCGCTGAGGCTCTGAGCGGCCACGTCGACAGAAGGAGGACTGTATGGTATTGGCGCTCTTCACCGCATTTCCGTTGAGAGTTCACCAATGTAATTGAAGCGGCACGTTCCCCGGAACTCTTGTGGCTTTAGACCCTATTATGCCTGGCCCAGCTGAATTGCAGGAGAGGAGAACCCGATGGTTTGCAGTCAGGTACATAGTGTAGGTACGTGATGTGTCTATCACAGGCCTCAAACATGTTAACTCGATGTTTCAGTAACTTTTACTTGCTTTTTTACGAATTCCCCTCAATACTCGATCGAGCTATGAACGTTTCAGCTACGTGCGGTGCGGCGTGCCGTCATGAACAGACTGCTATGTAAATCAAAACTGGTTGACGAGAACTCAACGAGTGCTGATGTGAGCTTCAAGAGAAAAGAAAAGAAAAGAAAAGAAAGTCCTAGAAGTTGGCGGCCTCATTTGATAATTACTGGAGTGCAGCAGAGGGGACACGCTTCGGGGCGCATCATGCAGGACGCCCCGTCCAGGACGCCCATCCAGGAGTTGTGATAGACCATGCCAGAGGATGGTCAGGGGTTGCCAAGACCGCTTCAGGCTTTGACAAGGTGTGGGGGTCAGCTGTCGGCCTGGAAGTTGAGTTACACACCGCTACGTACCCAGTCAATGTAATATTGCTCCACGACAAAGGCTTTTTTTTTTTTGGCCCAGCAGGCGCCACGTCTCCAGCCCCGAAAATGTGCAGTTCACGCACCCACATCCCAACAAACGCTGGAGTCATTTTACTGGTAGCCTTGTCCGGAATGCTGGACAGCCACCCGACAGCCAGGGGTGACAGCCTGGTTTCTCGATAAGAAGTTGACCTGTCGTTGAGAATCATATAAGTGAATCTGTTGCTGCCCAACGGGGGGTCATGCGTCTCTGAATCATCATATTATCTGTCAGCGCTTCTGGCCTCTAGTTTTCTTTTGAGAGTAAAGGCTCCATTCAAACAATTCAACAACAGGTTCGAAAAAGTGCTAATAACAAGACGTGAAGAGTCTTGGACTTAACTCTTCCTCTCCCAGGCTCTGAGTTTGGAGACGCACACCTGCTCTCTCGGTGCAAGCATCGAGTCCCGAGCAAGCAGCCCGAGCAAGCACCATGTAATCTGGCGCCCTGCCACCCGGGCTGCTCTGTCTAGGCCACCGACATACGTGCCGTTTGAGGCCCAAGGCGGAATGCACACTCGAAATCTGCCCCGTTTAAGACTCCGTCTACGGTACCTGGCCCTCGCTTGCAGCCAGCCAACCTCTGTTGCGCCTTGTGGTTACACAAGTTCGCTTGCCAGGCCAAGCGTCCAACCTCTCATGATATTTTCTCTCTTCGTAGGGGCGTCTCGTGAGCAGTCAACGGGCCGAGCTCGTCACTCTGGATTGGACCGGCAATATCTCTGCCGCGATGCAGCTTGCCGCGTAACTGTATGAAGGAAAGGCATCGGAGATCGGGCTGGATCGAGCTAGGGGTTTTTACTAACCGAAACTAAGCTGCCAACTGCATGCGCTCAGGCCCTCAGGGAGGTGCTAGCCGGAACGCCTCGAATAGCAGCAACCACTTATTCCTGCAGGAACCCTTGGCTGACCTGTCATCCTGCAGTATGCATTTACATGTGACCTCGACTTCATGAGGTGAGGATCGTGTCTCCGACGATGCCACAATGGAACGGCTGTGGCTGGCCTTGACAGATGGCGCTTCCCAACCTCAACAGGAGAATGGCTCTAACGCGCCTTGGGAAAGCACGCCGTCTTGGCATCTCGCGATGTGTGAGTGGGTTCGCTAGCGAGTGGACCTTGGCTCACGCGGCGTTTTGAGGTTAACCTGATGGAGTCAGCCCCGCCAAATGTCACCGAAGGGAACCACACGGAACAAAAGGACCGGCTGGCACCTTAGCCCCGGGGCGGCGGTGACAGGTCTGGAGAAAGCGGGGGAGGCTGCGCGATCGATGGTTGACATATGGATTCCGGGGGCATGGTGCAAAGTCATTCTCGCCATTCCAGTCCCTCGTCCTTTATTTCTTCGGTGTGCCTAGCCCAGGTTACCCATTCTGCCTGAGCTCAGCTGATTCAACCTCTGGACTGCTAGAGGACTGAAAAGTCTCAAGATCGGGCAGGACAGTCAAGCAGATGTTACAGAGTTGAGAGAGTTCATTCCAAGAAACCTGCTTGAGCGAGCTTTGCTCTCGGGTTCGGGTTTCACATGCCTTGCGGCCCCTGGCTCCCCGGGCAGAGCATCCCGACTGGGCATGGCTCCCACATGGAACATGGACAATGCAGCAGCAGGGTGTGCACGGGCTGCCCTAGACATGTCAAATGTCAATGGAGTCCGGCGGGCATCGACGGATTGGGGTCTTCCCCTGTTTCCCATCACACTTATCATAGGAATCGGGCTAGAGCTCATGCACGCCACGTCGGGTGTCAAGCCAAGTATGGTTGGGCATAGCGAGAATGATGGGAGTTTCGAAGGTCGGGTGTTTGACGCTACTCGCATCGGAGGACAGACAGTCTGACAGTGTAACGTCAGGTAGCACTGAATATATCTCCCCTGGCTCACTCCAGGTTATTGTCCTCCCTTGATCCAAGCTCCATCCAACTCCTCATATCCACCGCAGCATCGGGGTCTTGGTTGATGTAGCACCGAGCGAGCAACAATAGCACTTGGTACTATTACCTCGTCCACTGTCTCTCTGTTACACCCCTACCCCCATTCTCACCGTCCTCAGCCCCGACAAAATGAGGCTGCCGCCTCCCGAAGTCATAGCGTCGTGGCCGACGCCAAATTACCTCAACCCAGAGACTCGGGGTCCAGCTCTCAGCATCGTTGTGATCCTCGCCTTGTCGATTGGTGTTATATGCCTCGGCCTGCGTCTCTACATCCGAACACGCATCTTGCGTAATGTTGACTGGGACGACTGGCTGATGGTCGCTGGAGCGGTATGTATCAGCACTACTAATCTCACTATCTCGTCAACTTGGGCTAATCCATCTCGGAATATCTAGTTCCTCACGCTTGGAGTCACTATTTGCGTCGTCTTGGCCTCAACGCATTATGGCTGGGACCTTCATATCTGGGACTTGACTACGGCCCAAGTGATAGCGAGCCGCAAGGTCTCGTTCGCAGCTCAGTTCTTGTACGGCCTAGCGACAATGGTAATCAGGGCCTCAATTTTTGCCAGCTATCTGCGGCTTGCGCTCATTGGCTCCTGGTTCCGCCGCTTGGCCTGTAAGTCTACTCCTCGTGAACCGACGGAAGCAAAGGATAGGGGCAGGGAGCTAACACGCAAGACATGAAGTCATTGGTATCTGGGCCTCCGTCTTGACTATGACAAGTTTCACGGTTGCCTTCTTCACCCAGTGTCGGTAAGTCAGACTCGGAAATGTGGATTTGCCATCCATCGTCTCAAGCAAGCGTCGTATGCCAGGGTTGCTGATCATCTGGATGTTCTGTTACAGCCCTCTTTCGAGCTACTGGAACCTCGCATATTACTCGCGTGATTGTTTCAACGAGGCTCCGCTGGTGATGGCTTTCTCCACGATAACTGCCACACTGGACTTCTTCGCGTGGGTGTTGCCGCTGCCGACTTTTTACAACACTCGGCTGCCGCTCGCGCAGCGGCTTGCTCTCGTTACACTCTTCAGCTTCGGCCTGGTCGCCGTCATTGCCAGCTGCATCCGCATCTACTGGGCCCACTACATCTTGCAAGAAACGTACGACGTCACATGGTACGGCTTCCAGCTGTGGATGTGGATGGCTGTCGAAGTCCAGCTAGGCCTCATCTGCGGCTGCGTCCCGTGGCTCAAATCGCTGTTCAAGCTCTGGAAGACGGGGCAGACCGTTACGGGCGGCAGCGGTGCAGCACACTCGGACGGACAGCGAGCGGCAGGATCGATGCGGATTTCGGCGGCACGGATGGAGAATCTGGGGTCTGGAAAGGGGGAGTTTATCGAGCTCGAGCGGAGCTCCGCCGGCGGCGACTCGCAGACTGAACTCCACGTAATACAAATGGGTAAGTCAGCACACTCTAGAGATGGAGATGTGCGTTGGGGTGGATGATGGAAGCTCTGCGAAGTCGAGACATTTCAATTCAGACCTGTTATATCTGTGGAACCATCTAAGGACATCCATTTCTGGACTCGTGATCCCACCCTTGCTCATCTGCTCATGAACCCCGCAAAAGTCCAGCCATGCACGCGTCGACGCGATAGTGTGCCGCATGCGGACTACGGCGTAATAATCCCTCCGTCACGAACCAAACACGAAGTCAGGTGCAGCCACCCTCAGGCAGCAGCGCGATCCATGATGAAATTCGGCCGATACGATTGGGCCACCAGGATCCCCTGGGTTCTGGTGGCTTGAGCCCTGAGATGGTTGGTCTGGTTCAACGAGTTGAAGGGAGGGGAGAAGCCGATGGCTTGCAGCCAGGGCGCATGTGTCTAAATTATAAGAAGCCTACACGGGACCTCGACTCGCCGTGTCAAAACTCATTCTTCTTGCTCAGTCACAAAGTTCTTTCAGCAGACAATCCACTTCCTAACCTCAGATATCATGGCTTCTGACAAGAGCAAGGTAAGTCCAGCCTGAGTCTTACCCCTGCACGAGAACCCAAGGATGATAACGGTGCGACGATCGCAGGAGACCAGGGAGTTCCCCAACCTCGGCGAGATCTGTTGGCTGGAAGTGCCTTGCAACGACGTTGCCCGTGTTGCCTCGTTCTATACCACCGTGTTGGGCTGGAAGTCTGCCGACCCGGCCTCTAGCCCGCCGTTGCCTGGTGCCATGGAGGGCAATGATGCGGTGCACATGTTCTCGGGCGGCAAGCTGAACGGTGCCTTTGTCAAGATGAGCAAGCCCGAGGACGTGGCTGCGGTGGCGGACGCTGCCCACCCTGCCAAGGCAGGTGTTTTGGCGTCGTACTTTGTCGCCAGCATCGAGGAGACGCTCAAGAAGGTCGAGGAAGCGGGTGGGCGGGTTCATGTGTACGTGTTTGTTAAACCATGGCCGAGACTGATCTCCTGAAACTGACTTGTCGGGATCCTGTAGACCGAAGACCGCCATTGCCGGGGGCAGCATGGGGTATTTTGCACGTTTCATCGACACCGAGGGCAATCTGCAGGGCATTTGGGCTGCCCCAGGCAAGTGAAGCAAAACTTGTAACCGTCTTCGGTACTGTCGAAAGAAACCAGTCTCCCTGTTGCTTCAAGGCACAGGTAGCAACTGATAGATTCTGTCACATGAACGCTGTTTGCACCATGTCTCCCCTGAGAATAATGCCAAGATGTTGACGATGCTTCTCGTGCGTTCGAAACTTTTAAAATTACTTACCAAGCATCGGATTGTATAGTTCCAATCAACCATCGGCCACTTTAAGCGGGAGCCGGGGACCCAAGTCACGACGTGGAGCGGTGTAACAAAAGTTGCGTGAGAGGCATAGGGAGAGTTGATGGTGAACTTCGGGGAGTCATTGAACCCTAGGAACGTTGACATTGGCTAGGATGAACATCAACACTACGGAACTCCTTGAGGCCATGACTTCCTACCCTACCAAGATACCTAAGCAACCAGCTCGTACTTGAGCATAACCTCGTATTTGCTGGCAGATGATCCACCCGTAACAGAATTGAAGGTCGCGACGTTGCCAACGGGATAAAGGCGGCCAGCGACACGATAGAGGTAGATGGGCGACGGGATGGTTCCATCCTTGGCGATCCATTCCCATCCGATCACCGACGTCTCCGTGTTCAGGGTCCACTGCAGAAGTGTTAGCCGGCGTCTCTCAATGTTGCCTTCTTTCGAGGCCCAAGACGTACAATATCTGTTTCGACGACGTAAGAACCGGATGTCACCGGAACTGAGCCGGGTGGTGCTGCAATAGCTGTCAGTGGACGGGTGGCGTTGAATCGGAGGACCAAGTCACTTACTCGGTGTATTGGTGATCAGGCTGCCGTAATAATCCTTGAGCTCCTTGCTAGCAGCTACATTAAATCCCAGGGCATCGCTGCCTCCTGCGGGAGTCAAGCGGAGCTTCGATGCGCCGCCCGTCGAGGTGATATCCACCGTCATGGCGGTATTGACATCGGTAGTAACAGCCGGGCCGTTGCTGAGGTATAAGTAGCCGTCTCGTTGTCCGGTGCTCACCCGATACACCGCAATCTTGACGTGTTGCGGAAAGGGGTTCGCCGTCGGCGTCGGTGTCGGCGTAGCTGTCACTGTCACGATGCCGACGGTGACGAGGGTGCTGGTGGTGGTCTCCGTCACCGTTGCCTGCTCGGTGACAGTGACAGCCTCGGCGGTGGCGCTGACCGTGATGGTGGTCGCAGAGGGGGCGATGCTGAGACATTGGCAGGCCGAAGAGACGCGGGAGGTATCGTATGTCGAGGGCAACCAGTCGGGATATTCGATGGACCGCTTGGCTTTGATTTTGGGCGTGGGCGCAGGCTCGGAGGCGGCGACGGTGACGGTAACGATTTCTTCAAACACGGTGGAAACGTCGGTGACCACGACGGTCGTAGTAATCGAGGCGACGCTGTTGCATAGCGTGGTGTTAAACTCGGTTCGGAATGTAGCCAAGGCACGGGGGGAAGAAGGGAGACAAACTCGGTAGGGGTGACGGTGACGGTGGCCTCGACAGTCGAGGCTTGGATGCCTAAGAACGTGGCGCAGAAGGGTGCAACCTCGGACTGATCCTGCTCTCCGAGGAGCACCAGGAGTTTGTCCAAGGGGCTGCATCGCGTGCACCGAGCCGCGGCGCTGGAGATGAGGGCGGCAGCCTGCAACAAGCGCAGGCCGCCCGTCTTGAAGGACACCATGTCTAAGAGGAAAAGCTTTGTAAAACGAGTGACTGAAGCGAGCGAATGGAGCTGGTGGCTGGAACGGCCGAGTGCAACGACCGACTTCAACGAACGGCTACCGGGAACGACGAGGGAGGGAAAGCATCTGGTGGAGAAGCACGCTGGTGTATCATTATTTATTATCGAACATGAACCTGGCACGGAGTCGAGACCCAGAGAGCCGGGTATCCGTGATGCCAAGCCGATTCTCTGATCCTCGCGGACTGAAATTGTATTTCGATTGTCCAATTGGGTCTAGAACGCGTCCTTCCCGCTCTCAGCTGAGTGCTGGGTTTGGACAAGCGGTTCCATATTTCGTCAATAGCGTTAGCGCTTGACTCGTTGGACCCACGACGTGGCGAGGATCCTGCCCATTTCCGATCACGGTACATCCAACTTTCTTCTGTTTTCAACTTCCCCTCGGGTGTCAGAGCTGGAATACA